>Ga0100389_1004515_pt1 | contig 10760 bp, 10 predicted proteins | sample CryGeymeta201513_FD_81537 | JGI IMG/M metagenome (GOLD analysis project Ga0100389, IMG submission 81537) | Groundwater microbial communities from Crystal Geyser aquifers in Utah, USA - Crystal Geyser metaG 2015-13 | ecosystem: Environmental > Aquatic > Deep subsurface > Groundwater | place: USA... | reverse complement strand
TATAGGGTAGTATTCAATCCCCATGGCCTTATTGTAAATGACAATCTATATCGAATTACTTCTAAAAATATAAGCAATAATAAGCTTCTTTGTGGAATACTCAATTCAGCATTTTTCTATTTGGGGATAGAAATAAACGGAAGAATAAACCTTGGGGATGGAGCATTAAAAATTCAAGCTTACGAGATTGAGCTTTTACCTGTTTTAGATATTTTAAGACTTCAGGAAAAACAAAAGGTCTCAATCCTGACCGCTTTCGATAAACTTCTCACCCGTCCAATAAAACCCATTTTTGAAGAAGTCAAGATGAAAGACCGCCAGAAGTTGGATAGGCTCATACTTCAAGCGTTAGGATTAGACTCTAAGAAATACCTTAAACCAATCTATGATGGCTTGACTGAGCTGGTTAGAGAACGCATTGAGCTTGCCGGTATGCGTAAGAAGGTTAAGCAGGTTAAAACTCAAAGGGATGTTGACAGGCTCAAGAAGCAGGTGATGGAAGAGGTCTTACCCAATGGATTAAAGAAGTTCCCAGATGAGTTTCTTGAAGCACCGCTGAAACCACAGGATTATCAAAATATATCTATTCCAGGTGAACCTTTGAAGCTGGGGATGTTCTTCTTAGGAACCCAACAGGTTGTCTCAGATTCGGGATTTACCTTTGAAGCAAAAAGCGTTGATGAGGCAAAATATGCCATCTACTCCCAAAAACCTGATACCTTTGTCGTGAGTTTGCCCAAAGATAGTGTGGTCATAACCAAGGCGGTCAATGACTATGAAAGATATTTGAGAAAGTTAAGGGATGACCTTTTTCAAGCGTTGTTCAAGCGAACTTTCGACCATAAGTTGTCAGATACGCTAATGCAAAGGGCTTTCGCGGAATTGGGGCTCCCTGATATAGCTACTACCTAACGGGTCGGTATCCAACAGCCAAATCCCTTCCCAAAAGTTCTGCTACAACCTGCATCACAGCTATGGGCTCACTGCACAATCTAGCGGTTTGTGCAATCCGGTGCCGTTTGGTTGGTTTTCTTCCTTGCTGGCAAAGGACCATCAGCGTAAAATAAAGAGCATGAAGGAGTTCGAATCCCCTTAGGTGTGCGTTTCGGACAGTGACCGAACCTTTTCTGAGGATGAAGTCAGGAGTGCCGCTTTCGATATGTTTGGGCTCGTTGGTGGCGGTGATTCCCGAAGCCCAACTTTGCACCAGCGCTTCCAGCGAAGAACGATGAGTATGTTCAGTGGCATCGCCCGTCGCCAGCTTTCTCTCGATGGTGTGTATGTAGTTTTGAATGGACTTTAGCTCATCGCTCATTACCCGTCCTACTGGCGGTAGGTTGTCTCGCTCCTGCGCGCCACTTGCAGTATCAAAACTAGATTGTCGTTGTCATAGACCTCATAAACCACCCGGTAACTGCCTATCCTGATGCGGTAAGCCTTCTCCGCGCCCTTTATCTTCCTGACTCCTTGGGGTCGAGGTTCCTCGGCTAAGCCCCTGACGGCGTCTCGCAATCGCTCAAAGTCCTGCCTTCTGATTCGGCCTTTGAGCTTTTCTAAGTCGCGGTCGGCAGCCGGTGAAACTTCGAGTTTATACACGCTTTGCCTCGGATGCTCCTTCGCGGCGGTCTATTGATTCCTCTATCTCCCGTTCACTTTCAGACCAGGGACGACCGCCCTTTTCCTTCCATTCGGTCCTCGCAGCTTCAATAGCAGGCACCAGTTCAGCGTCTTCACGGCTCTCCAGCCATTCCCGTACCGCGTCAGCTACGATGTTACTCGCTGTTGTACGCCTCCTAACCGCTTCTATTTTCAATTGCGTGTAGAGGTCTTCGTCGTGAAACACTAAGGTCACCTTTCTTTTCATGCCATATCCTCCTGTTAGCCGTGCATACTTCTATCCATACGTATAAGCATTCTAACAACGGGCAGAGGGAATGTCAAGGTAAGAGTGTAACAAAATGGCGCTCTAAGTATTGCGCCGACCTGAGGTTGAACAATCCTGACAAATGTTACCTCATTACGCATGGTGGGCCTTGGGGGACAGTTCCCGAACTTTTCTTCGAGAAGAAGCAGCTGATTCTGGCTTTACAGTAGTTGCTTGTATCTTATCCAAGGTTATAGCTAGCTCTAGTTCACCTGCAGCAGTTGGTCAACAGTACTGGAGTATGACATAAGTCATATATGGGTATTTATTTCCCGACGTATAATTATCTTGGAAGATAAAAGGTCAAGATTGTAAAAATGTGTGCAATAAATAAGTATAGTATAATTAAACCTGCGTGGAGGTAATAAGAAATGTCTGAGATAAAGGTGGATTGCACAGGTGAAACCTGTCCGATCCCTTTAGTTGAAACCCGGAAGGCCTTAAGAAAAGCAAAAGAAGGTGACATTGTGGAGGTTATCGGAACTCATCCTTCTTCTAAAAAAGAGATACCAATGGCCGTCAAAGCTCTGGGGCTGGAACTTATGGACATTCAGGAGAAAGACGGAGTTTGGAAAATAAGGATACGCAGGTAGAAGGAGGAAGTAACTATGGCTAATAAAGCTACTATTGTAGTTCATAGCGGTGATATGGACAAGGTTTACAGTGCCCTTATTATAGCTAATGGGGCACTGGCGATGGGGATGGAAGCATCGCTCTTCTTTACCTTTTGGGGTCTTCAACGCCTCAAGAAAGGCGGGTTGGAAAGGGGACCACTATCAAAAATGAACATTCTAGGCCTCGGCAAGTGGATGGTTAAACGGAGGATGAAGAAGGCTGGTGTGGCCTCTTTAGAGAAGCTCCTGCAGGACTTCACGGAGCTTGGGGGTAAAATCATTGCCTGCGACATGACTATGAAAATAATGGGGGTAAAGAAAGAAGACCTCCGTGATGATTTGATATCAGATTACGCTTCGGTGGGCACTTACATAAATGAGGCTAAAGAATCAAGTGTGACCCTCTTCATATAGGCAGGAGGGAGGTATGTTGGACAGACGACAGGTATATCTGGACAACTCAGCAGTCACCCGGCTGGATGAACGGGTACTGGAGGCAATGAAGCCGTATTTCTTCGATAAGTACGCCGTTGCCACCTCGGAATTTGCCTACTCTCAGGGCATAGAGGCTCGAGAGATACTGGACGGTGCTAGAGAAGCCCTGGCTGCGGCTCTGGGAGCAGCGTCTGGAGAGCTTATTTTCACCTCAGGAAGCACCGAATCCTCAAACATTGCCCTGAAGGGAGTAGCCCTGGCTCTTGGTAATAGTAAAGGGAAGCATATAATTGTGTCAAAAATCGAGGATTTTCCGGTACTTCACAGCGCAAGAGCCCTTGAGAAGCAGGGCTTCCAGGTGACCTATCTGGATGTAGATAGTGACGGCTTTGTGAATCTCGACAAGCTTAGAGATTCCATCACAAATGAGACCATTCTGGTTTCTATCCAGCATGCCAACCAGGAGATTGGCACCATTCAGGATATCGCTAGTATTGGTCGTATCTGCGGCGAGAAAGGGACTCTGTTTCATACTGATGCGACTCATACCTTCACCCGGGTTCCCCTCGATGTCAGGAGGATACCTGTGGATTTAATCACGGTATCCGCCCATACTATCCATGGGCCGAAAGGCATCGGAGCACTGTACGTTCGTCAAGGGACAAGAATAGCCAAGTGGGTAGATGGGGGATTTCAGGAGTTCGACCTTCGGGCGGGGCTGGAAAACATACCCGGTGCAGTGGGATTCGCCAAAGCGGTAGAATTGGTCACGCCAGAAGAAACAAAGAGGTTACAATCAATGCGTGACCGTATTATTGACCGTATACTTGCCGAGATACCGGATACTACCCTCAATGGCCACCGCTGGAAGAGGCTCCCGCAGAACGCTAATATTTCGTTCCACTTCATAGAGGGTGAATCTATCACCCTGCATCTCGATATGCACGGTTTTGCTGTGAGCACCGGCTCTGCCTGTTTCAGCCGCTCTCTGGAGGGCAGTCACGTTATCTTTGGGATAGGTGGTGACCACGAAAGGGCACACGGGTCAATTCGTTTTACCTTCGGGCGTTACAACACTATGGAAGACGTCGACGCCGTGGTTCAAACGCTGGCAGAGGTGGTGTCGGAGCTGAGAAGTATCAGCCCATTGGGCAAACGAAATAAAGAGTAGGAGGATTAGAGATGAGATTTCCATATAGTGAAACGGTACTGGAGCACTTTCGACACCCGCACAATGTAGGTAAGATTGATAATCCCGACGGAAAGGCGATGGAAGGCAGTCCGGCCTGCGGCGATATGGTGGCTGTATATATTAATGTTGACCCAAAGACGAACACTCTCTCAGACATCAAATTCGAATCCTATGGCTGTGCTTCTAACATCGCTACTGGTTCTATCATTACGGAACTGGCCAAGGGAAAGACATTGGATGAAGCCAAGAAGATTACCTGGAAGGAAGCGTCAGATGCACTGGGAGGGCTTCCCAAAATCAAAGCCCATTGCTCGGTACTTGCCATAGAAGGTCTACGTTCGGCCATTGAAAACTACGAAGAGCGCCACGGTCTGGTTAAGGAGAAAAAGCCGACCACGGTAGAGGTGGTGCGTAAGCGCCTCAAGAAAGTTATGAACCCTATGGCTGGGTTGGACCTGGTGCGTACAAACCTGGTGCGAGACATTGAGGTAAAGGATGGTGCTGTCCGAGTGGTGGTCGACTTACCTCCGGACCACCAGTTTGCTGCGGCAATAAAGGAAGAGATAACAGAGAAGATAGAGCCACTCTGGGATGTAAAAGAAGTAGCGGTTGAATTTATGGCATAGAAGTCCGATAGAACTCTGGGTTCAGACGCGGTTCCGGGGAACGTAATGGGGGGAAAGGCTACTCCTAATAGTAAGAAAACAGAAAAGGCTCGTATTCACATAACCGGGATGACCTGCACTACCTGTGCCGCCACTATCGAGAAAGGACTTAAAGAGACACCCGGCGTGGAGCAGGCAAACGTGAGCTTTGCCTCGGAAAAAGCTTCTGTAGAATATGACCCCTCCAGGGTAGACCTTACCAAAATTAAGAATACCATCTCTCAACTGGGCTACGGGGTAGCCACCAAGAAATCTATCTTCCCTGTAGGCGGAATGACCTGCGCTTCCTGCGTCGCCCGGGTAGAGGAGGCTCTCTCCAGTGTGTCCGGGGTAGTTTCCGCCAATGTTAATCTAGCCTCAGAGAAGGCTACTGTGGAGTACACGGATGGAACGAGCATAGCTGACCTCAAGCAGGCAGTGAAAGATGCCGGCTATGAACTTGGCTCGGAAGCAGAGACGCTGGAAGATGTGTCCGCTGCTTCCCAGCGAGAACTCCGAGGCATAAGGAACAGGTTTATCGTTGCCGCTATCCTTGCCTCATCAATTATGGCTTTAATGTGGATTCCCTCATTCGCCGGGAAACCATATTTACTCTGGGCACTGGCCACGCCGGTGCAGTTCTGGGCAGGCTGGCGATTCTACGTGGGTGCCTGGGGTGCGTTAAGGCACAAAACTGCTGATATGAATATGCTGGTGGCCCTGGGCACCTCAGCCGCCTACTTTTATAGTATGATAGCTGTTCTCTTTCCTGGCCTTTTTGCTGCTGCCGGGGTAGAGCTTGGTCTCTACTTCGATACCTCAGCGATGATTATTACCCTGATACTGCTTGGTCGCTTCTTGGAAACACGAGCCAGAGGACAGACTTCAGAAGCGATAAAGAAGCTCATTGGACTGAATCCTAAGACAGCCTTGGTTATCCGTGACGGTAAAGAAACAGAAATTCCTGTAGATGATGTCCAGGTTGGTGACCTCATTCTGGTACGACCAGGAGAGCGAGTACCGGTGGATGGTATTATTCGCCAGGGATATTCCAGCATTGATGAGTCCATGATTACCGGGGAGAGCATTCCTGCGGAGAAAAGGGCAGGTGACGAAATTATCGGTGCCTCCATTAATAAGACAGGCAGCTTCAAGTTCGAGGCAACCAGGGTGGGTAAAGATACCACCCTGGCTCAAATTATCCGGCTGGTGGACGAAGCCCAGGGAAGCAAGGCACCTATTCAGCGATTGGCCGATGTCATCGCCAGCTACTTCGTACCGATAGTAATCGGCATTGCCATCATTACCTTCATAGTATGGTACTTTGCCGGACCATCCCCAGCCCTTACCTATGCCATTCTCAACTTTGTGGCGGTGCTTATCATTGCCTGTCCCTGCGCCATGGGGCTGGCGACACCAACGGCGATTATCGTGGGCACAGGTAAAGGAGCTGAGCATGGTGTTCTTATCCGGAGTGCTGAGACACTGGAGAGGTCTCATAAAATAGGTGTTGTGCTGCTGGATAAAACAGGCACTTTAACTCAGGGCAAACCCGAGGTAACCGATATTCTCGCTCTCCCTTCTTCTTCTCAGGAAGAGGTTCTCCGGCTGGCAGCCTCGGCCGAGCGTGATTCGGAGCATCCACTCGGCGAGGCTATACTCAGGGCTGCTTCGGAAAAGAAGCTGCCGGTATCTTCAGCCTCTGATTTTAATGCTATCCCCGGACACGGTGTCGAGGCTTTAGTAGAAGGCAAAAGGCTTCTACTGGGCAACCTCAGGCTAATGAGTGAAAAAGGCCTTTCCTTAAATGGACTGGAGGAAGAAGCTGAGCGGCTCTGGGCAAAAGGCAAGACAGTGATGTTTTTGGGCATAGATAACCAAGTAGTGGGTATTATCGCTCTGGCTGATACCCTTAAGCCGAATGCCAAAGCGGCAGTGGATGCGCTACATAATATGGGTATTGAGGTGGTGATGCTCACCGGAGACAACCGGCGTACTGCTGAGGCTATTGCCCGGGAGGTAGGTATTGACCGTGTACTGGCTGAGGTGCTGCCGGAACATAAAGCTCAGGAGGTCAAGAAGCTACAGCAGGAGGGGAAAGTGGTGGCAATGGTGGGAGACGGGATAAACGATGCCCCAGCCCTGGCTCAAGCGGATGTAGGCATCGCCATTGGTACCGGCACCGATGTGGCCATGGAAAGTGGAGATATTACGCTGATTAGCGGTGATTTAGGGGGAATTACAACCGCCATATCCCTGAGCAAGCGCACCATGAGAACTATTAAGCAGAACCTCTTCTGGGCTTTTGCCTACAATACTGCCCTTATCCCGGTGGCGGCAGGAGTATTGTACTTTGCCTTCGGGAATATTGGTGTCCCCCCAGGGCTTCATTTCATCTTGGGCAACTATGGGTTTTTGAATCCGATTTTGGCGGCGGCAGCCATGGCCGCCAGCTCCATCACCGTAGTATCTAACTCGCTGCGTCTTAAAAGATTTAGGCCGACCAGCTTTGAACCAACTAAAGGAGTTCCATAGCCTTTTGACATGTCATCAGAGTGCTGTTGACGAACACTCCCGGATGAGATAGAGTTTGATTTCTTGTCTTGAGGGGGAGATAACCAATTGTCGCAAAGCTGGAATGAGTTGCTTCTTCTCAAACAAGAGTTTGGGAAGTGTCCACGAAGGTCCACTTCGCTGGACTCGAACCATTCTTGACCAAATTATGATTCGACATTAAGCCAAAAAGTGCGACGTTGCATGTTTGACCGGTAGCCCTATAACCCTATTTCTTCTGTATGCATTCCAAACCTGTGATACTAGACCAGAAAAGTCGGCAAGCGTATAATCATAGGCAGGAGCTGAGGATTCTCCCTCTTAGCTCATGGAGGGCATGAAAATGGCAATCCTATTTTTGGGTGCTGGATTCTCGAAGACATTCGGAATCCCCACCATGGAAGAGATGACGCGGGATCTAGCGACGCTAACTTTAGATGTACGTGAACGTCAGCTCTTGGAATCGATCCGAGCACGGTTATCCAACTACAGCCACTACGACATCGAAGCTGTGCTGACAGTGCTCGACTATTTGTCAGACCCAAAGAGGGTGGAACAGGAAGTCGTGAATGCCGCGCCCACACAATTCTTTATTGTGCCTAAGGAATCCTGGGCAAAGGCTGGGCTAGAAGCTCTTAATCGATGCTATGGTATAGGTGACCCCAATAAGGTCAAAAAAGCAGTCATCAATCACGTAAAGTCAACGTGTCAAATGAAGCCTGACAAGGAGGGATTGTTTCCGCTTATAGACAAACTGCTGATCCTTTTAGACTGGCATCTGGGCGGGCCGGACCTACGAGGCGTCTTGGGCGAGAAGCCAGTAGGCAACTCGTTGAATCATAGAGTCTTTACTACAAACTATGATAATGTGCTCTGCGCCTATGCAAATCGGCGTAGAGCCCACCTCGTGAATGGAGATGGAGAGGTCTCACAGAACCAGGTGAGAATCCATAAGAGGACAAACTCCTCGCTGTTCCATGAGGCTGAGCAAGGCTTCAAGATATTTCGCCTTCATGGTTATATTACTTGGTTTATTGATAAGAACACACAGGAGATAAGGTACTCTGGCGAGGTTTTACCACTGGGAGGGCGTAGCCTATTGGGTGATGAGCCAGAACGTGAGGCGATGATATTCCCGATAGGTGGAAAATACATTTACAGGGAGCCATACTGTGACATGTTTTTCTACCTCAAAGATGTATTACAGGAGAAGAAGCTTGTCACTGTTATCGGTTACTCATTTAGGGATGCTGATGTCGTGGGTCTTTTCGTTGACGCATCAATTCTTAATCCAGAACTGACCATGGTGTTGCTGGATCCGAAGGCCAAGGAAATCAAGAAGGAACGGCTGGGCGATTTCCGCGGAAGGGTTCTACCAGCTGTTGGGAAATTTGATACGGAGGGCCTGCGTAGTGTCGAAAGGGAAATAGCTCGGTGGCTAATCCTGAAAAATAACCAGATGGCGGGTGAATCCATCGAGGTACAAGATGTTGTGAACGGAGATACTGATTTTGAGAGAGCTTTCTCAGAGGCCTGTGCTGGAGCTGGTGACAGGTGTGAAGACTTAAGAACTCGTAGACGTAATGGCACCCTTGAGCTGTTCAAGGTGGTCTCCGGCTCCGGATTCAAAGTTGATGGCTATGATTGGGGCAATCGTAGGCGAGAGGATGTAGGCAGAAGCGTCTGGGTTACGGAGCACAGAAAATAAGCAAAAGCATATTAAACAAAACATCTTCTTGTTCAACTTCTGTGCCGTTGAAAGTACTAAGGAAACGGTGTATCATACCAGCACCTAAGGAGGGAATGAGATGGACATAGAAGGAGTCAAGAAGGAAAACATCATTGATATGGCTTTAGGCTTCAGTGCAATGACTAGGGTATTTGAGAAAAAGAGCACTGAAAAGATAGTAAGCAAACTTGCGTTGACGCTCTCACAAATTGCTGCGCTAAAGGACAATACGGAATTTCAGAATCTCCATGACGATTTTTGCCGATGGTTCGTAAACAATATCAGGACTGCCGAACGTAAGAAAGACAGAGTGGTAATCAAGGAATCTACTTACGCTTCGTACGGGCAAGGTGCGAAGGTGCTTGATGTTGCCTTAAAAGTATACGTTTATTACTGTCATTTACCTGACTCTATCGCGGCTGACAGAACAAGTAGATGGTTACATGCGGCCATTGACACGAAGATGCTAAAATACCTAAAAGGATCAGACATACAAGCGACAACCATTGAAGATATAGATAGTGAAACCTACATAAAGCTCCAAGAACTCGTCCGGGAGGATATTAAAGGCAAGTTTTCAAACCATATTATCCCTGTGCAGTGGGATGACATTATGTGGAGGCAACTGAATAAAAAAGTTTCTGTTTATCGTACAGCACCGCCCACTCTGGTTGAACTGAACCACCATTAATCTCGTCCCGAACCAACAAAAAGCCATTTTGTTGCGTTGTAAACTCCCTTGAGTGATGGTAATCCTCGTTGACCTTGCAGGCCTACAGAATACGACTGAGCTCAAATCTACCTTTACGTTGCCACTAAGACTTAGCCGATAGGGTAAAGACATAGTGCCTCGAGGTATCCTTTTATCTAAAGTAACCTGAAAAAAGCAGTGGTAGAAGCCATAAACTGAGCTACACACGTCCAATATTATGAAGGTAAAAAAGGTTGAGGGGACACGCAGCCTTTTACGAGAGGGGCTACTTTGCTCCTTTGTTTAAAGGCTTCGTACATAACCACAGCGGCAGCTACAGAGGCATTAAGTGAGCTAATTTTTCCTTTCATTGGAATAAATGCCAGGGAGTCGCATCTCTTCCTGACCAATGCTGATAACCCCTTTCCTTCGCTTCCGATGACTATTGCCGTTGGCAGTTTGAAATCAAACTTAGTGTAATCTAATTCGCCGGATGGGTGTATACCGATGACCCAGACATTATTCTTCTTTAGTGTTTCCATCGCCTGAGCAATATTTGCTACCATTGCCACCGGCACGTACTCTACTGCGCCGGCTGATGCCTTAGCCACGGCTGAGGTAAGCCCCACTGCCCTTCTTGAGCGCACAATGACCCCATGAACGCCAGTCGCCTCGGCAGTTCTTAAAATTGCGCCCAGATTCTGTGGGTCCTGGATTCCGTCGAGGACAACATATAGAGGAGGCTCAGACCTTTCTTTTGAGATAATAAATAAATCATCTAAATCAACATATTCCTTTGCCGCTGCATAGGCGATAATTCCCTGGTTGACACCGGTTAAGCTCTGTCTATCTATGGTGTGTCTCTCCACATACTCAACTGGAATCCCTCCAGCTCTACAAAAGTGCAGTATTTCCGAGATTGTGCCATGCCTCTTTATGTTTCTGGCTAGCAATATTTTGCTCACAGGACGACCAGAC
>Ga0100389_1004511_pt1 | contig 10764 bp, 19 predicted proteins | sample CryGeymeta201513_FD_81537 | JGI IMG/M metagenome (GOLD analysis project Ga0100389, IMG submission 81537) | Groundwater microbial communities from Crystal Geyser aquifers in Utah, USA - Crystal Geyser metaG 2015-13 | ecosystem: Environmental > Aquatic > Deep subsurface > Groundwater | place: USA... | reverse complement strand
GGCGACGCCGAGGAGCTCTGGGAGAACGACGCCTTCGAGCAGATCTACATCACCCACACCTCCGTCTATGACCTGCTTCGCCGCTTCCACGACCCGGACCCGGCCAAAACCCGTTACCTCAAGATCTGGGGCAACCACGACGAGGACTGGCGCGACGACCCCGCCCCGCTCTCCGCGCTTTTCCCCGGCATCGAGGTGCACGAGACCATCACCCTCGGGCCGATCCTCTTTCTGCACGGCCATCAGGTTGACCCGATCTGCTCCGGCCCCCGCGCGTGGATCAGCCGCTTTCTCGTGCGCAACGTCTGGGCGGGCGTGCAGCGCTTCGGCATCGGCGACCCAACCCCCGCCGCCGAAAACCCCTACCGCTGCAACAACATAGACCAAGCCCTCTACCGGATGGCGAAGGAACAAAACAAAATCGTCATCGCCGGCCACACCCACCGCCCCGTCTTCGAGAACCTCTCGCTCACGGAGCGGCGCTACCTGGAGACCGGCATCGCCACGCGGGGCGTCCGCCGGAAGGACAAGGCCGAGCCCGTCTATTACAACAGCGGCTCCTGCGTTCATCCCCGCTGCGTCACGGGAATCGAGATCACGCTGGAGCCCCTCAATTTCACGCTGGTCAAATGGGGCTACCAGGCCGGCGCCGAACCCGCCGCAAAGGGGACTGGCTCTTTTCCCGCAACCCGTTCCCTCGCGATCGCCCGGACGGTTCTGGAGGAGAGCAAAAAATAGGGAAAATACGGTCGTTCTGCCCCTCGTCGAAAAGCTGACGGTGAGGCTGTCCGCGCTCGACACCGCCGCCTGGAGCGAGGAGGATCAGGCCGCAGCCGCCGAAGCCTTAGCCGCCCTGGGGATAAAGGGGGCGCGACCCAGCGGTAAATAAAAAATAAAGGCCTCCAATAACGAATGAACAACATGCAACTCAAGGCTCTTGTACGAGAACTGGCTGCCCTTCCGATGGAAACAGAGTGGGTGGAGTTCAAGCACAATAAGGCCATTCCTGACGACATAGGCGAATATATTTCAGCCCTTGCCAATTCCACAGCTCTTCATGGCAAAACAAACGCCTATATTCTTTGGGGTGTTGAAGATGGAACGCGCCGGATGCTTGGAACAAGTTTTCGCCCCCGAGAGGCAAAGGTCGGAAACGAAGCCCTGGAAAACTGGCTTGCGTATAATCTCGACCCACGCATCGACATTCGAATCCACGAATTTGATGTTGATGGGAAATATTTTGTTATATTCGAGATTCAGCCGGCCACCAACAGGCCCGTACGCTTCAAGGGGACAGAATATATTCGGGTCGGCAGCTACAAGAAAAAGCTTCACGAACACCCTGAAAAAGAACGTAAATTATGGCGGATATTCGAGCAGATGCCTTTTGAAAAGGGAATAGCAAAATCCGGCATATCCTCGGACGATGTCTTTTCACTGCTTGATTACCCGAATTATTTTCGGTTGATGAGACAGCCATTGCCGGATAACAGGGCCGCCATTCTGGAACGGCTTGTCAAGGAACGGATCCTCATCCAGGCGCCGGACGGAACCTACAACGTATGCAACGTAGGGGGCATTCTTTTTGCGAGAAACCTGCAGGATTTCGAGCGGCTGGCAAGGAAGGCCCTTCGGGTGATCATTTACCGTGGCGACAACCGTGTCGAAACAGTAAAAGAACAAGAGGAAATAAAGGGCTACGCTGTTGGATTCGAAGGGGCAATTGCATATATCAATGACCAGTTGTCGCGGAACGAGCAAATCGGCCAGGCGCTTCGAAGCGAGCTTCGTATGTATCCGGAGATAGCGATTCGGGAACTCGTCGCCAATGCGTTGATTCATCAAGATATCAATATTGTCGGCGCCGGTCCTATAACCCCCTCGCTCCCGAAATGAAATCATGGCTTCGCTCTTGCGACGGATGAACATCTGCGAGGAACGTGGAAGCGGCATTGACAAGGTCATCTCCCATATCGAGGTCTTTCAATTGCCCGCCCCGGACTTCCGGGTAGCCGGCGACAGCACCGTCGCTGTATTGTTCGGCCCGCGAAAGTTCTCTCAGATGGATCGGGAGGAACGGGTGCGTGCATGCTATCAGCACGCATGTCTTCTGCATGTCTCCGGAAAGCGCATGTCGAACGCCACCCTCCGCAAGCGCATGGGCATCAAGGATTCCAACTACCCCATGGCATCACGAATCATTCGCGATGCCATCGACGCCAAGTTGATCAGATCTTATAGTGAAGGGGACTCATCCTATGTTCCGTTCTGGGCTTGAACGGTACGTAGCGCGATGTAACCGGGGGAGGTCAGAGAGTGCCATGAGCATGCTAACGCATTAATTATACGAGATTCTTTTTGTCCAGTGGATGTAACTGCTTAGCAATAAAGGGGGGAAAATAGGGACAGAAACCATGTTTTTGCAGGCAAACCGGAGCCGCCATTTTGTCTCGCCCCCGCAAAAACGCTAAATTTAAAGACCTGACCCCCGAAGGACTGTTAACTGCAAGGAGGACAACACCATGCCGACAAGTGCAGTCGTTACGATGATGAAAATGATTGAATCTCTCCCGGAACCGGTGCAAGAGCGCGCCCTGGAGCATATGCAGCAATATATTGAAGACATCAGAGACGAACTCAAGTGGAGTGACTCCTTTAGGAATTCCGAGAGCAAACTCATTGCAGCCGCCCGACAGGCGCGGGAAGAAATCTCGCGGGGCAAAGCAACGCCGATGAATGTTGAAGACCTATGAAATCAAGTACGCTGCCTTCGTTCTGGGAGACTTACCGGAAGCTCGACCCGGATACGCGGCAGCGTGCGAGAAAATCCTACCGGCTCTGGGTAGAAGACTCATTTCACCCGTCACTTCGCTTCAAATGCATTAACCACGAGGAAGGCATCTGGTCGATCAGGATAACGTTAGGCGTACGCGCCTTGGGCGTGCTCGATGGAGACACGGTTACGTGGTTTTGGGTAGGCGATCACGATGACTACAGACGGTACTTTGGGTAAATAACACCTTCCACCCCCGCAAAAACGCTAAATTTAAAGACCTGACCCCCAAAAAATGCCCTATAAGCAAAAATTAATTAGCGAAATAAATGCCCTTCCCGAGGACCTAATGCCCCGTTTTTACCGAATCGTACGCACCCTGCGCACGGAACTGACGCATCAAACAGCAGTGACGCCGAAAAGAGGTTCGCTCAGAGGGATTTGGGGGAGTTCGGAGATTGATGAATCGCATATCTTTACGGCAAAGAAATCCCTCTTCTCTTACGAATACAAGGACGAAGAGCGTTGAATTACGTCACGGACACCCATGAGCAAAAAAGCCCCTTAATTCATTTGAGAGCACGGTCAAGGAAGGCCAGATAATCGTACCGACCGTTGTTTTGGCCGAGATACTTTTTATAGCCAGGAAAGGCCGGATACCCCTTGGCTTTGCTGCGACCATTGCCAAAATAGTGGCGTTGGCCAATTTTGAAATAGCGCCACTGGATCTCGATGTGCTCAAGATAGCGGAAGGTATCGATGCCCCGCTGGAAATGCACGACAAATTAATCGTTGCAACGGCTATCCGCTATGATGCCTACCTGATTACGAGGGATGAACAGATAACGAAATCGAAGATTAATGTTCACAAATCGAAGGCAGTGAAAATGATTTGGTGAGAGCTTTGCATAACTCCGATTTCCTCCATGCCCATTTATCCGACCAAGAAAATAAATAGGGCTCTGTCCCTATTTTCCTATTTTCATATCGGAGAAGGACTTCAAGGATTTGGTCGCGTGCCCTCTGACATACGAGAATTATCTGGATATTTTGAAGACCTGCCCCCCCCCAAGAAGGTTATTATCAGCCATGCCAGAGGAGAGAAAAGGGTAGCGTTCCCTTATTCAATATGATTCGAGTTTTCATCAGTTCAGTGCAGAAGGAACTTGCTGCGGAGCGCCGCGCGGTGAAGGAATTTATCCTGCAAGATCCTTTGTTGAGCCGTTTCATCGGAGACGTTTTTCTCTTCGAGGATATTCCCGCCAAGGACAGCGAACCGGATGATATCTACCTCGGTGAGGTTGAACAGCGTGACATCTTCCTTGCCGTCCTGGGTAATGAGTACGGGCGGAAAAATCCGGACGGGAAATCGTCGACTGAACTGGAATTCGACCATGCCACGAAGACCCATCGCGAACGACTGGTGTTCGTGAAGGGCGATGATGACGCGGCCCGCGACCAGGATATGGCGAATCTGGTCAGCAAGGCGGGCCGCCAGGTTACCCGCCGCCGGTTTACGGATATTCCCGGTCTTATCCGCGAGGTCTATGCCAGCCTTGTTGAATCCTTGGAAGACCGGGGCGCCCTCATAACCAGGCCATTCGATGACAGCCTGTGCGACGGGGCGACGTTGAAGGACATCGCCAACGAACAGGTAACGTCCTTTGTAGAGACCGCCGAGGCAAAGGGGCGGTTGGCGCTCAAGGGTTCCCGCGTCCCGAAGGCGGTGTTGCAGAACTTCAACCTGCTGCGGGACGGCAAACCCACCAACGCTGCGATGCTGCTTTTCGGAAAGAACCCCCGGCAATTTTTCAACAACGCCCAGGTTCATTGTTTCCATTTCCATGGGACGGAGAAACAGAAGCCCATCGCCTCCCAGCAACCTTATGAGGGGCGGCTGTTCGAGGTGATTGATCAGGCCGTTGAGTTCGTCCTTGGAAAACTCGACCGCAGTGTTGGCACACGGGCAAAGAGCACACAAGCCCCGGTCGAGTTCGAGATTCCCCGCCCGGTCATTGCCGAGGCCATTGTCAATGCCGTTGCTCACCGCAACTACCGCCACAACGGATTTGTCCAGGTCATCGTCTTTGCTGATCGCGTCGAAGTCTGGAATCCCGGAGAGTTGCCGCCCGGCCTGACTCCCGAACTGCTGCGACAACCCCACGGCCCCATCCCTCGCAATCCCCTGATTGCCGAACCGCTCTTTCGGGTGAAGTATGTCGAGAAGGCTGGAACCGGCACGACCGACATGATCGCCGATTGCCTTAAAGCCGGCCTGCCCGAGCCCAACTTCAGGCAATGCGGCCCTCACTTCGTCACAACGCTGTGGAGGGATTGGCTGACAGAAGAGGTAATGACCCGTCTTAAGTTGAGTAAACGTCAACAGCAAGCAATCCGGCATGTCAAAACGACGGGAAAGATTACAAACCAAGATTTGCGCGAGTTTACAGGAGTGGTAATCAGAACAGCATCAAGAGATCTTGAAGACTTGGTGAAAAAGGAGGTTCTGCGAAAAGTTGGCGCCACGGGGCGGAATACACATTACATATTGGCTCAGAAACTGGACACAAACCGGACGAACAGGACATGAAACCCTCAGTACTGGAAACTGGACATAAACTGGACAAACAGGACAATAAAGCAATAAAGGGGACGCTACCCTTTTTCAGGTTATTATCAGCCATGCCAGCAGGATTGCCCAGAACAGTATTTGACGACATTCCTCATCACGTGATCCAGCGGCAAATAAAAGGGTAGCGTCCCCTTATTCCAAAAAGGTGTGAAAATGGATAGCTCGGATGTAACGAAGATTGAAAGAATGATGGTTGATTTCAAAGATGAAATTAAGGCGGAATTCCGGCATCAGCTCGGCATTCAGTCGGAGGCCTTTCAGTCTAAGTTGGATCTTGTCGTGGAGGGTCATCAAATGCTGTCGGAGAAGCTGGATCGGGTAGAAGAGCGGCTTGACGGCCGGGTAGATTGCGTGGTGAGAAAGCTCGATGCCCTGGCTGCGGATCTTTCCGCCCATCGGCGGGATACGGAGTCGCATCCATCTGTGTACAAAGTCAAAGAAGGCAACTAATCTCTCCCCCCCGCAAAAACGCTAAAATGCAAGACCTGACCCCCAAATACCCAAATAATGCTTGACTTCCGCGGCTGCTTCCATTAGGTTGGCCGCGGTATTCACTGAATGAACGCACCCATGCTAACTCGACAGGACAAGATAACAGATGCCCGCTACACTTGCTGCCCGACTTGAAAAGGAAGAGACGCTCCACATCATCCGCGAGCTCGACCGCTCCCCGGAGATGAGCCAGCGGGAGCTCTCCATCCGGCTGGGAATCAGCGTCGGCAAGATCAACTTCCTCATGAATGCCCTGATCGACAAGGGTTTTATAAAGGTCGAGAACTTCAGGAAATCAGACAATAAAATTGCATATCTATACAACCTGACCCCCCGCGGGATCGAGGAAAAGGCCCGGATGACCTACCTCTTTCTCAAGCGCAAAACGGCCGAGTACGAACAGTTGGCGCAGGATATCCGGCAGTTGCAGGCAGAGGTGCAGCAGTCCGGCGCTCCGGCCGGGGAACAAAACCAGTAATCACGTAGCTTAATCTCCATAATCGGCAATAACTCAAAGCCCCTGGTGTAATCCAGAGGGCGGAGCTGTATCATCTCCACCCCGCAAAAACGCTAATTTTAAAGACCTGACCCCCCATAAACCCCCAAAATAAAGTATGCCAAGTAATAAATCTGATTGGATAACATTTAAAATAATAGCAATAACTCAGTTGACGGATGAGCTTGTTTCGTTGATTGAGGATATCTTTGGTTTTCCAAAGGATAATTGCAGGAATCTCGTAGAAAATTACTTTAGCCATCTGAGAGACGATTTAACGGTCCTTATCGAATACCCTTATGTGGACAATGTATTTCGGGATAGTTACTATTTTTACTTTTCCTCAAAACATAGGGACTATGATCGGAATTGCATCAGGCTGTCCTTTTTTGAAGGGCAGATTAGCCTGGAAAGTTTCAGAAATAGCGAATTATCCGGCACAATAAAGGACAACTTTTTAGGGATATGCGTATTAAGGCCAACGCATCCACAGCTCTTCGGTAAAACCATGCTGTCTCCAAAGGCCTTGAAAAATCACTCTTTCATATCTTGTCTGGGGAGAAAAACCTTTTCCGTCAATGGGCATAAGCTGACGGTATTTTCTTTCCCCCATTCATCTCAGGATAGTGAATATATTTCATGCGCAGAGACTTCGATCTGGAGTATCATGGAATATTTTGGGAACAAATACTCAGAATATAGCCCCGTTTTACCATCGCAGATCGTTACGACCCTGTCTGAGCCCGCTTCTGAAAGAATGGTTCCATCCAGAGGATTATCAATCAATCAGATATCCTTTGCTCTGAAGGCATTTCTGTTTGGATCCCGGATTTATGCAAGGGGAGCCTACAAAGGCAAGGAGAAGGATTTCAGGAAAATCCTTTCATTTTACATTGAGTCAGGGATTCCTGTCATCGTCGGCCTTCAAAATGAGCGCGTGGGCCATGCCGTTGTATTTGTCGGACACGGCATTCCCGTTCAAAGTGATCCCGGTAATCAAATGATTTCTTTTAAACTCGACCAGTCCGGCGCCGGGATTATCGATACAGCGGATTTTCAAAAGGATTATGTTGTCATTGACGACAACTTACCACCCTATCAGTACTGCACTTTTGATCAACCGGCGGGCTACTACGCGGATATAAAATTCAAAACCCTTCAGATAGTCAGCTTTGTCGTGCCCTTATACCCAAAGATTTATTTGGAAGCGTACGAGGGCCATAAGCTTGCTATGGAGACCCTGGACAAGCTCGTCCGACCCGCTGCCGTTGATCCGATCGTGTTGCGGTTCTTTCTCACATCTTCTCGATCTTTGAAAGCAACCATCGCCGCAGATGTTTTTGCATCCGACGACCTTAAAGAATTCATCATATCCAAGACCATGCCTAAATTTATATGGGTGGCGGAATTCAGCGATCCCGATTTATATCCGTTGCATAAAGCAAATGGATTGATTATCATTGACGCTACCGGTAAAGGCTCAACTGAGGATGTTCTGTTTACTGCATTTAAAGGAAAAATATATATCAACGTAAATAACCAATATTCAATTTATGATATTGGCTTTAAACCATTTGGAATCTTCAGGAATAACTTGAAAGGAGAGTGGTCGGGATGGAAGGAATAGCAAAAATCGGCATAGAGCGGCTGCTTGAGAATTTTCAATCGGCTGGAAAATCTCAATTATTGACGGTCAGCGAAAGTTCAGTCATCAATGAAAAAATAAACAATAATATGAAGGAATTCAAAATCGAGTATAAAAAAATAGAATTTGAATCAAAGGTTGCAGCAGAGAAAATTGTTCTGACAACAAAGATATAGCAGATCGTCCAAAATGCTCAGTTCTCAGCACTTGTCGTTATACAAAACGCTAATTTTAAAGACCTGACCCCATAGAGTACGCAAAACGCTAAATTTAAAGACCTGACCCCCAACAACTGATGCCGAAGAAATACTACAAAATTGAGCTGGGGAATAACGCTGAAATCCATGTCTACTTCGAAACGCTCAATGGCTTAATCATCAACTTTGTTGTGAAATTGGTCTTGATGCAACATGGCGGCTATACAGAAATTATTCGGTTTGATAGCGCGCATGGATGTCCCCATAAGGATATTATTGATGATGATACGGTAATCAGAAAAGTTTGGTTTGAATTCATCGATAACAATGATGGTTTGAATCTGGCAGTAAAAGACTTGAAAGACAACTTTGAAATGTATATTGAGAGGTACCTGAAATGGCAAGAAAAATAAGAAAATCGCAGGAAGAAGAGGTCATCCTGATGCTGAAGAAGGAGGGTTTCAAGGAGCTGAGCGAGGCAGAAATAGCCAAAGAACCGTATAAATCCATTTACGCCCTGCCCGATTGTTTCAAGCAGGGGAAAGCAGCAACAAAATCATCCCCCGCAAAACGCTAATTTTAAAGACCTGACCCCCAATGTACGGCTGGAGAAGAAATCATGCTGATCGAATATATAGAAAAAGCCATGAGTGCGGCGGTTTACGACAAACTTAAAGACGGATCATTTTCCGGGAAGATTCCCGAATGCCCCGGGGTGATTGCTTTTGGAGCGACGCTTTATCAATGTGAGCAGGAGCTGAAATCCAGTCTTGAAGGCTGGCTCATTGTCAAGATCCGATATGGGGACAAATTGCCGGTTATGGGCAGGATTAACTTGAACGCGAGGATGCCTGCTTTTCAGGGCGAGGCCGCCGGCGCCCATGCATAAGTGGAAGCCCTGTAAACGTAGGGACTTTATCAAAAAACTGAAGACACTCGGCTTTGCATCGCCGGAGCCGGGCGGCAACCATTTCTATATGCGTCACGGAACCTATACCTTTACCGTGCCTGGCAATCAGGAATACTCTGTCCCGCAGGTTAAGGCGCTTCTGAAGGAAATCGAACAGGGAATCGGGAGAGAGGTCCCTTTAGATGAGTGGGATCGGCTGTGAAGCACCCCCGCAAAACGCTAAATTTCAAGACCCCCATAGAAACGGGGAAAAATGAGGGACGACTCCAATTTTGTGAACCCCATGAACTCAAATAAATATACGAGGAAGCGCTTTATAGACGGCGAATATGCCATCAGCGACCATGCAATTATAGAAGCGCGAAAGGACGGAATCGATCCCCGTACGGTTGAAAAACTGGAGTGGGTAGCCATCAATGGCGAGGTCATCGAGGAATACGTTGATCGGAAAAGAGTGTTGATTTATGCTGAATTAAAGGAAGAGAACTTGCCGGTACATATCATTGTTGACTTCTCTTTTCGTGATGAACCGGTTATTGTTACTGCATATGTGTCGGATAGCAGGTATTGGCTGAAATATAAAACGAGGAAATCAAGAAAATAAAGAGGTGGCGTCATGACCCTGATAAAAAAGAGAAAATGCCCCGAATGTGGGGGATGGATGGAAGCGAAATTAATTAACCTGAACTACAAAAAACGAAATATTGAGATAGAAGTTGAGGTTATAGGCATTCCAGCCAATGTTTGCACGAGGTGTTTTTACAGGATTATCCCTGGAAAAGTGGCAAAGTATATTGACGCCTTGGTTGACCCGATCTTCGAATCAGAGAATCGTTGCATAGAAAAGGTTTTACCGTCACCCCACATTGGCATTCAATTCCCATTCATCAACAGAGAAGTTTATGCCGACCATTGATGTGACCGGAAACTTGCAGAAGAAGGGCATTGCATCGGAAATGATCAAAGTGGCCTGCACCGGCCGCATATGGATATCATCAGGCCGGACGGCTGCAAAGAGCGAACGATTGACTACGGTATTCTTGAAAATGACCAGGCGTTGAACATGGCCATCCAGGATTTAAAGACCCCCATGAAGTACCCCCATGAAGTATGAAATTTAGCCGACATGCAAAAAGGCAGATGAAACGTTCATGATGGCTTGCCGTCACAAAGGAGGATGAAAATCTCCCCTAACCCCTCTTTGCCAAAGAGGGGAATAATTAAGTCCCCCTTTAGCAAAGGGGGATAGAGGGGGATTTGAGGCGCATTTTCGAGTGAAATGGCGGAAGATCAGTGAGGATGATATTGGAGATGTCGTCAATAACCCGGATTATTTTGAGAATTTAAAAGATCTGATCGTTGAGTTGCGCGGCCAGCGGGTTTTGCTGGATGCTGATGTCGCCAAGATATACGGCGTTGAGACAAAACGCATCAATGAGGCTGTAAAGAATAATCCTGATAAGTTTCCAGCCGGATACATTATCGATCTGGATAAGGCGGAGTGGGATGGATTGAAGTCGAAATTTTCGACTTCAACAAAAGGTGGCAAAGTGAAACTGCCCAGCGCCTTCCCTGAAAAAGGCTTGTATATGCTGGCCACAATCCTTAAAAGTCCGCAG
>Ga0100389_1004509_pt1 | contig 10765 bp, 8 predicted proteins | sample CryGeymeta201513_FD_81537 | JGI IMG/M metagenome (GOLD analysis project Ga0100389, IMG submission 81537) | Groundwater microbial communities from Crystal Geyser aquifers in Utah, USA - Crystal Geyser metaG 2015-13 | ecosystem: Environmental > Aquatic > Deep subsurface > Groundwater | place: USA... | reverse complement strand
TACTATAGTTGACAGACTACTAGGCTGGATGCAGGCGAAAGCGGTCACGACCATCTGGAAAGGCCACGCCGTGCGCCTGCTGGACGGCACCACGTTTCGCCTGTCGCCCACCGAAGCCATCTTGGGGGCGTACACGCAAGCGGCCAACCAAACCGGCCCGGCGCACTGGGTCATTGTGCGTTCGCTGGCCGCCTTCTGCGGGTTCAGTCAAGCGCTGGTCGCATATGCCGAGGCGCCCACCGCGACCAGCGAAACGGCGCTCGTCCGCCGCGTCATGGAACAAGACCCCGAGCCCCACAGTGTCTATGTCAGTGACCGCAACTTTGGCACGTTTCGGGTGGCCCAGGTGGCCCGCGCGTGCCACCAGCACCTCGTCACGCGCCTCAATGCCCGGACAGCTCAGGTGTTGTTCCGCTCGGCACAGCCGAAAGGCACCTTGCGGAGTGGCGCTGACCTGCGCGTGGCCTGGGCCCCTCAACCGAAAGCCCTAGTCGAGCCCGACTTACCGACGACTCCGGTGGCCGGCCGGCTGCTCTACGTGCGCCTGGAGCGGCAGGGCTTTCGCGCACTGGACTTGTACTTGTTCACCACCTTACTCGACCTGCAACAACATCCCTTGGAAGACCTGGTGGCGCTGTACGGCTTGCGGTGGGAAGTCGAAATCGATTATCGGCACATCAAGACAACGTTAGAGATGGACGAGTTCACGAGCAAATCGCCCGACTTGTTCCGCAAAGAACTCGCGGCGGGTCTGCTCACCTACAATCTGATCTGCGCCTTGATGGCCAAGGCGGCGCTCAAGGCCAACCTCGCACCCACCCAGTTAAGTTTTAGTCGCTGTTACCGCCGCATCCGGGCTTTGCTGATGCAGGGTGTCCCCGGCTGGGTCATCGCACAAGGCGATCTCGAAGGCTACGTGCTAGACCGCCTCGCCCAGTGTACCTTGCCGCACCAACCGAATAAAGTCGCCCACGAGCCGCGGCGGGTGCGACGCCGGCCGGCCGTCTTTCCGGCGCTCAAAGGCAGTCGCCAAGCGGCACGCCAGCAAGTCGTGCAGGACCTCGCGGGCCAGCCCAAATCTTAGTGGCATTGAGCTTAACCCCGTTTCATCCTTGCACTCCGCCGTGCGTTTACCAGTCGCACAACGTAGGATGATGCGGTCACTCCTCCGCCTGGAGGTCAGGAGTTGGCAAGTTGCCTTGCCGCACCTGAATGAACACACAGTTGTCAAAGTTCAGGATTGCCGGTCTCCTTCCCTTCGCTACCCTCCCCCGCGCCCCGCGGTTTCGGGTAAACGGGTCGCACGACGTGGTGTTAGGCCCCGCCCTGGTGACCAGCCCTGCCCCACGCGAGTGCCGCCCATGATGGCGAATCGTGCTGACCACCTGCCGCGCGATGAAGCGCGAGGATTAGGCCCGTGGCTGGACGCCAGTAGCCGCCGCGCGATGCGACGGAACACGCACCATCTTGATTTCGAGGCGACAACCAACTGCCTCGGCATATTTTTGCAATGTGGCCAGCGAAGGCGAATGCTTCAGGCGACCACCACCAGCTTCCAACCGTGCCACCACCGATGGCTGCGTCGCCATGATCTTGGCCACCTCAGCTTGGGTTAGGCCAGCTTCCTGCCGGGCGCGCAGCAATTCATCGAACAACGCAAACTCCTGCGCCAGACTATCGTATTCACGGACAAACGCCGGATCCTGCCGCCACTCGCGCAGCATTTCATCGTGTGTCTTCATTGCTCCCATTTTTCACCCCGTCTTTGTACCTCGGCTTGGCGTTTGCGGGCGACTTCCAGTTCCCTTGCCGGTATCTTCTGTGATTTCTTGATGTAGGCGTGCAGGATGAGGATTTTGCGTTCCACCAGCATACAGAAGAAAGCGCGCCCGATACCTTCCTTGCCCCGCGCTCGAATCGCGAAAAGTCCCTGCCCCAGGCTATCCGTAGACGGCATTCCCAGATTAGGACCAAAGACGCACATGCGCTCGGTGATCCTGGCATAGTAAGCGCGAATGCCAACCGGCCAAGCGCCGATCATTTCCTGGACTTCATCGCTGTAGTAGAGGATTTCCCAGTCCATACTGCGATGTTAGCATATTTGCGAAGATATGTCCAGTTGGGGACGATGACTGTTACATTGGAGCGCCTAACGGCAAGCGTAAGCTGCGGCTGCGCCTCACCCAACCCACAATCGCGCGAGCTCCACCGGCGCAGCCGTCAGCTTGACGCAATGTGTGCGACCCGTTCGTCCGAAACCGTGCAATGACGCATGGAGGCTGGACGGCAAAGGTCGTTTGATCCTGTCACGTTGTTCAGGACAGGCCTTTGACAACTGTGTGTCCATGTCGGTGCGATGATACCGCAACTGGGGCGGAACATCAACTCCGACCGCCGTGAGCGTCACGACTTCGGGACCTCCGCCACCAGCGGCCAGAGGATGCTCAAGCCGGTGCAGAGGGTGGTCATAGGCAGCTTGCTAATGTCATAACCAGCCAGTTGCAGGGGGCTCTTGCCGCGGATGCTGGGTTGAGCATCTTGCGAGAAAGGTGTAAAGCGATAGAGTTTCTCGAAGACGCCCAGGTAGCACCGGGCGCTGGCGATGCTTTCAAAGCCGCAGAAGTTTTGGTAGTGCTGGTCGAAGCGCCGGATGACCAACTCCACCGTGTTGTTCGTGGCGGGAATCAAATCGCTCTCGATCCCATTCACCAACGTCGGCCAGTGCCGCTCCAGAAAGTCGAAAATCACCGCCGCCGCAGGGGTCTCTCGCACGTAACGCTCCCGCAAAGCCATCACCTCGGCGCAGCGCTTCTCCGCTGTGCGTTTGGTCTTGGCATCGAAAATGGCGTAGATCTGCTGCTTGAGCGCCTCCGCCTCGGGATGCGTCTCAGCGTACCCAGCGCCGTAGACCTCTTTGAAGTCATCCTGCACGTTCTGCAAGGCGTGGAAAATGCATTCGTGATGCACCGCCTTGGGAAAGACGCGGGCGATGACAGGCCCGTAGTCCTGCCGCAAGTCAGTCACGATGACGCGCGGGTGATAGCCCTTGGCGCGCAACGCCAGCAAGAAAGCCTGGGCGCTGTCTTGATTGTTGTAGGGGTAAATGGCGATATGCAACAAGTCATAGGTGTAGACATCCACCGCCAAATAGACATACATCCAGCGGCGCATGTCGCCAGCGGGCTTGTCGTTCTTGGGTACCAGCACGTATTTCTCGTCCACGCCCACCACGCCACTCGACTTGACCACGCCAAACAAGGCGGCAACCGGCAACAGCGCATACCCCCAGGCACTCACCCAGCGGTAGGTGGTCATGCTCGCCACTCCCAAAGCCGTCCCGGTCCGCCGATAGGTGCTGTAGCCCCAGGCATACATCTGCACTCCCAAAAGGTGCACCTCCGTGCGATAGGGCGAATAGGGCAAAAGCCCTGGTGGCAGGTTGGTGAAACTGCCCTTGTCACACAGCTTGTTACGGCAGTAGTAGCGATACACCTCCACCGTCTGCCGGTTCCCCTCAGCGTCGTAGTACCTCTTCAGGCGCGGTTTCCCGCTCTTGCGCACCACGTGGGTCGAGCCGCAGTAGATGCAGTGCACCGTCCCATCGATGACCGCTTCCCAGTGGCCAAACACCACTCGCTCCACGTGCATCATCCAGGGCAGAGCTTTGAGCGGCGGCTGAGGCACGCACCCGGCTTCGGCGGCCAGGGTGCGCAGGTCGGCCACCGTCACCTGCTCTTCCGCCGTCAGCCCTTCTTCGGCCTCCAGTTTCGCCAGCAAGGTCTCTATCTGGGTCAGCAACTGCTCCACCAGCCAGTTGTCCCGGGGGCGGATGTGCTCTGCCGTCAGGTGGTAGCGCTTTACCAACTCCTGGCGCAACCGCCCCCAGCCGCTCTGCTCCGCCGCTTGGCGCACCTGCCGCTCGCTGACTGCAATTCCCTGCTCTTGCAGGTGTTGATGCGCTTTCTCCACCCCCCACCAGGGGAAAGTGGCGAACACCTCCACGATGCGGGCCATCAACTCAGAGGTCAGGACCTCGGCCGTCTTCAAGCTCAACAGATTGGGCCAATCGGCCTCCAACCAGTACTTCTCCAGCCGACTGATGTCCGGTTGGGGCAGCTTGAACCAGGCTGCCAGTTGGGCCTGAGTGACAGCGGGCGTGCGTCCGTCGCGGGTGCGCCGTCCCCCACGCTGGGGACCCGGCGCCTCCAAAAGGCGCAGGAAGATGATCAGCAGCCGCTTGCGGAAGAAGTCGTCCCCCGCCACGGCCAGGGTGTGGGGGCCGCAGATGGTGGCCGTGTAGCCCCCATCCTCCTCTTCAACCACCTCTACCCAGGACTCTTCCCGACCGCACAGCACACAGCCCAGCCCCAACGCCCAGGAGCCCTGTCCTTTGTTCGCCAGGCCCAACATCCAGGGGCTTTGACCCTCGTCCGGCAGGCCCCACTCTGCCAGGTGGGGACTCGGCAGAGGATGCCTCAGCAGCGCGCTCATGGCCAGGCCCAGGTAACCCACCATCAGCCCGCGCTGGCCTTGCCACAGCACCCAGCCTATGCCCCGCCATTCCGGTTGGCGCCGCAGCCAGGGCCACAGCATCCCCATACCCTGCCACAGCCACAGGGCCCACGGCGCCAGCCAGACCCAGGCTGGCCCTTGTGGCCCACTGAAGTGCCACAAGGCTCCCAGAAGGAACCCTCGGACCACAGGGATGTGCCAGGTGCGGGACAGGTACAGCCAGCGGGAGGCAGCATGGTTCTGACTTGGTCGTCCCTGCCGGAGGCGCTGCTGCTGCCGCTGGCTTTGGGGAGCAACCAGCGCCACCTGGGGTGGACAAGTGAGCCAGCCCGCCTGACTGTCCGGCATGTGGCCTGTCACAGCCAAGACAACAATGCTAAGCACCACCAGAGCGTGCAGTCGAACTCGGGCCAGTTGAACCAGAAGAAGTTGTGTGCTATACTGCATGGGAGCCAACCTCGCGAGTGGTATTAACTGGGTACAGTGTACCCTTTTTCGCGGGTTGGCTCAAATCCATTATGGGCAGGCGGTGGCCGCTTTTTTGACCCTTTTACGGAGCGCAGCGCCCCGTTTTGCCCACCTGCATGTCCCCAACGTGATACGCTCACGACCGCCCAGATGGCTGGGCGACGGCGCTGGCCCTCGGCGGGCGACTGGTTCTCAAACGTCGAAAGCGAGCCAGAAAGGCGTTAAGCTACGAACCAGACGTGGCGACTGCGCCAAGCGAGTGACTACGGGTAACGACGAGTAAAGGTGCGATCGAGGCGTCGTCATCAAGACCCTGCCGACGCTGGTTTACCGGCAGGCCCAAACGGGAACGATTCCAGGCTGCGCCGCACATTGGGGCGCAGCAGCCATCCAGATGGAATCCGGCGTAAAGCACCACTCCTTCGGCTGCGCTCAGGACAGGCTCTACGGTCACGCCAAATGGACATACGGAACGGTGTAACCCGCGGCTGGCTCTCGGTACGTTCGAGCAGGCAACCGGCCGCATGGCAGCCGCGGGTAGGATCGCCCAAGACTTGTACTGAGCCTGTCGAAGTAAGCCAATGCCTCACAGAAACGTGAGGATACGCTGACGTGGGCGCGGCAGATTGGACGGTAAAGGTACACAAGGAGCTTGAATCTTATGGCAGAGGCCCAAACACCTACTGAAGATTGGCAGGCGTTACCCTGGAAGCAGTTTCAGCGCAACGTCTACCGGCTCCAAAAGCGCATCCTTCCCTTCGCTCAGGACAAGTTTTACCAAGCCGAACGCCGTGGCGACTATCAGCGTGTCCGCAATCTGCAACGGCTACCGTATTGGGCCACCCGTCTGGGCCGCAACCCAGAGCTACCCCGGCGGGTAACGACTCTGCTGCAACGCCAGATCGGTAGCTGTCCGCACTGCGGACTCCGCTTCATGGCAACCGACGTGCTCGAAGTGCATCACCTGGACGGAAACCACCGTAACAACCGGTACTCGAACTGGGCGCTGCTGCACGGTCACTGCCATGACCAGGCGCACGGCACAAGGTTCCGCTGACAACGGCCAATGTGCTGAGGAGCCGGATGAGGCGAAAAGCCTGCCCTGAGCGTAGTCGAAGGGTCTCACGTCCGGTTCTGGAATGGCGGCGGGGTGGGCGACTGCCCCGCCGACCATAACTAGGCCCCGCCCTGGTGACCAACCCCACCCAACAAGACCCGCCGCCCATGACGGCGAACCGTGCTGACGACCCACTGCCGCGACCAACTGCCGAACAGATGGACAAAGGCTACGTGCCTTTTCCTTTGCGCAACAGCACAACCACTAACACCAAGATGGTCGGTAGGCTTAGGCACGACAACCAGCCACCCCAAGAGGTGCGTCGAAGCACGGTCATCACGAATGCGCCTACCGCGATGGGCACAAAAGCAAACAGAAACTGCGCTGGTATAACCGCTCTGATTGCATGGCGTTGCGCCCAGTCGTCCCAACCGGGAATGCCTTTCGAGACTCCCCAGATGGCGAAGACTACTGCGCCGAACGCCAAGAACGTTGCGATCCAAGCGATGATCGTAGCTGCGCTTGCTGGTACGACGGAAGGTGGATATTCTGGCAGACTTTCCATCGTCTCGACAGCGTTGAGTAGCATGTCGGTGAAGCCCCAAGCGATCAAACCGGCGATCACGCCGCCGATTACCAGCTCTTTTGGCTTGAATGGTGTCACAGCAGCGTTCACCTCTCGACGATGTTCATGAATTGCGGCCAGCGAACTATTCGGCGGCAAGTCGTGCGTCACGGCGAAGCCGTGTTGGTTGACCACAGTGTCACATTGGACGCCTAATGTTGACATCACTTGCCGTGCGTTTTGGCTCCGAGACTCGCTTGAACCAGAACGAAATGTTTGCAAAACGCGTCGCTTGCCCTCGTACGTAGCACGGTCAAGTGCATGTGGGGTTGGGCTGTTTTATTCTTCAACTCTCGTTTTCATATTTAATCTGGAGTTTATTCTGAAACATGGCGAAATAATAACTCACCATCAGCATAGCGGATACGAAGCTGGTCACCCTCAATCATGTACGACTTGAATGTTGGCATGGCATTAGAAAACGCATCTTCTATCTCATTAATCCCTGGCATTGAATCCGAACAGTCCACCAGGGTTGCTTCCACAAATGTAATTGTGATACGGTTATTTTCAATCCGGTAATGCCCACTGACAACGTTGCAACCGCCTTGCAGGCTTAACTCGCCTCTATTGAATGCAATGAACAGTCTGGGTTGTTCGGGAATACTGGGTGTCCTGGCCTCGCTTTCAAAGGCCACCAATTCCCAGCGTGTGCCGTCCAGCGGGTCTGGTTCGCTAGTCACCGGCACAATGTAAGTGTGAGTCGGGGTTATCCCGGTACCACCCTCAGTCGTACAACCCACTGTCAAACAGAGAAAACCTGCGGTTACAGCGAATAACTGAAAGCCAACCAAAACGAAACGTTTCATCTTGACCTCCTTTGTACACAAGACTTTCTTTACCTACCGTCCAATTTTTGGGGGTCCACTGCACCCTTCGCTACTTGCTATCTATAGACTTGTGGTGTAATAGCAGAATTGGCTACATATGGCGGTCAAAGGACGCAAATTGTGCTGCTCAACCGCCACATATGGCGGGTAACCCCTATTGCGCCACAAGTCTATTTTAGTATCAGGGGGAGATAGGCATCGCCAGTTATCAAGGTTAGACTCCAATAGTCGCGTATATTGTGCCACTTTGAAGCAGACGTGTCCCAGCCGCTCATACAAGTTGCCCCACTTACACGACTGTGTACAACCCCAGCGACGCTTGCCATTGAGTTGGTCTCTGGTCTGTACACTGGTGAACCGCTGTCACCCCCCACCGAGTCTGGATCGATCGTGAACATGTCAGTGTACCAGCGTCCGCCGGATTGATACGTAATACTTGTGCATTTTATTTCGCCGCAATCCGTTCCAGAGCTCTTTCCCGTCCGGCACCGCCAGTATCCTGCGACGTAATTATCAGTCGAGCCAACGATGTCACGGTAGGAACTGTAGTCAATGACATCCTCATAAGCAGTCCAAAAATCGTTCATATAAAGGATCGCAGCATCAATACCCGTACCGCTACTTGACGATGCTCCATCTTTATAAACACCTGAGTAAGTACCAATCTTTGTGGTGTTATGGTATACATCGTCCCCTGCCGCCATCCCCAGCGCACTGATGCAGTGCCCGGCAGTCAGCATGGAATACGTGTTGTTGTATTCGATCTTGAATCCAAGAGTACAATTGCTCCCACCACTTGTATTGCTCCAACTGTCGCCCCCTCTCACTGCAACAGGTTCTTCTTCAATCTCGCCTTCCCGGACGATAACGGATGGATCGGCTACCAATGTGGCAAGAACGTCGGGAAGAGATGCTTTGTCAACGACTCCATCAGATATTTTCCATGCATCGGATGGAGCGATTAGCACCTCAACCTGATTATTTCTTCCATTAATAGACACCGCTTGGAGCTCGGGATGTTGTGTAGCAGCGTTCGAAATTGCCCAAAATTGCTGTTCCAGCCGCTCACTAGAAAAATCAACCCACTCGATGCGCAGTCGTTCGGGATACCGGAGGGATGGTAACATTGCAGGAATGTCATTTACTTTCTCGTGGTCTCGCACAAGCTGCAAGACCAACTTGCCACCGGCAGTATAATCCTCACTACCAGCAGCATGCTCCAGGTAAATGCCCCCAAACGCATCCTGAAACTCCAGCTCTTTTTCAAAGAAGTCCAGCAAAGCGTCGCCATCTTCTTCCAAGGCTCTGAGCCCCGGAGGTGTTGGCCCCGCCGTAGGGGTCCCAGGCTGTGATGGGGTAGGGGTTCCAGGTGGTGGATAAGGGAGTTGTGTTGGTGTCTCAACAGGTGACTGGAACGCCTGAGCCGTCAGCCCGACTGAGCTCCGACCCAAGCTATTGAGGGCCACTAACAGAACGATTACCAGTGCTCCCAAGAGCAGTGTAACCAACAGCCTCGCATTTGAACGTAGCATTTTGCACCTCCGTTAGATTGCGCCGCCAAGTATGGCGGCCTAACGGCCAGCGTCAGGCGCGGGGCGCTATCACCAGAACCTTTGAATTAGCGCGGCGTAAGCCCCGTCGCCTGCACGCGGTGTTGGGCGGCAGCTTGCTGTTCACAATTGGGCGGGAGTTTCTTATTCGGCTATTCCCGGCTATGGAAGTCAGAATTCAAAGCGTCTTTCGCCTCATCTCATCTCAGCGCAACCGCTTGGAACCAGCGCAATTTCGGGGTCTGGAATCTGCGGGCCCAACAGCAAAACGCGAAACTTGTCCACTGGGATGTTCGGAAGGAGGACAAACCCATCCATTGGGTCGGGCGGCGGCAGGATGCCTTCATAAAGATTGCCCTGTGCGCTCATCGGATGAACGGCGTAGAGTGAGATGCCCCCGCCCGAATTGTCTCCCAGGATCATTCCATATTCCTGCAACGCTTTCGCAATCGTCTTTTCATACGGAGTAAGATTCAGTGTGTCAAGGTTCAGCGTGGGATCGAGCTGAATGCGTGCGCCTTCGGGAATGGCGTCGGCGGACAGAGACTCTCCATCGCTTTCAGTTGCCGGTGAAACGGGACCCCCGCTTTTGGTGTAGTTGTAACTGAAGAGCAGGGCATGGTCGATCCTTCCATTTCTTAATTCATCGGGCCAGATCATTCCGGCGAGCAACGCGAAACCGGATCCGCGCGCGGACAATCCTTTTGGGAAGATTCCCTGCCCGTCTATTTTCAGGCTGTTCCCCCAGCTTGCCTGCCATTGGCCGTTCTGGTTTTTCGCCTGCCAGAAATCGTATTCGCAATTCGTTGTCAGGTCAACGATGGTCATACTTCCATCGTCCTGCGGGTCGGGCGCGGCCCAGTCGGGGATTGGGACGCCGTTCATCGTCGTCGCAAACCAGCGCGCCCAATCCGCCGTGAGCTTGACGTTGTAACGTGGGGTGTTGGCGTCCGAGTAGTAGATGGGGACCGTCCACTTGTCCACGACGATGTAATAGCCCTGATTGCGCGCATCCCGCAGGAGGCTTTGCACCATGGTCGCCGAATTCGGGTCTATCTCCGGATTGGAGGGAATTTTCTGGTTGAACGGACTTTCGGCGGAATAATAGATCGGCGTCAGCGTTGTCGGCTTGCCGCCGCTTTGATCTGCGTGGATGATTGGAAGAAAAGTGAGAGCTGGAGTCGGAGTCGCGCTCTGCAACGGATGCGCTTGCGCCGCGCTATCCGACCACTGAACTATGCCGATGCCCGCGCAGATTGCAGACACAATCAGCGTGAGCACAATCAGATGTTTCTTGTTCATTCGCTCCAAAGTCTTCGTTTTCCGGCAAGATTAACTGCGCTCGACTCGGGACTTGCGCCTGAGTTCGTGGTGTTCCAGATATTCTTCGCTTTCCCATTCTGTCCTTGAGTCAGTTACACGAATGATTCGTGTTGTGGCGACACACCGTTGGACCTTTGTAATGCTGTGATTGCGCCGAGCCGCCCAATGGCTGGTGTAAGCTGCGGCTGCGCCACACGTACCTGCAAGCGCGCGAGACCTGACCGGCGCAGCCGTCAGCTTGACGCAAATGTTAGGCCCCGCCCTGCTGACCAGCCCCGCCCTACGCGAGCGCCACGCACAACGGCGTGCCTTTGGCTTGACCACTGCCGCCACTATGAAGACCACACTATGGGCGCTGCTCTACGATGATGTGTGCTGCATCGCATGAGTTAGCTTGCAC
>Ga0100389_1004508_pt1 | contig 10766 bp, 13 predicted proteins | sample CryGeymeta201513_FD_81537 | JGI IMG/M metagenome (GOLD analysis project Ga0100389, IMG submission 81537) | Groundwater microbial communities from Crystal Geyser aquifers in Utah, USA - Crystal Geyser metaG 2015-13 | ecosystem: Environmental > Aquatic > Deep subsurface > Groundwater | place: USA... | reverse complement strand
TCTCGACGGTTTGGTACTCAAACTTACCGGCGGCTTCGTTAAGGGATAAAACCTGGTCTCCTGGCTGAACGTCTTTGATTTTTTTAGTGACAAGCCGGCCGGCCGGCAAGGCAGGGTCCGACCTTGTCAGTACCGGAATCAGGCTGTTTTCTTCTACGCACTGGCCGGCAACGTGGAGTTTGGCGCTGGGATCGTTAGTGCCGATGCCGACGTTATAACCATTGTCATCGGGGTAAAGATCGGTGCCGTTTAGGGTCCACGGCCCGGCGGTCGAGGAAACGTCGGCCCAGGTACCGTTGCCGCTGGCATCAGAAGTCAGAACGTAATTGGCGGCGGGCGAGGTGATCAGGCGGAAAGCGGACATCGTCGCCGCGCCGTCGATTTGCAGATTGCCCATGATGGCCGTGTTGCCCGAGCGGTCGACGGTGAATTTTTCGGTTTCGGAGGCGCCGGAGGAGAGATTTAACAGATCGCCGGTGGCGGTATCGTTGCCGACGTAGCCGGAAAAGAGGTGGCCGGAGGTCAGGTTGGCATTGGTCGCCCTAATAAAATTTTGAGTGGTGGTGGAGCCGGTTAAGTTCAAACTGCCGGTGCCGTCGGGGGCAATGGTGATGGCGCCATTGGTGCCGGTATCGGTAGTGATAGTTAAAGCCTGGCCTTTGATGGCAAAGGTGCCGGAACTGGAGTAGACCATGGGGGAAGCGGCCGCCAAAACCAGATCACCCTCTTGGGTTAAGACCGGAATTTGGTCGGCCGAAGCACTGGCGGACGGCGGAAAGCCCTGCAAAGTTTCGGCGTTTAAGGCATAACCGACGGTGGCGATGCGCTGGCGGGGAGTGGCCTCGGGATCGACTTCGACGGTGACCCCCAGCCATAAATTGACGTTTTCAGTAAAAACCGACGAGGCGATTGACTGTTCCGTGCCCAAGGTGACCGAGAAAATGCCGTCCTGGTCGGGATCGATATACCTTAATTCTTCCCAGAGTTTGGCCGAGCCGGAGGCGGTTTCGTTATTATAAACGATGAAGCGGACGTCGGTCGGGGTGGTGATCGGGTTGTCCGACGAATCAGTTAATCTGGCCTGGAAAGACAGGTAGCGGTTGGGCGCGGCCGGCGAGGGCGCTTGAGGATAGGCCTGGCCGATACCGGCTTCTTTGAAAATTTGATTGTAGCCGAAAACAGCCAAAGCGGTGGAAAACAAGACAAGGATCGAAAGGTGGAGATAAGAGGAGATGCGGGAGTTGGTGTAACGTTGGTAGAGGCCGGTGAGGTTCGACCTGGTTGGTACTCTGACAAGGTCGAACCTTGTCATCTCTATTTCCGGCCGGGCCCAGGCGGAAAATTTTTTGATCGAGGCTAATTTCCGGTCGAGCGTCGCTTCCGGTACGCCCCTGGTTTGAAGAGATTCCAGGTATTGCCGGATGGTTTTCTGGCCTAGAAGTTGGTCTAGTTGCATGGGTTGTGATAGACTGAATTGATGAAATTATCTTCTGCCCAACTGAATCGTCTTTCAGAAATTACCGGGAATTTAGGATTACTATTTCTTGGAGTAATGGTTTTGCCGTTATTGTCCGGTGTGGAAGAATTTAACTTGATTTTGACAGGGTTTGGGTTGTTCTTGAGTTTATTGTCGTGGTATGCTAGTATTTTACTGATGAAAGGAATTAGATTATGATTTATATCGGTCCTTTGGAAACTTTCTATATTGCCGGGGCTTTGGCTTTGTTGGCGATTGCCATTATTGCTTATCCTACCTTGCACTCCAGAAAATAAATTTTCCGCCGGACTTATTAATTGGTCAATTTGCATAGATTGCGGAAACATTGATATTATTTGATCCACTTTGACTGGTTATTTTTACAGGCTTCTTGAGTAAAGGGGATTCAGCCGGAAGACGGGGATTGCTGATATAGTTTGATAGTGTTGTCTTGGTTGGTTGGTTGGTAATTTGCGGAAAACCAGAGGCCAATTGACCAATTTTTCCAATCTGTTTTAATAGCAGTCCGGCACAGTGACTGCCAGATTTAATAAATCGGGTCATTAGTTTGACTTGATAATGTTTTTTGTCTATATTCTTGGTTAAAATCAGCTGATTTGGGGTTGAAGAATGGTCAAAAAAGCCGGCGGAGAATAGCGGGTGGAACAGCGGCGCGTAATTGGACGGCGGCAGCGGTGAGCGCCGGCGGTTAAAAAGGCGGTTAAAAAGATTAAAGTTAATTTTTTTCATGAGTGAAAATATATAGACATGTTTTTATAACGTCTATAGTTTAATTAAATTATTATCTGTTATTTTGACTTGTTTGGTTGCCCATAATAAATAATTATGAACATCGGAAACATAGTTTTTGATGGTGGAGGCGGATAATTTTTGGCGGACGAGTTCGTGTTTAAAATTATTCATCAGCCGGCTGATAGTGGGATCGATCTGCTGCCGGGGCAGGGCCGCGGCCGGATTAGTGTCAGCCAGCCGGGCCATTTCTAACCAGCCGCCGAAACGTTTGAGGCTGGAAAGATAGCGCGAGGCGGTGGACGGAAGGACGCGGTTGGCCGGATCATTAAGCCGGCGGCCGTAATTGCCAAAAACCGCGGCAGTTAGATTGGCCGGAACAATTGTGTCTTCCTGTAGTTCGCGTTTCAGCCAATCCAAAAAAACCTGGACATCGGAGACGTAGTTTTTAAGCGTCGCCGGCGCCAGCTTTTGGTTGGCCTGGTTGTGGTTAGCGAGGTAGGTTTTGAATTGGGCAGTGAGAGTGGACATTGAATATTTGGGTGTTTGGGAGTTTGAGTATTTGGAAATTTAATAAATTGATAATTTAATAATTTGATAATTTAATAATGATAAATGGTTAGTGGGCTGGGCAACCGGACAGCCGTTGTCCAGCCCGGCAGAAATTAATTAATTTACAAAACGCTTAAGCCTAAAAATAAAGTGAATAAGCCGACGGTCACGCTAAGCAAACTTAAAGCTTCGGCGGCGACCTTAGCCGAGCGGCTGCGGAAAATGCTTTTGGAATTAATTGCCAGGTTGATTGGCTTCCAATCAAAGACAGCCGTGGTTGGTAGAACTAAACTAAAAGACATTGATTCCTTTCTTGAGTCATTAGATTAAATTAGACTCTATTACAAGTTATAAGAAACTGACCGGGTGAAACAGTGGTCAAATTTTCTAGGGTTTATAGAGTAAAAACAGAGGTAAATTAGTCTTTATCTAGTTTCATGAAGTTTTCATGATAGTAAATTACTATATCAAAATAGATAGATAAGTATTTATAAATATCAGTATTGATATTTTTTAGGATTTCCGGTAACGGCCTTGACAGTTGCCGGAGTGTTGTGTTACTGTGTATTTTAGTACTAACTAACACTGCAATTATGACTGCACCAAAGTGCATCAACTGTGGATAACCATGAAATTACTCAAGAAAAAACTGCTTTTTAGCTTGCTGATCGATCAGCCGGGTCAGGAATTTGAGTATCATGACTACCATTATCTCTATTATCGAACCAGCGAATTTAACCCCGGATCGGCGCGTGATGCGGTAAATGAACTGGTTACCGAGATGGCAATTGACAAATTGACGCGTAACCTGCCTGCCGGCAAGGCAGGCCGGCGGGCATTTTTTCGGTTAACGTCGGCCGGCCGGGAAATTTTACTCAAGAATTTGCATCCGGAGGCCCGTCAAGGCCAATGGGACCGGCGTTGGCGGATAGTCATTGTTAATAAAATCGGCGTTGCCTTAAGGCCGTTTCAGCGGGAATTGGACCGCTTGGGTTATCGCCGTCTTTCTCGGGGAGTTTATCTGTCTGCGGCCAATGTTTCGGTTCAAACCCGGGAGATTTTAATGAAGAACCATTGGTTAAATCAGGCGGCGGTAATTGAATCCCGGGGTTTAGTCGGCAGCGACGATCAGATTTTGGCCCGGAATCTATGGCAACTCGAGAAATTAGGGGAAGAATACGATCAGTTTATCACTCTAGCACAAAGACTGCTAAGCTCCGGCCGGCGCAATTTGGTCTTATTACAGCAAGCTAAATTTGGCTTTAAGGCAGTCTTTGACGCTTACTTTAAACTCGTTTGTCTTGACCCGGGTTTGCCCAAGCCGTTACTGCCGCCAAACTGGCGGGGCGAGGATGCAAAAAGCTTATTCTTTCGTTTAGTTGACTTGGCAAAAACCGCAAAAATTTAACGGCGGCGTTTTGATATAATAATATATATTATGAGCAGGATAATAAGGATTACTAACCACCAATTGATGGGGCACAACAGCGGGGGAATTAGCTCAAAAGCGGTCGCCGGCGCCAGAGTCAGAGGCACTATAACCGGCACGGTAAACGATAAATCCGGGAAGGGCGAAGGCAAGGGAATGGTAATTAAGCCGGCGCCGGCAATAATGTCCAGGTAAAATGACGGCAGCAAGGTATTGTTCCCGGCCGGGTCAGAACTGCTGACAGAAACAGTGTGGCGGCCTAAAGCTAAAGCGGTCTTGGGCTTGACACGGAAAAGCCGGTCACTGCCGACCAAGACCGTGACCGCTTCGTTGTCAAAAGTGATCGAGAGCGCGGCATTGCTTTCGCTTTGGCCGGAAATAACCGGGTAGCGGTCGCTGGTCGAAAAACTGACGGCATTCTGGAATTCCTGCCCGGCGACGGTTTCAATTAGGATCAGCGGCGCGGTCGTATCGATCGTAAAGGTCCAGATGGCCGAATCCCTTTCAGTCGCATTGGTACCGATCGCTTTAACCATCCAGGTATGGGTGCCTTCGGCCAGGGCCGAGAGCGCCTGGGTAGTGATCGTCGCGAAGGACTGGGGAATATGGTCGGTATTTTTCACTCCGTCCGGCCATAATTGGTAATGGGAAATTAAAGTTTCGCCGCCGGAGGGGTTAAAGATAAACGTCGGCGCGGTGGTGGAAATGGTTGAGTTATTATTTGGGCTGATTAGCACCGGCGTATCCGGCCGGATACGGTTAGGCACGGTGGCAGTCACTGCCGCTAAAATTAGCAACCAGATCATTATTTCAGTATAGCGGATTCGGGGGTAATTTCAGGAGGAAGGTTTTTCCGCCGTTTTTTGAGAATAACGAGCAGGATAATTATTGCCAGGGCCGCGGCGATCACGCTAATCTCTTTGACCGGGACGATCCAGAAATAAATCAAGCCGGTTAAGGGAATGGCGGCATCGCCGGCTTGGGCGGTTAAGCGGGCGGCGTAACGGCCTAAATGCCACTTGCCCGGTACGGTCCAGGCATAAGTTCTCGAGGCAAAAGGAAAGATATTCTTCTCCTCGAGCTCGGCCGAGTAAGTCTCGTCGCCCAGCCAGTTAGTCACGGTTAATTTTCCAATCGGCCGCAGGTGAATATCGCCCAAATTTTCAATTTCGGCCATGATTTGCGTCGGGCCGTAGTGTTTAAAAATATTATCGGCCTTGAACTCTTTTAAATTAACCGCTTCGGTGACGTCGCCGATGACTTTTAAGTAAACCAGACTGCCGACTTGCGGGCTGATCTGGGCGCCGGTGCCTTGGGCCAAAGATCCTTCGGCGATTGGAGCGTAAGTTACCATGGCGTAGTGGCCGCCCGGCAGGCCGTCTTGAGGGACGCTGATGATCAGGTCGACGCCGGCGGTCTGTCCGGCCGGAACGAGGATTTGTTTAGGGGAAACGGATATCCAGCTGGCCAGGCTCCAGCGTCCGGAAACCGCTTCGGTTACCGGAATGGGCGTGCCTTGATTGCCGGTAACGATAAAGTCGGCCACGATCACTTTGTAGGCTTGGTCGGTGCCGGTTTCATTCCTGATTCTTAAACTTTCCTGGACCGTGCCCCCGGGCAAGGCTTCGATTTCCAGTCGGGGAGGAATAGCGGTCATCGAAAGTTTCTCCTGTCCCAAAACAGGGGCGGCAATCAGCAAAAAGAGTAAGGGCAGGAATTTTTTCATATCTAGAACGTGGCCGTGGCCACGTAAGTAATGTTATTTTCGTAATCGCCGGCGGTTTGGGTGGTGGCTACCGTCAAACGGTAACAGACATACATGTCTTCGGTTGTCGTTGGTATGGTAGTTTTCGACATGATTGAGAGAGCGGTGTCGGTATCGTCCGGCGTTTCCGAAGCGGTCGCCGTCGAGGGGATCATCCGGGCGCAGTAAGTGCCGGTACAGTTGCCGGTGGCCGTCGAGTATTCGAACGGTACGGTCGAGGCGTCAACGTTTTGAATCGAAAAGCCGAACCCGGAAACGTCGTTTTCGGTCGACCACTCGCCGCTGGTAGTGTCGGTGCAGTTTTCGCTGTCACAGTCGGTGTTGACTATTTCGGTCGAGTGGTCGCCGCCGACCGAAAGTTGGTCGTCGCTGATCATGGTGACGGCATAGCCGCCGGCCGCGTTAGTGACGGCCGAGAGTGTTTGGCTGGCATCGTTATAAGCGGCTAAGGAAACTGAACCGAATGGAACTGCCGTCGCCGTGGTGGTGACATCAGTGGTGGTGCCGCAGCGGGTGGCTCCGGAAGCCGCCCCGGCAACGGTAAAGGTTAACGACGGATCGACCGTGGCGGTCACCCGGACCGATTCGATGACGGCGATCTTGATCGTGGTCGAATCGACCACGGCGTAGTCCTGCAACCGGTCTTTTAAGTGCTGGACGGTAACGGTATAAGTATCGGCCGTACCGGCAGTGTGCGAGGCGCCCGGCGCCGGGTTGATCAATTTATTGGCGCCGCCGATGGTAAAGGTTAAGGCCGTAGTGGCGGTGTTGGTGCCATTGTAGCGGGCTTCAAAACAGTGGTTGCCGGCGGTACAGCCGGTGCCGGCGGACGCGGTCGCCGTGGCCGTTTCCCAGGAAGTCACCCCGCCGCCGGTCGGAGCGGTTAAAGACGGGGTATCGACGCCGTAGTCAAAGCCGTCGTGGTTGGGAATGCCGTCGTTATTAGCGTTGGCGCCGGAAGGAATTAAAATCCGGATGGCGCCGTTGGGAATAGCCGTGGCGGTAGTAAAAGTGACGGTGTGGGTAGCCGAGCGGCTGGCAATAATGACGTCATCGTCTTCCACGTCGCCCGAACCCAAACCGGCCGTAATCTGGAACTCGTCGGTGTCCAGAATATCGTCAACCGTATAGGTCGAGCCGGTGCCGGCGTCGCCGACCCAAACCGAGTCGCCGCTAAACAAATTGGCGGTTGAGGTTGAGGGCGAACCGGAAGTGTTAACGGTTAGCAGGGTGGCGCCGACGGTGTGGGCGCCGTTTAACGAGCCGTAATAAGATAATCGGGAAGTCGAGAGAGTGTCGGCGACTGAAGTTAAGTTGGCCGAGTCCAGCGCTTGCGGCTGGGTAAAAGCCAGTAAGCTGACGATTAAAAAACTTCCCAGGAATTTTTGCTTTCGCCGGATCATTGTTTCAGTTTCTGCTGAAATTTTAGTTTTGTCAAGCCCCGGTAGCCAAAAAATAATAATCCCAGAACCAGCAGGGCTTTATAGGGCAGGACCCAGAAAACTATGTTTTCCGAAACCGTATTGGTGGTATCCTGGGGCGTGATTTCGGCTTCAGCCGTGTATCGGCCCAGCGGAAACACCGGATTCCAGGCTAAATTGGAAGGGTCGGACCCTTCCAATTTAGCCTGCCTAATCGTTCCGGCCAGGATGTGATCGCCCTGCAGAGGGAGTGTCGCTACCGGGCGGCCGAAAGTGTTGGAGATTTTGATTTGGCCGACCGGCTGCAATCGGGTAAAAGATTGGTTCTTTATTCGTAAAATAAACTCGATTGGGTCGAACGAATCACTGACAAGGTGCGACCTTGTCATCCCAAACTCCTCGATCTTCGCTAGGCGGTTTGGAGTCCCGCTTTTCGACACGGTCAATAAAATCGGCGAGGCAATCGTTGCCTGGGTAACGGTGCCGGAACCGCCGATCAGTCCGGTAGTCTTGGATTCGATTACCAGCGCGGCCGGGTAATCGGCGTCTTCGGCCGCGGCCGGAATGGCAATTTTTAACACCAGCTCCTGCGATTGCCCGGCTTTTAAATTTAAAGTTACCGGCAGACTAGGTAAATCAGCGTTAAGTAAAGAAAAATAATCGGGTAACCGGCCCCCGAACTGCAGATTAATATGGCCAAACTCGTCGGCCGCGGAAAAGGGAACCATTCGGACAGTAATCGTCGTGTCGTCGGCCTCGTTTTTTAACCGGTAAACTTGAGTGACTGATTTGCCCGGCCGGACCATGACTTCAAGAATCGGCGGCCAAATAGACAACGACGTGGTCTGCCCCTCGACTGCGCTCGGGGTTATTAGTCCAATAAGACTAGTAAGTAGGAACAGCGATAAAAGTAAGCGCGTTTTCATAATCTCCGGCGGTTTGAGTCGCGGCAATATTAATTTTGTAAGTGACGGTAGCGGTTCGGCTCTTGCCGACGTTGGCCGAAGACATAACAATTTGGGCGGTTTCGGAAAAAGACGCGTCGGCAAACTGTTTGAAGTAGGTGGCATCAGTGAAGGCGGCCGGTATGTCATTGCCGGACATATTATAACCAAAGCCGTATTTTGTCGTATCATCCCAAACACCGGCGGTTGTTTCCGAACAACTGCCGTTGTTGCAGGTGGTATCGGGGATGGTAGCCGAACCGGCTTGGATAGTTAAGGGGTTGTTTGCCGAGGCCGTGACCGCATAGCCGTTGGCGCCGCCGGAGGAAACAGTCAGGGTATTGGTTTGGGTAGAGAAGATTCCCGGTGCCAGACTGCCGAAATCCATTGACAAATCAGAAATAGTAAACGAAAACGGGATAATTGTTTTAATGTAAGGAAAGCCGGCTTTAACTTTAAACCCGGCGGAATCGTACTCTCCCGGCGCGGTTTGGCCGACCGTGTCCAGAATGTTGTAATTGTCCGACGATTTTGAACCCGAGGTCATATTCAGATTGGGCCAGCGGATTTTGTAAGAGTTGGAGTTCATCTGTTCGACGGCTAAGGCCGTCGCAGTCATAGGTAATAAGTAAAAAGTAATCAGTAAAAAAAGAAATTTCATTAGTCGTTTAGCTCGTCAATTTTTCTCTCCAGTTCTTGACCGGAATGCCATAAGGCCTTGATGTCCTGATACAATTCGTTCAAGCGGTCCCGTTGATGATAGGGTACCGAAATCTGGGATAAAAGATCGATCGCTTTTTCTATTTGGCGCCTAAAATCCAGGGCGAGCCAGATCAAAGTGGACTGTTCTAAAGAATTAGCTTGATTTGACAACACTTCAATTTCTTTTTTTGCCATAATCAGTCGACGGTATTGAGTGCTAAAAAAACTGGCCAGCGGGGCCATCAATAAGAGAGAAACCAGGTTAAAAATCTGACCGGTGGACAGTTGCGGCTCGTTTAGCAGAAAGGCAGTGCCGACTGCTAAAGATAGGGTCAATCCGGCCCCGGGGCGGAAAAAAACCGCCACAAAGAACAGTAAAAAGTTTAACAGCCAAAACAGCATTGATCCGGCCCCGCCGGTTGACAGGATTAGGATGATAGTTAAGATCGTCACAATGCTGATATTAATTATATTTTGATACATTTGGACAGGGTCGCTGTTTTGCTTCTTTTTGGTCAACTGGTTGTGAAAAACAAAAATTAGGACTAACAGAGCTGCCAGCTGCAGCGAGAACTTGGACATATAACTTTGGTTGTACCAAAAAAAAGGAAAAAAGACGGCCAGGATTAATAAAACGGTTTCCACCGCTGAAGGCAGGCGCATATAATGAAATTCTACACTAAAAAATTGACTTCTGCCATGGGGTGTCGATACAATGACTTACATGGATAAACTTTTTGGTTTGACTTTTTCTTGGTTTGCCGTTAGAATGGAGGAAGAGTTATGAATTTTGCTGATACCTATATCAAAATGCTGGATTCGGCCACGGTGGGCAACGCCTTACTGCTGATCGCTATTGCTTTATGGGTTTTAATCTTCAGACAGGGTGAATTGAATACCGGCAGGAGAAACCTTAGAAAGTAAAATCTCCTGGCGGGAAAGGCCGTAAAGTGCTAAACTCCCGTCATGGAGTTTTTTTATTTATGGATCATAAACAGCTCGAAACCAAGTGGCGGAAAAAGTGGCAGGAAGCCGGAACATATAAAGTAGATTTAGCCAAGGCTAAAAACAAATTCTATAACCTGATGATGTTCCCGTACCCCAGCGCCGAGGGTCTGCACGTCGGCAACATGTACGCTTTTACCGGGGCCGACGTTCACGGCCGGTTTCAGGCAATGCAGGGGTACGATGTTTTCGAGCCGATTGGTTTGGACGGCTTCGGCATCCACAGCGAAAATTATGCCATTAAAATCAACGCCCACCCGATGGACCAGGCTATAATTTCCGAAAAGCGCTTTTATGATCAACTAGCACGCATCGGCAACCGGTTTTCCTGGGAACAGCGGTTGGAGACATATGATCCCGAATATTATAAATGGACCCAGTGGCTGTTTGTCCGGATGTTTAACCACGGCTTGGCTTATCGTAAAAAAGCCAGCGTTAACTGGTGTCCGTCCTGTAAAACCGTCTTGGCCGACGAACAGGTGATTGAAGGCCAGTGCGAGCGATGTAATTCAGTAGTCGAAAAGCGTGCCACCGAGCAGTGGTTTTTCAGGATTACCGAGTATGCCGACCGGCTCCTAAATAATCTCAAAAAAATCAACTGGCCGGAAAAGATTAAGACTGCCCAGCGTCATTGGATTGGCCGTAAAGAGGGTATTAACATCACTTACCAAGTGGAAGGGTCCGACCCTTCCACTTTACCGAGTACCGTGACGGTGTTTAC
>Ga0100389_1004500_pt1 | contig 10775 bp, 8 predicted proteins | sample CryGeymeta201513_FD_81537 | JGI IMG/M metagenome (GOLD analysis project Ga0100389, IMG submission 81537) | Groundwater microbial communities from Crystal Geyser aquifers in Utah, USA - Crystal Geyser metaG 2015-13 | ecosystem: Environmental > Aquatic > Deep subsurface > Groundwater | place: USA... | reverse complement strand
GCAGCCACCTCCAACTGATAGGGATGCTCGTCGAGCACGCGCGCACCCATACGCTCGAGCACTGGCAGCGAATCCGACAGCGCCACCTTGCTCAGGCTGAAAATCTTGAAGCGCACCATGCCGGGCGCACTGTCGAGCGGCCGGTACAAGCGCACCGCCATCGACTGCTGCGGCGACAGGCTGGCGAGCACGTCCACATCGTCGGCGGCCCTGCGGCCAGAAAACTCTTCCTGGTAAGCGGTTGGAAAACTGTCGGCAAAACGAGCGGCCAAAGCCAGGCCGTGGCTTTCACCGTGAATGTGCAGCAAGGCCTGCGTGCAATCGTCTTCCCAGCGCTGGCAAAGCCGGGTGATGCGTGCCTCAAGCGCCGATACATCGACATTACCAGGCGCCTGCCGATCGGCGCGAATGAAGTAGTGAATGCGCGCCAGCGGGCTGTTGGTCAACGTTGGGGTGAACTCGACCGACTGGCCATCGAGCGAGCGGCAGAGTTCGTCGCCAATTTTGGAGCGCAGTTCGGTGTTGTAACGGTCGCGCGGCACAAACACCTGGGCCGAGGTGAAGCGGCCAAAGGGGTCGCGGCGCAGAAACACGCGCACGCGCTGGCGCTCCTGCAACCTCAAGATACCCACGGCATGGTCGATCAAGGTGACGGTATCGACCTGGAACAGCTCGTCGCGCGGGTAATCATCCAGAATCGTCTGCAAGGACTTGGCGGCATGGCTCTCGGGCAGCACGCCCACAGCCGCCATGACATCTGCGGCGCGACGCCGGATTTGCGGAATGTCCGAGACCGCGGCAGCGTAGGCCTTGGAGGTGTAAAGCCCCAAAAAGCGGGCTTCGCCAATGACGTTGCCATCGGCACCAAAGCGCTTGACTGTCAGGCAATCGAGCCACGCCGGCCGGTGCACGGTGGCCCGCGTCATGGCTTTGTTGACCAGTACCAGTTGGTCTGAATCCAGAAATTCAAGGGCATCCGTCGGCAAACGACTCGAGGGCGTCTTTGGCTCGCCACGCAAAATGCCAAGCCCGGACTCGGCCACCGCCACCAACTTGATGCCGACCTCGTCACGCACCAACTGGTAGTCGCGCGCACCCAAGAAAGTGAAGTGCTGCGCTTCCAGCCAGTGCAGGAATTCAACACCTTCATGTTGCCCCTTGGCCGACAGGGGTGAGCGCGCAGAATCTTCCCTGACGGCTTGCAGGTGCTTGAGCATGGGCAGCCAGTCGCTCACCGCGGCGCGCACATCGTGCAGCACCTGGGAGAGTTCAGCGGCGAGCTGGCGCCGTTCGGACTCGAGCACGATCCGGTCGCATTCGAGCAGAATCAGCGAAGAAATCTGACGACTGCGGTCGGCGTCCTGACGGGCCAGCACGGCACTTTTGACCTTGCCACCGGCATCGCGCTCGAGCGCCAGCAGCGGGTGCACGATCCAGTGCACCATGCGGCCGCTGCGGTTGATGGCCATGGTGACCGAATCCACCAGGAACGGCATGTCATCGTGCACCAGTTGAATGATCGTGTGCTCGCTGTCAAAACCGTCTTCGGCCAGCGTGGGATTGAAGACACGAATGCGCTGGCCTGCGGCGTCAGGAGCGGCGTCCAGCAAGCGCCAGTGCGCGCTGGCCAGGGCCAGCAGCGTGGCCGGGCCGCGTTGCTGTAATTCGTCAGGGTCGGTGTTGTCAAAATAGGCTGGGACAAGGTCTGCCAGCACGGCGGCGGCTACACCGGCGTTTTCCAGGGTGTAGGCACGCAGGTCAGCAAGGTTCGCATGGGTCATGCAGTTCTCCAAATATTGCTTTGAACCACAATATTTTAGAAACTGCAGGCGACCTAAATACCAATGCCGCGCCAAATCATCTTGATATGCAAAAAACACATAGGGAAGTCAGTCGGCATCTTGCCAATCGAGCTTCCAGGCACCCATATTCACGTTTTGCAGCCACAAGGCCGCAGTAAGCGTCTTGCCATCGGTGACTTGTCCTTGGCGACACCATTCGAGCAACTGAACGGGTGTGGCCGTGAACACATCCAGGAACTCACCCTCGTCGAGTTGGCGCTGCCCGGCCCGCAAGCCGCGCGCAAACCAGATGTCGATGAACTCCGTGGAATAGGCAATAACCGGGTGCAATACGCCAGCGTGTGCCCACTGGCTGGCGCTGTAGCCAGTTTCTTCGAACAACTCGCGTCGGGCACATTGAAAGCAGGTTTCGCCGGCATCAAGTTTGCCAGCGGGGAACTCGATCATGACCCGGCCAACGGGATAACGAAACTGGCGCTCCAGCACCACTTGCAAAGCACCTGTTGCATCCTCGAGCAGGGGGACGATCATGACGGCGCCGGGATGCACCACATACTCGCGGGTAGCCTCATCGCCATTAGACAAAGTGACCTGATCGCGAAAAACGTGCAGGAGTCGACCCTTGAAAAGTTCAGTGCTGCTTAACTTCTTTTCGACCAAATGGTCAAACTGATTCTTGCCCATGAACCTTCAAGTTGACGTAAAAAAGCAGCGAGATCAAGTGGCCAGCATCTGCATCACAGCATTGGCACACAGGGCCATCAGCCCGCCAGGAACGATACCCAACACCAATAGCAGAGCACCATTGACAGACAACATGGCGCGAACTTCAAAGGGCGAGGTAATCGGACCAGAGGTACTGGAGGGCACATCAAAATACATCACCTTAACCACGCGCAGATAATAAAACGCGCCAATCAAAGACATCATGACGGCAAACACGGCAAGCACAATTTGCAGAGTTCCGCCTGAAGCCACCAAGGCCTGCAACACCGCCAGCTTGGCATAGAAACCGATCATGGGCGGAATACCGGCCAAAGAGAACAGGCAGACGGCCATGATGGCGGCATAGAGGGGGCTGCGCTGGTTCAAGCCTGCGAAGTCGGAAATCTCTTCACTCTCGAAGCCGTCGCGCGACAACAGCAAAATAATGCCAAAGCTCACCAGTGTGGTCAACACATAGGAGATCACATAAAACATGGCAGAGCCGTAGGCATTGGCAGTTGCCTCAGGTTGCCCGCTCACAGCGCCGGACATCATGCCAATCAACACAAAACCCATGTGGGAAATGGTCGAATAGGCCAGCATGCGTTTGAGATTGGTCTGCGCGATGGCGGCCAGATTGCCAATGGCCAGCGAGCCAATCGCCAGCAACATCAACATCTGTTGCCAGTCAGCAGACAGGGGCATGAGGCCTTCCACCAGGATGCGGATCATCACTGCGAAAGCAGCCAGCTTTGGGGCACCGCCAATCATGAGCGTGATAGCCGTGGGCGCACCCTGGTACACGTCAGGAATCCACATGTGAAACGGCACGACACCAAGCTTGAACGCGAGACCTGCCACGATGAACACCAAACCAAAGACCAGCACCTGATGCTTCAGCTGACCCGATTGGATAGCAGCGAGCGCCTCCTGAATATTGAGCGTGCCGGTAGCGCCGTACAGCATGGACATGCCGTAGAGCAGGAATCCGGATGCCAGTGCACCGAGCACAAAATATTTCATGGCCGCCTCAACTGACAGAATGTAATCGCGGCGCAGCGCCACCAGCGCGTAGCTTGAAAGAGTCAGCAACTCAACGCCCATGTAGAGCACCAATAAGTTGTTGCCGGAGATCATGACAAACATGCCCATCAGGGAAAACAAGCTCAGACTGAATATCTCACCGCCACGCAGCATGTCACGCTCGGCCGCGTAGTGGCGGCCGTAAACCAATGAGACCATAACCGAAAGCGTAGCGAAACACTTCAGCCAATTGCCCATGACATCGCTGACCACCATGTTGCCAAAGGCATAAATTGTCTGACCTGACAAGGCGTAATTGGCCTGAATCGCGGCGACCACAGCCAGCGTAAGCATGCTGAGAACAAATGTAGCGGTGCGCGTGCGGCTTTTGACGCTCAAATCGAACAGCAGAATCACGCAAGCCATGACCAACAGGATTATTTCTGGATAAACCGCGATCAAACTGATTTTGTCAATCATAGGAATCTCTTATCTCAAGGTTGTCAGTACAGACTGATCAGTTCAGTTTTGTGATGGCCACGTGTTTCAGCAATTCAGCCACTGAGACATCCATCACTTCGGTGATCGGCAAAGGGTACAGGCCCATGAACAAAATAGCGATGGCCAGCAACGACAGGAAGAAAAATTCTCGCGCATTGATGTCCTTCATGTGCCTGACATGGTCGTTGGTCACTGGCCCCAGATAAACGCGCTTAACCATCCAGAGGGTGTAAGACGCGCCAAAGATCAGGGCACTTGCAGCCGCCATACCAACCCAAAAATTCACCTTCAGGGCGGCCAGGATCACCATCCATTCGCCCACAAACCCAGCCGTGCCTGGCAGTCCGGCATTGGCCATGGCAAACAACATGGCAAAAACAGCGAACTTGGGCATGGTGTTGACGACGCCGCCGTAGGCCGAAATTTCACGCGAATGCACGCGGTCATAGAGCACACCAATGCCAAGGAACATGGCGGCAGAAACAAAGCCGTGGGAAACCATTTGCACGATGCCACCAGCCACACCAAGGTCATTGAAGAGGAAGAAACCCAGGGTGACGAAGCCCATGTGTGCCACCGACGAGTAGGCCACCAACTTCTTCATGTCCGTCTGGACCAAGGTAACCAAACCCACGTAAATAACCGCCGCCAGCGACAGGCCGATCATCAACCCAGCCCACTCATGGGCAGCGTCAGGCGTGACCGGTAACGAGAAACGCAAGAAACCGTAGGCGCCCAATTTCAACATGATGGCCGCCAGCACAGCGGAACCGCCAGTGGGCGCCTCCACGTGGACATCGGGCAGCCAGGTGTGCACTGGCCACATCGGGACCTTGACGGCAAATGCCGCGAGGAACGCAAAGAACAGCAGTGTCTGTGCTGTCTGACCCAGCGGCAGCTTGTGCCATGTCAACAAATCGAAGCTTCCACCCGAGGTGACATACAGGTAGATCAGGGCAACCAGCATCAACAACGAACCAAGCAGCGTATACAAGAAGAACTTGAATGCCGCATAGATCTTGTTGGGCCCACCCCAAATGCCGATAATCAGATACATCGGGATCAGGGTGGCTTCAAAGAAGACGTAGAACAGCATGCCATCGAGGGCACAAAAGACGCCGATCATGAGCCCGCTCAAAATCAGGAACGCCCCCATATACTGGTTGACGCGGCTGGTGATGACCTCCCAGCCGGCAATCACCACGATCAGGTTGATAAAGGCGGTCAACAAAATGAACCAAACCGAGATGCCGTCAATACCAAGGTGATAATTGATGTTGAAGGTCTCAATCCAGTGCCTTGTTTCGACAAATTGCATGGCCGCAGTCGATAGGTCAAACTGTGTGTAAAGCGGCAAAGTCACCAAAAGACTCACCACCGCTCCCACCAGCGCAATCCATCGAACCGCACGCACCTGGTCATCACGACCAAGTGCCAGCAACACCACACCGAAGGCAATCGGTGTCCAAATAGCCAGGCTCAGCAAACCCATTTTTATATTTCTCCTATTTGAGCCAGACGAAGTACGTCATCAGCACAAAAATACCCAGAACCATGGTCAGCGCATAGTCATACAGGTAACCGGTCTGGATCTTTCGAACCACGCCAGAAATCCAGCCGACGATGCGCCAGGAACCATTCACTACAGCACCGTCAATCAGAGCCTGATCGCCCGCTTTCCAAAGCGCCACCCCCAAGCCGCGAGTCGCACGAGCCAACACGTTTTCGTTGAACCAGTCCATGTAATATTTGTTTTCAAGCAGGATATAGATCGGCATAGCGCTGCGCTTGATGGCTGCCGGCATAGCCGGATTGACCATGTACATGTAGTAGGCGCTTACCACCCCGGCGAGAGCCAGCCAGAAGGGCGCACTGGTCAAACCATGGATGGCCATTTGCAATGGGCCATGAAACTCTTCAGCCAACATCTCCATGGCCATGTGCAATTCCAGGTTGACAAAAATTGCGTCCTTGAAAAAGTCGCCAAACAGCATCGGGCCAATGGTGAAAAAGCCGATCAACAGTGACGGAATCGCCAACATGATCAAGGGCACCGTCACTACCCAGGGCGACTCATGCGGCTTGTCTGCATGGCCGTGATCACCGTGACCATGACCATGGTGAGCGTCAGGATTCTGGTCAAAACGCTCCTTGCCATGAAACACCAGGAAATAGAGACGGAACGAATAAAAAGCGGTGATGAAAACGCCCGCGAGCACCGAGAAATAAGCGAACCCTGCAGCTGGCAACTGGCTGGCATGCGTCGCCACGATGATCGAGTCTTTGGAGTAAAAGCCCGAAAAGAAGGGGGTACCAATCAGCGCAAGCGAACCCACCAGACACGTGAGCCAGGTGATCGGCATGTATTTGCGCAAGCCACCCATCCAGCGGATATCTTGGTTGTGGTGCACGCCCATGATGACCGAGCCCGCTGCAAGGAACAGCAGGGCCTTGAAAAACGCATGCGTCATCAAATGGAACACCGCCACTGAGTAGGCCGAGGCGCCCAGCGCCACTGTCATGTAACCCAGTTGCGACAGCGTTGAATACGCCACGATGCGTTTGATGTCATTCTGGATGATGCCCAAAAAGCCCATGAACAAGGCAGTGATGCCACCAATGATCAGGATGAAGTTGAGCGCAGTGTCACTGAGTTCGAACAACGGCGACATACGCGCCACCATGAAAATACCAGCAGTCACCATGGTCGCAGCGTGAATCAGGGCAGAAATTGGCGTGGGGCCTTCCATTGAATCTGGCAACCATACATGCAAGGGGAATTGTGCCGATTTGCCCATGGCACCGACGAAGAGGCCAATACAAATCACGGTGATCAACATCCAGTCGGTACCGGGCAGGATCACCCCTTCCAACTCGCCAAGCTTGGCAAAAGCTTCACTGTAATTAAGCGTGCCCGTGTAGGCGGCCAACAAACCAATACCGATAATAAAACCGAAGTCGCCAACCCGATTCACCAAAAAAGCCTTCATGTTGGCAAAAATGGCGCTAGGCTTGTTAAACCAGAAACCGATCAGCAAGTAGGACACCAGGCCCACGGCTTCCCAACCGAAGAACAGTTGCAACATGTTGTTGCTCATGACCAGCATCAACATCGAAAAAGTGAACAGGGAGATGTAGGCAAAGAAGCGGTTGTAGCCGTCGTCTTCCTCCATGTAGCCGATGGTGTAAATGTGCACCATCAGCGACACAAAAGTTACCACGCACATCATCATGGCGGTCAGGCCGTCCACCAGGAAGCCGATCTCCATTTTGAGGTTGCCGACCACCATCCATGTGTAAATGCTTTCATTGAAGCGGGCACCATCGGAGACCACGCTTTGCAGCGTCAAAACCGACAAAACAAACGACAGCAACACACCAAAAATGGTAAGCGAGTGGGAGACGCGTCGGCCAATGACATTGCCACCGAACTTGGTGCCCAGCACACCAGCAGCAACGGCACCCACCAGAGGCGCCAGCGCAATAACCAGCAGCGTCGAAGAAGAAAGGGTTTGACTCATTTTTATTAACCCTTCAGCGAATCAAGTTCGTCCACATTGATATTGGATTTAAGACGGAACAACAGCACCAGGATGGCCAGACCGATAGCAGCTTCAGCCGCCGCAACGGTCAGGATGAAGAATACAAAAATCTGTCCATTCAAATCACCCAGGTAATACGAAAACGCGACAAAATTGGTGTTCACCGCCAACAGCATGAGCTCAATGGCCATCAACAACACAATCAGGTTTTTCCGATTCAAGAAAATCCCGATTACGGAAAGCGCAAACAATACCGCCCCCAGCGACAAAAAGTGACCTAAGGTAAGCGTCATGCTTTTTTCTCCTCGAGCGTAGCCTGGGCGGCTGGTGCTGATGCCGCGGGTTGGGTGGCATCCAGTTTGACGACCGTCAGGCGTTCGGCCCACTTCACGCGGACCTGCTCCGCAGGACTCACAGCCTTGACGTGCTTGCGGTGTCGCAAGGTCAAAGCAATGGCAGCAATCATGCCCACCAGCAAAATAGCGGCTGCAACCTCAAACGGGTACAGATAATGGGTGTACATCAGTACGCCCAGCGCCTTGGTATTGGACGTTTCAACGATGGTTTGACCGAGACCAGTCATCACCGCTGGTGCCTGACTGATCGGGAAGCCCACCAGCAACACAGCTGACATTTCCACAACGATGACCAAGCCGACCACAGCAGCCATGGGAAACTGATTCCAGAATCCCTGGCGCACCCCATCGAGATTGATGTCGAGCATCATCACCACGAACAGGAAAAGCACCATCACCGCCCCCACATACACCAGCACCAATGCGATCGCCAGAAACTCGGCTTCGAGCAGCATCCAGATCATGGACGCCTGAAAAAACGCCAGCACCAGGAACAACACCGAGTGCACCGGGTTACGTGCCGTGATCACACGAAACGCAGCCAGCAACAGCACGGTCGCAAAGACATAAAACAAACCCGTCTTGACATCCATAACTAATTTATCTTTCTAAGTGGTCAGCGGTACTTGGCATCAGCGGCCTTGCTGGCAGCGATTTCACGTTCATAGCGGTCACCCACAGCAAGCAGCATTTCCTTGGTGAAATACAAGTCGCCCCGGTTTTCACCGTGGTATTCCAGGATGTGGGTTTCAACAATCGAATCGACCGGGCAGCTTTCCTCGCAAAAGCCGCAAAAAATACACTTGGTCAGGTCAATGTCGTAGCGGCTGGTGCGGCGTGAGCCGTCATCGCGCACCTCGGATTCGATGGTGATCGCCATGGCAGGACAGACGGCCTCGCACAGTTTGCAGGCGATGCAACGCTCTTCCCCGTTCTCATAGCGGCGCAGGGCATGCAAGCCGCGAAAACGCGGGGACAAGGGTGTCTTTTCTTCAGGGTATTCGAGCGTGATCTTGCTGCGAAACGCATACTTTCCCGTGAGCCGCATGCCCTTGAGCAACTCGACAAGCATGAAACTCGACAGGAAATCCTTCAGTGAAAAGGCGCTGGCGGAAGTCTTGGCAACCGTATTTGAAGTTGGGTTAGTCATGATCAATTCCAAATGTTCCACGGAGTCTGCATCCACACCGCAACCACCACCAGCCACACCAAGGTCACTGGAATGAAGATTTTCCAGCCCAAACGCATGATCTGGTCATACCGGAAACGAGGGAATGTAACGCGCACCCAGATGAACATTGTCATCATGAGAAACGTCTTGATGCCAAGCCAAATCCAACCCGGAATCCAGTTGAGCAAGACACTGTCGATCGGCGACATCCAGCCCCCCAGAAACAGGGTGACTGACATGATCGAGAGAATCCAGATGCTGGCGTATTCAGCCATCTGGAACATGGCCCAGGACATACCCGAGTACTCCACCATATGGCCGGCCACGATCTCGGACTCACCTTCGATCACGTCAAAAGGCGTGCGATTGGTTTCGGCCAGTCCGGAAATAAAGAACACGACGAAGATCGGCAAAAGAGGCAACCAGTTCCAGGACAAGAAGGTCAGGCCCATGTCGGCGAAGTACCCTTTACCCTGCCCCATCACAATATCGGTCATGTTGAGGCTGGCTGACACCATCAGCACAATCAACAAACAGAACCCCATGGCGATCTCGTAGCTCACCATCTGGGCAGAGGCGCGCAATGCGCCAAGAAACGCGTACTTGGAATTGGATGACCAACCAGAAATGATCACGCCATACACTTCCATGGACGCGATGGCCATAAAAAACAACAAGCCCGCGTTCAAGTTAGCGACCGCAATCTCCGGTCCGAACGGAATGATCGCCCATGCGGCCAAAGCCGGTGCCACCGTCATCACCGGCCCGAGGTAAAACAAAAACTTGTCAGACTTGGCTGGCCGCACGATCTCCTTGGTCATCAGCTTGAGGGCATCTGCAATTGGCTGCAACAGTCCGAAGGGGCCGACCCGATTTGGCCCGAGCCGAATCTGCACCCAGCCCAGCAGCTTGCGCTCCCAGAGGGTGGCATAGGTCACGGCACCCATCACGACCATCAACACCAAGGTGACCTTGATCAAGGCCCAGATGGTTGGCCAGGCAATGGCCGCCCACCAAGGCGCAGCAATGAGCCCTTGACCAAAATTGAACACGAAATCGCTCATGCTGCCACCTCCAAGGTTTGAGCAGCCCGGGCATCCGCCGTCTGCTGAAGCGCAGGCGCACGGCGCACAATGCCATCGAGTTGATAAATACCGGCGACCACTGGCGCGCCAGCTTCAGCGTTTGAATTGATGCTCGCCGTGGTGCGGTTGTCAAGACGATCAACCGACACCTGGAGCACATCGCCCGTGGTCAAGCCGGGAATGCCTTGAAGCACCTCTTCTGACGAGTTGAAGTCGAAGCCCGGCAACTTGAGCATACTCCCCAGCACACGCAGCACTTTCCAGGCCGGACGGGTTTCACCCAGCGGCTGGACCACAGCATGGAAGCTTTGGGCGCGACCTTCAGCGTTGACGAAAGTACCAGAGGTTTCCGTGAACGGCGAGATTGGCAACATCACGTCACAAAACGCCATATTGGCCTTGAACGGATTCAACGACACAACCATCTGCGCCTTGCTCAGCGCCTCGACCGCTTGCGCCCCAACTGATGAATCAAACTCTGGCTCGGTGTTCAGCAGCACAACCGCCTTGAGTGCACCGCCGAGCATTTGTCCGGCATGCAAGCCGCCGTTGGCCGGCTGGGCTCCGACCAACTGGGCACCCACGGTATT
>Ga0100389_1004485_pt1 | contig 10791 bp, 9 predicted proteins | sample CryGeymeta201513_FD_81537 | JGI IMG/M metagenome (GOLD analysis project Ga0100389, IMG submission 81537) | Groundwater microbial communities from Crystal Geyser aquifers in Utah, USA - Crystal Geyser metaG 2015-13 | ecosystem: Environmental > Aquatic > Deep subsurface > Groundwater | place: USA... | reverse complement strand
CCCCAAAATGGCAAAATTACCGCAACCGGGACACCAGGTAGGCGAAAGTTTGGTAACGCGGGCGGTCATATTTTTTTCAAGCCTTCAATAATTTCTTCCGGATAAAATTGGCGTCCGTCGTATTTTAAGATTTTATCTTTAATCATCGTGCCGGTTTGCTGGGCGATTAATTTACTCAATTGACCGGTGGCATTGCCTTCAACCGTGATCAACCGGGGCTGATGAGCGATTAAAGCTTTAAACTGCGCCAGCGGGAACGGCCACAGCCAGGCAAAGTGGATCAGATTGGTATTAGGAAGACTGGGGAGAGCGTCCAAAATCGCCCCTTTGTTTGAACCCCAGGAAACGAGGGTAGTTTTGGCTTTGGCCGGGCCGAATATCCGCGGGGCGATCAAGTCATCGCTTGCCAGAATGGTCGTTAGTTTTTTCAGCCGCTTATCCATTTGTTTAACCCGCTCGCGACTGTCTTCGGTGGCATAGCCCAGCTCGTCATGTTCGTAAGAATTAGCCAGAAAAATGCCGCCGGGCCGGCCGGGCAAAGGCCGGGGAGAAATGCCCGAAGCCGTCACTTGGTAGCGTTTGAACGGTTCGGGCGACGCGCCGGTTTTTGCCAGGCAGTAGCGCTGATTTGTGTGGCCGGCAGGCGGCTGATCGGCCGTATAATAACCTTCGCCCAGATTTTTATCGGCCAGGATAATGACCGGCAATTGATATTTTTCGGCCAGGTTTTGAGCGGCTTTAGCCAAAGTAAAGGCTTCGGTTGGATCCCCCGGGGCCAGCACGATCCGGGGAAATTCGTCCTGGGCGGCATTAATGGCAAAAAGCAAATCTCCCTGACCGCTCCAGGTAGGCATGCCCGAGGCCGGGCCGGGGCGCATGCCTAAAATTATCACTAACGGGGTTTCGGTAACGCCGGCCAAACCTAAAGCCTCGACCATCAGGGAAAAACCGCCGCCGGAAGTGGCCACCATCGAGCGGACGCCGCCAAAGCCGGCGCCGATGGCCATATTGGCGACCCCGATTTCGTCTTCGGCATGATTGACGATGATGTTTAGTTTTTTAGCGTTGGCGGCCAAGTAATGAAGAATCGGAGTCACCGGGGTCATCGGGTAGGCACAGTAAAATTTCATGCCGCCGGCGACCGCGCCCAAAGCCAGTGCCTCGTTGCCGCAAATCATAATTTGATTTTTAAGCGCCCGGCCGGGCGCGATTAGCTTAAGTTTTTTATCAGCAAAATTCTTGGCGGCATAGTCAAAGCCTAATTGGGCGGCCTGATGGTTTTGAACCGTAATGCTTTGATCTTTGCCGGCAAAGGCTTCGGCAATCACCTGTTTGAAAATGGCCAGGTCTAAACCGATTAAAGCGCAACTGGCCCCAAGAGCGACGGTGTTTTTTGTCAGGAAATTGCCGCTTTGATTGGCCAGTTCGGCCAGGGGCAGTTTTAAAGGTTGGTCTAAAATGATTTGTGACGTTTTTAGGTCAACTAAAATATCGATTTTTACTTGGCCGCTGTTAACCGGTTGATCGCTGGCAACCACCGAAAAAGTATTATGTCCGCCCCGGATTAAGCTGGGATATTCGGTCGAGCCGTAAGTGTACCAACCGGCCCGTAAAGCGGTTTTTTGCATCATTAAACCAGAGACTTTTATGCCCTCTCCGGCCGCTCCGGCAATCTGCCAGTTGAATTTTGCCATAGTAAAAGCATAGCATAATTTATAGGTGTATAGTGAAGATAATGCCGGCTAAAAACGCCCTTAAAGAATATCACGAAAATGGCTACTATCACTTGTATAATCGCGGTGTTAATAAAGGGCTAATATACTCTGACGAGCAAGACTATAAAAATTTCTTATGGCTGCTGAAGATATATCTTTCTGCAGTTGACCTTCAGGGAGAGTCCCTGAAGGCTCCACCCTCACATAAACTTAAGAATTATTTTGAACAAATCCGGCTAATTGCTTACTGCTTGATGCCCAATCACTTTCACTTAATGATCTGGCAAAAAGATCCTGACGGCATTAACCACTTATGCGCTCTTTAGCAACTAAATATACGATGTATTTTAACCGTAAATATAAACGGATAGGTCCCCTCTTTCAAGGAGTTTATAAGGCTGTTTTAGTCGAAAGTGAGCCCCAATTACTTTACTTATCGAAATATATTCACCGTAATCCTTTTCCGGTTTTGTCTGCCGGAAGCCTACTCTCAAACTATAAACACTCAAGCTACCAAAACTACTTAGGATTATTTAATCAGCCGTGGATTGATAAGGACGATATTCTTGGTTTATTCTCAAAGAATCCTCAAGGTAGTAATTCTTATCAAAATTTTGTCGAGGAAACTGACGAAAGAGACCTAGCTTTTATTAAAACACTTGTTCTTGAGGAAGTATAGTCTTCAGGGAGAGTCCCTGAAGGTGGTGATTTTGAGGTCGACGATGGTGACACTGGTTTCGGTTAAAATGGCCGGGTTGATTTCCAACTCTTGAACCGATTGGAATTCTTCGATCAGCTGACAGGCGTTGAGAATTAATTTGACTATTGCTTTGACGGCCAGTTTAACTCCGTTTCGATAACCGAAAATAATCTGGCCGATCCGGGTTTGCCGGAGTAAATTGGCAATCAGTTTTTCGTTGATCGGCAAAAATACCCGGGCAAGGTCCCGGTACAGCTCGGTATAAACTCCTCCGCCGCCAAGGGTCAGCAGCACCGGCCAGCCGGGTTCGCGCTTCAGGCCGATAAACAGTTCGTGGCCGGCAGTTAACTGCGGCTGGGCCAGAATCAGCGGAAATTTTTGCGCCAGCCGGCGGTAGGCGGTTTTAACGGCGACGCCGGTTTTTAAATTAAGATAAATAGCTTTGGCTTCGGTGCGGTGGGCGCCGGCACTGGGGTCGGCTTTGAGCACCACCGGCCAGGAAAAATCGGCCGGTTTGACCGGCTGATCCAAGGTAATTGTTTTAACCAAAGGCAGTTGATAGCGGCGGATTAAACCTTGCGCCTGTTTCCAGGTTAAACGGCCTTCAGGGAGAGTCCCTGAAGGTGAATGAATTGGGTAAGACCGCCGGGCAGGATAAAGGTCCAGTTTATGCCCCCGGTGCCATTGCAGCAGGGCGGCCAGGCCGGTGACCGCCTCTTGGGGTAGTTCGATCGTGGCGATTCGATTTTGGCGTAAAATATTGCCGGCGGTTTCGGTTAACCGGCCGGTCAGCAGGGAGACAATCAAGGGTTTTTTGACCGATCGGAAACGCCGGACAATTGCCCGGCAGGTAGACTCAATTTGGGTATTAGCCTGAGGGGTAATAATAATCAGATAGGCATCCCGGGTTTTATCTTTCAGAACCTCGTTTAAAGCCTGGCTAAACCGCCCGGCGCCGGCATCCCCCAGGACGTCAACGGCTTTGGCCACGTCCAAATTCAGACTGCTGGCCGTATCGGTGGCCAAAATGGCCGGACCGCCGGCGTTAGTGACAATTGCCAGATCGTTATCTTTTAATTCGGGTTCGAGCGAGAAAACTTCCAGCAGGTTGGTAAAGTCGGTAATGGTTTTTGCCTGCAGACAGCCGGACTGGTTTAAAGCGGCGGTCACGACGGCGCCGGCCGGACTTAAACTGGCGGTGTGGCTTTGACTGGCCAGCCGGCCGGCCGGAGTTTGGCCGCCGAAAAGAACGATAATCGGTTTTTTCCGGGAAATCCGGCTGGCCAGCTTCAGCCACCCCAGGCCGTCGGCAAACGATTCCAGGTAAAGAGCAATAATTTTAGTGGCCGAATCATTGCCCAAATATTCCAGGAAATCATTTTCAGTCAAACCCAAACGATTGCCTAAAGAGATAAATTTAGAAAAACCTAAATGTTCCTGCCTGGCCCAGTTGAATAAATAGCTGGCCAGGGCCCCGGATTGAGAGATCAGGCCGATGTTTCCCGGCGGCGGATCGACTTTAGCAAAAGTGGTGTCCAGCCGGCGGGAAGGATTGGCTACCCCAAAACAGTTGGGGCCCAGAAACGGCACCGGCGGCGGCGGCAAGCTTACCCCGGCCTCTCCCAGTTCGGCAAAGCCGGAAGAAATCACAATCACCGCCTTAACTTTTTTAGCCACACAGTCGGTGAGGACACCAGGGACAAACCGGGCCGGAATTGCCACTACGGCCAGATCAATCCGGACTTTAATGTCCGTCACCCGTTGATAGCCAAAACGAGGATTAACCGGATACAGCCGTCCCGGATAGGCTTTAAGTTTTTGCCATAAGTTATAGCCGACTTTAGTTTTATCTTTAGAAGCGCCGATCAAGGCGATTGACCTTGGTTTAAAAAAATTATCCATAACTAAATCAAACTTTTGCCGTTCATTGATGCCGGCTGGTTTAAATTCAGCAGTTTAATGATGGTGGGGGCGACGTCGGCTAACAAGCCGGACGCCAGTTGCCGGCTTTTACCCAGGAATTGCCGGCCCACCAGAATGACCGGCACCGGATTATCTGAATGTTCGGTATCGACTTCCCCGGTTTGCAGGTTAATCATTTCTTCAACGTTGCCGTGGTCGGCGGTGATTACCGTCGAACCGTCAAGGGCATTGACCGTGCTGACGATTTGGCTCAAAGCGGCGTCGGCCGCGGCACAGGCCATGAGGGCGGCCGGCAGATTGCCGGTATGGGCGACCATATCCGGGCAGGCAATGTTGACCAGAATGAATTGGTAAGTCATGGCTTTAATTTTTTCGACGACTTTATCGGCCAGGGCCGGCGTTGACATTTCCGGCTGGAGGTCATAGGTAGCAACTTTGGGCGACGGCACCATTAACCAGTCTTCGCCGGGAAACGGCTGTTCCCTTAAGCCGTTAAAATAATAAGTCACAAATCGCTCTTTTTCGCTTTCGGCCATATGGAGTTGGCGCAAATTGGCCTCGGCCAAAACCCGGGCCAGGGGAAATTCAACCGACAGCGGCGGCATTACCACCTGGACAGGTAAACCGCTTTGATACTCGGTCATGGTGATAAAAACCAGTTCTTTAAGGACTTTTTGGCGTTTAAACGGCGGATTAAAACTGGCTTTTTCCGGTAAATGGCTGTCGAGATACTTATCCTGCAACGGATCAAAGGCCAATTGATTGGCTTCGGCTTCAAAGTTAGGCAGGACAAACGCTTTAGTCAGCTGGCGGGGCCGGTCGACCCGGAAGTTATAAAAAATAACCGCGTCATTATCTTTAATCAAGCCGATCGGCTGGCCTGCGGTATCGACAATATTAGTGGGCAAAATAAATTCATCGGTAAGATTGGCGGCATACGAAGTTTTGACCGCTTCAGCGGCTGACAAAGCCAGGTTGGCGACGCCTTCGGTCAGGCAACGGTAGGCTTTTTCGGTTCTGGCCCAGCGGTGATCGCGGTCAAGGCCATAGTAACGGCCCATGATCGAAGCGATTTGACCCAGGCCGTGATTTTTGAGTTGGGATTCGACCTGGTCAATATAAACCGCGGCCGTGGTCGGCGGCGAGTCCCGGCCGTCGGTAATCAAATGCAAAGCCAATTTAGCTAACTGGTTTGACCGGGCAAACTTGATCAGAGCAAACAGGTGTTCGTTGTTGGCATGAACGCCGCCGGAACCGATTAAACCCAAAAGGTGAAGGGTGGAGTCATGTTTTTTGACGTGGCTGACGGCGGCCATTAAAGCCGGGTTTTGAAAAATTGAGCCATCGGCGATGGCCGTATTAATTCTCGGCAAATCCTGAAACACAATTTGGCCGGCGCCCAAATTGATATGGCCGACCTCGGTGTTCCCGTCTTCTCCGGGAGGCAGGCCGACGGCTTGCCCGGAAGCCAAAATCCGCCCCGACGGGTAGGCGGCTAACAGCTGGTTGAAAAAAGGAATGTTGGCTTGGGTGATGGCGTTGCCCGGACCGGCCGGAGCGATCCCCCAGCCGTCGAGGACAACGAGAACCACCGGTTTAATCCCGTTCATAGTTTTAATTCGGCGGCAATGGCCGATAACCGATTGTATTTGACGACCCGTTCGCCCCGGACCGGAGCGCCGAACTTGGTGTAATCGGCTAAAGTGCCGACCGCAAAATCGGCAATAAAGGTATCATTGGTTTCGCCGGAACGATGGGAGACAATTATCTTCCAGCCGGCCTCCCGGCAAAGATTAATTACCTTGAGTGTCTCGGTAATCGTCCCGATTTGGTTCGGTTTAATCAAAACGGCATTGCAGGCTTTTTTGGCGATGGCTTGTTTGACCCGGTCGGGATTAGTCGATAACAGGTCGTCGCCGACGATCAGGCACTGGCTGCCTAAGGCGGCATTCAGCTGGCCCCAGCCGGTCCAATCGTCCTGGTTTAAACCATCTTCCAGGGAAAATAAGTGAAACTCCTTGACTAATTCGCGGTAATAAACGATTAATTCCTCCCGGCTGTAGGGTTGGGCCCGGTCTTTAATTTCATAATGACCGTTTCGATAAAAATAATCGGCCGCCACGTCCAAACCCAAAAACACGTCTTTGGCCAGCTGGTAGGGTGTTTGCTTCAGCGACTCGAGAATGATCGATAAGGCATCGAGATTGGTGAACAAATCCGGGGCAAACCCGCCCTCGTCGCCGACACTGGTAATCGCCCGGCGGTACTTTAAGGTTTTAAACAGGGACTGGTAAACCGTTTCGCCGATTTGCAGGGATTGGCTGTAAGTAAACCGGGCCGAAGGAATTAAGTGAAATTCCTGAAAATCCAGGTTGCCGGCGCCGTGGGCGCCGCCGTTAATAATGTTAAAAGTCGGGCCGGGCAGGCGGTTTAACGGCACCTGTTGATAGTATTTCTGCCGCAAGTATTGATAGACAGGCAGTTGATAATAAGCGGCGGAAGCGACGACGGCCGCCTGGGAAATGGATAAAAGCGTGTTAGCCCCAAAATTGGATTTATCGGCCGTACCGTCCTCGTTGATTAAGAACTGGTCCAGTTCCGTTTGCCGGGCCGGATCAATTCCCTTGAGTTTGGCCGATAAGGTCCGGTTGATTAAATCGATGGCTTTGATGACCCCCAGCCCCTGAAAGCGCCGGGGGTCATTGTCCCTCGATTCGACGGCTTCGTGCCGGGCCGAGGACGCGCCGGACGGCACCGAAGCCGTACCGCTGTGGCCGGTATCCAAATAAATTGTGGTTTCAATGGTGGGGTGGCCGCGCGAATCTAAAATTTCCCGGGCCAGGATTTTAGCGATTTTTGCCATACAAAACCAGCCGTCTTTCCGCCTGAACGATTATTTCCCGGGTTTGATCGATCATATCCGGAGTCACCGACACGCTGGTAATGCCCCAATTGATCAATTTTTCCGTCAGCTCCGGGTGGAGCGAGGGAGCCTGGCCGCAAATCGACGAAGTCACCCGGTATTTATGGCAGGTGCTGATCGTTTTTTCCAAAGCCCAGAGTACGGCCGGGTTAAGCTCGTCATACTCCGAAGCAACCTTACTATTATCCCGATCAACCCCTAAAATCAGCATGGTTAAATCGTTGGAACCGATCGAAACGCCGTCGATCCCCTCTTTAATGAAATCTTCCAGCAGAATAACGTTGCTGGGAATTTCCACCATCAGCCAAAGTTTGAAGCTGGCGGTTCTGGATAAACCGTGGGCGGCAATAATCAATTTTACCTTAACTAATTCGTCGACTGTCCGGACAAACGGCAGCATCAGCTGGAGGTTGGTATAACCCAAGCGCTGGCGGACGATTTTAATCGCCTCCAGCTCCAGAGCGAAAACCGCCTCATCGACCACGTACCGGTAAGCGCCGCGAAAACCGATCATCGGGTTAGGCTCGACCGGCTCGTAAGCCTGGCCGCCCAGAAGGTGGGCATATTCATTGGTTTTGAAATCGGTCGCCCGGTAAATTACCGGCCGGGGAGAAAAAGCCCGGCAAAACCGGTTTAAGCCGGACACCAGACTGTCGACAAATTGTTTGGATTTTTTTTCGGCGATCAGCTTTTTCGGGTGGATGCCGATTTGGGCGATCATGAACTCGGCCCGCAAAAGACCAACGCCGTCGACGTTTTTCTGGGCAATCGTGCCGGCCAAATCCGGTTCGGCTAAATTAACGTATAATTTTGTCGCCGTGGGTTGAAAGTCCGGCCGCAGCTGCTTAGCGGTAAAAGACTTAACCGGTTCAGCTTCCACCGGCAATTTAATCGAGCCCGGTTTCAGGATTTTCCCGCCCAAAAAGATTTCTCCGGTTTGACCGTTGACGGTGATTACCTGGTGGGCGGCCAATTTACCGGTGGCGGTGCCGGTGCCGACAATGCAGGGAATGCCCAGTTCGCGGGAAACAATCGCCGCATGCGAGGTCTGGCCGCCTTTGTCGGTAACGATGGCCGCGGCTTTTTTCATCGCCGGGACAAAATCCGGCGTCGTCATTTCGGTGACTAAAATTTCCCCGGCAAGAAGCCGGCCGATTTCTTTAGCCGATTTAAGCAGGCGGGGATAACCGACGGCAATTCCCGGGCTGGCCGGTTCGCCTTTAAGAATCGGTTTTAAACCCGGGTCCAGCTTAATTTCGGCTTTAGGCTTATCAAAATTGATCGTGGTTACCGGTCGGGACTGGACCAGGTAAAACTTACCCTGTTCCAACGCCCACTCCAGGTCCTGCGGGAAAAAATAATGGTCCTGGACCGATTGACCCAGTTTGGCCAAAGCCACAATTTGACCGTCGGTCAGCTTGGCTTGATTGATCCAGGCTTTTTTGACCTTAATTTCCTGATTGCCGCCGGCAGAGCGGACCAGTTGTTTAAGTTGAGGATTAACCTGTTTTTGCAGAATTTTATAGGTTTGTTTTTGGACCAGATAATGATCGGGGGTGTAAGCCCCCTGGACAATCATTTCCCCCAAGCCGTAAACGGCTTCAATTACCAGCTGGTTTTTATCGTTAGTCAGAGGGTTAATGGTGAACATGATCCCGGAAACCTGGCTTTGGATCATTTTTTGGACCGGGACGGCGATCCCGACCTTGAAGTGGTCAAAGCCTTTTTCGGCCCGGTAGAAAATTGCCCGCGCCTCAAACAACGAGGCCCAGCAGTGGCGGACCGCCTGGACCAAATTGGCTTCGCCTTTAATGTTTAAGTAGGTTTCCTGCTGGCCGGCAAACGAAGCCCCGGGTAAGTCTTCGGCCGTGGCCGAGGAGCGGACGGCCACCAAGGCATTCAAATCTCCCCGGCCGAGTTTCAGATAGGCTTTAATAATCATCATCGCCAAATCATCGGGAAGCTTGGCCCTTAAAATTAGCTGTTTTATTTTTTTAGAAGCGGCATTGAGGCTGGCCGAATGGTGATGGTCTAAACCGGATAGAATCGTTTTAATCTTCGGCCGGAGCTCATTTAAATCGATAACTTTAAAATAGGCGGGGGCGGTAACGATAAATCCCGACGGAATCGGAAAACCGGCCTGGATCATTTCGCCTAAATTGGCGCCTTTACCCCCAACCAAACCACCGTCTTCTTTATCGACTGCTTTAAACTCGACCACATCGGGCAAAAGTTTGGCCATATTTAAACATAGCAGAATTTTTGTAAAGTGTATAGTTAAAGTAATGCCTTCAAAAAACGTCGTCAAGGAATACAAACCGCAGAGTTATTATCATCTCTATAACCGCGGCGTCAACAAAGCAGAAATATTTTTAGACGATAGAGATTATAAAACTTTTCTTGGCTATAACTAAAGCTTCTTGCCTACTGCCTGATGCCAAACCACTTTCATTTAATGGTTTATCAAGAAGATGCCGACGGTATCAATTTCTTTATGCGGTCACTGGCAACTAAATATTCAATGTACCTTAATCGGGTGCATCATCGAGTCGGCCACGTTTTTCAAGGAATTTATAAAGCAGTCAATATTACTAGTGAAGAGCAATTTCTATGGTTATCGAAATACATTCACAGAAACCCGATTGAAATTTTACCTTCAGGGATCAACCTTGAAGGCTACAAATACTCAAGCTATGGAAATTACTTGGGGCTGTTTGATCAAGGCTGGGTTCAAACAGATGAAATTCTTAGCTACTTTTCCAAAGTTAAGGATATTGTTATCGAAGACGACCTACAAGGTTGAACCTTGAAGGTTATTTCCACTGACCGAGGGATTGGCCGAGCTGGACTTTGAAGTAATCGACCCAGGGAATCGGTGACGGGTCTAATCCATAAAGCTGGCTTAGGTAGAAATTAACCAGGCTGCCAAATTGAATCACGCCAAATGCTTGGGCGATTTCTGACTCGCCTTGGGCCATAAGCGTATAACTGTCGACTTGATTTTTCCTGATCACCGTTTCGGTGATTTTCAGCCGCTGGCGGATTCGAGGTTCATAAAGCGGCGAATCCAGCAGAACAAAAAAAAGATTCTGGGCATTAGCGGCCGGATGGGCTAATCCCTCCATTAAATGATGGTTAAGTTCGGGCAAATCGAAAATGGCGGAAAAATTCTTGGCGTTTTCGTTCATTTGATTTTTAATCGTGTGGGCGGAACCGATTAAGTGCCGGGCGGCGACAAAAATGACGACCCGGTCTTTAAGTTTTACTGCCAGCTGTTTGGCTTCATTTTGGGCGGTGGCCACTTGACGGTTGTTGGTTTTAAGCACCTGTTCCAGGGTAGTTTTAATCGATGCTACGTCCACCGCCGAGAACCGAAATAAACCGATTTTGGCGGCCAGAACCAGCTGGCTGACGACTAAATAGCCCACGGCCATCCGGGGTTGTTTTGAGGGGTTAAAGCGCGGATTTATCTGATAATATGGCCGGTTAAACTTTTTCGCCAGCTCGATCAATTCCCCGCCGCTGGCAAT
>Ga0100389_1004483_pt1 | contig 10795 bp, 7 predicted proteins | sample CryGeymeta201513_FD_81537 | JGI IMG/M metagenome (GOLD analysis project Ga0100389, IMG submission 81537) | Groundwater microbial communities from Crystal Geyser aquifers in Utah, USA - Crystal Geyser metaG 2015-13 | ecosystem: Environmental > Aquatic > Deep subsurface > Groundwater | place: USA... | reverse complement strand
TCAATCATTAAATGAATATTACCTTGAGAAACTTTCAACAAAATTTAAGTTCATCGATAAACTCTTTAACAAAGAAGAAGAACTTCCAACAGAATTTTCTTTAATGCAGAATTATCCTAACCCCTTTAACCCGGTAACAAAAATAAGTTTTGCAATTCCTAAAAAAGCAAAAGTAAATTTATCTGTGTACGATATACTCGGCAGACAGATTGCAACACTTGCAGACGACTACAAAGAACCCGGCAGATACGAATACACATTTGACGCTTCATCCTACGCAAGCGGTGTTTACGTTTACCGGTTAACAACTGATAATTTTGTTGTTTCAAAGAAGATGCTTTATTTAAAATAGTGCCGTAGCTCGTAATGGCAAATAAAGTTATCACCGAATTATCTTAAGGGCATCTCTAAAAATCCGTTAACTAACGGATTAGAGATGCTCATTATAACGTAGGTCGAAACCCTGTTTCAACCAAAGAAGAAAAAAAATTGAAACAAAATTTAAGAGCGATTCAGAGAATTGTCATACTGTTCTCAGCGTTTGCGTAAGATGAGTCCGTAAAGAAATCCCGCTTAATATAATTCTTTTTCTTTGTTAGTTGAAAATCTTATTCTATCTCAATAAAACCATTTTCCGTACGATTGAATTTTCTGCTATTTGTAATTTATAAAAGTATATTCCTGAAGTAAGGTTCATTCCGTTAAATTCAATCTGATAATGCCCGGGTTCCTTCTTTTCATTCACCAAAGTCGAAATTTCATTTCCCTGAACGTCATACACTTTTAATAAAACATGTTGTGAAGATGCACTGCTTTGAGTTTCAGAAGATGGAACGCTGTAACGAATTTTTGTTGTTGGATTAAATGGATTGGGATAATTTTGCTCCAGCGAAAAGTGAATAGGATTGTTAATACTTACATCTACAATATTGGAAAATTTAAATCCGCCATTGTAATCAATCTGTTTCAGTCTGTATTTTAAGATAGAATTATAATCCGGATAATCTAAGAAAGTATAACTATTAGCGAACGATGAACTTCCGCTTCCTTTAACAAAACCAATTTTTTCCCATTCTGACTTCTGACTTCTAACTTCTAACTTCTGAATTTCAAATCCATAGTTATTTAATTCACTCGCAGTCTGCCATCTAAGATCAACTTTACCTTCATTAACAGAAACATCGAAAGCAATTAACTCAACCGGAACGGCATTTAATATAACCGTTACCGGGAATTTTGACCCGTACGCCCATTCATCTATTTCGGAAGGAATTCCATCATAATTAACGCTAAGCCCGGTAGAATAAATAGTATCGGTTGAAGAAGAATCAGATGCGGTATAACCAAATTCCCAAAATATTGTATCGGACGTTGACGGAAATAAAAGAGGGAATGCCTGTGTTAATTCGTTTGGCGCCCGGTAGTCCCAAACGGTAAGTGAATCAACTGCGTTCATAGCGCCGAACCTGCCTGCAACATTGTAGCCGCCAGCGATAGCGGGTCCGCCTGTTAGGAACATTTTATACAACCCGGTTTGCCCGGCTATTAAAGTATCGGAACCGGTTACCCAAACTTTAACATTTAAACTTTGTTCAACCGTATGACAAACGCACCCATCGCCGTTTAATTGTGTTCCGCCGATTCGCTTATCCTTTCCATTAAATGATGAAAACGCAAATAGGAGTAACGGACAAATAAATACTAAAAAGAAAATATGATTCTTCATTTGATATAATTATTGTTAAACAATTAATAGCCTGAGTTAAAAGTTAATAAAAATTAAAAAGAAGCCGGCAGATTGCAAAACATTTAGATTTATATTATCCGGAAAAGAGCAAAGCTAACCGGACATGTTATTTCTACAATCATTTATTGCATTCGTGATTATAGTATTGCCATGTATCCCGCATGCGGGATTGTTTTTTATGTCAAAATATTTATGTGTTTACAATTTTTAATTTTACATTGTACATTGTACATTGTACATTATAAATTTTTAATTGCGGCTTGCCGCGCTATGCTTTTCTCGAAAGCGTACAAATTACAATTTTACAATGTGCGCAATAATATTCCGGATTGCCACTCACCTCAGAGGCTATTCAATTAAAATATTTTGTGACACGGCTTGTAAAATATTATTCTTCAAGTGTTGATAAATTACCCGGATCATGCCCGAGCGCTTTTGCTTTAAGAACACGCCGCATAATTTTGCCGCTTCTTGTTTTAGGCAGCGAATCTACAATTTCAATAGTTTCAGGTTTAGCTATCGGACCTACTTCATGACCAACGTGCTGACGAAGTTCTTCAATAAGTTTATCACTTCCAACAAAACCAGAGCGTAAAATTACATATGTATGAATTGCATTTCCTTTAACATCATGCGGTAAACCTATTGCAGCAGCTTCAGCTACGGCAGGATGGCTTACAAGAGCGCTTTCAATTTCTGCAGTACCGAGTCTGTATCCACTAACTTTAATAACATCATCTACGCGTCCAATTACCCAAAAGTAACCGTCTTCATCTCTACGCGCGGAATCACCCGTCAAATACATGCCTGGAAAACGACTCCAATATTGATTAACATATCTATCGGGATCGTTGTAAATTGTACGCAGCATAGCAGGCCACGGAGTTTTAATTACAAGATAACCTTCCTCATTTGGTTTAACGCTGTTTCCATCTTCATCAACAATATCCATTACCAAGCCGGGAAAAGGTTTTGTGCCCGAACCGGGTTTAAGCGGTGTGCAAGGCATCGGCGTAATCATAAACATTCCCGTTTCGGTTTGCCACCACGTATCCATTATCGGGCATTTTTCTTTACCAATAACTTTGTGATACCAGCGCCACGCTTCCGGGTTGATGGGTTCGCCTACAGTTCCTAACATACGCAGCGATGAAAGATTATGCCGGTTAGGCCAGGCATCTCCGTAACGCATTAAACCTCGTATTGCCGTTGGAGCTGTGTAAAGAATATTGATACCATATTTCTCAATCATCTGCCACCAGCGGTTGGGATAAGGATGTGTCGGCGCGCCTTCGTACAAGAAAGATGTCGCACCGTTAAGCATAGGTCCGTAAACTATATAACTGTGCCCTGTGATCCAGCCGGGATCGGCAGCGCACCAGTAGCGGTCTTCTTCATGAATATCAAAAACATATTTTAATGTTGTGTATGTGCCCACCATATAACCGCTGTGAGTATGTAAAATTGCTTTTGGTTTACCTGTTGTACCCGATGTGTATAGTAAGAACAGTGGGTCTTCTGCATCCATTATTTCTATACTGCACGAGTTGTTTGCAATCGGAAGATTCATCAATTCGTGATACCACATATCCCTGCCGGCTTCCATGTTTACGCCGTGTCCTGTACGTTTAACAACAAGAACGGATTCAACAGTTGCAGCCCGCTGAAGTGCTTCATCTGCAATTTTTTTTAGTTCAACAATTTTTCCTCTTTGGTAAGCGCCATCTGCAACAATCAAAACTTTTGACTGACTGTCTTCCAATCTTTCATGTAATGCTTCAACGGAAAATCCTCCGTACACAACGGAATGTATTGCGCCTATTCGGGCACAGGCAAGCATGGCAATTGCAAGTTCTGGAATTCTTCCCATATAAATAGTAACTCTGTCGCCTTTCTTAACTCCAAGACTTTTCAAAACATTTGCAAAACGACAGGTTTCTCTCTTCATAGCAAAATAAGATAACGCTCTTAAATCACCGTTCTCCCCTTCCCAAATCATGGCTATTTTATTACGCCGAAAAGTTTCGCAGTGAACATCGAGACAGTTGTAAGCAATATTTGTCTTCCCACCAACGAACCACTTATAAAACGGCTTATTGGAATCATCCAAAGTTTTTGTCCACTTCTTAAACCAGTGAAGGTTTTTAGCTTCCTTTGCCCAAAACTCCTCTAAATTTGTAGAAGCCTCTTCATAGATTTTCTCACACTTTGCGTGAGCTTTTTTTACTATCTGTTTCGACGGGTAATATACTTCTCCCGATAGTTCATTTTCGGACATGAAAACTCCTTTGATAATTAATGAAATTGTTTCTGAAGCAGCGTTAAATTTTGGAATCGAAGTTAAAACTATACTAAATTATAATCAACTGAATATTAATATTATTTTTTCAAAATGCATTTAAAAATTAATAACCTATAGAAATATTAGCAAAGCAATATTCAACTGCAAGAAAGGATGAAAATATATAGTATTGTCATAAAACTTTGTTTTTTAGGCCAAGATATTTTTTATGTTTTGAAATTCTCATTCACTTTAAACTTGCGGCTTGCCGCACTCAAGTATTGGAAATAATATTTTTGTTTTTTATGTCAAGATATTTTAAATCACTACTGTCCGGTTATAAGCAAAATAAATGCTATTAATTAGAAGAATCATAAATCTTAAATCCGGAATAAACTCATTTGTAAGCAATAAAATAGAGCTGTTTTCAGAAATTGGAATAATCAAAATCTGTAGAAAAATGTAAAACGATAAATTACCTTCTAAACCTTAGTAACATAGGCAGAGGTAAACATTTTCTCCATAGAATCCTTGGGACAACCTTATTAGCTTATTCCCAAAATAAGGGAATAAGGTTGCATTTACTACGGCAAATGTGGTTACTAAGGTTAATAAAACATATAAGGTTTTGTTATGGGAATTAGTTTTTATTTCAAATCGATTGCGGCTTGCCACGCTATAGTATTGCCGTTTATCCCGCATGCGGGATTGTTTTTTATGTCAAAATATTTATGTGTTTACAATTTTTAATTTTACATTGTGCATTGTACATTTTTAATTGCGGCTTGCCGCACTATGCTTTAATTTTATATGTGATTTTTCAAAGAGAAGACATCTTTACATTTTATAATAATGACTAACCCGATAAACATACTTCAAAAATATTTCGGCTTTGATTCGCTCAAAGGCGAACAGGAAAATATTATTAACCGCTTAATTTATGACGGCGGGCATTCGTTGGTCTTAATGCCTACGGGCAGCGGAAAATCGTTGTGCTATCAAATTCCCGGATTATATTTTGATGGCGGGACAATTGTTTTAAGCCCTCTGATAGCTTTAATGCAGGATCAGGTTGACACACTGAGACGTAAAAATATTCCGGCTTCATTTATCAATTCAACTGTCTCGCGGAGTGATCGTGAAAAAAGACTCGAACAATTTATTAAAGGAAATATAAAACTTCTATATGTAACGCCTGAAAGATTTCGTATTCCGGAATTTGTTAACAGAATAAAAGAAGCAAACATCTCTTTGCTTGCTGTTGATGAAGCGCATTGTATTTCGGAATGGGGGCACGATTTTAGACCCGACTACTCTCGTATCGGCGAATTTAGAGAGCTGCTTGGCAACCCACTTACAGTTGCATTAACCGCCACAGCGACTCCAGATGTACAAGAAGACATAATAAGAAAACTACATTTGAACAAAGATGAAATGAAAATTTTTCATCAAGGCATTGACCGCCCGAACCTTCGACTTAAAGCCGTTGATGTTTTTGATGACAAAGAAAAATTAAAAGAAATTTTAAATGTACTTGATAACTACTCCGGCAGCGGGATAATTTACTTTGCATTAATACAAACGCTTGAAAAATTTTCATTGATGCTAAGAGACAAAGGTTACAAACACGGAGTCTATCATGGAAAACTTCCGGACAGAGAGCGTAAAATAAGGCAGCGCGAGTTTTTAAACGGAACTGAAAATTTTATGCTCGCTACAAACGCATTTGGGATGGGAATTGATAAACCTGATATAAGATTTGTTATTCATGCAGAAGCGCCGTCTTCAATTGAAGCGTATTATCAGGAAATCGGACGTGCAGGAAGAGACGGAAATGATTCGCTCTGCCTTTTACTTTATAATCAGGAAGACCTTTATACTCAAATGCAATTTATTAAATGGTCGAACCCCGGCGCTGATTATTACTCGGCTTTGTATGATATATTAAATCGAGAATCCGGTGCGGTAAATTCAATGGGTATTGAATATATTCGGGAGAAATTAAGTTTTAAAAATCGTTCCGATTTTCGTTTAGAAACTGCTTTAAACATGATGGATAGGTACTCGGTAACGGAGGGTGATGTTGAACATCAAAATATTAAAATCATAAATCCAATGCCCGAAATTCTTGAGGATGATGAATATTTAAAAGAAAAATTATTGGGAAATAATAAGAAACTTCTTTCGGTAGTTAACTATTTCCGGGGTGGAGAATGCAGGCGTGTTTTTATATCAGGATACTTCGGTTTCTATGATGAAAAACCATGCCATAATTGCGACAATTGTGATTTAATCTCCGGATAAATAAAATATTTTTTTTGACCTTGACAATATTAAGTGGATTATTTTAAAAATGAGATAATAAAATGTTAAAAGAAATTAATTTATATACTGACGGCGCTTGCAGCGGCAATCCTGGTCCCGGCGGATACTGCGCTATTTTGTCGTTTAGCGGGAAAGAGAAAACATTAACCGGCGGGTATAGAAAAACAACAAATAACAGGATGGAACTTCGCGCCGTTATAGAAGGGTTAAAAGCATTGAAAGAAAAATGCAAAGTAAACATTTACAGCGATTCAAAATATATCGTTGATGCAATTGAATTAGGTTGGATTGATAAATGGGAAAATTTCGGCTGGAAGCGGAATAAAAAAGATAATTTGTTAAATCCAGATTTATGGAAGGAATTGGATTCTCTAATTAAGCATCATGAAGTAAAATTTGTTTGGGTCAAAGGACATAACGGAAATCCGTTTAATGAACGATGTGATGTGCTGGCTGTGTCAGCGCTAAAAAAAGAAGATCTGCCGGCTGATGAACTTTATGAGCATTCGTCGCCGTAATTATTTTGACAAAAGAGTGCTGCCGCAAATTTATTGTGCTGCAGAACCAAAGCCAGAGCTGATCTTTCTAATTGCGCTATCTTGATTCACTCTCTTTTTTTATCTATTTTCGATCACAACATCCGGAGGAAATAAATGTTCCGGTACTTTAGTGTTACTTTCTACATCTACCCAAATAGCAAGCCTGTTAATTCAACAGAACAGAATTTTATTATTCACACCGGAATAATTTTCCCTCTAGAATTGCCCAACAAATTTTACAGTTCCAACTACAATAATCTCGAAGGAGGATTGTATGAAAAAACTTATTTTTACCGCGGCATTCGTTCTAATAGAATTTGCATTTTTAACAGCACAAACATTAGATGAAATTATAGATTATCATTTTGATGCTGTAAATCAGGATAAATTCAATCAAACAAAAACGATTATAATTGAATCAGATTTTAATTCACCTGACGGGAATGGTAAAATTTTAATTTTCCACAAACGACCGAATAAACTTAGAATTGAGCAAACCATAAATCAACAAACTCTTATAACCCTTTTCGACGGCGTAAACTGTTTCGTGATAAGCAGCGTTGATACAAATAACTTGATTGGAAAAGACCTTGAAGAAATAAAATCTGCGGCTGACCTTGATGGTTATTTCTTCTGCTATCGAGAAAAAGCTCGTGATCTTAAATACATCGGGGAATTTTCAGAAGGCGGTAAGAAATTTTATCAAATAAACTGTACCGAAATCAGCGGAGATACAACAAATATTTTTATTGATTCAAAATCATATCTTATAGCTAAAACTATTCAACATAAAAATGGAACAATAAAAGAAACCGGAATGGAAAATTATAAAAAAATTGAGGATATATCTTTTCCGCACAAACTAACCACAGCGGAGAATGGTAAAACAAAAACTCAAATAGTAAAAAAAATAAAACTAAATGAAGAATTACCTGAGGAACTATTTACCTTAAAAAAATAATTACATCTTTAAAGAGATGACATCTTAATATGTCATCTCTCCGTTTTGCTCAAGGAAATTTACTTAATCAACCCATTCAAATCTAATTCTATTTTTTCTTCGCAATAAAATGGTTCGCCGTACAATTTACCTATTTGAAATCCGTAAAAATGAGCGCGTGATTCTATGTATGAAATGAATTCCGGTCTGCTTATGAATGTTTCCGGTTCTGTAGTGCGGGGATTATGAAATTGAGATCCGAAGCATTTAACCGATTTCATTTTTTGCTCAAATGTATCACTAATATTTACAATAAAAGAAGGTTCGAATGTGTAAGTCTGCATATAATAAAAAAGTTTTTGAGGTCTGTATGCAGATTGAGCAACTTCTTTATCAAAAGTTTTTACTTTTGCGAGCCCTGCCGAAAACATCGCCTCTTTGACCAGTACGCTGGCATCCATGTGGTCGGGGTGGCGGTCGTTAAAATAGGGTGCAAAAATAATTTTAGGTTTGAATCTGCGGATGGTCATAATAACCTTCATTAAATTATCTTTATTTCTCTGAACATTACCATCCGGCATTTGAAGGTTTTCGCGTAATGCAGCTTTTAAAATCAAAGCGGATTGAAACGCTTCTTTCTGGCGCGTTTCTGCGCTTCCGCGTGTACCAAGTTCGCCTTTTGTAAAATCAATTATTCCAACTTTTAAATCAGCCGAAGTGAATCTGGCAATTGTGCCCCCCATAGCGAGTTCTGCATCATCGGGATGTGCAGCAAAGACAAGTACATCTAAATTCATAGAACCTATGTTTTTTGATGGTTTAAAATTAGTATGACAAACTTAAAACATTTTTTCCTTCTATTCCATTAAAGTGAGCAATATTGAGAGAAAAAACTTAGTATTGGTTTACTCTAAAGAAACGGTAAAGCAACTAACAGACAATAAATTATTATTCGCACAATATTAAAAGATTTGTTTTTACACAATAATTATTTATTATCGCACTGCTTTTTACAAAAGCAAAAAATCTCACATTACTGCTTAAGAAAAATATTAATATAATTGGAGTCAAGATGAAATTACTTCTTCGCGGCATTTTATTGTTTTTGCTATACATAATTCCATTATCTGCTCAATACAGCTGGGAATTAAAACAGTTCGGTTCAAGCCTTGGAAATCCTATTGTTGTTCAACACGATAATTCGGATATCGTGTATTACGGAGCATCGGCAACTGTTTATAAAAGTTGGAACCGCGGCGAATCCTTTACGGCTTACGGGACATTAATCCCCGGAGCTAATAAAATAAAAAATATTATCCTCAGTCGAAAAGATACGGCAACATGCCTTGTTGCATTTGATGCCGGAATAGATAAAATTGTTAAAACCACAAACAACGGACAAACTTGGCGGGTTGTAGCAGATAACTTAAGTTTTTCTTATTTCGGAATCCCAACTACTCCCGATCCGCAGCACCCCGACACTATTTACACGATGAGCAATTCAAATTTTATGCGTTCAACTGATTTTGGTGAAACCTGGACAACGCTAGCAACTGTAGCAGGTTTCGGAACCCCTTGCGATATTGAGGTAATGCCGGATAGTTCGGAAGTTATTTTAATTGGCGATAACGGTACAGGAATATTTAAGAGCATAGACGCCGGATTTACATGGACTCAGGTATTTAATACCACCGGTGAGATTCCAACAATTGCAACCGATAAAATTAATAATGGAGTTGTCTGGGCTACACGCTGGGGCGGCGGAGGCGGATTTTTAAAATCAATTGATTATGGAACTACGTGGACGCCAATTACTTTCTTTAACGGGCAGAATATGTGGGGAGTTGATGTTAATCCTTTCGATTCCGATTTTATTATTACCGGAAAATATTCCGGCGGTTCTATTTATTTTTCTAAAGACGGCGGAAATAGCTGGTCAAATACTTCAATCGGCGGAAGTAATTATGCAGTTTATATAGTTGATTCTATGACTGTATTTGCAGCACAATCCACCGGATTTTATAAACTCACATCGCCTTGGTTTATTCCTGTGGAGCTTACATCGTTCAATGCTTTAGTTAATGATAATATAGTTGAACTTCATTGGGAAACTTCAACCGAAATAAATAATTATGGATTTGAAATCGAAAAAAGTTTTGACTCAGAAAAATTTTTTCAAATAGGATTTGTTTCCGGTTACGGAACCTCAACTGAAAAACATTCATATTCTTTTTATGAAACAATTTCATCAAAAACATATTACAGGTTAAAACAGACGGATTACAACGGCGCATTCAAATATTCCAGTATAGTTGAAGCTGAACCGTTTCTCCCGTCCGATTATAAACTTAACCAAAATTATCCTAATCCGTTTAATCCTTCAACGACCATAAGTTTTGAACTGCCGGAAGAAGCCATGTATTCAATAAAAATTTTCAGCATGCTTGGCGAAGAGTTAAATCTTCTCTCTAACGGAAAATTGCAAGCAGGCAAACACGAAATTAATTTTAGCGCTTCATCCGTCAACGGTGGATTACCTTCCGGTAATTATATCGTATCGCTCCAGGCATCCGGCGCTAATGGAAAAGTTTTTTACAAAACAATAAAAATATCTTTGATTAAATAAATGAAAAGTAAATTAATTCTATTTTTAATTTTTGCGGCTGTAATTTTATATGCATATTCAACAGGGATTACCGGCTTAACAAATTTAAACGGTGAAGGCTGTGTTTGTCATAATCTCGAACCTGATTTAAACGTCCATGTTTGGATAGAAGGTTCGGATACTTTAACCGTCGGTGAGACTGCTGAATACAAATTGTACTTAACAGGTGGTCCCGCCATTCGCGGCGGTTTTAACACGGCGGTTCGTTTTGGAATTCTCGCCATCGCCGATTCAGGAGAACAAAAAATTGGTAAAGAATTAACGCACACTACTCCCCGGTTTTTTATAAATGATACTA
>Ga0100389_1004467_pt1 | contig 10821 bp, 10 predicted proteins | sample CryGeymeta201513_FD_81537 | JGI IMG/M metagenome (GOLD analysis project Ga0100389, IMG submission 81537) | Groundwater microbial communities from Crystal Geyser aquifers in Utah, USA - Crystal Geyser metaG 2015-13 | ecosystem: Environmental > Aquatic > Deep subsurface > Groundwater | place: USA... | reverse complement strand
TGTTATCCCAGACCAATCTGGGCAAGAAAACCGCCCAAGAACTGGCAGAGACTTTAACCCATCCGGTTGCTAATACCACACTGGCATACATCAAACATAATGTTGAAGGCCAGCCATCTGACGGTTTCACCATCCTGCAGGGGCAAAATGCTCTCTGGCTGCTCGCGCCTGTGGAAGGCGCCAAAACCGAATTGATCTCTATCCTGCCTGTCTCAGCCGAAGATGCTGCCCGGCGGGTGAAAACGTTGATGAAACTTTAGGCTGATTTTCCTGATGCCTCCCCTCCACATCGAACCCGACCTCCTCTTCCTCGCCTCGCGCGCCTTTTGGCAGGCCAACTACCGCACCCTTGACCAGTTGTTCGCGCTGCGCGCCGCCTTGCTGCGCCTGGAGATGACCTGGTCGAGCGATACCGCCGACGACTTCTTCGCCGAGATGCGCCCGCTGCTCCAGCAATTATCAGAGCGGACCGAGGAACTGTTCAGCATGGGCCTGACCCTTTCCCGCCAGGCTGACCTGTGGGCCGAAGCCGACCAGCGCTGGACGGGCCTCTTTCGCGATCTGTCATAGAACCATCCAGGAGAGTAGACCACATGGCCTACGTGGCAGTCACCATCGAGTACGAGCAGAAAACAATGGACCTAGGCCTCCCCATGCACGTACCCAGCCGCCTGGTCCTCGAAGGGGTGATGGAAATCCTGAAGGTCAACAAGCGCCGCGGGCAAACGTGGATGCTTGGAGTGAAGACCGAGCAGGGTATCCGCCGCATCCCGATCAATGCCGGGCTGGGTGATTCGAATATTCTCCATGGTATGGTGCTGACCTTGCTCCAGGAGGAGGGTAAGGCCGTGGTGCAGACCGGGGCATTTCTCAGGTCCGAAACTGGCCAGACCTTCCCCTTGGCTGCAAAAATAGTATTGATTGGCCGCAATGACCCCAAGAGCGGCATTTTTGTGGATATTGATTTGAACACGATCGCCCGTGAACCGAAGGCCATTTCCCGCCGCCACGCGCAGATCGAGCAGGAAGGCGACCACTTCTATGTAACCGACCTGGGCAGCGCCAATGGCACCAAATTGAACGGCCAACGCATCCCATCGAAAGAGAAAAAGCCCGTCTGGGATGGGGATGTAATTGAATTTGGGCGCGGCGCGGCGCAATTGACTTTCTGTGCGGGGGAGAAAAAGTAACGCCTCCCTCATTGTGCTGATATTACTCGCCCGGCTCCAGGTGACATTCGTTGTCACAGGGAGCCGGGCTTTTGTATATTTGCCTAGCTTCGTAGCCAGACGGGAAGCGCCGGGACTCGCTTTTCTCGGCACGCGCGCCGCATCCGTGAACGCGGTGTATCCTGGCCGGGAAACACTATGAAAGCGGTAGAACGCACCGAAAGCCAACGTTGTTGTTGGAATTCGTAGGATTGTTCCTGTTGCGGTTGGCGGAGCGGACGTTGTTCTCATTGTTGTTCCACGAGCCGCCGCGCAGCACGTTCTCCGGCGTCCCCACATCATGAAAATGATGTTATCAAGTTTGCGGCAGGGTTTTCATCCAGCCGCCTAATAGTTTGCCGATTTCCGTCAATGCTTCGGCGGCAAAAAGATATTGCGCATGATCGGTCAGTTTTCGGTTGTGCGCCAGCCGAAGGTACAGGCGCAGCTTATCCAGTTCCAGGTCGGCGGCCAGCAAAATATGTTTTTTATTGCCAGATTTCACCGCCTGAATCAGGTCTTCGTAAAAGTCGAACGCGGCGTCCTCGATGCGTTTGGCCAGCCGGAAACGTTCGCTCTTGGGATATTTCTCTGTATGCTGCAACAGCCAGAGCAAAAAGTTGGATGTTTTCGTAAAAATCGGGGATTGTTGTTTGTCATTCATACTTCACCTGCATCATGAAAGATCGCCCGGCGAAGCCCCCAGGTATCGCCGTGACGGATATGTTCGGCCCATGCCTGCGCTCGAATGAGCACATCTTCCCGCTCAAGCGCTCCGACGCGATAATCAGCCGCCAAATGGCGCAAACGGCGGCGGAAGGCGTAACCCTTGGCAGGTTTGAGGCGGCGGTGATCCGGAAAGACGATGAAACCAAGAAATGTAATCCCATTCGCGCAGGGACGCGGCTGGGCGCTATTCTCGTGGATGGTCAGGCGCAGACCCGCTAGGAATTGGATAATTTCTGCACGCCATTGCCGTAATTCGGTCTTGTTGTTGGAAAACAGCAGGAAGTCATCCACGTAACGCAAATAGGCGTGCACCTTCAACCGGCGTTTCAAGAACTGGTCGAGTTCGTTCAAGTAGACATTGGCCCAAAACTGGCTGGTGAGATTGCCAATTGGCAGGCCGCGCGGCCGGTTGGCTGAAAAAAGCGTATCACCCGGAAAATAGACCATCTCATATTCTTCCGTCAAAATGCCATCTCCGCTGGCCAGGATTCGGTCAATCAACCGCATCACTTTTTCATCTCCAATGGTGCGCGCCAGGATATTATGCAAAATTGCATGGTCAATGGATGGAAAAAATTGCTTCACATCGCACGGCAGAACATATTTGTACCGCCGCATGAAATGGGTACAGCGGTCCAGGGCGCGGTGTGTGCCTTTCCCCATTTGGTTGGCATAACTATCGAATATGAATTTGCGTTCCAGGGGCGGTCCAATAACATTAACCAACGCATGATGAACGACCCGATCCCGAAACGGGGCGGCAGAAATCTTTCGCCGTTTGGGTTCATGAACCATAAAACTGCAATAGCCGCCCGGATGGTAGGTTTCCTCCCGCAATTCATCCCGCAGGGAAATCAGTTCCGCTTCGAGGTTGTATTCGAAGTGCGCCACCCCCGGCTGGCTGCGCCGCCCGGCAGAGGCTTTTTTGAAAGCCTGCCAAAGGTTGAACAGGTCATAGATTTGGGGATAGGCAGCATCACATTGTTTTGCCATACTCAAAATCTCAAAAAATCGATTCGGGGGGCGCATTGCGCCCCCCGAACCCCCGGCGCGAGTCAGAAAATCAGAAAACCAGAAAACAGGATTCCAGAACCATTACGGCGAGAGAACGCACCGAAAGCCAACGAGGCTGCGGGAATTCGAAGGATAGTCCCCGAGGCGGTGGGCGGAGCGGACGAGGCTCACATCGCCGTCCCACGCGCCGCCGCGCAGCACGCGAACCTCCCCGGAAGCCGGTCCGGTTGGGTTCGATGATGGCGATTGGCTGTAATAGGTCTCGCCGTACCAGTCCGCCACCCACTCCCAGACGTTCCCGGCCATATCCAATGCTCCATACGGGCTGGCTCCGGAGGGATATGACCCAACCGGTGCCGTGAATTCATACCCGTCATTCACGTTTTTATCTGCCCAATCCACATTGAGATTGACATCGGCAAAATTCAGCAGGTTTCCGGCAGGACTCTGATTGCCCCAAGGATAGGTGCGCCCATCTGTGCCGCGCGCCGCTTTCTCCCATTCCGCCTCGCTGGGCAGGCGCGCCCCCGCCCACCCGCAATAGGCTTCGGCGTCATTCCACGACACATGCACCAGCGGGTGATCATTCAAGCCGGCCAGACCCGAAGAGGGTCCCTGCGGGTGCTGCCAATCCGCTCCGGAGACATCGTTCCAGTTAGCGCCATCGAAAACATATGAACTACCTTTACCCTCTGCGTCGGTCTGGTAGCCTGTTCGTTCAACAAACAGGGAAAACATGGCGTTGGTCACTTCGGTCTGGTCTATCCAGAAAGCATCCAAATACACCGTATGAACAGGTTGTTCGTCTGAACTGCCATCATTGCTGCCCATCGTGAAGTTCCCTTCCGGCACGTAAACCATCAGCATCCCGTCCGCCGGGCGCGTCCAGGTGGAGCCGATGCCGAGGGCTGGAGGTTGGGTTGCCACTGGCGCTTCAGTTTCAACAGGCGCTTCCGTAGCAACCGGGGCTTCTGTGACAATGGGAGGCGCGGGAGCAACTGGAACCACGCCGCCGCCAGCCAGCGCGAAGATCAGGGCGATTGCCAACCCGCCTATAATTATCAAACCACCTGCCAGTGCAATCGGCCAGTAGCGAAGCAGGCCAGATGAACTGGATGGCGCAACCGTCTGTATGGAGGGCGCGCGCGGCGCGGGTTTGTCTTTGGCGGTCACATCATCCCATTGGTTGATGGTCGCCTGTGTATCCAGCGTGCGTTCGCGCGGGCGCGCGGGTTGCGGCTTCGCTGGCGCGGCAACTCCGCTGAGAATGGATTCCAGCGCGATAGCAAGGTCGCTCATGCTCTGGTAGCGGTCGCCCGGCTTCTTCGCCAGCGCTTTGAGCAATATCTGCTCGACGCGGTCGGGCAAATCCGGCACAAACTGCTTCGGGCGCGGCAAAGGCTCGCTGGCCTGTTTGATGATCACCCCCAGCGGAGTATCTGCCTCGAAGGGACGCCGCCCGGTCAGCATTTCATAGAAAACGATGCCCAGGGCGTAAATATCGGCGCGGTTATCGGCGGTTTTGGCGGAGGCCTGTTCGGGAGCCATGTACTCCGGCGTGCCCACCGCCATGGCCGTGCCGGTCAAGTCCACTGTGGCCTCCTCTTCGATGACTTTGGCCACACCGAAGTCGGTCAGCATATATTCGCCGGACTGGGTGATGAGAATGTTGGAGGGCTTCACGTCGCGGTGGATGACACCCTGGCTGTGGGCATACTCCAGGGCATGCGCCAAGGGGATGAGGGTGCGAGCCGCTTCCTGCCAGTTCAACCGTCCGCGCTCTTTGAGCAGTCCTTTCAGGTTGCCGCCCGGCAAGAAGGGCATAACCAGGTAGGGACGGCCTTCGTACTCGCCGTAGTCGGTCACCTTGACGATGTTGGGGTGGGTCAGCCGCGCCAGGGCCTTGGCTTCACGCTCGAAGCGTTTCAGGGCGCGCGCCAGCACCTCCGGGGTGAACTTCTCGGTGCGGATAACCTTGACCGCCACGTCGGTTTCGAGGCGGGTATCAAAGGCTTTATAGACCACCGCCATCCCGCCCTCGCCGAGCGGCTCGAGGATGTGATAGCGACCGAGGAATTGACCGATGAGGTTGGTCATAATATTCTCCTGCTGTTGCGGATGGTTTCGGTTGGGAGGTGGATGATGTGTATGGTTGTCATTTGTGTTTTTGCCTGAATTCCTGTATACTTGGCTCGAGGATTGAAGGATTGAATGATGAGCGCCGCTCCTGAAAACAAGAACGAAGTATTCATTTACATAGAGCACGCAAAAGAGATGCTGGCGGTAGCCGAACAAAATTTGCGCAACGATTTCTATACCTCAGCCGTCAACCGCGCTTATTATGCCATCTTTTATGCGGCCAACGCAATGCTGGCAACCATTGGCGAAGCGCGCAGCAAGCACAGCGGCGTGATCAGCCTGTTTCGTAACCGATTCGTCAAAACCGGCGATCTTCCCGTGGAGTTGAGCGACATTTATGGCCGGGTTCTGGATAACCGCCAGCGCGGTGATTACGATTTGGGTTTGCAGATGGATGAGGAACAGGCCAAAACCGACATCGAAGACGCCCGCCGCTTTGTTGACGAGGTAGAGCAATGGCTAAAAGAGAAAAACTGGCTTTAGATCGCCTGTCCATTTCAGAAGCGGAGGCTGTCAGGACATTTGTCCGGGCAGTCAATGAACGTTTTCCAGGCATGGCGACCCGCATCGTTTTGTTCGGCTCGAAGGCACGCGCAGACAGCCAGGCCGAATCGGACATCGATGTACTGGTGGTTGTGCGCCAGGAAGATTGGCGGATCAGTAATGCGATCAGTACGCTGGCGGCGCGTATCTCTCTGGAGCAGGGTGTATTGCTTGGACCGATTGTCATCGGGCAGGAACGCTGGGAGCGGATGGGACGCGAGAAATTTTCGTTGTATCGTAACGTTGCCAGGGAGGGGCTTGTTTTGGAAGAAGGCGGCGCCATTTCAACAGCGGCTTGAGGATTGAGTATCAGGTTTCGCCTTAACTTCAAACTTCCGAAATCTCCGCCCCTACGGGGTGCTTCGCGAAGGCTTCGGAAGTTTTGCTATCCATCCCGCCCTCGCCGAGCGGCTCGAGGATGTGGTAGCGGCCTAAATCTCTCCCGATCAAATTGTCCATGCTTGCCTCCGGGTCAATTCTACACCATTTCCTTCACTCGCCTCGCGGCATCCTTCCAGGAACAGGGGACGAATTTTCCAGATACACTTACCCACAGGGCTGGCCCGTCGCTGCACAGGAAGAGCGGCTCCTTTTTTTCCAGCGGAACAGGGTTGAACGTGATGACGATTTTCAGGGATTGGATCCACGCCAGGGCGGTCGCAGCCTCCCGTTTCGAGAGGCCGGCGCGGAGCAAGGCGCGGCGGGCAGGATTGGGGTCCTGCCACGCGGCCCGGATGAATTCCCCCGGCTGAGGCAGGGTGAACTCTCCCTCGCCGCGGCGACCCGGACCGAGGTCCAGAAAGGCCGCGAGTTTGTCCGCGAGAGAATTCTCGTCCGGCAGGAAGAAAAACTCGACCTGCTCTGGGACGCAGTCTGCCAGCAAAACCAATCCCGGCCGGGCATAGAGACCCGCCCGGCAAGATTTCCCCTCGCGGCGATTCACATCCAGCCGTATGTAACGTTCGACCGCGCCGAGCCACTGGACGAGAAATGCTGCCAACTGGTCAACCTTCCAGCCCACACCCGGGTCACGTTGGATGAGGCCGCGCCCGGCGAGCGCCTCCTGCGCCTGGCGCAGTGCACCCTCGGAGGGCAGCGAAACCGTGACGGGCAGCGCCAGGCGGGTCAGGCCGAACGCCCCGGCCAGCCAGCCCAGTTCGGTTGTGGAAAGAGTAAACGTGAAGGGCGATGTTTTTACGGGCATACGCACCTACGGGCGGATGGCGTACAAGCCGTTGCTGCCACTCGACCACATCTGGTTGAAGGTTTCGACGGGAATCTGCATCTCGCTCCCAGACCAGGGATCGTTGACCAGCACGGTATCAGCGCTGATGCCCTTGACCACCATGGCGTGCATCACGCTGCCCGGACCGGTGACGGCGCGCGGCACATCGCTGGTGACACTCCCCGGCCCGACGATCTTGACGCCGGCTGTGACGATGACCGGGCCGGACTTGAGCTGGTTTTTCAAGTCATCCAGCCTGGCGTTGACCTGCGTGGTGATATGGTTATAGCCGAGGCCGTTCAATTCGTCGGTCAGGTTGGAGAGGGAGACGCCCTGACCGGGTGTGCCGTCACCTTTGTCCATCATAGAAATCAACTTGTCCGGCGCGATGGTCTGGTTCCTGGGATCCTGGTTGTGGAAATAATCCAGCACCATGCTGGCGGAGGTGGGGGAACAAGCTGCGCTGCCATACAGGCTGCCCTGCGATTCAGCCGGCACGTCATAGAGGAGATCGAATTTCTTTTCTGGCGGAGTCTGCGGCGGAACGACCGGTTTGGCAGACGCGCTGGCTGGCGGGGCGGATGGTTCTGCTGCGGGGGGAAATTTTCTATCGATCAGGTCGTGCAGCGCGCCGGGCTTTACGCTGCTGGACGGCTCATCCGGGAGAGGGGAAATGATTTGCGCGGGAGGAAAAAGCCGGTCGAGGATGCTTTGCAGCCAGGCGGGAATACCCGCAAAGAATGAGCCGATGGAAACGGCTGTCATTAGTGGCAGGATGGCGGCGAGTCCCTGCCCGCCAAAGCCGGAGCCTCCCGCGGCCGACGGCAGTTGACGGGCCAGCCAGGCCGCGCTCCACTGGCCGGACTGCCAGCCGGATGCGCCGCGCTGGTCGGTCTCTTCCCATTCGGCGATCTCGCGCTCGAGGCGCGCGGCGAGCACGGTCAGTTCTTCCTGCCGGGCATCGAGGCTACTGAGCAGGGAGTCCATCTCGGCGGAGAACGAGGCCTTGCCTCCGCCCTGCCAGGCGGAATCGAGGCTGCGGACAGCACTATTCAATTCCTGCACATGAGCGGCGAGCGTGGAGTCGGAGATTTTCAGCGCTTGCACCGCGAAGTAGGCAGGATCAGGGAGGAGGTGGAGGGTGGTCATGGGTGTGATACGCTACTTGAACAAGATTTGCCAAATTCGGATGGTACTGTCTTGCCCAGCGGAAACCAAGAAACTCATGTCCGGTGCAAAAGCAATGCCATTAACTCCTTGAATACTTGCAACCAAGTTGATGAGAAGTTCTCCATCCGAGACGCGCCATAAATAAATTGAATTCCCGCTGCTTCCTGCAGCCAGTATTGTGCCATCATTTGAAAATGTGATGGCATTGATCCACTCTTCAGCATTTATATCAAAACTTCTTATCAAACTTCCATTCTGGGTTGAATGCAATTCTATTTTATGAGTTACTACATCATTGTTGATTTCTTCGGTAGGAAAAACAATCATTGCCCCATCAGGGGAAAAGACGATATCTTTACCCAAGCCTGAAGGAGAATATCTTTCAAAGACCTGGATAATACTCCCCTCAAGTATATTCCACAATTTAACAAGATTCGTTTGGGTAATTTCATCATATGATCCCGTCGCCACCATGTTCCCTGTGGGTGAGAAAGCGACAGTCTCAACAGCAGCATCATTCTGCAGAGTTAAGATTTGCTCCCTGTTGGAAATGTTCCAAACAATGGCCGTATTGTTGTAATAACCTGCGACAAGGCGAGCGCCATCTTGTGAAAACGCGACACTGTACACCCCCTCTGTTGGCCCCTGGAGTTCTCCAACCAAATTTCCTGATGGCATATCCACCAGAGAAATTTTTCCATCCTTATCTGTAACAGCCAATAAATTATTCGAGGTCAAATCCATACCCCATATCTCATCGCCAACAAAAGCCCCTACCTCATTTCCCTGAACATCAAAGATATGAACCTTGTTGTCATCTGATGAAGCCACAATGTAAGCACTATCACTCATCACCTGTACAAAGTTAGCGATTGGAGTAAATTCAATAGTATGGAGCAGAGTACCATTTTGTGCATTCCATATCTTGACTGTGCCATCCCATGAGGCTGTGGCAATTTGGTTACGACTATCTGAATAGCGAACGCTCCCGATTCCGCTTTGATGTCCATTGATATTCAATGTTTCTTTGCCTGTGCTGATATCCCAAATGCTAAATGTACGGTCCCATGAACTGGAAATTATTCGGTTGTTATCTGAAAGGAAGTGAATGTCAATAATAGCGTCAGAATTCCCGATAAAAGTTTGGGTCAACTCGCCATTCGAAATATTCCACAATTTAATTGTCTGATCGTATGAACCAGATGCCAGAAAGGTGCCATCTGGCGAAAACGACAAACTCGAGATCAGGCTCTCATGACCGGTCAAGGTCTGAATAATACTGCCGTCTGCAAGGTTCCAGATCTTTACATTCGCACTACTACCGGACGCCAAAGTATCCCCACTTGGTGAAAAGGCCACCGCCCGGATGTTACCCTCCTCATCACTCAATATATTACGGAGTGTTCCATCGGCCACATTCCATATACGGATGGTTTGATCCCAAGAGCTGCTTGCGATCAGTCCGCCATCTGGCGAAAAAACAACGGCCCTCACTCCGCGTGTAGGGCCTTCCAATGAATATGTAAGGCTACCATCGGAAGTCAGCCATACATTGATGCTATTCTCAACGCCAGCGGCTACATAAGTGCCATCAGGAGAAAACGCCACACTACGCACCCAAGAGTTTGTTTGTGTAAACCAGACTTGTCTATAAGTACTGGCGTCATACAGGTAAAGACCAATATTTGTTCCAATAGCAATCCACCTTCCATCCTGGCTCCAATCCATTGAATATGGAGCCCCCATACCTCCCCACATAATTTGTTGCTGAAGCCTGTCTGCATTGTCAGCAGTAATAGGCTCAAACCCCACAACAGGAGCTTCCGACGGTGGTTGGGTTGCTACAGGCGCTTCCGTTGGAGCGGGTAATTCTGAAGCCGGCCCAGAGAAGACATTGCCTACTACAGGACCGATAACAATAATCGCGACAAATGAAACCAAACCCATCACTCCCACAATACCAACTGCCCACGGCCACCAAATGGCTTTCTTCTTCTGCGGCTGAATGGGAACAGGGGAAGGCTTCGGTTTGGCGGCGGGGAACCGAGAAGGCAACTCATCCCGTGTGGCGCCTTGTAAGCGCGTGGCATATGTCTCCTCTTGCAAAACAGTATCTGCTGTATCCGCTACAGGCTCTGTCTTAGGCGGAATGGCCTTTGCGATTGCGGCCGGTTGTTTCGCCTTCGGCTGCCCTGCCAACAGATGATCCAATCCGTCGGCGAAAGCGGCCATATCGGAATAGCGGTCTTCCGGCTTGCGCGCCAGTGCCTTGAGCAATACCTTTTCCACTGCATCTGGCAAATCAGGGACAAAACTCTTCGGGCGCGGGAGCGGCTCGCTGGCCTGCTTGAGCAAAATCGCCGCTGGGGTATCGGCAGTGTATGGCTTGCGCCCGGTCACCATCTCGTAGAGCACCACGCCGAGCGAGTAAACGTCCGATTGCAGCGTCACCTTTCCGGTCCACTGCTCGGGAGCCATGTATTCGGGTGTGCCCACGCCGATGCCAGTGCCGGTCAGGGTCGCGGTCTCTTCGCTTTCCAGGATCTTGGCGATGCCGAAGTCCGAGAGCATCGGCTCGCCGGAAAGCGTGATGAGAATATTCGAGGGCTTCACGTCTCGGTGAATGATGCCCTGTCCGTGGGCGAACTGCAGGGCGCGGGCGATGGGCAGGAGCAGCCGCGCCGCCTCCTGCCAGGGGATGGGTTTGCCCAGGCGATGTTTGAGCGTCCCGCCGGGGAGGTACTCCATAACAAGGTAAGGCGAGCCTTCGTAATCACCGTAGTCAATGACCCC
>Ga0100389_1004466_pt1 | contig 10823 bp, 10 predicted proteins | sample CryGeymeta201513_FD_81537 | JGI IMG/M metagenome (GOLD analysis project Ga0100389, IMG submission 81537) | Groundwater microbial communities from Crystal Geyser aquifers in Utah, USA - Crystal Geyser metaG 2015-13 | ecosystem: Environmental > Aquatic > Deep subsurface > Groundwater | place: USA... | reverse complement strand
GCACACATGAGCTGGCAGCGCGGTTTACACCAGTACCAAGGATTGCTCTTAACAGCCCCATTAATCTAACAAAAGAATCGTTAACGCTTTCTTGGGATGCCTGCCTTAGTCCTGAGTTTGATAGATATGAAGTATATCAGTCAACAGTTTCTGGGGCGCTTGGGAGTTTGATAGCTACAATAACAGGCCCTAATAATGTGTCCTATACCGTTACGGGCTTATCCCCGGATACTATCTATTATTTCACTGTCAGGGTTGTGTATATTGATGGTTTTTATGCAGACTCAGACCAAATGTTTGAAAAAACATCTGCTGCTATACAGCAAATAGTCGTAATAGTTGAGGGAAAGAATGTTAATGTTACTTATAATGGCACAGGCAGCCTGAGTGTAGGGAATGCAAGTATTAGTGAAATTGAATTCTTGAAGGAGAAGATACCTTCTGGGAAAAAAGACATCGGGGTATTTGTTAACGTTACTAAAATAGGAGAAGTTGGCTATACAAATATCACAATAAAATACAATGACAGCGATATTGTTGGTATAGACCTAGGTACTCTTATAATGTATTACTGGAACGAAATTTCTGGTAAATGGGAATCTTGCGCTAAAATAGGTACAACGGGTGTAGATACTATTAACAACATTGTATGGGCGAACGTAACGCATCTCACAATCTTTGCTCCTATGGCTGAAAAGATTGCCGAACAAAAAGCAGCGCCTGTAACATTATTGTCATATATCATTATTTTTGCTGTTGCCATTGTTCTTATCAGCGCAGGCATTGGTGTTAAAAAAATGAAAAAACAAAAACCTGCAACTGTCAAATGCCAAAAATGCGGTGAAAACATAAAGGTTGCATCAGCAGAAAGACCTGTTGATGTCGTGTGTCCAAAATGCGGAGCAAAAGGTACACTCAAATAATTTAAAACCATAGAAAAAGATATTCTATTGTGAAATCAAAACTTTATATAGCAAACAAAAGGGAGATTATAAAACAACTGCAGCAGTGTGTCAAACCCTGAAATGGGTTGATGATTTAGTTGATGATTAAACAGGCATCGGTAGGCATCGGAAAAAAAAACGTGTAACAACACCAAACAAAATTTTGATACGTATCAGTTTTTTGATACGTGTCACAATCTTACGTGAGCGAAAGGTTTATAAGCGTATAACACCTTATTAGATACATAACATTACATAAGTGGGTATAATATGCATAGGGTAAAGGAATATGCACAAAAATATGACAAAAGACTTGAACGATTAGGAATAAAATATAACCCGTTTCCTTTAAGATGCCCTGAAGAACCTGTTCTACAAAAACTGTTTACAAACAGAGAAAAAGAAATAGAAAACACCATAAGTGTGATAGAAGGCAGAAGAAACACCCTGATATATGGATACTATGGCATAGGAAAAACCGCTTTTCTTAAATATTTTCTCTACGACTTAGCAGGACTCAAAAAACCCAGGGTAGCAAGCATCTACACCACTTTTACTGGATCAAACGAAAACGATTTTCTTAACACTATAGCGTTCGCACTCGCAAAACAATTTAAAACAGAATACAAGCGTGCTGAAGAAGTTTACAGTAAAATGAGTGGAATAGAGAAAGGAAAAGAGCGGGAAACAGCAGTAGAAACTGGTTTCAACATGATATTCAAAGGCGCAGGGAAATACGCAAGCACAGAAGGCGAAACTTTTAAAACAGTTCTCCTCCCGGCGTACACAAAAGATTTTGTTATGGAAACACTCAAAACAATGTCGGAAAAATACAGGATACTCATAGGAGTCGACGAAATAGATAAAATAGCCCCACGAGATTTTAATAAACTCATAGCAGGTATAAGAGACATCCTAGGTTTCAACGCCTCATTTATGCTGACAGGCTCATACACATTCCTCAGCCTTGCTGGAACAATCATTTCTACACAGTACGGCGCATTCGACATCAAAACAGAGCTCACTGAAATGTCAACAAAAGACCTGAAAAACGCTGCTATTAAATACTGCAATGCTGCTGGAGGGCAACCATTTACAGAGGAAGCACTTGAAACACTAGCATTACAGAGTTTCGGCATACCAAGAGCCATGATGGTGCTGTGCAGAGGCGCAGTAGAAAACGCTACCATAATTGGACTAACAAAAATTGATAAAAAAAATATCAGCAGCACCCTTTTCAGTACAGGAAAAACAATTTATGATGCTCTCCTAGAAACACAAAAAAAGATGGTGAAACACATTCTATCTATCGGAGGAGAACTCCGTGTGGTAACAAAAGAAGTAGCAGCAGCACTTAATGTTACACAACCCCGTATTTATGCTTATTTAGATGCTTTGATGAGCAAGGATGCAGTTATCGAAACCGGAAAAAATGGGGAAAGAGTCTGGAGGCTAAGCCCTGCTTTAGTAGCGTATTTAAAAAAGGAGGGAAAAATTTGACGCAACTGATAAGAGAATCAGAAATTGGGATGTATACTTTTGTTGGAAATTATTTATAATCTGAATTGGATATCCTATTGTGAAATCAAATCTCCTCAAAGGTGTAGGATTCTCTGTCATTCTTCTCGGTGTTGCAAGTTTTCTAACAGACATAAGCTCTGAGATGATTCTATCCATATTACCGTTGTTCATTGTTTCCTTAGGCGGCACAGGGCTGATTGTAGGATTAATTGGCGGGCTTGGTGATTCTGTTGCAAACCTCTTGAAAGTTTTTTCAGGATATTGGTCTGACAGGACTGGTAAAAGAAAAATTTTTGTTTTCTCAGGTTACACTTTTTCTGCTTTTTCCAAGATTCTTTTAGCATTCTCAGGCATATGGCAGCATGTTTTGATATTAAGAACACTGGAAAGAACAGGGAAAGGGATAAGAGACGCGCCAAGGGATGCAATAATATCTGAAAGCAAAAAAAGGGGCAAAGCATTCGGCATTCACAGGGCAATGGATACATCCGGTGCTGTGCTCGGCTCAGGGATTGTTTTTCTGTTTTTATTCATGTTTGTTGACCCTAATCCTCTGTATCAGTATAAAACAATCATACTCCTGGCATCCATACCCGCTTTTTGCGCACTTATACCACTCATATTTATTCATGAAAAGAAAAAAATGAAAACAAAAACAAAAATAAGTTTCAGAAACCTGCCAAAAAAATTTTACTTAATCCTCATAGCAATGTTTGTTTTCAGTGTTGGAAACTTCACATACATGTTCTTTTTACTAAAAGCAAACCTTGTTTTATCTGTTTATGATTTTACAAATACTACAGCTTTAACCGTTTTATTTTATGTTTTCTTCAACATTGTTTACGCTATTTTTGCTCTTCCATCAGGCATGCTTTCAGATAAGATAGGAAGGAAAAAGGTGCTGATTATGGGATACCTTGTTTTTGCTGTAATGTGCATAGGTTTTGCTTTTTCATCCTCATTAATTTCATTAATCATTCTTTTTGGATCATACGGTGTTTTCTATGCGTTGATAGAAGGGAATCAGAGGGCTTTCGCATCAGATTTCGCGCCTGAACATCTGAGAGCTTCAGGGTTGGGTGCATTTCATACATGCATTGGAATAGGAGCATTAACAGGAAGTGTTGTTGCAGGCATACTCTGGACATACATGAATCCATCCGCAGCTTTTGTTTTCGGTGCAGGGATGGCGTTTGTGGCCGTTGGGATGCTGGTGTTGCTGAAATGATTACCTTGTGATTCAGCAAAAGATTTTTGTTCTCTCTTGCTCCTATGCCGGATTGGTGATATGATGAAAGTGTACAAGCATCTCCCTCACTGGTTATTATTTCTTAGTGGCTTCTTTGCTTTTCTCTTGTATATTTTTGTTTTTTCTTCTTTATTAGAAAAACTGTTAATTGTAGTTTTGTGTATTCTCGGTAGCGCTACTTTTATTATACTTAAACGGTATACTAAATCGTAAAGGTAGTGATTACTATGGAGGCATAGACAGCATGGAAATTACAGATTCAATGCTGTTTCTTATTTCTTGCATAGGTGCATTTGCTGGTATAGTGTTTGGTGTGTATTTACTGTTATGGTGGTTGTTTCTACCTTCTTACAAAAAGAAATTCTCAAAGGAAAAACTAAGGAAAAAATTTTGGCATGGTTTAATTATAAGTATATGGATTATCTTCTTTGGGTTGCTATGTGAGACAGGCTTTACAACATCGTTCTCTTTTTCATACGAAGTTTGGCTTTGCGTAATTTCTGTTTTAGTCTTTTGTGCTTTCTTCAGTTTTTTTGGCGTCTATCATATCTATTTTCACTCTGCTTCTCCTGGTAAGTGATAACAATGATTTTACACCCTTCCTTCAATCTCCAAATGATTTTTTCCTCTGAGATAAACAACAGGTATGTTTTTTTCCCTGAGTCTTTTTTTCAATATTCTGTCGTTTGTTACAACAACACCTTTTTCTTTTTCCGCTAGTTCAATGATTGAATCATCAGGGTTACCATTTGCGCTTATTGTTCTGTATCTTTCTGAAAAACTTAATGCAATTTTCGCATGTTTATCTTTCAAAGTTTTCAACTCTTTTTTTACTGTTGAAGGCACAACTATCTCATAACTCCCAAGAATCCTGTTCAGTTCTGATTCAAGATTTATCCTGAACTGAAAAACCATAATCAAAGCATTTGAGTCAAGTATGACAATCATGTTTTCCTCATCAAGTAGCTAGGGATTAGTAGCTTCGGAATTGTTTGACAATTCCTCGCTCCTCTCACGGAAAAACGCAAAGCGTTTTTCCTGAGATATTAGGAATTTGCAAAGCAAATTCCGTAATATGCAAATTGTGAATAATCTGCAGAAGATAGGGACTAGGGAATCCCTAACCCCTGTTTTACGGAAAAGCCTTTGGCTTTTCCTAAAATGCTAGGAAAAATGCTTTGCATTTTTCCGTCGCATCTACTTGCCCCTAACTACTATTTTATTATTCCGTAGCCTATGAGCCTCCATCTTCCGCCAATCCTTCTGCTGATAGCTATCCTCTGACCCTTGTCAGCACATATTGGAAGTTTCAAGGTTACTTCTGCATCCTTTTCCCTTGCAGATGTAACAACGCCGGCGGTGGTGGTTACTCCAGCATTCAGCATCAGAACTTCTCTTGTTTTAATTTTCTCAACCTTTAAATCCTCAGCACTTCCGACAACCCTCTCAAGGAGATTCGCCTCTATCACAATTTTGTCAAGCACGGGAGGCAATGTGTCTGGTGCGCCTGCTATTTTCCCGGCAAGCGCATCTGATTTTGTCATTGCAGGGTCCAATGTTGTGCCAGCACCTATTAACCCCCCAGGTCCTATACTTTTCATTTTCTTCCCATCAGATATTAATGTGGTAACCTCTGTGATTACAGGCCCCCACAGCTCTCTGCCTTTTTCGTCAGTCTTCTTGCATGGGCTGATTCCGATTTTGTCTCCTATACTCAGTCTGCCTTGACTCAGTGTCCCCCCGATCACGCCTCCGACAAGTGCGTTCACCCTGTTGCCAGGCATGTTAACATCAAAAGAACGTGCTACATGCATCCTTACATTGCTCTCTTTATCCCTTTTCGGTGTAGGTATTGTTTCCTCAATCATCTTAATGAGCACGTCTATGTTTGCGAAATGCTGTGCGGATACTGGTATAATCGGTGCATTTTCAGCAACCGTTCCTTTCACAAAATTTTTTATCTGCCCATAGTTTTCCATAAGATGTTTTTCATCAACAAGGTCTATCTTGTTCTGCACGATCACAATCTTTTTTATCCCGAGAATGTTTAGGGCCATTAAATGCTCCTTTGTCTGCGGCTGCGGGCATGTTTCATTTGCTGCTATGAGCAGTAGTGCCCCATCCATTATGGATGCGCCTGAAAGCATTGTTGCCATGAGGGTTTCATGTCCTGGTGAGTCAACAAATGATACTGCTCTTAACCGTTCTGTTTTTTCACCGCATAATTTGCATTTATTGTGGATTGTATAACGTTCTGGTTCGTTGCATTTAGGGCATTTGTAAAAATTAGCATCAGCATAACCAAGTTTTATTGATATGCCTCTTTTTATTTCCTCAGAATGTCTGTCAGCCCATTTACCAGTAAGTGCTTTTGTCAGCGTGGTTTTTCCGTGATCGACATGTCCTACCATCCCTATGTTTATTTCAGGTTGTCTCTGGTTACTCATTTATTTTTTTCCTCCGTTGCCTTGAGGCTTTCCTCAACTGGTTTAGGGCCATGTATTTTTATCTTCATATTTATCTGAGCAATATCCTGGGAAATTGTGTTGCCCCTGATAGATTTTTTTTTCCTGATCCCCTCATGTGTTGGTTTAAATCCTACCCCGCCTGCAAGTAATAACCTCTTCCTCCTGGGGCCGCTGAGGTCGTTTCTCATAGGGAAACCATCCTTGTCAGAGCCGCCTGTTAAAACAAGTTTGTATCCTGGGAGGTTGATAAATATTCCATCTATCTCTTCATTGATTTTTTTCCCAATCAATGACTTCGCATAATGTCCTGTGACATTTACCTGATACGACTTCCCGGTTTTAGGGTCGGAAACTACTGCCTTGAACTCAACCATTCTATCACCAAACCTCAAATAGCATTCTGGAATATATTATTATCGGCTGATTGGCAAACTTCTCAGTCTAGCAGACGCTCAAATTATTGCGACTAGTAAACTGGGAAGTTTGGATAAAGATTTAAGGAATTAAATGTATTACGTCAGCATGGGAAAGAAGGCGGTAATTGCCATAGGTGGCAACTCTATTCTAAGGGCAGAGCAGAAGGGTACAATACCAGAGCAGTTTGCAAACACGATTGAGACAGCCGAGCATGTTGCAGACATGATTATGATGGGTTATGAGCTGGTAATCACCCATGGAAACGGTCCTCAGGTTGGAAATATGCTGCTGATGTCTGAAAAAACTGAGGAGATTTTGTATCCTTTATTACTGGATATCTGTGATTCAAACACACAGGGCAGTATGGGTTACATGATCCAGCAGACGCTTGGTAATGTGTTAAAAAAGAGAAAAATAAAAAAGTCTGTAGTAACAGTGGTTACGCAGGTGGTGGTTGACAGAAATGATTCTGCATTCAAAAAACCCACAAAACCGATTGGTTCATTCTATTCTAAGGAAAATGCTGAAAAATACAGGAAAGAGAAAAAATGGGACATTATCGAGGATGCCGGAAGGGGCTACAGAAGGGTTGTTCCCTCCCCTGAGCCTTTGGAGATTGTTGAGAATGAGGTTATACAAAAACTTGTTGATGATGATGTTATTGTGATTGCTGTGGGTGGCGGAGGGATACCTGTTGTAAAGGAAAAAAATTTTTTGAAAGGCGTTGAGGCTGTGATTGACAAGGATTTAGCATCATCACTTCTTGCATCAAACATAAACGCTGAGCTTCTTCTGATTTCAACAAACGTCGAAAAGGTGTTTTTGAACTACAACAAACCAAATCAGAAAGGGATTGACAGAATGACTGTTAAAGATGCGAAAAAATATTTATCAGAAGGGCATTTCCCACCCGGAAGCATGGGACCAAAAATAGAGGCAGGGATAAGATTCCTTGAAAAAGGTGGTAAAGAAGTAATCATAACCTCACCGGAATGCATTGGTGATGCGCTGAAAAACAAAACAGGAACACATATAATTAGATAATTTAGATTTTTTTATCCTCCAGCGCCTTCAGCTTATTGTACTCGCATACCTCGTATGGGAATATAATCCATTTGTCCGTCACTTTTGCATAGTAGTCGGGTTTGAATATTGACCTTGGTTTGTGTACAAGAACCGCTGTTTTCACATTTCTCACATCATCCATGTCTTTAACTTTTTCTGCAACAGCCTTCATTGTTATTCCCTCATCTGTTATGTCATCTGTAATCAAAACATTCCCCCCCAAAAGACTTGTTCCTGTTATGCCTGTCAGCATTATGGATTTATATGTTTCCTTTGTTCCTTTCTTGTACCTCTGCGTGTACATGACATGCAAAGGCAGACCAAGAATGTCTGACATTATCCTACCAATGACAAGACCCCCACGCGCAATGCAGAGAATGTTATCAAGTTTAGTATTATCGTTTGTTATTTTTTCAGCGAGGGAATAGCATAGTTTGTCAAATTCAAACCAGTCCATAGGGTATTCATCAGCCATGATTACCATTAAAGACATGGGGATCCAAAATAATTAATGTTTTGCGGTAAATAATAATTTACCCTTGATCTTTTCATGAAAGAAAAATGCGATTTACCGAAGGTAAATCGCTATGCCGACTGAAAGTCGGTAGTTCTTTCTCTTTTCCGCCAGTCGCTCTACAAATTTGCTTATGCAAATTATTACGGAAAAGTGTTTTACACTTTTCCTAATATCTTAGGAATTTTCTCTGAAAATTCCGTAAGATTGTAGAGAATAGGAGTTTTACTCCTATGAATTTTCTCTTTCTTTTCAAGAAAGAGAAAAGGGCTGTTATCCAAACAGCACATCATCTGCTGTTTTTGATGCCCTCTTGACATAATCAGGATGGGCAGAAACCATAACACCCCACTCAACAATCCTCCTGTTTCTGAGACCTTTCGCGAGTGATGAATGCTTCGAAAAAGGACTGATTTTGCCGTTATCAACAATTTTAACCTCGATGCTGTTTAGCCTCGGCTCTGAAAGAAGAATCTCCCTGCCAGGCGTGTCAATAATCACATACCCTTCAGATGCACCAACCCTGCTGCAGATTTCCTTCTCTTTTTTTCTTCTTTCCTCAGTTTTCTCCATTTTCAGAAGTTTTTTTATCTCATCCATTTCCAGCTTATCAGTGTTTTTTGTGTACGCCTTCTTGAACAATCTCCTGTATTTAAGCATGAGAACAATTTCTTTAGGAAAACCCCCTAATTTAACTAGAGCGGAGATGAGTTCAGAATCAGTCATTTTCGTAATATCACCAATTCCTTTTTCCATCGCTTTTTCAACAGCCCTTGCCATCATCACCTCAGCTATCCTCACGGTTTTATGAAAATAAACAGATGAATACATTAATCCCCTGGCAACAAGCATGCCCTCAACAGCACTCACACCCTTCTTCTGCAATACAAGACTGTTATTATGTATTTCCATTGTCTGCAGTAGTCTCCCCATATCTATGACACCGTATGCAACGCCTGTGTAATGCGCATCCCTGAGCAGAAAATCTATCTGGTCAGCATCAACAGCAGAATGTATTATCTGGTTAAGATATTTTTTTTCAGGTTTTTTACTGTTGAAGAATTCCAAGTTTGCTGTGTAGTCTGTGAGTTTATGGGACACAAGACCCGCAACCTCTTTTGTTTTTAACCCATGTTTTTCAAGGATTTCAGGTATTGTTTTTTTCACACCAATCATTTCCTTTTCTTTTTTATCTATGATGTCGTATTCCCCTGTGATAACCGCTTTGGTAATATCCATATGGTCTTTTTTTAGTTTGCTGCTGATAAGATACTCGAGCGTGTGCGAGTAAGGGCCGTGTCCAACATCATGCAGCAGACCTGCGGACATAACAAGTTTTTTCTCATCTTCATTCAACCCTAAACTATCTGCCATCAATCCTGCAACATGGCTTACACCCAGGGAATGCTCTATCCTGGAATGATGCGCGCCAGGATAAACAAGATACGCAAAGCCAAGCTGATGTATGGAATTCAGCCTCTGTATTTCAGGTGTTTCCATGAGTTCAAGAAGCACGCCGCTGAGTTTGATGTTGCCGTGTACAGTGTCCCTCACGATTTTGTACTCCATAACTTAAAATAGGGTTTGCGATATTTAAATATATCATTAATCCCATATAACATCAATGACTGGCAAGCTCATCACATTTGAGGGTATAGACGGCTCTGGGAAGACAACAGGGTGCAAAAAAGTTTATGTGCGTCTGAAGAAAAAAACAAAGATTGTTCTTGTTTCTGAGCCAACAAAAACATGGCTTGGGGATGGTGTGAGAAGGGCTATGGATGAAAAAGTTTCTCCTTTCACAGGTGCTTTGCTTTTCATGGCTGACCATGCAAATCTTTTGGAAAAAATAAAAAAATATTTAGAGGAGGGAACAAATGTGATATGTGACAGGTACAATGATTCAAGTTATGCCTATCAGGGTGTGGAATTGAAAAACATTCTTGCAAAATATAATATTGATTCCCTTGAATATCTTATGGAAATTCAGAAACCATTTACAATTATACCAGACTTAACACTGCTTTTTGTAGTCAAACCTGAAACTGCCATGAAAAGAATCTCACATAGAAAAAAAACAAGGTTTGAAAAAATTCGTTTTCTAAAGGATGTTCAAAACATTTATCTGCGCCTTGCTGAAAAAGAAAAAAGATACAAAAAAATTGATGCAAACAGAAATGTTGATGAGGTTGTTGAGGAATGCGTTAGGGAGATTGAGAAGCTGATAGAAAAATAACATCTTCTTTGAAAAGTATAATTTCCTCTTTTGCAGGTCTTGTTTTTGAATTGTCAAAAGGGTGCATCAAATAGTTTAAATAATAGTCAAAAAACTACTCAAATAACTATATATATCGTCAGTTCCATGGGAATATTTGCCTTCTAAGGCTTTTTTAACAAAGCCTAACGGGGGAGGCAGAGGGGGAAGGAACATGAAAAGCGATGTGATATTGACAATAAGTTAGGAGGGGAAAAAGGCGTGAAAAGAATTTTTTGGTACCTAATAACTATAGCTCTAGTAGTATCTGCCACTAACATCATGATATACGGAGAAGGTGAAAATGAAAATGAGTGGGAACAAGCAAAGGAGCAGGTTCTGAAGGTTGCTTTGACAAACGATACATTACATATAGATACGGATCCGAGTG
>Ga0100389_1004462_pt1 | contig 10826 bp, 10 predicted proteins | sample CryGeymeta201513_FD_81537 | JGI IMG/M metagenome (GOLD analysis project Ga0100389, IMG submission 81537) | Groundwater microbial communities from Crystal Geyser aquifers in Utah, USA - Crystal Geyser metaG 2015-13 | ecosystem: Environmental > Aquatic > Deep subsurface > Groundwater | place: USA... | reverse complement strand
TTTCTCCTATCAAAAAAATTGTGGATAGACAAACTGGAAAGGTATATGAATACTGCAAAGATGGTAAAGTAGGTCCCGTTTCTCAAAAATTGTACGACCGATTATTGGGAATTCAAACCGGAGAAGAGAAAGACAAATTTGGTTGGAATTACATCGTTGAATAATTTCTTTAAAACATTTGGTATAAAGTAATATACTGATTTAGGGTTTTTAATTTTGAGCATAGTTTAGCTTTGAGTTTTAAACCCTAAATTATTTTTATACCATTTGCATTCAAAAAGATAATCCCAAACCGAAATCCAAAGCAACAATAAAAATAATTTTGTAATTTTACCCAGCAAGTTATTTCATAACATGCACAAACATTAAGCAAAATTTTTATAATGATGAATATAATAGCATATAGTACCGAAAAATTCCTTAAAAACGCTGCCAATCGACATAAAGCATTCTATTTTAATTACTACACTGCCGAAAACAATAATTTTGAAGAAGCAACCAATAAATGGGCTGATAAAAAGGAGTTATTAATAACAATTTCTTCGGAAATTAACGATGGTAACCTTACTTGGCAAAATCAAAGTTTTTTAAATAACGAAAAAAACTTAAGTGGCGTTGAGTTTAATAAACTTCATGCAAACAAACCTTTGCAAGCGCTACATTTTACAAATATGGAGTATTCTTTATTTAATGCTTGCAAAATTAATGTTATTTCCGATTCTAAAGATAAATTTCACGACCAACCTCCTGTTTTTTTGGGTAGCAAACTAAACCATAGTTATTTCAAAAATTGTGTTTTTCAAAACGTTTCCTTCCTTACGGGTGAGTTTCAAAATATTGTTTTTTATAATTGCACTTTCGAGCATGTCTCTTTCAATAAACACAACGATGGTATTTATAAAAATATTTTTTTCCAAAATTGCATTTTTACCAAAGTAGATGTGGAGAATCTTAAATTAAAAAGCTTCTGTTTTTGGGGTAATTGCTCTTTTGAAGGATTAAAATTTGGATTAAATACCTTTCCTAAAAAAGAAATTATTGGTAAAAACATCATCGATTTATGCAAAAAATGGGACGAAGCATCCTTTGAAACCCGAAAACAGCATCGTTATATGGGTGGTCATTACAATAAAATTGAAATAGAAACAGTAAGCGACGAAAACGCTTCAGAAAGGGTTATTAAATATGCATCTACCAAAAACTGTTACGATGGTTTAATTGAATTATATAAATACATTTTCGATTACGAAGACAAATTTGGCGAACATGGACTTTCTTTAAAATTAAATTATTATTTTAAATGGCTACTTGACGAAAGAGACAAGCTAAATAATAAAAAGCACATCCATCGCCGTATCTTTTTATCTCGCTATATTTTAGGGTATGGTATTAAAGCTGAAAAACCTTTTTATGCTTACCTGTTAATGATTTTAATTTTTTCTTTCTTATATGTTTTTACAGGCTTAAAAATAGATAACCAATCTATTCATCATTACAACCTACTCGATTTCTTCCAATCTAATCAAACTTTATACGATTATGGCTATGCCTTGTACTTTAGTGTCGTTACATCTACAACCATTGGGTTTGGAGACATCCGACCCGATAGCGGTATTACAATGACACTTGCTTGTATTCAAGGATTATTAGGTATTTTTCTTACAACCATGTTCACTGTTGTTTTTGGACGGAGGTTTTTTAAATAACCATCTATTCATCTATTTTATTTGTAAATTTGTTAAAAACTAAAAAAACATGAAAAAACTAACTTTATCTTTAATTTGTTTGTCATTTATTTTTTTGACAGCACAATCACAAATTGTAAACATTGCAGATGTTAATTTTAAAAAAGCCTTGATTGAGCAAGGAGTAGATAAAAACAATGATGGGCAAATACAGCAGAGCGAAGCTCAGCAAATAGATTCTTTAAAATTTATTGATATTTCTATTGAAAGTTTATCTGGAATTGAGGCTTTTACAAGTTTAACAAAATTAATTTGTTCTAACAACCAACTTAAATCCATTGATGTTTCTAAAAACATTGCTTTAAAATATTTATGGTGCTACTATAACGAGCTTACAACCATCGATATTAGCAAAAATACGGCTTTAATCAATTTAATTTGCTCCAACAATCTTCTTACAACCATTGATATTAGCAATAATACATTTTTAACTAATCTAATTTGCTCTAACAATCAACTCAAAATCATTGATATTAGCAAAAATGTTAATCTAACAAGTTTAATATGCTCCAACAACCAGCTCACTTCCATTGATGTTAGCCAAAATACCAATTTAACCTATTTATATTGTTACAATAACCTATTTACTTCTATTGATGTAAGCAAGAATACGGCTTTAATATATTTATGGTGTTATAATAACCAACTCAAAACCATTGATATTAGTAATAATACTGCATTAACAGAATTATATTGCTACAACAATCAAATTACATACTTAGATTTTAGCAAAAATAACGCTTTAACTTATTTGTATTGCTACAACAACCAGCTTACAAATATTGATATTAGCAAAAATTCAAATTTAATAGAATTAAATTGCAATAAAAATAAACTCACACACCTAAATATTAGCAAAAATATGCTTTTAACTGCCTTATATTGTTTAGATAACCCTAATTTAAAAACAATCTGCTTAAATAAGAGTCAATTTTCTTTCACCAAAACCAATGCAGACAATTGGCAAAAAGATCAACTAACTTCTTGGGATGCTGATTGTAAGTAATTTAATAAGGTTTTGTTTATGAATATTGGAGATAGGTTAATGCCCTACGGGCGACCACTTTGCTTTTGTGATTATCTTTTTTTATTGATATTAAAGCCCAAACGGGTTATTCTATTCAGATAAAAGTTTAAATTATAATGATATGCATTATATGTTGTTTTATCTTTTCCCCGTGAGGGAATAATATCAATAGAATCAAAATTCAAGCATTTTCTTTTTTCCAGAGGGAATATACATTAGCGAACAGAACATATTATAAAATAAAAGCTTAATATTTTCCACATTATTATAAAACAGAACCTTTAATAATAATAAAATTACAATATGTCCATTTTAAAATGATGACTAAATTTATTCCGTTTTAAAATCTTGATGATGTTTTTTACAAATAATTTGAGCAACATCCCTTGCGGTTTTTATGGCAATAGGCAAGCCCCCACCAGGCACAGACCAATGGCTGGCAAAATAAAATTGCTTAAGTCCCGGCAATTGATAAGCAATGGGTGAAGCAGCCATTAAATCTTGTTCTGGCAACCAGCCCTGCACACTCCCTTTCCAGTTGTTGGTATATCTATAATAAGTTGCTGGAGTGGCAATATCAATTACTTCAATATATTGTTTGATATTTCCAAATTTGTTTTCCAAAATACCAATCACCTCTTCAGCAAATGTTTCCTTATTTTTAAGATAGTTTTCTTTGTCATTACTACGCATAGCAATCCAATAATCGCTATTACGCGTACAAAAGCTCACAGAAACCACCGTTTTCCCTTCACTCGTTAAGTGGGGGTCATAATTATAAAAATGAACCTCAATCCTATTATATATTGTCCCATCAGGCGAAACCAATTCATGTTCGAGCGGAAACCTAAATAAATGAGGCTCGTCTTTAAAACTTCGCGATATCCCCAACGAAATTAAAACCATAGAATAAAAAACACGTAATTTCTTTTGCGATCTTAGCTCCACAATCTTTTTATCTAAAAACTTCCCATCCAAAGCCTCAAAAACAGTATAATGCCAATCGGCAGCCGAAATAGTAATTTCCGAAAAATCTTTTGTGCCATTGCCCAGCAACAAACCCTTTGCAATACCATTTTCTGTGATTATTTTTTCAACTGCATTCGAAAAATTAATTTTGCCACCTAATGAAACATACTTTTCCTCCATCTTTTTGGCAAATAGATAAGAGCCACCTATAGGATAACCAGCACATTTATTATCACAAAAAGCAAGAGGCACTGATATAAGAATCAATTTCAAATTTTCTCCATCAAACAACAGCTCAAAAGCCTCTTTGATAAACGGGTTTTTTAATCTCTTGGCAAAAGAGTAATTGGTAACTTTCCTCCATTTCAAATACAAAAACACAAAGGGCAAATATTTAATATAAATTGCATAATCTTTGATACTTCGGTATCCAGGAATTTTATCTACCAATGGAGGCAAACTATACTTCTGTATTTCTCGAATCGATTGTGTAAACTTTTTAATCGTTCTTGCATCTTCAGGAGCATGCTCTATCAAATAATCCTCCAATTGCTTAATATCTGTATATAAATGAAAAACTTTGCCGCCATATTTATCCGTATGCTGCTTTAATTCGAAATCAATTTTGGTTTGGTGGTTCACAAAATCAACAGACTGCATATCTATAAGTTCGCACCATAGCTTATAAAAGGGACTATATTTGTTGGAACCCATCAACCAATGCAAGCAGCCATCGAAAGTATAATCGCCCCGTTTCCAACTGGTGCACAAACCGCCTGAAGTAGCATTTTTTTCAAATATTTGAGTCTCAAAACCATTCATTTGCAAGTAACATCCAGCCGACAAACCCGAAACACCCGCACCAATTATGTTTATTTTCATTGAATAACTATTTAAATGAACAGATTTGCATTAATAAAAAAAAATACTGCAATTTAACCCTTTTTACTTATTTGTTCAAGCAATTCTGGCTTAAGAATGGTAATTTCCTTTGCCTTTAAATCAATAATTCCTTCATTGCATAAATCAGTTAATATACGACTAATACTTTCTCTCGAAGTTCCAATCAAATCCCCCAATTCATTTCGAGATAAAGGCAAAATAAAAGTATTTTTGTGGTAGATATGCTGCGATAAACTCAATAATGTTTCGGCAATTCTCCCTGGTATTTGCTTTTGCGATTGATTTACACAACGCAAGTCATCAAGTAGCTCATTTCTACACAAATCAATAATTAATTCATACGCAAATTTGCCATTATCATGGATAAGTTTTTTAAAATGATTAGCATCAATAAAACAAACAGAAGTATCTTCAATGGCAGTAGCTGAATATTGATTGATTTTATCACCAAAAGTAGTAGGAATCCCTAAATATGAAGGAGCTTTAACAATCCTTAATATTTTTTCTTTGAAAGGACCTTGCATGTGAACTTTTGCCAAACCAGTTTTTAAAAAAATAATATTCGTTGAATAAGAGTTTTGTTTAAAAATAAGGTCTCCTTTTTTAAAATTTACTTCCACTCTATTTTGAGTCATGTATTCAAGCTCTGATTCTTTTAACAATCTTGCTGCAGGCGATTTATTGATACAATCTTTGCAATTTAGTTCTTTCATAATATTGAAAGTAAAATTATTAAACGAATACTTTTAATCTCAGGCACTCCATTCGCAAGGCACTTTAAGTACTTCTTTTACTTTTGTCTTCATTTCATAAATAGTAAAGATAAATGAAATAAAATTAATGTGAGCTAAATCACATTTATTTTTGTTAAATTTCACAAGAAATTTGTAAAAGAGATTAAATTTTAAATTACTTTTGCAATATATATATATAAATATTTAAATATTTTAAAAAAAAACATTATGACTATAGAATTAGAAGAACAAATTAAAGAATTGCAAAAAAAAGTGGCAAAATTAGAGCAAAACAGAAAAGACCAATTATCAATAGCTGTTGTTTCGGGTGACTTTGATAAAATATTAGCAGCCATGGTTATTTCAATTGCAGCCGCTGCTTCCGATACCAAGGTAAAATTGTTTTTCTCCTTTTGGGCGTTATCTGCACTTAGAGACCCTCATAAAAGTGCTAAGGGGAAAAATTTTATTTCAAAGATGTTTGGGTTTATGTTGCCTAACGGAAGAAACAAATTGAAATTATCAAAATTAAATATGGCAGGAATGGGTCCTGTAATGATTAAATATTTAATGAAAAAACAAAATGTATATTCAATAGACCAAATGTTTAAAGAAGCTGGAGAGCTTGGTATTGAAATAATAATTTGTGAAATGTCAATGGGATTAATGGGATTTAAAAAAGAAGAAATGATAGATTATCCTCATCTTAGTTACGCAGGAGCTGCAACATTTGTTGCCGATGCAAATGAAAGTAGTGCCCAATTATTTATATAAACAAAACAATTATAAATTTAAAAAAATTAAAAATATGACAACAGAAGAATTAAAAAACTTAGCTATAGCAAAGTCTATTGATGCCCGTGGAACGGCTTGCCCTGGTCCACTTTTAGAAGCAAAAAAAGCCATTGGAACCGTAAAAGCTGGCGATATTTTGGAAATATTATCTGCTGATGAAGGTACCAAAAGCGATATCCCCAAATGGTGTAACAAACAAGGTCATGAATATCTTGGTGCTATTGATGAAAATGGATACTTCAAAGTTTATATGAAGAAAAAATAAACAATTTTATGGCTGAAAAAAACATGAAAAGTGCTAAAATATTAGTCTTTTCAACCGAAAAAATAAGTGACCCTGCCATTGATATGGCAGGTTTACTTAAACTACATTATCCACCTACCGTATATACGATAACAGTCCCTTGTTCGAGTGGCATAAAATCAAGATGGATTATGCATGCTTATGAAAAAGGATTTGATGGCGTATTTATAGCTGCAGATGGTAGCGATTGCATATTTGGGGAATCTTGTACAGAAAAAACTGGACATATTGTAAGCCGAACTCATGAATTGATGAAACAGAATAAAATTGAACCTGCACGTTTGAAAATGGCAGCTATTTGTTCTGTTTGTAGCGAATCGTTTGTTAAGCAGATAAAAAGTTTTAATGAGTATTTACTTAAAAATTCAAACTCGTAATGATAAGTAAACAAAAAATCACTTCGTTTGATGCTCTAATTATTGGTGGTGGTATTGCAGGTGGTGAAGCCGCCTTAAATATAGCCAATACTGGCTATAAAGTATTGCTAATTGAAAAAGACCTCTCTATTGGTGGAAAAATGATATTATTGAGTAAAGGTTTTCCTACTTTAGATTGTGCAGCTTGTATAACCACTCCTAAGGTCTCTGAAATTTCTAGACATCCCAATATCACTCTTTTTACTAGCTGTGAAGTTAGTAAAATCAATAAAATTGATGAAAACAATTTTGAAGCAACAATTATTAAAAAACCACGCTATGTGGTAATAGAAGATTGTACTGCTTGCCAATTATGCGAACAAGCTTGTCCTGTGAGCGTTCCCGACGAATATCAATTTAATCTTGTTGGGCGTAAAGCTGCATTTATCCCTTTTAGCATTGCCAGCCCAAAAGCAGCAGCTATTGACATTGAAAATTGTATCTTGTGTGGTGCTTGTGAAAAGGTTTGCCCTACTAATTGTATTGATTTTACGCAGGATACAGAAGAATATCAAGTTCACATTAATACCGTTATTTTAGCAACTGGTTTCAAATTGTTTGACCCGCTTCTAATGCCTCGATACGGCTATGGGCTTTACAAAAATGTTATTACATCTATGCAAATGGAACGCGAGTTAGCCCCAACTAGACCATTTAACACGATATTAAGACCAAGTGACGGCAAAGTACCCGATAAAATAGCTTATGTGTTATGCACAGGCTCAAGAGATGCTTCTATTGGAAACCCAATTTGCTCTCAGATTTGCTGCATGTATTCCATCAAACAGTCGCAATTGCTTATGGGAGCTTTGCCAATGGCTGATGTAACTATATATTATATTAACATTCGCTCTTTTGGCAAAGGCTTCGAAGAGTTTTACCAACAAGCAAAAGGAATGGGCGTTAATTTTGTGAAAGGAAAGATTGGTAAAATTTCAGAAAAAGAAAATGGTAATCTTATTCTTCGATACGAAGATATCAACGAAAATAGGGTTAAAGAAGCAGAACACGATATGGTTGTTCTATCAGTTGGTGTTCTTCCCAATCAAGATGCTACCAAGTTATTCAAGACAGATGAATTAAAACTCGACCCCTATAAATTTATCCATCAAGTAGATTCGCTCTTAAGCCCTGCCAAAACGAGCATTGATGGAGTATTTGTTGCAGGAACGGCATCTGGTCCAATGGATATTCCAGACTCAATTCTATTCGCAGGTTCTGCATCATCAGAAGCTATAAGTTATTTAATACAACACAAATGAAAAAGAAAATAGGCGTTTATATTTGCCATTGTGGAGGCAACATTTCCGATTACGTGGATGTTGAAAAAGTAAGACAGGCTATTGAAAATGAAGAAGGAGTTTCATTGGCTAAAACAACCATTTTTGCTTGCTCTGATTCTAACCAAAAAGACATGGTTGCTGATATTAATACAAATCAATTAGATGGAGTAGTTGTGGCTTCTTGTTCTCCAAAACTCCACCTTATTACTTTCAGAAATGTCTGTGAAAGAGCCAATTTAAACAAATATAATTATGTTCATGCCAATATTCGTGAGCAAGTGTCTTGGGCTCATTCAGATGATAAACTAGGAGCAACCGAAAAAGCAATTCATATTGTTAAAGCAGCTATTGCTAAAGTTCGCTATGCCGAATCATTAGAACCAAACAAAATTGTTGCTCAAAAAGCAGTAGCTATTATTGGAGGCGGAGTTGCGGGTATGAAAGCTGCAATTGCTTTATCCGACAAAGATTGCCCTGTATATCTTATCGAAAGAGAGTTTTTTATTGGCGGAAGAGTGGCTCAGTGGGATACTATGTTTACAACCAATGAAACAGGGAAGGAAGTAGTTACAAAATTATACAATAATCTTATTTTACGACCCAATGTTACCATTTTTACAGGAGCGGAAGTCATTAAAAATGTAGGGAGTATTGGCGATTTTAAATTAAAAGTAAAAATTGCCCCTCGTTATATAAAAGATAAATGTAAGGAAGGCAATTTACAAAAGGCGATTGATGCCTGTCCTGTTGTGCTTCCCGATGAATTCAATTTCAACATTACTACTAGAAAAGCAATTTATCATAATTTCCCCAGCGAATACCCACAATCGCCAGTTATAGATATAAAAAACTGTACCCGTTGCGGTAAATGCGAGCAAATATGCGAAAATATTGACTTTTCTCAAAAAGAAGAAATTCTTGATATCAATGTAGGTTCAGTACTAATGGCAACTGGTTTTGACCCTTATACCCCTAAAGATGGCGAATTTGGATATAATGAAGTTGACAATGTAGTTACTTTGCCTCAATTTAAACGAATGATTGAACTTAGTGATAAAAAGTTATTATTCAAAGAAAAAGAAGTTAAAAATATTGCATATATCTATTGCGTTGGCAGTAGGCAAGCAGAAGGCGAAAATACATATTGTTCCCGATATTGCTGCACATCAGCCATTCACTCTTCGCTTTTAGTGAAGAAAAAATTTGCTAATATTTACAACTATCATTTTACACGAGGCATAAGAACCTATGGAAAACAAGAGGTTTTGTATGCAGAATCGTCTCAACAAGGCGATATTTATATGCAATCATACGAAGATGCATTGCCAATAGTATCTCGTATTAATGATAAAACGATAGTTAAAATAAATGATATATTAACTGGTGGTAAAGAAATTACGGTGGAAGCCGATTTAATAGTACTTGTTACAGGAATGGTGCCACGAGCCGATAATTCGGTGGGTGCTCTTTTTAAATTACCAAAAGGTAGAGATAATTTTTTCAATGAAATTCACATGAAACTACGCCCTGTGGAAACATTTATAGATGGTGTAACTATTTCTGGTGCTTGTCAGGGACCAAAAAATATTATGGAATCTGCTAATTCCGCCCTTTCAGCAGCAACGAAATCCTATTCTTATATAAGTAAAGGAATTTTAGAAACCGAACCTATTGTTGCTGTTGTTGATAAAAACGCTTGTTCTTGGTGTAATTCTTGCTCAGAGGCTTGTCCTTTTGATGCTATTAGCAAAATTGAAATTGGAGAAAAAACAATTGCATCAATTAATAACGCTGTATGCAAAGGCTGTGGAATGTGTTTACCTGTTTGCCCTACCGATGCTATTGATTTAATTGCTTATTCTTCAAAAGAAATTGAAAGCATGATAGATTCGTTGATATAACAACAATTTTTGAATCGTTGATAAAAAATAAATAATATGGAAATTGAAAAAGGGAAAACGGCTAAATACCTTAAGGAGAAAAGAGAAGTTGCTCAAGAAGTAAAAGACAAACAAAAAGAATTTTTAAAAATTAAAAAAGCAATTCTTGATGCCTTAAAAGAAGATGCTTTAACCATTGACCAATTAACACAAAAACTTAATATGGCTAAACACGAAGTTGTATTTTATTTAATGTCTTTGGTTAAATATGGCTTTGTGCAAACAGGCGATGTTGATGATATGGATGAATATTTCTCTTATAAATTAAAAAATAATGGCTAAAATCAATCCAAAATTTGGAGAAAATTTAAAAAGTTATGGCGCAATTAATTTCAATGCTTGTTATAATTGCGGCAATTGTACAGCAGTTTGTTCTTTGTCCACAGAAGAAGATTCTTTCCCTCGCGAAATGGTGCGATTTAGTGCGTTGGGATTAGATGACGAAATTAAATCTTCATTAAAACCATGGTTATGTTATTACTGTGGAGAATGTACAACGCATTGTCCTCAAACAGCCAATCCTGGAGAGTTAATGATGGTGCTTAGACGTTGGCTAACTTCTAAATACGATTGGACAGGATTATCTGGTTTATTATATAAATCTTTGCCACTTAGCATTATTGCATTTTTACTTACTGCCATTGGTGTATTAGCATTTGCGGCTTATGAATCTTTTAAGCTGGAAACAATTATACACTTTGGACATTATT
>Ga0100389_1004449_pt1 | contig 10846 bp, 8 predicted proteins | sample CryGeymeta201513_FD_81537 | JGI IMG/M metagenome (GOLD analysis project Ga0100389, IMG submission 81537) | Groundwater microbial communities from Crystal Geyser aquifers in Utah, USA - Crystal Geyser metaG 2015-13 | ecosystem: Environmental > Aquatic > Deep subsurface > Groundwater | place: USA... | reverse complement strand
CGGCGAGACATACGTACTTTAAACAGCTTGAAAAAAATTCGCAATAGGGAGGCTTTCTCGCTATAATTCCACCCCTGGAGAAACGGAAGACAAATTCGCCTACGCGCCTGCCCCGCCTATCTCGCGCGAAGCGCTCCATTCACTACTCTCTAAATCCTAAGTCCGAAATCCTAACCATATCCATGTCCAAGAAACTGACGCCAATGATGGAGCAATATAATGAGATCAAAGCATCTCATAATGATGCCATACTGTTTTTTAGACTTGGGGATTTTTATGAAATGTTTGGAGCTGATGCAAAAGAGGCCTCGGTCATTCTTGGCATAACACTGACAGCGAGAAACAAAGGCGAGCACAGAACACCAATGTGCGGGATACCTTATCACGCAGCAGAAAACTACGTCGCCAAACTGACAAAAGCCGGCAAAAAAGTAGCGATATGCGAACAAGTGAGCGATCCGAGTTTGCCTGGAATCGTGAAGAGGGAAGTCATCAAAATAATAACGCCCGGAACGACATTCAATGATAGTATCCTTGATAAAAAAACCAACAATTTCGTTGCCAGTATTTTCCCTAAAGAGAACTATTTCGGTCTTGCGCTAGCTGACCTTACAACAGGAGAGTTCAAGGTGACGGAGATTAGTGGATACGGCGATCTCAAGGCGGAACTCACAAGAGTGCGGCCGTCAGAATGTGTAATCAGGCAGGATCTACTCGAGAGAGTCGACTTCAAAGAGTTCTTAGACTCCTTTGAAGATATGTATGTATTCAAGTTCGAAGACTGGAACGACCCGTACAAAACCTTGCTCGAGCATTTCAGCGTACGCAGTATGGATGGATATGGAGTCGAAAGATGGCCTTTTGGAATGCGTGCGGCGGGGATACTGCTAAGTTATTTGAAATCGACTCAGAAGACAGACCTTAGGCATATAACAAAAATTTCATCATACAGCACGGAGGAAACAATGCTGCTAGACGAAGCGACAATACAGAATCTCGAGATCATAGCCACTCTAAGGGAAGGGAAAAAAGACGGATCACTACTCGGCGTAATAGACGACACAATAACCTCAATGGGAGGAAGATTGCTTAAGAAATGGCTGCTTCGTCCACTGCTCAGCAAAGACGAAATACAGAAACGTCTCGACAGCGTGGAAGAACTGGTCAAAAAACAGACAATCAAGCGCTCGCTGGAGGGTAGCCTTAAGCAAATTCTTGATTTGGAGAGATTAGTCGCCAGACTTAGTTGCGAAAGTGGGAACGCCAGAGATCTGATCGCTATCAAAACTTCACTTCAGGTCATCCCTGAGATCAAAAGGGCTCTCAAAGACGCGAACTCAAAACTGCTCGTAAGCGCGAGGCAGAATTTGAAAGAGATAAAAAAACTTGTAGACTTAATAGAAACGGCGATACTCGATGAACCGAAAGTCACACTCAAAGACGGAGGACTTATTAAAACAGGATTTTTCCGCGAACTCGATGAGCTCAGAAGCATAAGCAGCGAAGGAAAAAGCTTCATAACGGATTTGCAAAACAAAGAAATAAAACGAACGGGGATATCATCGCTCAAAGTGAGATACAATAGAGTGTTCGGATATTACATTGAGATCAGTAAGACGAATCTGAGTCTTGTGCCAAGCGACTACATCCGCAAGCAGACACTTGTTAACGCGGAGAGATTCATCACTCCGGAACTCAAGGAGTACGAAGAGAAAGTCTTAACCGCAGAAGATAGAATTGTAGAACTCGAGCATAAGCTTTTTCTTGAGATAAAAAGTCAGGTCTTGGAGCATTTGGAAGGGATACAGAGCAACTCACTCATTATTGCGGAGCTCGATGTTTTGCACTCATTTGCGCAAACAGCGCTAAAGAATCGCTATACAAAACCTCTCATCAACAATAAGCAAAGGCTGGTAATCAAAAACGGACGACATCCGGTTGTCGAACAGATGACATTCGGCAGAACATTCATACCCAACAGCACAGATTTGGATAACGAAACAAATCAATTCGTACTGCTTACAGGTCCGAACATGAGCGGAAAATCGACCTACCTAAGACAGGTTGCGCTGATCACGCTGCTGGCACACATCGGTTCATACGTTCCCGCAGGGGAGGCTGATATATGCCTGACAGATAGGATCTTCACGAGAGTGGGAGCATCGGACAATCTGACAAAAGGGCAAAGCACTTTTATGGTGGAAATGCAGGAGACCGCAAACATAATCAATAACGCGACACACAGAAGTCTTATCATCCTTGACGAGATAGGTCGTGGTACAAGCACATACGATGGCATGAGTCTTGCATGGTCCATTTGTGAATATGTCCACGACAAAATCAAAGCAAAGACACTGTTCGCGACTCACTATCATGAGCTGATTGCGGTGGTTGATAGGCTGGAAAAAGGATCAAATTTCCACGTCACAGCGAAAGAAGACGCTCAAAAAGGGATAATTTTTCTCTACAAAGTTCTCGAAGGCGGAATAAGCAAAAGTTATGGGATAGAAGTTGGCAAACTCGCCGGCTTACCTGTAGAAATCACAGAAAAAGCGATTCAGATTCTCGAAGAACTGGAAGAAGGAGTGTTGGAAAAGAGCATCAAAGAGAGACTCAAGACAGGCAAAACCCGCGTACCGGAATCGCAAATGGCCCTATTCGACAAAGCAACAAGCACTTACGCCGCTTCCCGCGAACCGGGCAAGCTAACGCATCCAGCCCTTGAAGCTTTGAAGAAGCTTGATATAAATACTATGACGCCGCTCGAAGCATTGAAAAAACTAAACGAGCTGAAAGACTTATAGAAACAAACGTTTCGCGCAGCGAAACTCCATCCCTACACCCTACACCCTATCCAAAATCAAAAACAAAAATTCCTGGAAGCACTCAACAGACGATACGTATCGGTTATTTTTGATATAGATGGAACGATAACAGAGATTGGTGAGCAGGACATGCCTGTCGCTTTGGCCAAAAAGATGGCGGACTTGAGCCTGAAAATGCCGATAGCCTTCGGGACGGGGCGCATCATGGAGCACCTCCAAGGTCATATTGAGCAAATCCTAAGATTCTCAAAAGATCCTGAGACAACAAAAAAGAACTGGTACATCATCGGAGAGAACGGCGGAGCAGGACATTGGTACAACCCTGATTCTAAGTCTTACGAGGAGTTTTATAGAGTCGATTGGGACAGCAGTTTGATCGATAGGCAAAAGCTCAAGGCTCTTATCTCGAAAGAGGCTAAGCAGCTAATAGAGTCAATCAGTATAAATCAAACGCAGTTTCTAATTAGACCGTACCGAGAGGGTGTGCCAATTGGGCAAGTCGCCAAAAACACCGCGAAAATCAAAGAGATCGCAGACACAATCATGAGATCTTACAAAGGGCATAATGAGTTTGAAGTCTTGGATTCCAGTATCGCAGTACATATAAACCCAAAAACCGCCAACAAAGACCTGGGGGTCCGCATGTATGCAAAGCTGCTTTCCGCGAAGCTGGGGATACAGTCAGGAGAATCTGCAAGAGATATCATGGTTATTGGAGATCAAGCAGGGCCGGGCAGGAACGACTACGAGTTCTTAAAAGGAGACATCGGAACGCCATTCACAGTCGGAGATTTGGACCACGTGGCGGAGTGGCCATTACCTGTTTTTGATGGAGACAATGTTATAAAAGGTCCTGAAGGGACGCTATATCTTATAGAGAAGGCAAAATTCGGCTTGCGCTAAGACCGCCACTTTGTTATCCTCACCGCGCCTAAAAATATACTTTCTGCTCTTGAAATAGGCATTTGAGAGCTCTAACCGTAGAAAGACATGACGCAGTCAAATGAAAATGCTCGATCATACGAGCTTATGCTGGTACTAAAAGCTGACAAAGGCGACGATGCTATCCAGCAGCACGTGGCCGATATCAAGAAACTAATCACCGATCTGGATGGTGACGTTTTCTTCGAGGACGTATGGGGTCGTAGAGAGCTTACATACAGAATCAGGAAAGAAGGCGCAGGTTACTACGTTGTACTCGATTTCAACATTGATGGTAGCAAACTCAAAGAGATCAGTGATCACTTGCGTATAGATCAGATGATCTTGAGGAGCTTGCTTACTAAGACACCTGATGGCTACAAGCCAACGGCAATTACGGAAGCAGATCTCGAATGGACCAAGAGGATTAAGAAAGATGACGAAACTGAGGAGAAGGAAGAGGAAGCTGAAAAGCCTGTAAAAGAGAAAGCGGTACGCAAAAAACCAGAAGTAAAAGAAGAAGTAGTAGCATTGGAGCCACGGGCAGAGGAAGAAGAGGTTGTCGAAGAAGCGCCGGAGGCTGAAGAAGCTGCTCCCGAAGTCAAGGCAGAGGAAGAAGCGCCAGAGGAAGCTCCTGCGAAAGAAAAAAAGAAGGAGAAAAAAGCTCCTAAGGTAGAGGACGAGAAGAAGACAATGGACGACCTTGATGAGAAGCTCAAGGCGATCATGAATGATACGGATTTGGATATTAGCTTATAGAGGTTCCTAAATATACAATTTTAACATTTTTACAAATGAGGACAGTTAACAAAGTAATTCTAATAGGAAACCTAACACGCGACCCTGAGCTGAAAGAGACTCAGAATGGTCAAAAAGTAGTCACTTTTGGTGTCGCTACAAACAGAGAATGGACAACCAGCACGGGTGACAAGCAGGAATCTGCAGAGTTCACGGAGTGTGTAGCTTGGTCCAAGCTTGCTGAGATATGCGCGAGTCTGCTGACAAAGGGCAAACTTGTTTACGTAGAGGGATATTTGAAGACAAGATCTTGGGATCAGCCTGATGGGACTAAGAAACACAGGACAGAGGTTGTAGTCGAGGACATGGTTATTTTGGAAAAAAGGCAAGGCAGAGCCGGAGGCGAAATGATGAATGATAACGACGCATCAATGATGCCTGCGCGCGACGAAGAAATGCCGTTGGACGACGACCTCTCTTTCGAAGGATAAGACCCAAATGTTCGCTATATATTAACTCCAAGCTTAAGATGAAAAAATGCCGATTCTGTAAAGAAGGTATAAAGCACATCGACTACAAGAGAATTTCTCTCTTGAGGCCACATATTACGAGCTTTAACAAAATACAAGCACGTAGATATAGTAACCTCTGTTTGAACCACCAGAAACAGATGTCGAACGCAGTAAAAAACGCACGAATTGTTGCACTGCTTCCTTTTGTGCCGTAAGGAGTCCTTGACTTTTATGCGAACCAAGGCATAAAACATACTCCTGTAAAGACTTCACATGTTCCAAAAAGCTGAAGCAGCAAAATGGGCTTGTGGGCGCAAGAAAGCGCTATAACTAGATAACTCCAAAAACGCCTTTGCAATGCCTCAGGTGTTTTTTTGTACGTACAGGATTGTTCCAGAAGAGAAAATGTGGTAAAATAATAAGATTTAAAACACATAAGAATGACTGAAAGGAATTACCCACACGACACAACGCTACTGCAGTGGAAAGCACCGGAGTACGTTAAGTACCAAAAAGGACCTATCTGGACAACGATAGCAGGTTCAATGACGGCTGCTTTGATAGCTTATGGAATACTCAGTGGATCGTGGAGTATGGCGGCTGCGTTTTTAGCATTGTCTCTGGCTTATTACGTCCAGCACAAACAGGAGCCAAGAGAAGTGATCATAGAGATAACAGAGCTGGGAATCAAGGCCGCAGGACAGCTGTATGCATGGAGTCACATGAGGGCGTTTTGGATAATTTACGAACCACCAATCGTCAAGACTGTGCATCTAAGATTTGCAAAGAAGCACAAACAAGATTTGATATTGCAACTTGGAGATCAGAGCCCGGTAGAGGTACGAAAAATGCTCTTATCTCAACTCCCGGAATGGGAAGGCAAGGAAGAGGCTCCTCTTGATGCTCTAGTTAGAGCTTTAAAACTTTAAAAAAATATGGCAGACGATCAAGGTAAAAAATTAGACAGAGTTCTCGAGCAGTCGGGCGAAAGCGCGGAAGAAAAGTTTAAAAAAAGAAGCAAAAGCCTGATAGGAAGGAACATCGTTGCGATGCCAAAAGGGGATTACGTTGCAAACGCTGTCCAAGATGAATTCAAGGACGACGTGGCACGCTTGATGACTGCGAATCAGATCGAGCTTAATAACAAGCATGAATCCGAGGCATCTTCCGCGACGTCTCAGTACGAAACGGCGCGCAAACAGATTCGCGATAAGTACAAGGAAGAGCTTACCGCACTTCACAACAGATACGTGTCTGTGATGAAAGCTTATGGCAACAAACAGGGAGAAAAGCGCACAATTGATACAAAAGAGGAGGTTTATGAATTTACGAGATTCGGGTTCGCAATGCTCAAAAACATGAACCTGCCGGAACTCGTCAACGCTGTCGGCGAAGACATGATTTACAGAGAGGCTGACGAAAAAGACAAGAAGATGTTCCCGGTTATCGACAAGTTATCGCAAGGACAGAATTTGGAGCCTCAAGACTATTCGGATATTGCGGAAAGAATGACTAATTTGAGCGAAATAGACCTGAGCAACCTGAAGATAGACCAGAAAAAAATGGACGAAACACTTAGCACGATATCAAAAACAACTGTGCTATCTGCCGCGATGCTGCTTGATGAAGGACAGAGATTTGAGTTGGCTCAAGCACTTGTAAGAGAACATGGAGAAAAAGGAGCAAAAATAGTCCATGAGCTTACAAAAATGGGGTACTTCACCGCTGTTCAAACGGAGGAGATCTTCGATAAATATTACACTACACCCGGAGCAGCTAGAAGCATGCACGAAAAGGCCGCAGCAGACGGCACATACGCGAGAGGTCAGCATGAAATGGCGGAGCTTAGGGGAGAAGCCGTAGAGGGTCTGGATAAGTGGTTCCATAAGAACTTCGCGAATCATTCTTTGTCATACAAGAACGTCATCAACTACGAGATTATAGCGAGAGCTGCATTGGCGGTGGCGGTATTGAATATAGTCGTCAATCTCAAGAATAAAGACCCGGAAGCGGTACTGATGAATGTACCTATGTGGGGTGGTCTGGCTGCCGGAGCTTATATCTACAACGATGTGACTCAAGGAGGAGTGGAGAGAGCTTTGACAAAAGAAACAGATGTGGAACAGAGAAAGCGAGAAAAGAAGGAAATGGAGAGAAAGTTCAAAGAGAATTTCACGAGTCATCCGCAGTTGGCTAATTGGTTCGAGAACAATCTCGACGCGGTTAACACTGGATTCACGGTGGCAAATCCAAAGAAAGAGAACGGTCCTTACACGATCACGCCGGAAGCTATGGGCGTTTCTAGTCCTGGAGAGAAAGATGGTAGAAGTGAGGATCAATGCATACAAATAGTCAGTTCATGGCACAGGCTACTTTATTTCGATTTGGACAAGAAAACGGTGCAAGATCAGAAGACGTACATAGACGATGTCCTACATAAACAAATAAATTAAAAATGGCCGAACTTGATCCTACAACAAGGAGAGTTATGGAAGAGAGGCTTATGCCAGCGGCAAAGAATCTACTCGGGAATAGAGGCAGCTCCGAAGTGCAGCAGCTACTAAAAGCCGGCGAAAACGCAACGGCGGAACAGAAGAAGAAAATCGCCGAAAAATACCTCGCACCTTTCTTCGGAGAGGGGTCGGAATATGGTGATATTTTGCTCGACGAAATATTAAAAATAGCATCAGACCAAGCAAAGCTTGATGCCGTAGACAAAGCCCTATCCAACTCACCTGTTAACGCAAGTATAGATTTTAATCCAAACAAATTTTTGGAAAGAGCCGCAAGGCAGATGACAGGGAACTACGAAGGTACTGAGAATCCGAATTCCGGCAAAGACATAGACAAGATTCTTGCTCCGATGACTACGCCTACGCAAGATTTAAAAGGCGAGCAGGAGACCGATGGAAGAGCGAGAACACAGTCAAGAGTGGAGATCCAGGAGCATGAAGCGGGAGTTCCGGTTCCGCCTCCACCACCTCCGCCGGGGTTCAAAATCACAATTACGGAAGAAGAGGAAGGCGGGGAGGACTACATAGGAGGCCAGATGGAAGGCTCAAAAGCGCAGGATCAACCCGATTCCGCGATGCCTGGTGCGGACGCAAAAACAGCTCGAGAAGCGAAGAAAGAAGGCTTAAATAAAGATAAAAAACGCGAAAAAGACGCATCGTACAAGGACGAAATGGCGGAGAACATACAGCAGCAACAGCATATGGCGGCAGCGGAAGTAGCGAGAGGCGAGGCGGAAGCAGCAGCAGAAGCGGAGCAGGCGGAAATGGACAAGAAAAAAGAAGGCACAACACTTGTTGGAAAACTAAAACACCCGGCCGTATTAGCCGGCTTGACCGTAGGAGGCGCGGCAGCAGGAATAGGTAGTTTGTTGGGTCTTGATTACGGCGTAAACACATTATTCTCATGATGAAAAAATCAGAAAAAATCAGCAGATTCGCGCAGAGCTTAGCCGCTAGAGCAGTTCCGATGATGATTATAAGCTTCGTACTTGTCGGGGTTCTCTTCCCGGACACAGCTTTTGCGGCTAGTGACGAGCTAGACAAAGCCCTCCTTAAATTGCAGCAGACTATCAATGTAGGGTTTGGACTGGTCCATGCTACGTTCTGGCCTATTCTGCTTATGATAGGAAGTTTGATGGACAACGATCTGATTTTTGGGCCGGGAATTGGAGAGAGGCTTAGAGAGATATGGGTTATAATGAGGAATATAGTGAACATCGCATTCGTATTTTTGCTTTTGGTGGTGGCTTTTTATAATGTTACGGGCTTGGGAGGAGAAGGTAATTTCGCACTTAAGACAGTTTTGCCGAAATTCGTACTCGCTTTGGTGGCGGTAAATTTCTCATTCTTGGCATGTAAAATTATTCTCGATGCGGCCAATGTTGTGTCGATGGCGGTATACGACATCACAGGGTCAATCGAGGACTACGATGCGAGCGAAATCAAATCGCAGATGGAGTACATGCTATGTAACGATCCAACGACGATATCTAATACGGGGGCGGGTACAACTGTCACTACCGCAAGTTCGGCATCCTCAAGCGGAACGGACAGCGCTGCAGCAGCCGAGTCATCTTCTTCCGAAGGATGGAGCTACAAGAATGCGAATCCAATCTCAAAAGCTTTCTGCTGCTCGTCTAACACCAAAGGGAATGAAACTTGTACAACGACAGGAGAGACGCCACAAACAATAACTGCATCTAAAGCAGACACGGAAGACGAGCGCAAAATTTTCGGGGCGTTTAATGACGCGGGGAAGAGTTTTTTTCGGCAAGTTGACCAGAACAATATAGGTATAATCATGGCCATCAACCTTGGAAGTCTTAATCACTTAACCGAGGTTGCAAGTAGTAAAACAGGGGTGGGCATTAAGGATCTTCCCATCAACACTCTCTTCTCAATATTGATGTACGTCGTGTTCGGTTTTGCATACGTGGCGCTGTTTATAGTGCTGCTGGCGAGACTGGTAGTCTTATGGTTCGTAATAGCATTGTCTCCGCTGATAGCGCTGACAATGGTAGTGCCACAGATCAATCAGTACGCATCAGAGCTTAATTTGACGGAAAAATTCATGCAGCATTTAATAGCTCCTATCATCATAGGACTATCGATGTCGATAGGCTATTTGCTTACCGATAAAATCAAATCGGAAGGGGCTGCAGGAATAGATATAGGTGGTATCGGTAATAGCAGCGTTGAGTCACTTACGGATGCCGGAGGTGCCGGTACATTTCTGGCTCCAAACGTCAGCGATCTGCAACAGCTAATGATTATATGTATCGCGGTCGCGGTTGTGTGGCTTGGCGTATTTGGCGCAGCGGACAAGACGATTGCCAGTTCGGTTACCAGCCCGATCAAAGAGTTCGGTACCAAAGCGGCAAAATTCCTGGCAAAGCTTCCAACTTACGCTCCTATCGTACCGATCATGACACGGGAAGGAGAGCAAGCGAAGCCTTACAGTTTTGCCGAAATTACGGGGGTCTTAAAAACGCTTACCGACAAGCCTGAACAATGGGCAAGTGATAGAAGGAGAAACCTAGAGATAGAACTTGGTATAACTAATCCGGTTACACCTGAATTCGAAAAATTATTGCAGAAATACAAGGCAAGCACAGGTACTAAGAATGATAAAGCGGAGGTTGTCAAAACTATGCTTGGAAACATAAGAACAGACGCCGATTACAAGGAGTTTAGAGATAACGTACTTACGCCTGCCGGGATTAATGCACCTCAAACGCGAGACTCATTTGATAACTGGTATGCGGGTGAAGGATATAAAGAGTTTAATAAACAACTTGATCCGACAAGTCCATTCACAGGCACTGAATATACGGACAAGACAGGGGCGAAGAGCGGAGAAATGACTCAACAACAGAGCATAGCTCAATTCAATACGTTGTACTCAGGTAGCGCTACAGGCGACACCAAGGAAGCAAAAGTTGGAGCTGCCGCGGACAAGATGATCGCAGATAAAAAAGTCGATGATCCAGCAGCCAAAAAAACTGATCTGACAGAGTTGCTGACCAGAGTTACAAATGATGACGGTAGCATCGACGAAGCCAAAATGAAAAGAATGAGATTCGACCCTCAGGGAAGACTAATGATCGCCGCATCATTGGAGGAAATACCTGCGCCTGGACAAGGAGGTGGCAGTGACGACGGCGGTAGTGGCAACCCTTCAGACGGCCCTGCCGAGTAATTCTAAGCACTCAATCGAACCGAATGTTCATAAAAACCATATACAATTTGCTCGAAAGTAAAAAATCACTACTACATAGTGATAGATTCTTGTATATGGCTGGAGGAGGAACTGGAACACCGGGAGGCGGAGGAACTG
>Ga0100389_1004448_pt1 | contig 10847 bp, 10 predicted proteins | sample CryGeymeta201513_FD_81537 | JGI IMG/M metagenome (GOLD analysis project Ga0100389, IMG submission 81537) | Groundwater microbial communities from Crystal Geyser aquifers in Utah, USA - Crystal Geyser metaG 2015-13 | ecosystem: Environmental > Aquatic > Deep subsurface > Groundwater | place: USA... | reverse complement strand
GGCGAGGACAGATTTTGCCGGTTTTGCAGGTCAATAGTCGTTCTATTGACCAAAAAAGCGGCGAAATATGGACCGGCCAGGCGGATTTGCAGCCGATTTCCTTCAAGTCAGACAGGCTGCTAGCCCGGATGTTTACCCATCCCCCTGTAGTAGCGGCCTTGGCCGCGATAAGCTGCGGAGATGCCGCCAACGCTGGAATCGCGGCCACGGCCGCTCCTACAGGGGCGTAAACCAGCTAATGACGCATTCCGCCAAACCGGTAAAAACCGACCACAAGCTCGGCTTGCGCGAGCTGGTCGAGGCGATGATCGCCGACGGCCTGGTCGAAAGAGCGGATGCCGCCAATCTGTTGTTGCCGGCACGCGGCGCTCGGGGCGAGGTTCATCCGCTGGCGCAAATCGCCGAACAGAAATGGAAGTCGGCCAAGCCGCCGCACAAGCTGCTCAATCTCGAAACCCTGACCGAGTGGCTGGCGGGATGGGTCAAGCTGCCCTACTACCACATTGATCCTCTCAAGATCGATGTGACCGCCGTCACCAACATCATGTCGGATACGTATGCGGCGCGCTTCCGCATCCTGCCGGTCGAGGTCACCTCGCGCGAGGTGGTGGTCGCCACGGCGGAGCCTTTCCTGAACGAATGGGAAAAGGAGCTGGCGCCGATCCTGCGCCTAACCATCAAACGGGTCGTCGCCAACCCGCTGGATATCCAGCGCTACCTTGCCGAGTTCTACAGCCTGGCGCGTTCGGTCAAGAAGGCCTCGCAAACGCAAAGTTCGGCCTTTGGCGGCGGCCTTTCCAATTTCGAGCAACTGGTGGAGATGGGGCGCACCGGCAACCTCGAAGCCAACGACCAGCATGTCGTCCACATCGTCGATTGGCTGCTGCAATACGCTTTCGACCAGCGCGCCTCCGACATCCATCTTGAGCCGCGGCGCGACTACGGCGACGTGCGCTTTCGCATCGACGGCGTCATGCACCACGTTTACCAGATCCCGCTCGCGGTAATGGGCGCGGTGACCAGTCGCCTCAAGGGCCTCGGCCGGATGGACATCGTCGAGAAGCGCCGCCCTCTGGATGGCCGCATCAAGACCCGCTCTCCGAATGGCGACGAAATCGAGCTGCGACTTTCCACCATGCCGACCGCCTTCGGCGAAAAGATGGTGATGCGCATCTTCAATCCCGACGTGATCGTGCAGAACTTCAAGGAAATGGGCTTCTCCGACGAGGATGTGGCGCGCTGGAACCAGATGACCGGTCAGCCCAACGGCATCATCCTGGTCACCGGCCCGACCGGCTCGGGCAAAACCACCACCCTGTATTCCGCCCTGCGCCAGCTCGCCGTGCCGGAAGTGAACGTCTGCACCATCGAAGACCCGATCGAGATGATCTCGCCCCAGCTCAACCAGATGCAGGTGCAGCACAACATCGGCCTGGATTTCGCCAGCGGCGTGCGCACCCTGATGCGGCAGGACCCGGACATCATCATGGTGGGCGAGATTCGCGATCTGGAAACCGCAGAAATGGCGATCCAGGCGGCGCTGACCGGCCACCTGGTATTGTCCACCCTGCACACCAACGACGCGCCCTCGGCAATTTCCCGCCTGCTCGACCTGGGCGTCCCGCCCTACCTGATTAACGCGACCTTGCTCGGGGTGATTGCGCAACGTCTGGTGCGCACCCTGTGCCCGCACTGCCGGGAGCGCGAGGCGCTCGACACCGAGGCCTGGGAGTCCATGGTCAAGCCGTGGAAGGCCGCGCCGCCGACCACCGCGAACGCGCCAAAAGGCTGTCTGGAATGCCGCATGACCGGCTACCTCGGCCGCATTGGTTTGTATGAAATGCTGGTCATGTCGCCCGGCCTGCGCAAGCTGATCAAACCGGCCTGCGATGTCGCCGCTCTGCGCGAGCAGGCTTATAAGGAAGGCATGAAACCGCTCAGGATCAGCGGTGCGCAAAAGGTCGCGAGCGGGATCACCACCATCGAGGAAGTCCTGAAAGTCGCTCCGCCGCCCTATGGCATGTAATTGTTGACAAAGACAGTATGTCTTTGTGGTACCATGAAAAAGCAGTTAAAGTCACAGAGCGCATAGAGAAACTATTGCCGATAACGCCTGTTGTCAACGCCGGGGTGGGCCAGAGCGTTAAATGCTTATCCGCATATCGGATTTAGACACGCTGCGTCAGGTTTGCCCCACAAAGGGGCTCCGGTTCACCAAGGGTTCTTGTCCTATGCGACCCGCTGGGGAGTGTAGGGGAAATCCATGCGGAATAGCATGACCAAAAATATTGGGAAAGTTGATTTGAATCATTTGTAAAATCAGGAATGTTGGATAAGATTGCGGTTTTCTTTTTTCTCAAGTTAAATAAGGAGTATTAAATGAAAGCAGTTCTGGGGTTTGCCGCTGCTGCGGCTTTGCTGGTGGCTGGACAAGCCGTTGCTGCCGATGAATCCGCGCTGGCGCAGAAGAGCGGCTGCCTGGCCTGCCATCAGGTCGCCGTCAAAGTAATCGGCCCGGCTTACAAGGATGTGGCCAAGAAATATGCTGGCGACAAGGGCGCCCAAGCCAGGCTCACCGATCATGTCATTAAGGGAACCGGAGTTGCTGGCATGGGCTGGATGAAAGAGGGCAAGGCCGCCTTGCCGTCCATGCCGCCCAACCCCGCAGTGAAGCCGGCAGATGCCGCCAAACTGGTCCAGTGGATTCTCGGCCTGAAGTAATTTGGCTTTTGTTACGAAAAAAGCCGGCCTTTTGGCCGGCTTTTTTATTGAGCTTTTGCCAGCTTGCTGTGGCGCATCGAGTAGGTGAAGTACACGATCAGCCCGATCACCAGCCAGACTGCGAAACGCAGCCAGGTCATGGTCGGCAGGAACGCCATCAGCGCCCCGCAGGAAAATGCGCCGAGCAGGGGAAAGAAAGGATTCAGCGGATTCTTGAACGGGCGGTGCAGATGGGGCTGGGTGATGCGCAGCACAATCACCCCCAGGCACACCAGCACGAAGGCGGCCAGTGTGCCGATGTTGACCAGTTCTGCCAGTTCGCCCAGCGGAATGAAGCCGGCGATGATGGCGATAACCAGTCCGCACAGGATGATGACTCGCACTGGCGTCTGCGTCTTAGTGTTGACGCGGGCGAAGAACGGCGACAGCAGGCCATCGCGCGACATGGCGAAAATGATCCGGGTCAGCCCGTAATAAAGCACCAGCATCACCGTGGTCAGCCCGGCTATCACGCCGGTCGCCACCAGCGCCGAGGCCCACTCGATGCCGAGCAGATGCAGCGAATGCGCCACCGGCGAGGGCACGTTGAGCTGGGTGTAGGGCACGATGCCGGTGAGCAGGCCGGAGACGACGATATAGATCAGGGTGCAGAACACCAGCGAAGTGATGATGCCGATCGGCACGTCGCGCTGCGGGTTCTTGGCCTCCTCCGTGGCGGTGGAAACGGCATCGAAGCCGACATAGGCGAAAAACACCATGGCCGCACCAGCGAACACGCCGACTGGTTTGCCTTCCGGGCTGGTGCCGGACCAGCCGAAGGGCATGAACGGGGTCCAGTTTTCCGGGTGGATGTTGAACAACGCGACCCCGATGAATACCGCGATGGTCAGCAGTTTGACGAACACCATCGCGGTGTTGATTTTCGTGCTCTGGCGCACGCCGATCGCCAGCAATACCATCAGCATCAGCACGATCCCCGCCGCCGGCAGGTTGACGATGCCGCCCAGAATGGGCGCCTTGGTCAGCGCTTCTGGCAGGCCGAAGCCAATAGCGGTGAGAGCGTTGTTGAAATAGCCCGCCCAGCCGTTGGCCACCGCCGCCGTGGCAACGCCATATTCGAGTATCAGATCCCAGCCGATGATCCACGCCACCAGTTCGCCGAAGGCCGCGTAGCTGTAGCCGTAGGCGCTGCCGCAGCCGCCCACCGCCGAGGCGAGTTCGGAATAGGCCAGCGCGGCGAAGGCGCAGGCGAAGCCCGCGACAATAAACGACAGCATCACGGCAGGGCCGGCCTGGGTGGCGGCGGCGATGCCGGTAAGGACAAAGATGCCGGTGCCAATAATCGCACCGATGCCGAGGAAGGTCAGATCGAAGGCGGTCAGGCATTTTTTCAGCCCGGTATCGCTAAAGTCGTCCGGTGTTGTGGTTTTGGTGCGAAATATCTGCATGTGGTCTCCCCCTTGTTGGGGTGAAGTGTAGTTATTTTGGCCGGGTTTGGCTATGGTTAGGTTTAGGGTTGCAGCCAGTCTTTCGCCACCAGAAACTCGCGATACAGCCGCTCCTCCTCCGAACCCTTGTCCGGTTGCCAGTCATAGCGCCACTTCACGATGGGCGGCAGCGACATCAGGATGGATTCGGTGCGTCCGCCCGATTGCAGGCCGAACAGGGTGCCGCGATCCCACACCAGGTTGAATTCGACATAACGGCCACGGCGATAGGCCTGGAAATCCCGCTCGCGCTCGCCGTAGGGCGTGGCGCTGCGGCGTTGCAATATGGGCAGGTAGGCGGCAAGGAAGTGCTCGCCGACACTTTGCATCAGGCCAAAGCTGAAATCGAAATCCCTCTCATGGAAGTCGTCGAAAAAGATTCCGCCGGTGCCACGCGGCTCGTTGCGGTGCTTGAGGTAAAAATATTCGTCGCACCCTTGCTTGAAGCGGGGGTGATATTCCGCGCCGAACGGCGCCAGCGCGTCACGGCAGGTGCGGTGGAAATGCACGACATCCTCGGTGAAGCCGTAATAAGGCGTCAGGTCCATGCCGCCACCGAACCACCACACTGGCTCAGCGCCGGTCGGTTGCGCGCAGAAGAAGCGCACGTTGACATGGGTGGTGGGGATGTAGGGGTTGCGCGGATGCAGCACCAATGACAGGCCCATCGCTTCGAAGCCGCATCCGGCCAAGTCGGGCCGATTGCCCGTGGCGCTGGCGGGCAGCTTTTGCCCGCGCACGTGGGAGAAATTGATTCCGCCACGCTCGAACACCTTGCCCTCCTCGATCACGCAACTCAAGCCCTCCCCGCCTTCCGGGCGCTGCCAGGCGTCGCGCAGGAAGCGGTGACCATCGACCTGTTCCAGTGCGGTGACAATGCGTTCCTGCAAATCGGTCAGAGTGGTTTTGACGGCGTCGCGGTTCATGTTCATGGGCGGATAATCGTGCCGGTAAGTAGATTCTGGATGGTGGAAGGGGCCTTGCGGATGCCGACCCGGCCCGGCAGCACCAGAACACTTTGGCCGAAGGCTTTGACGCAGGCGGCGTAGGTTTTTAACGGCCTCATCCCGACGTAGTTGGCGCTGGTCGAAACCAGCGCCGTGCCGAGTGCCCGGCACAGCTCTGCTGCATCGGGGTGTGCAGTCACTCTCACAGCAATACTTTCATGCTGACCGCGTAGCCAGCGTGGCGTGAGGCGGGAAGCGGGCATTAGCCAGGTATGAGGTCCTGGCCAAGTCTGGTCGAGCGGCCTCGATTGTTCCGCCGTGGGCGGCAGCACGTAACGCCGCAGGCGGCTGTAGCGGTCGGCGATCAAGATCAACCCTTTAGACTGGGGCCTGCTCTTGAGTTTGAGCAAGCGGCGCACGGCGCGGGCATTGCGTGGGTCGCAGCCCAGGCCGTAACAGGATTCGGCAGCATAGGCGATGATTCCGTCATCACCAATGTGAGCGCGTACTTTCCGGATCAGGGCGGCGGAATAGGGCATGAGTCTATTTCTCGATAAAAAGAGGGTTTTGTAGGAGCGGCCTTGGCCGCGATAGCCGCCAATCGCGGCCAAGGCCGCTCCTACAGGGAGGCTTGCAGCTTCTGGTTCTGAGCGGCGATCTGCTCGGCAGTGCGGGCACGGTCGTCTTTCAGGCGTTGCGCCAGACCGCTGTCCTGTAGTGCCAGAATCTGGGTGGCGAGGTAAGCGGCATTCTTGGCGCCGGCCTTGCCGATGGCGACAGAGGCCACCGGTATGCCTCCCGGCATCTGCACGGTGGAGAGCAGCGCGTCGAAACCATTGAGAGGCCCGCCTTCCATCGGCACGCCGATGACCGGCCGGATGGTGTGAGCGGCCACTGCGCCAGCCAGATGCGCGGCCAGGCCGGCGGCGGCGATGAACACGGCACAGCCGCGCTGATCGGCATCCGCCACATATTCCGCTGTGGCGGCCGGGGTGCGGTGAGCAGAGGAAATTCTGACCTCATAGGGCACACCAAAAGTGGCCAGCGTTTCGAGGGTGACTTTCATCACAGGCAGGTCGGAATCTGAGCCCATCAGGACGGCAACGAACGGTCTGGTCATGGAGTTTCCTTATGTTTTGTAGGGTAGGCAACGCTCTTTTGCCCACGCGGAGATAATTTTCGCGCACCGCGTGGGCACAAAAACGGTGCCCACCTTACCTGATTTTAATCGCCCGATAACCGATGTCGTGTCGCATCTGGCAGCCGTCGAACTTGATCTGCTCGGCGATTTCGTAAGCACGCCGCTGCGCCAGCTGCACCTTGTCGCCCAGGGCGGTGACGCACAGCACGCGACCGCCGCTGGTGACGACCTTGCCGTTTTTCATGGCGGTGCCGGCATGGAATACGTGATAGTCGCGCGGGGTTTCTTCCAGCAGGTCAGCGGGTGGCGGCAGGCCGTTAATCACGTCGCCCTTGCGCGGGCTGTCAGGGTAGCCGGCGGCAGCCAGGACTACGCCCAGCGCGGTGCGGCGATCCCACTCCGCTTCGACCTGGTCGAGCGTGCCATTGACGGCGTGTTCCACCAGGGCAAGCAAATCACTCTTCAGACGCAGCATGATCGGCTGGGTTTCCGGGTCGCCCATGCGGCAATTGAATTCCAGCACCTTGAGATTGCCGTCGGCGGCTATCATCAGGCCGGCGTAGAGAAAGCCGGTGAACAGTTCGCCTTCCTGCGCCATGCCCTGCATTACCGGGTCGATCACTTCGCGCATCACGCGCGCGTGCAGCTCGGGGGTGACCACCGGCGCCGGCGAATAAGCGCCCATGCCGCCGGTGTTGGGGCCTTGGTCGCCGTCCAGCAGGCGCTTGTGATCCTGGCTGGTGGCGAGCGGCAGCACATGCTTGCCGTCGGCCATGACGATGAAGCTGGCTTCCTCGCCGAGCAGGCATTCCTCGATCACCACCCGAGCGCCGGCGCTGCCCAGCTTGTTGCCCGCCAGCATCATGTCCACGGCGGCGTGGGCTTCGTCCAAGTCCTGAGCTACGACCACGCCCTTGCCCGCCGCCAGCCCGTCGGCCTTGACCACGATGGGCGCGCCCTGCCGGGCGATGTAGGCGTGGGCTAGCGCCGCGTCGGTAAAGGTGGCGTAAGCCGCAGTGGGGATGCCGTGGCGCACCATGAAGGCTTTGGCGAAATCCTTGGAGCTTTCCAGTTGCGCCGCGAACTGGGTCGGGCCAAAAATTTTCAGGCCCTCGGCACGGAAGGCGTCGACGATACCGGCAGCCAGCGGCGCCTCCGGGCCGACCACGGTAAAGCCGATCTTTTCCTGTTGTGCGAATGCTAGCAGCTCGGGAATCGCGCTGAGCGCGACGTTGGTCAGGTCCCGTTCGAGTTCGGTGCCGGCGTTGCCGGGAGCGACGAAGATTTTGGTCGAACGCGGGCTTTGCGCCAGTTTCCATGCGAGTGCATGCTCACGTCCGCCACTGCCGATAACAAGTATTTTCATGTTTGAGCCTATGCCGGATGAACCGGCGGTGAAGGGTGAGAGGTGAGAGGTGAGGCGGAAGGTCAAAATCCGTGCTGGTGCCGATTTTCGCCTCACCTCTCACCTTCTAACCCCTCACCTGATTTCAATGCCTAAAATGACGCATGCCGGTGAATACCATCGCCATGCCATGCTCGTCCGCAGCGGCGATCACTTCTTCGTCGCGCATCGAGCCGCCGGGCTGGATCACGGCGACGATGCCGGACTGGGCGGCGGAGTCGATGCCGTCGCGGAAAGGGAAGAAGGCGTCCGAGGCCATTACTGAACCGCTGACCTGCAAGCCGGCCTGTTCGGCCTTGATGGCGGCGATACGCGCTGAATTGACGCGGCTCATCTGGCCGGCTCCGACGCCGATGGTCATTTTGCCCTTGGCATAGACGATGGCGTTGGATTTGACGAACTTGGCCACGCGCCAGGCAAATAGCAGGTCGGCCATTTCGGCTTCGGTCGGCGCGCGTTTTGTGACCACCTTGAGTTCGTTATACAGCGCCAGGTCGGTACTCTGTACCAGCAGGCCGCCGGTGACGCGCTTGAAATCCAGGCGCTGGGCCGGCTCCTTCGACCACTGGCCGCATTCCAGCAGGCGCACGTTCTTTTTCGCCGCCACAATTTCACTGGCCGCAGCCGAAACCTTGGGAGCGATGATGACTTCGACGAACTGGCGCTCGACGATGGCTTGCGCGGTTGCGGCGTCCAGTTCGCCGTTGACGGCGATGATGCCGCCGAAAGCCGATTCGGGGTCGGTCTGGTAGGCGCGGTCGTAGGCTTCGAGCAGGTTGGCGCCGTAGGCCACGCCACAAGGATTGGCGTGCTTGACGATGACGCAGGACGGCGCTTCGTCGAATTGCTTGACGCATTCCAGCGCGGCATTGGCATCGCCGATGTTGTTGTAGGACAGCTCCTTGCCTTGCAGTTGACGGGCGGTACTGATACTCGCTTCCTTCTCGTCGGCGGCTACGTAGAATGCGGCCTGCTGGTGCGGGTTTTCGCCATAGCGCATGGCCTGAGCCTTGGCGAACTGGAAATTGATCCGTTCCGGGAACTGCTGCTTGCTGCCGTCCGGCGCGATGGCGGTGAGGTAGTTGCTGATGGCGCCGTCGTATTCGGCGGTGTGGGAGAAAGCTTTCACCGCCAGCTTGAATTTGGTTTCGCTGCTGAGCGCCCCGCCGTTGGCCTGTAGTTCCTCAGCCAGCGCGGCATAGTCGGCCGGGTCGGTCACCACCGCGACATCGCGGTGGTTCTTGGCGGCCGCGCGCACCATAGTCGGGCCGCCGATGTCGATGTTCTCGATCGCTTCTTCGAGCGAGCAGTCTGGCTTGGCGATGGTGGCGCGGAACGGGTACAGGTTCACCACCACCAGGTCGATCGGCGGGATGCCTGCTGCTGCTGCTGCTGTCACGTGGGTCGGTAGGTCGCGGCGGAACAGAATTCCGCCATGCACTTTCGGATGCAGGGTTTTGACCCGGCCATCGAGCATTTCCGGGAAGCCGGTGTAGTCGCCCACCTCGGTGACCGCCACGCCGGCATCAGCGAGCATTTTGGCGGTGCCGCCGGTGGACAGGATTTCCACACCGAACTGGCGCAGGGTCTTGGCGAACTCGAGGACGCCGGTTTTGTCGGAAACGCTGATGAGGGCGCGGCTGATTTTGGTCATGTCAAATTTTCCTAAAAGCGATTTAACCACGGTTTTTGTACGGGTAGGATGGGTATCGCTACGCTCCACCCATCCTACTTGATACCGTGAATTTTCATTTTCTTGCGCAGGGTATTGCGGTTCAGGCCGAGGATTTCGGCGGCGCGGGTCTGGTTGCCTTGGGCGTGGTCGAGGATAACCTGTAGCAGCGGCTTTTCCACGCACCCCACCACCATCTCGTAGATGGCGCAGGGCTTTTCCCCATCCAGATCCTTGAAGTAGCCGCCCAAAGCCTTGCGCACGCAGGCCGAAATTTCGTTTTCGTCGATCATGCCGCCATCTCGTATTCCATCATGCAAGTATATCCTGTCGATTCGGCAAAGAAGCGCTCGACGAAATCAAGCTGCTCGTGGGTGGATTGCAACTGGTTCATGGCATGGCGAAATCCGGCGGAATCCGGCAGGCCCCGGGTGTACCAGGCAATGTGCTTGCGCGCCATGCGCACGCCGGTATGTTCGCCATAGAAGGCGTAAAGTTCATGCAGGTGGCTGTTCAGCAAGCAGTGGGTTTCAGCCACATCGGGGTGCGGCAGCAACTCGCCGGTTTTGAGGTAATGGGCGATGTCGCGGAAAATCCAGGGCCGGCCCTGGGCAGCGCGGCCGATCATGACGGCGTCGGCCCGGGTGTAGTCAAGCACGAATTTGGCTTTTTGCGGGGTGGTGATATCGCCGTTGGCGATCACGGGAATATGGATTTCAGCCTTGACTGCGGCGATGGTGTCGTACTCGGCCTCGCCGCTGTAGCCACAGGCGCGAGTGCGGCCATGGATCGCCAGCGCCTGAATGCCTGAGGTCTCGGCGATGCGTGCCACATTGATCGCGTTGCGGTTGTCCTTGTCCCAGCCGGTGCGGATCTTCAGGGTCACCGGCACGTCTACCGCATTGACCACCGCTTCCAGGATGCGCGCCACCAGAGGCTCGTTCTGCAGCAGCGCCGAACCGGCCTGAACGTTGCAGATTTTCTTCGCCGGGCAGCCCATGTTGATGTCGATGATCTGGGCACCTCGGTCCGCGTTGTATTTCGCCGCTTCCGCCAGCATCGCCGGATCGGCGCCGACGATCTGCACCGACACCGGCTCGGATTCTCCCGCGTTGTCGGCTCGGCGCTTGGTTTTCTCGCTGCCATAGAGCAGGGAATTGGAGGCGACCATCTCCGAAACGGCAAGTCCCGCGCCGAAGCTGCGGCACAGCTTGCGGAAAGGGCGGTCAGTCACCCCTGCCATGGGGGCAACGACCAAATTGCTATCCAGTGAATAGGGGCCAATTTTCATTGCTTATTTTTTGAGCGGGAAGTGCGGCATTGTAATCCCAAACCCGTTGCCGGGAAAGGGATAGCCTTGTCCAATGAGGAATGAGCCTGAACGAGGCCTGTATTTCCAACCAGGAATGAGCCTGAAGCGGCAAGATTAGGTGTGATTGGACGAACGGGTTGATCATCGCAAGGATGGTGATCG
>Ga0100389_1004436_pt1 | contig 10863 bp, 10 predicted proteins | sample CryGeymeta201513_FD_81537 | JGI IMG/M metagenome (GOLD analysis project Ga0100389, IMG submission 81537) | Groundwater microbial communities from Crystal Geyser aquifers in Utah, USA - Crystal Geyser metaG 2015-13 | ecosystem: Environmental > Aquatic > Deep subsurface > Groundwater | place: USA... | reverse complement strand
TCACCACTCACCACTCACCACCCGCCATGCACTGGACCTCCATCGTCGGTCTTATCTTCGTCACCACCGTGTGGGGAGCCGGGTTCTCGGCCATCAAGATTGGGCTGGGGTACCTCCCGCCGTTCCTGTTCGTCGGTTTTCGGTTCCTTGTCGTGTCGATGATTCTGGGTCTCGTCATGAAGGGGCGCGGCACGGCGTTCCGAGTGCCGCGGGCGCACTGGCGGGAGATGGCAGCGCTGGTCTTCCTTTTCTACGCCCAGCAGGGGCTGCTCTTCGTCGGCATGCAGCACACCCACGCCGGCCGCACGGGAGTGATTCTCAACAGCCAGCCGCTCATGACCGCCCTGCTGGCGCACTTCTTCGTGAGCAAGGACCGGCTCTCGACGCCAAAGATCCTCGGCGCCCTGATCGGCTTCGGCGGGGTCACCGTCGTGTTCGGGGACCGGCTCGGCCCGCTGTCGCCGATGGCGCTTCGCGGCGACTTGCTGATCTTGGCGGCTGCCCTCGGCTGGGCGGCTGCGAACATCATAACGAAGCGCTTGGAGGGCAAAGTAGCGCCCAGCACGATTGTCGTCTGGTGCGCCTTCGGGTCCTCCCTGGCATTCCTCCTCACCAGCGGTTTGCGGCACGAGTCGGTCCTCAAGCTACCCGATGCCCGGTTCTGGATCGCGGTGACCTACCTCGTCCTCATCGCCACCACCTACTCGTTCGTGCTCTGGAACCGACTGATCCAGCGCAACCTCCCCAGCCTCGCCACTTCCTTCTGCTTTCTCACCCCCGTCGCCAGCGTCTTCTTCGGCTGGCTGATCTTGGAGGAGCCGCTCACCAGCGGGATGCTGCTGGGCACCGTGCTGGTGGCGGCCGGGATTGTGTTGGCCAACCTGTTCGGGGCCAACGGTGAGGGCGTGCCGACACGACTGCGGCAGGAGCGGGCTGACAGGTGACCCCGACCCGGACTTGGTCGCGTCCCGACCGGCACCGTCAGGTCTGAGGCACGGCGGGCGTCCTCTGCGTCACGCGTTGGCTGCCACGACTGTCCACTCCCGCCCAGAACTCAGCGGCCGCCCGGTGGAAGTACTCGATCAACTCCTCCTGAGTCATGCCCTGGGTCTCGGCGTGTATCTTCTCCTGACTGCGTCGCTTCATCTCGACGCAGTCAAACGTCTTCGTCGTCATAGCTAACGACCTCCAGGGGGCCGGCACTGGTGAGGAGCGGGCGCCCCGACGAGTTCGGTAGCCGTAGTCTCCGAGACGAGGACCACGTGCTTCCCGAGTCGAACCTCGCGGAAGAGCCGCTGGCTCGCTTGCTCATACTCCGGGTCAAAGCGGCCGCCGAAGACCGACGTGTCAACGTCGAGGCGGGTGGGCTTCAGCGTGGGCTCTGCTCCTATTGGTCCTCTGCTCCCCAAGTCACAGGATAGCCGACTGCAGCCTGGGAGGCGATGGAGGCTGGCGGCGCGCGCTGCGCCGTCGCCCCGTTGCCGAGCAGGAGAAGGAGCTGTCCCTACTGCCAGAGAGCGCGTCAGCGGTCTGACTGGTTCCACGAGCAGGTGCTGTCGCCGGGGTACTGCCCGGTGACAGGCGAAGACGAGCCCGCGTTCGTGGATTTGCACGAAGAGGTCGTGCTGTGGGACGGGAGGGTCCGCCGAGCGGCGCGGGAGCGGCGAGGGCGGAAGGCGTGCCTGCCGGACACGCAGGCGTAGAGCCAGCCGGGCGGACGCCCTCCGCCCACAAGGGCGCTGGTCTCTGCTATACTGAAGTGCGTGCCCTTCCTGACTGTGGAGCACACCACAGGAGGCGAACCCAGTGAGCGCCCTGCCCCTGACCATCGATGCGCACTATGACGGCAAGGTGATCGTGCCGGACGAACCCGTCGACCTCCCCGAGAACCAGCCTCTACGCGTGGCTTTGCACTTGGTGGCGCCCGGCAAGGCGATGCCGCCTCCCGACCGGCGGGCGGCGCTGGAGCGTCTGCTTGCGCGGGGCGTCCGCCGCGTCTCGATCCCCGACGAGGCACTGCGGCGCGAGAGCCTGTACCGGGAACGGCTGTGAGGATCCTGCTGGACACGAATCCCAGGCCGTGATCGGCATTGCTGCGCTGCCCGCAACACCGCAGAACGGTTAGCCACAATGATCTACCTCGACCACAACGCCACCACGCCCATCCTGCCCGAGGTGTTGGAGGCGATGATGCCCTACCTCACCACCGAGTGGGGCAACCCGTCCAGCAGCTACCGGTTCGGATCGAAGCTGAAGACGGTGGTCGAGACCGCGAGGGCGCAGGTGGCGGAGTTGGTCGGGGCTCATCCGCTCGGGATCGTGTTCACCTCGTGCGCCACGGAGAGCAACAACGCCGCCATCAACGCTGCCTTGAAGGCCCATCCCGACAAGCGACACCTCGTCACCTCGATGGTCGAGCATTCGTCGGTGCTGAACTACTGCAAGGCGCTGGAGAAGAAAGGCTACCGGGTCACGTACCTGCCGGTTGACCGCGACGGGCTACTGAACCTGGCTGACCTGGAGGACGCGATCACCGACGAGACAGCCCTCGTGTCCCTGATGTGGGCAAACAACGAGACTGGCGTCCTCTTCCCGGTGAAGGAGATCGCCGAGACGTGCCGCGCCCGAGGCGTGCCCTACCACTGCGACGCGGTGCAGGCGGCGGGCAAGGTCGAGGTTGACGTGCGGGAGGTGCAGGCGGACTACCTATCGTTGACGGGCCACAAGTTCCACGCGCCAAAGGGCATCGGAGCGCTCTACGTGTGGCGGAAGGCACCGTTCTCGCCCCTCATCTTCGGAGGTCACCAGGAGCGCGGTTTCCGCGGCGGCACGGAGAACGTCGCGCTCATCGTCGGCATGGGGAAGGCAGCCGAACTGGCGCGAAAGCACCTGCCGGACTACGACCGCACGGTACGCCCGCTCCGTGACGCACTGGAGGAGGGGATCCTCGGCACGATTCCCGCCACGGAGCTGAACGGCCACAAGGCGCTGCGAATCGCCAACACCACTAACATCAGCTTCCACGGCATCGAGTCGGAAGCGCTGCTGCTGTTGCTGGATCAGGCCGGGATCTGCGCTTCGTCAGGGTCGGCGTGTCTGGCGGATTCGGATGAGCCGTCGCATGTGGTCCAGACAATGACACCAGGCACAGCAGCGTCCCGGGAAACGCTGAGGCTCTCGGTGGGGCCAGACAACCGGAAGACGCAGATTCAGGCAGTCATTCCCGCCGTGCAAGCAATAGCGGCATCACTCAGGTCGTAGCACCCCGCCCCGCCCGAAGCTACGTCACGATGGTTGCCGGTCTGCTGCGCGTATGTCCGATTTGACCGGGAGCGTGTAGTCTGGGTCCTTCGTGACTTCCTGAAGTGACTCGCGGAGAGCTTGCTCGCCGGCAGGATCCAGCTCATGCAGGAGGTAGAGGCACAACCTGACTGCGGCGCTCCGGGCCTTGGCTGAGGCATCGATGCGCCCTTGTGACCAAAGGACTCCATCGAACACTCCACCCGGGTTCTCGAACGGAAGGCGTTGCAGGGCCTCCGCTAACACCGCGAGTTGACCTCGATCGTGGAAATGCGCGTACAGCCTGGCTAGAACCTCGAGCCCAACGGGCCGGAAGAACAGGCTGCGGTTGTTCACACGTTCGGCCTGGGGTGTTGTCGTGCCAAGTCGGAAGTACCGGTTCACTGATGGTTCGTGCTCTGCGGCAAAGTCGAAGAAGCCCGATACGATGTCCTGAAGCTGGCGCACGTTGTCTGGGTCACTTTCGAGAGTTCCGCTTTGCTTGCGGAACAGCTTCTTCAGGCATCTGGCGACGGTGTAGAGAGCCAGCAGGCTGGTGAATCGCTCTTGCCCGTCCTGTACCAACTGCTCCTTCTGGCCAGTCACCGCGATCTCCTCGCCGCCGTCGAACAGAGCGTATTCGGCGTAGATGCGCCGTGTCACGATGGCGTTGAGGTCATCTTCATCGATAACAACCCTATCTCCGCCGGAGACGGGCACGGCATTCTTGTTTATGTCGGAGAAGAGGCGCCTAGTCCGTACCTTTCCCTCTGTGTCGTCCACATGCGCGACGAAGATCACCGGGTACTGGTCTGACTCCAATTGTGCGGGGAACTCGCCGTATGCCTTCTTGATGCCAGCAACTCGGTGCTGACCGTCAAGGGCAAACATCTTCTCATTCCCGTCGAACAATAGGATGCCCATGGAGGTGCCCAGTTCCCTAGCGTCCGGGATCTCGGGGTCCTCTGCGACCGATGCAAGGTTGAACTCAAGCCATTGAGGCAGAGCATCGAAAACGCCTATGACTATGGAGTTGAAGAACCGAGTGTCACGTGTTCTGAGGTAGCTGACGATTTTCTTGACACGCGGCTGCAAGTCGCGCTGGAGGTAGTCGTCAAGGGCTTTGGCCTCGCGGATGTCCTTCGCGGTCATCACTCGGGCCTCTATCTGTTGTGCGGACATAAGGGCTGGATAGAACACCCAGTCCCCGAGGACGCCCCTCAAGCAGGGAACCTGCCACGGCCTACTCATCATGCATCGAACCTCCGGCGCTGAGTTAGGATGTCGCCGGGGAAGTCGCGGCGGTTGTAACAAGGGTAGACGAACCCGTGCAGCTTTTTCTCCAGTTCAGCCAATTCCGCGCCAGGACGCGGTGCCAAGGCGTATGCGACCCACAGCACGCCATAGTACATCTGGAGCATCTGGTCGATGTTGTCGCGCTTGAGCCTCTGTGTGATGTGTGTCGGCAGGTAGTCCTTGAGCCTGTCCCTGAGAGAGCGGTTCGAGTTCCTCTCGTTGGAGATGCCCACATAGAACGGGAATCGCGGGAACGAGCAGAGGGTCCTCTCGGGGCGGACGTAGAACATGTACACACCCGGATCGTCGGAGCCGATCGTGGTGTCCACCTGCGCTGGGCTGATGACCTCAGCGTACCGATACTCGTTCCAGGTCAGGTCGAAGGCCCACTCATCGGGCGTGTGCCGATGCCATAGTACAGGATCAGTCGAGAAGCTCCTCATGTACGCCTTGAATCGTACAGCATCCGGGTACTTCCGCCAGCGATCGAACTCATCGGGTAGCGGGATTGATGCATCGATGATGTCGACTGTTGCCCGCTTGCTCACAGCTACCTGCCTCCCTCCCGCCAAAACTGCCGCGCCGTCCCCGTCAGGAGCTTGCCCTGGAATCGTTGGACGGCTTCGGACTTCTGGAACTGGTCGCGGATGATTCCGCCGAGGATCATCCGCTGCTGCGGCTCGGTCAGCGTGTGCGGCGAGAAGTGAATGCCGCACTCGGCGAGCTCGGCGAAGTTCGTGGCGTGGTCGCCGGTGGTGAGGAACCTGTCTGCGTCCTGGGAGGCCAGCCAGACGGGGAAGCCCCACGAACGGCCTTGGCGGGCCAGGGCGCCGAGGAGTCCGGCCTTCCCTTCCTTGGGGAGCAACAGGTGGGCTTCGTCCACGAACAGGACCATCTTCAGCGGCTGTACGCCGTCTTTGACGGCGAGGTTCCGGTTCAGCTTCTTCATCAGGAAGTTCAGCACGAGCGCGACACAGAGCGCCTTCGTCTCGGTGTCGTTGCCGAACTCCTTGAAGTCAACCACCAGCGAGTTGCTCAGCCATGCTTCCGGGGTGACGGACTCCTCCGCCGTGGCGAAGAGTCCGAAGTCCACGATCTTCTGCATGAGAGCAACATCCACACCGCTCGCGCCGCTCTGCTGGAGGCCGTCGAGAAGTGAGTCGAAATCGGGCTTCGCCAGTTGCCGGTAGACGTTGGAGATGTTCTGCGCCTGCTTCGCCCCCAACTGGTGCGCGAACGAACGGATGAGCGAGGCGATCTCGTGCGCAATCTGCGCGTTGACCGCAGGCTTCGGGTTTCGGTAGAGCGGGTTGATCGGCAGCCTCTCATGAATCTAGCGAATGTAACCAGCGCCCGTCTGCTTGAGGAACTGCGTGCGGTTCTGGCGCTGCTGAGGGTTGGTGGGGTCGTCTTCCAGTTCGCCCTTCAGGTCGAAGAAGACAAACCGCAAGCCTTGCCTCGCCAATTGCGCGAGGAGATCGAGAGCAAGCTGGCTCTTGCCGGAGCCCGGCTCACCGGAGATAACGAGCAGCCCGTTCTTGGTGCCCGGGCCGTTCATGCTCCATTCCGGCGCCTCATCCAGGAGCTTGAGCTTGACCTCGCTCTCGACGACAGCCATCGGTTGGGCGTCAGATTCGACGGCGTCGCCGAACTCCTCGCCCGACAGCTTCAGCAGTGAGGCCACGAAGCGGGTCTGGTCGTTCCCCGATTCCTCCCAGACCTCTTTGAGGCGCTGACAACCGTACTCGAAGTGAAGCCGGAACGCCTGCCGATAGCCGGCTTCGTCCAGAGCCTTGCCCATTCGGTGGTTCAGGGCGGCGCGCACCACGTCCCGCAGTTCGTCGCCGATCACCGTGTCGTCGTCCAGGTCCTTGCCCTGTGAGTCGGCCGCTTTGAAGCCGTGCGGTAGGCCCTCGCCCAGAGCAAGGAACAGAGCGGACCGACCCAACACGGCCTTGTTGCGCGCCCCTACACGTTGGTGGACGTTCTCGATGAACTCCTCGGCGGCCAGACTGGGCTTGAACTTCATGGTCGACTCCTAAGCGGCTGCGGCTTTGGCGGCCCGACTCTCCTCGAATATCGCTCGCGTGGCGGTGAAGTACTCCTCGTAGACCTCGCGGTTGGCTTCCAACAAGGTCTGTGCTTCACGGGCCGCCTGCTCAAAGGCCGAGGCCGTCAGCCAGTCCAGGGCGACCGTGTGGAGAACATCGTCTTGCATAACGACACAGATCTTGAGGGCGTCCTCGTCCGAACAGGCGAGAATGCGCTTGATGCGCTGATGGTAGTGGTTGAGCGGAATGTCCATCACAGTGACCTCCCGAAGTAGTCGTTCGAGACCCGCACCTCGTAGTTGACGCTGTCCTCCTCGCCGTGCGGGTGCAGGGTGTAGACGCGCGCCAGCTTCTCCCGAATTCGGTCGAACAACGGGCCTTGCGGATCGATCTCGGAATTCGTGGTCAGGATGATGGACTGGTGCCCTGTCAGGTAGAGCTGGTCCAGAACAGTGTCCTTCACTTCCTTGTCGAGCCGGGCCAACGGCGTGTCCACGACGAGTGGAGGGATCAGCCGTGCCAGCCTGCGCAGTGACTCGAAGAAGGCCAGCATCCGGACTTGGCGCTGTCCGGCCGAGGTGTTGGTCTCTTCCCAAGTCGCCTTCTTCCCGTCGCGCCTCAGTAGCAGGCAGTTCCAGTTCTTGTCGAACTCCATGCCGAGGAACTCCTGGTGTCGCTGCGTGATCTCCACCCAGAGTTCGCCGACATGCTCCGAGATTCGGCGTCGCAACTGGTCCGCAGCGCGGACCCTGATCTCTGTCGCTGCTTCGCGGTAGCGCGCAGCCAGAGCCATGAGCGTCTGTCCTTCCCGCGCCTTCCTCACCACAGCAGTCTGATTGGTCTCCTCGCGCTTCAACTCCTTGAGTTCGTTCTCAAGAGTCTGAGCCTGCGCAGCCAGGTCCACCTTTCGCCTCTCCAGGTGGTCACACTGGGTCGTCAACTCGCCGCGCCTGCGGCTCAGTTCAAGGCCCAGCGCCAACGCGGCTGCGTCTTGCTGGAGTTGCCTGACGCGGGTATCCGTCTCTCGAAGGCTGGCGTCCACCGACTCCACTTGCGCGCAGAGCTCGGCAACGCCGCTCAACGGGTTCGCGCCGGTTGCCAAACGCGCCCGTATCTGCGCGCTCAGATCGTTGCGGTCCGTGGCGAAAACGCCCTCAGACATCCCGTCTGGTGGCGGATGGAACAGCCGGTGAAGGGCCGTCTCCAGACGCTCCGTATAGAACGCATAGGCAAGTTCCTCAAGGCGGTACTCCGTCGGGACATCCTCGAACACGTCGTGCTGCACCTGCGGGATCTTGGGTTCTACTGTTGCCTTGCTGCTTTCCCACTCCCGCCGCCTTTCCTCCTGGACGAGGTAGTCGCGGAGCGCGCGGCGGTACTCCCCCAGGAGCGCAATAGGCATCGCTTGCTTCCAAGCAGACTCAAGTTGCGCGGCGAGCACCGCCTTGCTTTCCGCCAGCTTCGCCCGCAGGTCCTGCGCTCGCTGCAATTCCGCTGGGTCAACGGCGCCGAGGCTCTTGAGCCGCTCCTCAACTTCCGCCAACTCGGACTGCGCTTCGTGCATCTCAAGGTCGACGCTGCTCAGCTCATCGCGCAGAGCTGTTAGCCTTCCTTCCGCGCTGAGGATCTTGCCGGCCTGGTCTGCGAGCTTCCTCGCTGCCTCACGTCCTTCTGAAGCGTTGAACATCCGCGGTATCTTCGTCTGGATCAGTTGGCGCAAGTCCGTCTCAAGCTCGCCGTAGGACCAAAGCCCCAAGATGCGGCTGATCCCCTCCACGATCTCCTGCTGACCGAGGTTCAGGTTCTGTCCCCGCTCAGCATCGAAGAAGAAGAACCGTGCCAAGTGCCGGGGAAGTAGCACGTCCCGGAGTCTCTCGAGGTACTTGTCGTCTTCGTTTCGCGCGGTGCCATCGAATCTCTCTGCATACGAGCGCCAGACCGGCGGCGAGTTCGGTCGGTGCCGAACCTCGCGCACAAACATGGCTTTCCTGCCCACCGCGCCTTTCTCGTCCCGTTGCGACACCACTACCTGCAATCTGACCGTGTCCTGGCCCTCAGCCTGTGCGCGACGGTTGAGAGACCTATCAAACAGGAACCTCGTAGCCTCAGACGAAGGCTCAACCTTCTTCAGATCAATGACGCCAGCTTCACCGACAACAGCAAGGTAGAGTGCGCGCAGCAAGTGCGTCTTGCCCGCGCCATTCTTACCCCCGATCAGAACCCCGCAACGGTCATCAAGGGTACCGAAGTTGAGCGTGTGTTCCCCATAGTAGGGGCCGAAGTTCTCCAGTGTCACCGAGTCAATGTAGACCTCAGCCATTGTCAGTGCTCCCCTGCAGTGGTCTGGGACTCCAGGTCATCCCCAAGGATCCTGAGCAGGTCGTCCGGCAACCCGTGCGCGCGGTGGCTCTCGCTGTACTCCTCCACTTTCGCCAACATGCGGCGGAGCGTGTCGGCGTTGATGTCTTTCTCCGTTGCGACCTCCTCCCCCATGGCGCGGATCTGGTCAAGTTCCTTGAGGGGCACGCTCATGAGAACACCTCGCTGCTTGTTCACGATGCGGGCGACGCCGCGGCCATCGTCGGGCTCGCGGGCGGCGTTCCACAGTCGCTGAATGAGGAGCAGTTCCTCCGGAGTGATCAGCTTCAGAGCCGTTTCGTCCTGGAGCTTCAGCAAGCGTTTGAGCAGCTCCCGGCGGCCCTTGATGATCAGGGGCCCCGGACCCTCGCCGCCGTTCATGCGGCGGCTGTCCCGCCAGCCATTGGTCGGGTCGCGGAAGTCCAGCAGCGTTTCCCGGAACGACAGAAGGTGCTCCATGCGCTCGTCCCCGGCCGCCAGCAGTCCTTCGCTGGCCTTGTCACGCTCAACAACCGTGCAGGTCCAGCAACCGAACCGGGAGTTGCCGCAGGCAGGAGTGCTCGTGTCAATCTGGATGGGGCACTCGCCGTTGGAGGCGTTCGCGTACAGCTTGTAGAGCGCGCGGTTGTCGCTCCCCCACGGGTTCCGGTGCTGCAGCAGGAAGGCCCAGACCTCTGCGGTGGTCAGGAACTCAATCGGATTCGACACCCAAACGCGTGGCAGGTCCGGGTGGCGGCACAGGTTGTTGCGGGTCTCCCGCTTGGCCATCGTCTGCGCTCGGGTGGCGCTCTCGTCGCGTCGCGCCCCAAGGTGCAGGATCGCCTCGCTCCAATGGCCCATCCGCCGGTTCACAAACGTCGTGACCGGGTCGATCTTCAGCCGCTGGGTACACCACCGGAAGCCGCGCGCCGGCGGCGGGTACCCGCGGCCGATGAGGTTCACCCAGAACGACTGTTCGGGCGGCGGCTTCAGCAAGTTGACCTCGATGTTGAGTTCCTGCTGTTCGCAGAACCTGCGCATCCGTACCAGCGTGCCCTCGACCATCTCCGCGATCGCCGGGATCTCGACGCGGGTGTCGGTGCACAGCACGCTGACCGGTTTCTCTCGCTGCTCCGCGGGGACCGCCAGCACGCTCTCCAGCACCAGCGACATAACCAGCGTGCTGTCCTTCCCGCCGCTGAAGCCGACGAGCCACGGCCGCTGGTCGGCGAGGTAGAGCTGGGTCAACGAATCCCTGAGGTCTCTGTAGGTCGAAACTGGCATCGCAACTCCGGTACTTGGTGCCCTCCCCGGTCGCCCAAGTATACGGGGTTGCGGGACAGGTGTCAACCCGACTCGCGCGCGCTCGGCAGCCGGCGACCCCTTGCCCTCCCCGCCGCCATGGGCCACAGTCTACCGCGCCGACGCCCGGTTGACGCGGAGCGTCAGCCACGAGGCGTTCCCCGCGACGCGGTTGGCTCGGGCATGCAGGCGCCGGGCGCGCCGCTTTGGCGGCTCGCTGGCCGGCTCAGGCCGCTAATTGCGCCCTGAAGGTGATCTGCGTAGCCTGTCAGACGATCGATTGCGGATGCCAAGTCGTTTCACGAAGTCATCAGGTGACTTCGCGGGGGTACCGGCTCGTCTCGCGCCGCCGTCAGATTATCGCGCGGCGGCGTCAGACTGCTTCGTGGCGGCGTCAGCTTGCTTCGTGGCGCCGTCCGATCGCTTCGCGGCGACGTGAGGAGACGGCTCGGCGGCATGAGGTGAGCTGAAAATTGCCGTAGGCCGTCTGCCGGACGCGGGAGCCGATATCGCAGAGGCCGCCTGCCGGTTTGGAGCGCGGGTAGACCGTCTGAAACAGGAGGGAGGCAACTTGGGAGATCAGGCAGGCAGTCGGAAC
>Ga0100389_1004421_pt1 | contig 10881 bp, 8 predicted proteins | sample CryGeymeta201513_FD_81537 | JGI IMG/M metagenome (GOLD analysis project Ga0100389, IMG submission 81537) | Groundwater microbial communities from Crystal Geyser aquifers in Utah, USA - Crystal Geyser metaG 2015-13 | ecosystem: Environmental > Aquatic > Deep subsurface > Groundwater | place: USA... | reverse complement strand
CGATGATCGGCACGAGGTCATGGGCAAGGATCTGCTTGCCCACCTCGAATTGCTGGTCGACCACGGCCCTGATTCCGTCCGCATTCGCCGCCCCGACGACGGAGCGCATCTTGGTGCCGTAGATGCCCTGCGCGCCCGCGCGGTCCAGCGTGGCGTCAAGATCCGGCATCGGCTTCATTACCTGGCAACCGTTTTCCGCCGCCGCCAGCCCCTTGTCGACCTTCAGGAACGGCACGACGCCCTTTTCCTTCCAGAGGTAATCCGCAGTCGGCTGGCCCGCGATGCTGCGGTCCATCGTCATCTCGAACAGGATCGCGCCGACCACCCGCGCGCCGGTGAAGGCGGGCGAGGTCACGATACGGCTGCGCATCGCGTGGATGAGGTCGAACATCTCCGCTTCGGAGGAATAGGCGTCCTCCGCGATGCCGTAGAGGCGTAGCGCCTTGGGCGTGGACCCGCCCGACTGGTCGAGCGCGGCGATGAAACCCTGTCCGGCGCGGATGCGGGTCGTCTGGTCCTGATTGGGCATGTCTGATGATCCTTGGTGCTGCAAATGGGGCGGGCGCGACCCGCGACTTGTCTCCTGTTAGGACAGCCCCCGGCGGCGTTCAATTCTGTTCACGCTAACAGACGGGCGCAGCGGCGGATGGTCCCGCGCCGCGCCCGAACCGGCCATGCATTCCGCCCCTTACTCGACGCCGAACCACGCCCTGATCGCCTCTTCGCGCGTCTGGTCGAGGATGCGCGCCCACTGACCTGCTTGCTCGTCCGACATCCGGGTGGCCATCGCTTCAAGCTCATCCAAGATGGAGCGCGCCGCGCCGTCGCCCGCGGCAAGCGCCAGAAGCCCATGGAGATAGGCCACTTCGTAATTGCGGGGCGCGCCAAGGCCGGTCAGCGCGGCATAGGCCGTCTCGCGCAGGTCCCGCGCGGTTTCGTCGCCGGTATAGGCCGGGGCGTCGCCGGCATCGCGCTGAACCGCCAGAATGTCGGGCAGATCGAGCCCGGCCTCCAGCCGGTCAAGCTCCGCAAAGGCGGCACGGTCGCCTTGTGCGGCGGCGTGAAGCGCGATCCGGTAAGCGTATTCCGGGTCGAGCGCGTCCAGCGTGTCAAGCGCCATCGCCATCGCCTGCGCGTTGCCCGCATCCAGCAGCGGGGTCAGCAGCTCCATCGCGATATCCGGGTCGCGCGGTGCGCCGACACCGGTCAGGAAGGCACGGGCATAGCGCATCAGGTCCGCCTCGCCGAGATCGCTGATGCCGCCGAACCAGCCCTCGATGAGCGCCGCATCCTCTGGCGTCAGGCGCATGTCCGGGCGGTCCCCCTCGGTCATGAGCGCCGGGCGCAGGTCGGCGACGAAGAGGGTGAAATCCTCGAAATGATCCTCGGTCAGGCGCACCGGCGTCTCGGGCGTGAATTCCAGCCGCAAGAGGCCCGGATCCCCGGCGAAGCGGGCAAAGGCGGCGGCGCCGGTTTCCAGCACCGCGTAGGCGGCGGCGCCGGCATCGCTGAGGTCGCCAACCGGCTCGGAGGGCAGGGGGGGCGGCGCGGGCGCCGGGGCCGGGCCGTCGGGGTCCTTGCCCTCCGTGGGCGGCGCCACCGGGGCTGCGTCGTCGGGCCGGGTGACGATCGGCGCGCCCGAGGCGTCCAGCAACTCGCCCGCCAGCATCGCGGTCAGCGTATCGGGGTCGAGCATCTGCGGCGGAATCATCGCCGCGAAGAGGCGCCACGCGCCGCGGTCGGTCAGCTCGATCTCGCCATAGGTGAAATCGACCACCGGTTCCTCGGTATCCAGATTGACCGCGAAATAATCGAAATCGGCGTGGCCGCGCAGTTCGGCCAGATCGCCCGACACGGCCTGGAAATCGACCGCCATGCCGGCGCTGGCAAAATCGTATTCGGCGCGCAGCTCGGCCCGGTCGAGCGCAAGGTCGGTGATGCCCAGTTCGGCGAGGTCGCGCCGGTCGCCGCGCGGCAGGCAGTCTTGCGTCATCTCGTAGCCCATCACGTCGATTTCCAGCGCGCCAAAGGCGATCTGATCGAGCGGCGCGGTGCTGATCACCACGCGATCCATGGTGAAGGTGCAGTCGGGCTGCTCATAGGGGGTGACGGCCAGCCCGGTCAGCACCATCCGCCCCGACAACGGGCTGATGTCGAGATGCGCATAGGTCACGTCGGCGACGCCGCGCAGCGCGGCGATGGCCCATTGGCCGCCGAGCGTCGCCAACCGGTCGAGGTTGAACAGGTCGCGCAAGGTGACGGTCTGCGCCGTGGCCGGTGCGCCAAGCCCGGCAAGCCCGGCGGCAAGCGTGGTGGACAGCAGAACGGATCTGGTCAGCATGGCAATACCCTTGAGTTGAAGGCTGAAAAACATGGGGTGCTTGCATGAAACGTCATCCGCTCCGGGTCTGGCAACCTTTTTCACCTCCGGTGTTCGCTGGACCAGATGGGCGGTCCAGTGATCGCCAGGAGCGATTTGCGAACGGTTGGCGCGAGCCGCGCGCGGGCACACCGCCCCGACTATTCGCTCCGTCCCGCCGAACCGAGCCTCACACCCGATCGCCTCCTGCACGTGGGCGGGCCCTTGGCAAGATGTAGAGCACAGGGCGTCGTGGCCGGTGCTGCCGCGCCAGTCGTCGCTGCCAAACCGGGTGCCATTTCCGTTTGCATGTGACATAACCACCCAAGGCCCTCAGTCGCGCTCCGGGCGGTCAATCGCCGCGTGGCGCGCCATGTCACATTGCAGAAACGCGCGCAGAATGTTCGAAGTCATCACCATCAGTTTCGCCTTTTTCTTTGGCCTCGCGGTGCGCCAGATCGGGTTGCCGCCGCTGGTCGGCTTTCTTGCCGCCGGGTTCGCCATCAACATCTTCGGCCCGTCTCTGGGCCTGCCGGACTATACCGGCGAAACCCTCGACCACGTCGCTCACCTGGGCGTCCTGATGCTGCTCTTTACCGTTGGGCTGAAGCTGAAGCTCGAACAGATCGCGCAGCCGCAGGTGGTGGGCGGAGCCTTGTTGCACTTCGCCATCTCGGTGGCGGTGTTCGTGCCGGGGCTCAAGCTGTTCATGGGGGTCGACTGGAACACCGCGCTGCTCATCGCCATTGCGTTGTCGTTTTCCTCGACCGTGCTGGCGGCGAAACTGCTGGAGACCAAGCGCGAGCTGGGCGCCTTTCACGGCCGCACCGCCATCGGCATCCTGATCGTGCTGGACATCATCGCGCTGGTGGTGCTGGCCATCTGGTCCGGCCAGACGCCGAATATCTGGGCGCTGCTGGTCTTCGCCGTGCCGCTGTTGCGCCCGGTGCTGCACTGGCTGCTGGATTTCGCCGGCCACGACGAACTCCTCGTGCTGATGGGCATGATGCTGTCGCTGGTTATCGGCGGCATGGGGTTCGAGGCGATGGGGCTGTCCTCGGAAATCGGCGCGCTGGTGATGGGCGTGCTTCTCTCGACCCATTCCCGCGCCAGGGAACTGGGCGCCTCGCTCTGGTCGCTCAAGGAAATATTTCTCGTCGGCTTCTTTCTCCAGATCGGGCTGACCGGCCTGCCGGATTGGGGTGCGATGGTTTTTGCCGTGGCCGTGGGCATCGCGCTGGCGTTCAAGGGCGTGCTGTTCTTTGCGATCATGGTGGCGTTCAAGCTGCGCGCGCGCAGCGGGTTCCTGTCGGCGCTGAGCCTGACCGCCTATTCCGAGTTCGGGTTGATCGTCGCGGCGGGGGTGCTGCCCGATTACCTCGTGCCGCTGGCCCTCGCTGTGTCGATCTCTTTCGTGATCTCGGCGCCGCTCAACCGCTATGCGCATGCGCTTTACGTGCGTTACGAGGACGGATTGCGCCGCTATGAACGCGACACCATCCACCCGGATGAGCAGCCCAGGAATGTCGGCGACGCGGATGTTCTGATCTTCGGCATGGGGCGCACGGGCAGCGCCGCCTACCGCGTGATCGAGGAACAGGGGCTGAAACCGCTCGGCCTCGACGCCGACACCTACAAGGCCAAGGCCCATCAGGAGGCCGGGCGCAACGTCATGTTCGCCGATGCAGAGGACAGCAATTTCTGGCGCAGTTGCAGGCTTGGCCGGATCAAGGCGGCGATCCTTGCCATGGACGATCTCGAGGCCAAGCTGATCGCTGCCCGCTCGCTGCGGCAACGCGGCTTCACCGGCCCGATCGTCGCACATGCGTTGCACGAATCGCACCAGGACCGGATCCAAGAGGCGGGCGCCGATTACACCTACCTGACCATGAACCAGGCCGGGATCAGCCTTGCCGAGCAGACCGCCGAGGCGATGGAAAAGCGGCGCGCCGGGCCAGTTTGAAAAGCCAGGACCAGCGCGGCAAGTGCGGTGTGGGCCGGGTCGCGCGCATCGGTGTCATCGGTATCGCGGCCCGCCTTGAGCGCGCGCGATCAGGCGCGCGGGCGGGCGCCGTCGCGGTCGGTGATCGCTTCGATGATCTCGGGGTGCAAGGGGGTCGCCGCGCGCCCGTCCGGGGTGGCGGTGACGAGGATGCAGGTGGCCGTTGCCGCAACCGCGCCGTCGCGGAAGATGGCGTTCTCCATCCGCCAGGATGTCCGTCCGTAATCGACGCTGCGCGCGGTGACGACGTAGCGCTCGGCCAGGTGCAGCGGCGCGCGGAAGTCGATCTGAAGGTTGCGCATGACGATGGTCGGGCGATCCCCTGACACGTAATCGGTGATGCCGTAATCCATGAAATAGGCGATGCGAACGTTTTCCAGCCAGCTGACATAGGCCGCGTTGTTGGCGTGGTTGAGCACGTCCAGCTCGTTGAAGCGCACCGCGTCGGCGATGCCGAAGGGCCAGCCCTCTGGCACCTTGGCGGCGGCGAGCGCGGCGGGCGACAGCGTGTCGAAGCGGGGCAGGGGCAGGGGCGTGGGCATGGTCGGCTCCTTGTCGGTGATCATCGCGCCATGTCCTGACCGGGCAGGTCGTCGCGCCGGTTGGCGGCGAGGAAACGGCGCACCGGGCCGTAATGCAACGCGCTGGCGTGGCAGGCAAGGTAGTCGTCGCCGGTGATCCGGCGGCCTTCCAGCGGGATGCAGGCAAGATCGGCGCTGACGGGTGCCTCGCGGTCCAGAACCGGGCCAAGGCCGAAGCCGCGCCGCACTGCCTCGCTCACCGCTTCACGGGTGGCGACCTCGAAGGCGATGCGCGGGGCAAGCCCTGCTGTTTCGAACGCCTTGATCAGCAGCGCGCGGGTGTAGCTGCCGGGTTCGCGCAGCACGATCGGTTCTGCCGCAAGCTCGGCCAGCGTAATCGCGCCGCAGTTGGCCAGCGGATGGGCCACGGGCACAAGAACGGTCATGTATTGGCGCTGGTAAAGCTGGCAATGATAGGGCGCGCGCGGCCTCGGCAGGCCGATCATGATGATATCGAGGTCATAGGAATCGAGGGCCGCGAAAAGGTCCGTCGAATTGGCGGCGCGCAGTTCGAGCGCGGTGCGTGGATCGGCCTTGCGAAACACCTCCGCCGCGTCGAGCGCGATCTGCGGCGCCGAGAAGCCGAAGCGCAGCGGTGCCGCGCGTGACCGCGCGATGTCGCGCACCGCGTTCAATGTGAGCGATAATTCCCCCAGGCCCCGACGCAGAAGCGGCACGATTGCCGCGCCCTGATCGTTCAGCGTCAGCCGCCGACCGCTGCGCCGGAAAAGCGAGACGCCCAGATCGCCTTGAGCCGCTTGATCTGGGTGCTGACCGCCGGCTGGCTGATGCCGAGGGCGCGCGCCGCCTCGCCGACACCGCCGCAATCGACCACCCGCAACAGCAGGCGCAACCGCCGCAGCAGGGCGTCGTCGTCGTGGGGCAGGTCGGGCGGGATCCGGGATGGCATGGGCCAACGCATAATCTCAGTTTATGAAATCTGCGTAACGATAATGCCAGACATATTAGTTTCGCAGGCCGCAGCTAGGCGAAGGGCGGCGCAGCTCGAATCGGCGCTGGATCAATAAAAGCGAGCCGGACATATGAAATACCTTCTTTCCGTCAGCCTGATCGCGCTAGGCAGCGCGGCTTCGGCGAATTGCCCCGAGGCGACCGTGGCAGACATGATGGGCCTTGAGCCCGGGGCCTACCCACAACAATATGACCTGAGCGATTTCGAAGCCGCCGCAGGCTGCGAAATGACCTTCCGGCAAAACCCGGAGATCGCGGCGCTGAACGCCCGCATCCAGGGCAACCCCGACAGCCTTCCCGCCGTCGCGGACCGCCTGCCGGCCGAGCCGCTGGTGACCCTGCCCTACGAGATGATCGGTCAGTATGGCGGCACGCTCGACGGTATGTCGAACGCGACCGAGGCGGGCACCTCCGACCTTCTGTCGCTGCGCCATGTCAACCTCGTGCGTTTTGCCGATGACCTTGTCACCATCGTGCCCAACATCGCGCGCGACTACGATTGGAACGAGGATTTTACCGAACTGACGTTCACCCTGCGCGAAGGCCATCGCTGGTCGGACGGCGCGCCCTTTACCGCCCATGACATCGCGTTCTGGTACAACAACATGGTCATGGATCCCGGCGTGATCGAAAGCCCGCGCAACCTGTGGCTGGCCGATGGCGAGTTCTTCGACGTCGAGGCCGTGGACGAGACCACCGTTATCTTCCGCCTGCCCAGCCCTCTGCCCGGCCTTCTGGCCAGCTTTGCCGCCGACTACGCGCAGCCCTTCCAGCCGCGCCATTTCCTTGGCCGGTTCCACCCCGATATCGACCCGAACGCCGATGCCAACGCGCAGGCGCTTGGTTTCGCGGACGGCTATGCCGCGATCGAACACTATTACGGTGGGTCCGACTGGAAGGACGTGCCCTCGCCGCTGCTGCGTGACCCGTCCACCGTCGAAGACCTGCCCGCCGCCGTGCTGCCGACGCTGGAATCCTACATCACCGTGGAGGACACGACAGAGGGCCGGCACTACGTCGCCAACCCCTACTTCCACATGGTCGATACCGCCGGCAACCAGCTGCCCTACATCTCCGAGATGGACGAGCGGTATGTCTCGGACAACGAAGTGCGCGTGCTGCGCTTGGTCAACGGCGAGATCGACTACAAGTCGCAATCGGTGACGCTGCCGGACGCGCCGACGCTGCTCGACGGAGCCGAAGCCGGCGGTTACGCCATCGACCTGCGTCCGCAGATCGGCATGCCCGTCTTCGGCTTCAACGTCACCGCCGAGGACGAGGGCCGGCGCGCGGTCTTCGCCAACCGCGATTTCCGCGTCGCCATGAGCCATGCCATCGACCGTGAGGAACTCAACTCGGTCGCCTTCTTCGATCTTGGCGCGCCGCGCGCCTACATGCATTTCGACCCGGTTCCGCCGTTTGCCACCGAAGAACAGGTGACCTATGCAACCGCCTTCGATCCGGCGGCCGCAGGCGAGATGCTCGACACTGTCGGGCTTGTCGACAGCGATGGCGACGGGGTGCGCGAGCTGAACGGCGAGCCATTCTCGCTGAACCTGACCTTCTCGACGCAAGGCTTGCCCACCGTGGTGGCCGAACTGGTCGCGCAGCATTGGACCGATGTCGGCATCCCGACCTCGATCCGCGAAGTGACCTCGGACGAGTATCGCGCGGCGCAGGCCGCGAACGAGCTTGACGTGATCTCCTGGACCAAGGGCCAGCCGATCCCGATCGTTCTTGGCTCGGGCGAGCAACTTATCCCGCCCTTCGGCGGATTCTTCGACGCGCGTGTCGGCATGCAATGGAGCCGCTACCTGGAGACCGACGGCGCCGAGGGGATCGAGCCGCCGGAATGGACAGCGGAGCTGGCCGAGACCGTCGCCGCATGGCAGCAGCAGCAACCGGGCACCGAGGCATCGAACGCTCTGGGTCAGGAGATCATCCGGCAGATCCAGGACGGGTTCATGTTCATTGGCACCGTGCAGGCGCCGAACCCGGTCTACCATTCCAACGCGTTGCAGAACTTCCTCGCACCGCAGACCTGGAGCTACGAGTACTACCGCATGTACCCGTACCGCCCGCAGCAGTGGTGGCTGACCGAGTGATCGGCTGACAAGATCTTCGGGCGGCCCTGTCGCGGGGCCGCCCAAACCTGACGGAGACTTCCCCGAATGGCCGCCTTCGCCCGCTTCATCGCCTACCGCTTTTCCGCCGCCATGGCGACGATGCTGCTGGTCAGCCTGATCGTCTTCACGCTGATGGAACTGGTGCCCGGCAACTGTGCCGAACGCTACATCGCCTACAAGGCGACGCAAGGCTATGTCGTTACCGATGCCGATATCCGCGCCGAGGAGGTCCGCATGGGCCTGGACCGGCCCTACCTCGTGCGCTGGCTGGACTGGATTTCGGGCGTGTTCTTCCGTTTCGAGCTTGGCGAAAGCTGCCTGTGGCGCGTCGATGTCAGCCAGTTGATCGGTGACAAGCTGCTGATTTCGCTGGCACTGGCGGGGGGCGCGCTGGTTCTGACCTACCTCGTTTCGGTGCCGGTGGGCATCGCTTCCGCCGCGCTTCGGGGCGGCTGGCTCGACGGCAGTCTGCGCATCGTGTCCTATCTTGGCCTCGCGCTGCCCAATTTCCTTCTGGCGCTGGCCATCATGCTGCTCTCGACGATCTGGTTCGGTGACACGATGACCGGCCTTTTCTCGGAAGACTTCCGCAACGCGCCGTGGTCCTGGGCGCGGTTCGCGGATTTCCTGTCGAACGCCTGGCTGCCGATCGCGATCCTTGGCTGGTCGGCGATGGCGATCCAGATCCAGACCGTGCGCGCGCTGATGTCCGACGAGCAGGACAAGCTTTACGTCACCGCGGCGCGGGCGCGCGGGCAATCGGGCTGGCGGCTGCTGATGCGCTACCCGGCGCGGCACGCGCTGGGGCCGGTGGTCAATTCCGTGGGCTTCGACCTCAACCGTATCTTCAACGACCTGCCGATCGTGGCGGCGGTGCTGATCCTGACCGAGGCCGGATCGCTGCTGCTGGAGGCGCTGGCGCGCTCCAACGACCAGCAACTGGCCGGCGCCATCATCCTGACCATGACGATGACCATCGTGATCCTGAACTTCCTGACCGATATCCTGCTGGCGGTGATCGACCCGCGCGTGCGCAAGGGGTTCTTCGCATGATCGCGCTTGCCCGCCGCCTTGGCCGCCGCCGCGCCGCCGTCTCGAAAGAGGCCTATTTCACCGCTTCGCAGACGCAGCTGATCTGGCAACGCTTCCGGTCGAACAGGACCGCGCGCGCCGCCTTTTACGTGCTCTTGTTCTTCATCTTCTGCGGTGTCTTCGCGCCCTTCCTGTCGCCCTACAACCCGACCTCGGCGGGGCGCAATTCCGACTACACCAATGGCGCGCCGCAGATCCCGCAAGTCTGCGATGCGGCGGGCTGTTCGTGGCGACCCTTCATCCATGGCACCGAACGCTACCGGGGCGCCGACACCAATTTCCGCTGGGTCACGCGCCAGACGGAGGACCGCGCCTACCTGACCCTGCTGCCGCGCGGCTCGGAGTATCGCCTGCTGGGCCTGATCCCGATGGACCGCCACCTTTTCGGCGTCGAGACGGGCTTCATCCACGTCTTCGGCACCGACGCGCAGGGCAAGGACATCTTCAGCCGCACCCTGCACGCCATCGGGGTCAGCCTTGCCGTCGGCTCGGCCGGGGTGCTGATCTCCTTCTTGCTGGCGCTGTTCATCGGCGGCGTCGCGGGCTATTTCGGCGGCTGGGTGGATACCGTGCTTCAGGCGCTGATGGATACCGTGAAGACGGTGCCGACGATCCCTCTGTTCATGGCGGTGGCCGCCTTCATCCCCGACAGCTGGAGCGCCGAACAAAGGTTCTTCTTCATCTCGCTGGTGCTGGGCCTGCTGGGTTGGGGCACGCTGGCGCGGCGCATCCGAACCCATGTTCTGGCCGAGCGCAGCGCCGATTACGTGCTGGCGGCGCAGATGTCGGGGGCAAGCGCCGGCCACGTCATCCGCCGTCACCTGCTGCCCAGCTTCACAAGCTACATCATCGTCGATCTGGTGATTTCCTTTCCCTACATGGTGCTGGCCGAAACCGCGCTCAGCTTCATCGGCCTCGGCCTCAACGACCCGGTCAATTCGCTGGGCGTGATGTTGCAGAACGTCACCCGCGTCGACGTGATGCTGAATTATCACTGGTATTTCATCCCGGTGCCGATCTTCGTCATCCTCGTGCTGGCCTTCGTCCTCGTCGGTGACGGTCTGCGCGATGCCGCCGACCCCTATTCGGAGAAGCGCTGATGTCCGGGCTGCTGAGCATGCGCAACCTGTCGCTGACCTTTTCGACCGCCGAAGGCCCGGTGACGGCGATCGACGATGTCAGCCTTGATCTTGCGTCCGGCGAGGTGCTGGGTCTGGTGGGCGAAAGCGGCTCGGGCAAATCGGTTCTGGCAAAATCGCTGATGCGGCTGAATGCCGGCAACGCGCGTTATGGCGCCGGCAGCCGGATCGTGCTGCACGCCGATGGGCGCGACATCGACATCCTGACGCTGAAGGGCGCGAAGGCCCTCAGGCAGGTGCGCGGCGACAAGATCTCGATGATCTTTCAGGAACCGATGGCCAGTTTTGCCCCCGCGATCACCATCGGCAAGCAGATGGTCGAACAATTGATGCTGCATCGCGGCCTGACCGCCGCCGAAGCGAAGATGCTGTCGGTCGAGATGCTCGACCGGGTGGGCATTTCCGAGGCCGCCAAGCGCTTCGATCAATACGCGTTCGAGCTTTCGGGCGGCATGCGGCAGCGGGCCATGATCGCCATGGCGCTGTCAACCAAGCCCAGGCTGCTTATCGCGGATGAGCCGACCACCGCGCTCGACGTCACCATCCAGGCGCAGGTGATCGAGCTGATGAAGGAGATCGTGGGCGAGTTCGGCATGGGCATCATCTTCAT
>Ga0100389_1004419_pt1 | contig 10884 bp, 13 predicted proteins | sample CryGeymeta201513_FD_81537 | JGI IMG/M metagenome (GOLD analysis project Ga0100389, IMG submission 81537) | Groundwater microbial communities from Crystal Geyser aquifers in Utah, USA - Crystal Geyser metaG 2015-13 | ecosystem: Environmental > Aquatic > Deep subsurface > Groundwater | place: USA... | reverse complement strand
TTGCTGAGGCGTTTTGGCTTGCAGTCGTTCGATTTCGTGTTTGTTCATCATGTGTCACCTCGTTTCGATTATAGCGGTCGTACCGCTTTTCGGAGGGGACATATGTCACCATATAGGTTTCTATGTGGATGTTGGCGCCCATCACCCAAAAAGGTTTTCCAATACTTACCTCTTTTATTTGCAAGGATGGCGGGGGATCAATATAGATGCAAATGCAGATGCTATCCCTTTATTTCAGGAAGCGCGCCCTAAGGATATTAATATTTCCATGGGTGTTGGCAAAAAGGCAGAAAAATTAACCTTCTATATTTTCAACGATCCTGCCCTAAATACATTTGATGCAATCCTTGCCCAAAGCGTGGTCAATAATTCTCCCTATAAGATCATTGAGGAGCGAATGGTCGAAGTCATGCCGTTGTCTCAAATTTTAGATATCTATCTGCCAAAAGGCCAGGGGATTGACTTTTTATCCATTGATGTTGAAGGTAAAGACCTTGATGTTTTGAGGTCTAATGACTGGTCTAGATATATTCCTGTGTGCATTCTTGTGGAGTGCCATAGCGGATTTGATCGAAAAGAAGGTTTCTATTTTGATGAAGTTCTTACCAGCGAAATTACACAATATTTACAGTCTCAAGGCTACAGCGTATTTGCAAAGACCATTAACACCATTTTCTTCATATTCAAAAGGCGCACAAATGTCTAAAACAATCCAAAGCCTTGTTCGTAATGTTTTCAGAATGCTTGATCTGGGAATAAAACGTATTCACCCCTCTGCAGATTCTGCAGACTGCATCCGCTCGAATCTTGACGAGCAAACTACTATTATCAATGGATACCTAAAGACACTTAACAGCTGTTCGTTACCTATCTTTGCTTGTGGTGACACATTAGAATGATCCCCTTAGTTTTGTTCACCTACAATCGTACAGACACACTTCTACGGGTCATTGAAGCGATACGGTATCAAACAAAAATGCCCGACAAACTGATTGTGTTTTCAGATGGGGCGCGTGTGCCAACCGATGATGGGATCTTGAATGTGCGGAAGATGTTGCACAGCATTGATTGGCTGGATACCGAGATCATCGAACGTCCCAAGAACCTTGGCTGTGCGCCAAATATCATCAACGGGCTAACCACTGTTTTTAAAGACCACTCTCAGGCTGTCATCCTGGAAGATGACGTGTTGCCCGCTCGCCATTTCTATGAAGCGATGGTCTTGATGCTGGAACATTATTCCGCAAACGAACAGGTATTTGCCGTTGGTGGCTACCCCAGCGTTTCCAAGGCTGTTGCAAATTATCCTTATGATGTCATTATGTCGCCGCGTTTTAGTTGCTGGGGTTGGGGCACCTGGGCTGAGCGCTGGAACAGGATAGCTGATGATCTTGAGCAACGGTAATTGCCATATTCTGCGCCCGAAGAAATCCCAACCCATGCCGGTGAAGATCTGCCTTCAAGTTTTTTGCAGGTCGAAAGCCGCGCCGATTTTTATTGGGATTTCCCCATTGCCTTGCATTGCCTTCATAACAATTGGTTCCACGCAATTACAAATTACTACTTGACGAACAATATCGGCTTGACGAGCGGGGACCATGGACACGCCCACCCGAAACTCACTCAATTCATGCAAGAAAGTAATGTAATTGACGAAAAGATCCCCCGGAAATTTTCAAAACCGGAAGCCGATCCGAGAGTCAATTCCGTCATACGCGTATACTTATCCGCGGCAAAGCAAGCCAGCGATCCATCTACGGATTCACCCCGGATGGATCGCTTGGCTACCCAATGGGCCGTCTCGATGGCAAAGAAAACTATGAAGAGAGCATATCATTTTTTTAAGCCACTCATCAAAGGCAACAAGCCCATTTCTGCCATCAAGCCAAACCCAAAAGAATACTCAACGATTGTTGGAGTAGGCTCCATTGTGCCATGTCAGATAGAAGCTTATTTTTTGGCTCTTAATAAATACGTTGAAGAGCAGGATACTGTTCTCGATGTGGGTTTTGGCCTCGGATACGGGTTGAATATATTGGCAATTAAGGCAAGCCAAGTCAACGGTATTGATGTTGATCCTAAAGTCTTGGATTATTGCACTAACACAGTTTCAGGGCGCAATCCGCGTTTGAAATATCTAGGGCTTTATGATGGCTATAAAATTAATTTTCCTGATGATCATTTTGATATAGTAACCACGGTGGATGTTTTAGAACATGTTGAAGAGTATCATCTTTTTTTGGATGAGCTATTACGAGTTGCGAAAAGGGGCGTTTTTATCAGCACCCCTAACAGGAGACCAGAATACACAAACCCAGATGGTACACCCAAAAATTATTGGCACTTAAGGGAGTGGAGTTTTAATGAGTTAAATGCAATACTGGAACTTCACGGAAGCGTAGATTGGAATTTCTTGAATGGTCCATTTGAAGGACCTTTTACCCAATCCAAAACCGTTGTTAACGACACCCTGACCCTATCACCTTTCCTTATCAAAAAAAGGTAAATCGGTACGATCCTTGGATTTTACAATACACGTGTTAAAAGCGGTATAAAGGAAAAACCATGAAACAAGTAAAAATAACCAGGGTAGATCCCGAGCGCTGGCAGGCGGCACAAAAATTTGAACTTGAGTTTGCCCAAAAAGCGGTTAATTCAGGCGATGATTATAACCATTGGTGGTATTCTGCTTTCAATAACTATCAAGCCCTCTACAACCTAAAACTTGACAATGTTCTTGAAGTGGGTTGTGGTCCGCACACCAATATCCGTTTGATCTTACCGTATATCAAATACAAGAATTTATGGTTGGAAGACCCGCTAATTAATTCCTATTTAAAATTACGAAAACAAAAACGTAGGTTTCGCATTTTTACAATTCATTCTAAACCAACAGTATTGAACTTGGTGGAGAAAAATCACGCTATTCCGTTACCCGAGCGGATGGAAGATCTGTCATTGGTTAACGAGAGCATAGATTTATGTGTTTGTATCAATGTATTAGATCATGTCCGTGATGCAGATTTATGCTTTCAGCAAATGTGAAGAGTTTTGAAGACAGGCGGTGTTTTAATTATCGGGCAGGATATGAGCAATGCTGAAGATTTGCAACTTTGCCCAGAATCCTGGACGGATGTCGGTCATCCAATCAAAATGGATGACGAGTATTTGGATGCTCAAACCCAAGGCTTATCCATACTTTTTAAAAATATACTGCCGCGAGAGAAGGGTCGTAACCCAAGGTGCCATTATGGCACTTATCTATTCATCGGGCAAAAAGATTAACACTGGAATGGAAGATTGAAATTAAACATGCCTTCCATAAAAACCTTCTTGCCTGAACGTTTTAAGAATTTACAGCAAATGGTTTTAGGAAAACATCAAAAGATACCGCCGGCCAGGATATTCGGGTTTAAAGAATTTTGCATGGCCCCCCCTACTCGGAAGTCACTTGTATCTTATCTGGTTTCGCCCCTGCTTCCCATACCGGCGAAACGCGATCGAATAGTTTTTAGCAACCTTGGGATAGCGCAGTATATTCCACGCGGTTTGAATGAATTAGGCTATGAAGTAGATGTTGTTTCCTGGGATGATATGGAATGGCTGCCCAAACAACACTACGATATTTTCATTGGACATGGGGGTATTAATTTTGAGCCTATATCGCGCGCTTTGCCAGGTGAAACGACTCAGATTTATTTTTCAACAGGAATTTACTGGCGGGAATTTAATGTTAGAGAAGCAAAACGAATTTATGAACTTGCATTACGACAAGGTTACTTGCTTCCCCCTGATCGGTCAATTAGATTCAGCGAGGAATATGCAAACCAAACCGCAGATGGGATTATCTGCCTAGGTAACCAAAATGTGGTTGAAACTTACCGTCAGTTTCCACAGGTTGTTGGAATCAATAACGCTGTTTATCCGCTTGACTGGCAGGGTTTAACTGATAAAGATTTTGAGCATGGCCGCCAGCATTTCTTATTTTTTAGTGGTGGGGGCAGTCTGCATAAAGGTCTTGACCTTCTGTTGGAAGCATTTTCCGGCACTGATTTGCATCTTCACATTTGTCAAAAAATTGTACCGGTATTTGCCGAAATTTACAGAACTGAACTGACGCAGCAATCAAATATTCATTTATATGGGTATATTGGTATGCGTTCAGTAGAATTTGAACAATTGGCATCCTTGTGCAATTGGACAATCTCGGCAACGGCCTGCGAAGGCCAGCCTGGCGCCACGCTGGAATGCATGGCTTATGGAATGATCCCTATCTTAACAGCCGGTGCGAATATCGACCTTGAAAACTTTGGCATTTTTCTGCCTGAAAATAGCGTTGCCGATATCCGAAAAGCAATAGTTGATGTCGCGAAAATGGATGTGGACGAATGTAAACGGCGCGCAACACTTACCGCGGCATCCATCAGAGAAAACTATTCCCCCGAGAAATTTAATGCCAACTTCAAAAATGGCATTCAACAAATCGTTTCGAAGAAACCAAATCGTTAAATAAATATGCTACCTGGATAAGGAATACTACTAAATTGGATTTGATCGTTGATGGCATTATTTACCTTAACCAAAAATTTGGCGGCATATCGCGCATTTACACGGAAACTCTGCCTCGCTTGTGCGATCTGGAGCCTGAATTAACCATTACATTACTCGCATATCCCAAGGTGTCGCCGGAGAGATTGCCTCAACACAAACGCATAACCCTGCGATCCATACCTGATGTATACCGACACATCCGCCCGTACCGCTTTTGGCGTCCCTATTATTCACAGTTGAGCAAATTGGCAACCAGGGCGCTCTTGGGCAGGAGTAAAGGAAAAATCTGGTGTTCAACATATTACACCTCGCCAATTGCCTGGGCTGGTCCGCAGGTATTTGTCGCCTATGATTTTGTTTATGAAAAATACCGGCAGGAATATTGGCAGAATGAACTATCCGGGGCCGATAAGGTAATTCAAAACAAGGCGGCTGCCATTTCGAAAGCGGATCTGGTGATCTGTATTTCAGAAGCCACACGCCAGGATTTAATGGAACTGTATCATGTTCCTGACCATAAGGCGGTGGTCGTTCATTTAGCCCACAAATCATCCTTTACCCTGTTGGATGAAGCCGTGGATTTACAAAAAGATAAATTTCTCCTGTATGTGGGAAATCGAATTCGCTATAAGAGGTTCGATATATTATTGCGGGCTTATGCCAATTGGCCCAGCCGTTTTAAGATTGGCTTGGTGTGCGTTGGAGGTGGGGAATGGACGGATCCGGAGAAGCAGGAATTATCCCGGTATGGATTGGATAACCACGTTACCTTGCTCCCTCAGGTGGATGATCAACATCTTTGCAGGCTCTACAACCAGGCATCCGCATTCATCTATCCATCACAATATGAAGGCTTTGGTATTCCCTTACTGGAAGCAATGGCCTGTGGTTGCCCAATAATTGCCTCCAGAATCCCTTCATCCGTTGAAGTTGCTGAGAGTGTTCCCTTTTTTTTTACCCCAGGGAATATAGATGAATTACTCGTTGCTTTAGACCAGGCTATGAGTGAAGGCCGATCAACTCCGCGGACCACTGAAGGATTGGCGCTTGCCCGTCATTTTTCCTGGGAAAATACTGCGCGGGGTTTTCTACAGGCACTTCGCGCTTTGGAATAGCAATATTCTTATGTTCAATCCTGCCATCTCTGAACTTCCAATTTCTCCTTATGGCAAAACCGGCTGGCCCTGGACGGAATCAACTCCGCAACTGCCTGAGACCATGCCGGATGGTTCTTCTTGGCCGCGGGTCAGCATTGTGACGCCGTCTTATAACCAGGGACAGTTTATTGAGGAAACCATCCGCTCAGTATTATTGCAGAGCTATCCGAACTTGGAGTATATTGTGATGGATGGGGGAAGTACCGATGGCAGCGTGCAGATCATTCGCAAGTACGAACCCTGGTTATCTTATTTACACATTGGACCTGATGATGGGCAATCGGCCGCCTTATCAGAAGGATTTCGACAAGCAACTGGTGAAATATTAGCATGGCTGAATTCGGATGATTACTTTATGCTTGGAGCGTTAACACGTGTGGCCTTTTTTCTCTCTGCCCATCCCAAAGTCATCTTTGGGAGCGGGGATGTGAACCGTGTGGATGCCGGGGGGAATTTAATACATCGGATATACGCTGTCCGTCCGAATCGATACTTAACAGCTAATTTGGGAATTCATTACTGGCCCCAGCAGGGATGTTTCTGGCGCCGTTGGGCTTATGAGCAGGTTGGAGGTGTAGATCCTTCATTGCGATTTTGCATGGATCGAGATCTATTTATTCGTATCACAGGAACCGGTCCCAGCAGGCGAATTCCTGGTCCGCCCCTGGCGATTTTTCGTGTTCATGAGCAAGCCAAGAGTTCAACAATCCTTGATGTTGCTGAAGAGGAAAGCGCTATCTTGATCAAAAAATATGGAAACTCCACTTCATACTCGAGTAAGTGGTTTTTAAGAAAATTGTGGTGGCTTTGGTGCAGGCCGTTAAAACTACGTGTACGGCTAAATCGAAGGTTTGGATGGGAATGGTAATAATTTTATTAAAGATACCCAAGGAAATGAAATGGAAGATATAAGATTCAGCGTGGTGATCCCATTTTATAATGCAAAAGGCTATGTAACGCAGGCGGTTGAATCAGCATTGCAACAGCCTGAGACAGGTGAAATTCTTTTGATAGAGGACGGTTCGCCGGATGGCGGCTTGGAAATCTGCCAGCAATTAACGCAACAGCATTCGAAAATTAAACTCCTCCGGCATCCCGATGGATGTAATATGGGGCCGTCTGTATCAAGAACCTTAGGTGTGAAAAATGCGATTTTCGAATATGTCGCCTTTCTGGATGCGGATGATTATTATCTTCAAAACCGGTTTGTGAAGACGGTCGAAGTAATAAAATCGAACGCGAATGTGGATGGCGTTTATGAAGCGACTGGGACAACTTTCGAAAGCGGCGCAGACAAGGAAGTATTCCAAAAAACAGCATTAAGTGAACTTTTAACGATCAAAATTAAAATTAATCCAGAGATTTTATTTGAAGAATTGATGAAACTTAAGGCGAATTACGGTTCTTTTCATCTGGATGGACTGACTGTAAGGAAAAGATTATTTGAAAAGACGGGCTATTTCAATGAACAATTAAAAGTGCATCAGGATACTGAAATGATGTGGAAAATGATCGCGTTGGGGCGCTTGTTTCCGGGAAATATATCTGAGCCTGTTTCAATGTGGAGAGCGCATGGCACAAATAGGATCACCTACCATCAGGCAAACAAAAGGAAACACTATCAAACATCTTTGGATATGTGGAATTTTCTAAGTATATGGGGGAGGAAAAATTTATCCTGGAGCCGTCGGTATCTTCTATCTTTGCGCTATATCGCATACATGAGAAAAGCAGATAATTTTGATGATTTCAAGACGCAGGATTTTATGGCATCCCGTGGGAAAATGTTTCAGCAATTAAAGGAATATCCCCAGTTGATGTTCGACCCTTGGTTTTGGAGATTGGTAATTCCTTCGAAGGCAGTTTTCTTTCGAGCAAAATGAAAAATTCACCTTTGGTATCGGTCGTTTTGCCGACATATAACCGCTCCGAATGGTTGCAAACCTCGATAGGCTCTGTCCTTTCCCAAACTTATTCTCATTGGAAATTAATCGTGTGGGATGATGGTTCAACCGATAATACAGAAGATGTGGTTAGGTTATTTAATGATGAGAGGATCCGGTACTTTAAAGGCAGCAATAAAGGTGCGGCCTATGCTAGGAATTGCGCAATTGAAAATTCTCGCGGTGATTATATTGCTTTCCTCGATTCAGACGATCAATGGCTGGCGGAAAAATTATCTCGGCAGGTTGATATTCTTGGAAAATATCCCTTTATAGATTTTTTATTCGGAAATTATGCAAATTTTAATCTTGCTTCGGGCATAAATGGAACAGGTTTTACGCAAAACAAGAAGGGTATGGATAATCTAAAGTCAAGATTATTGGAGAAGGATATTTTCCAAGTCATTGAGGGGATGCCGGAGAGTTTGTTTATTTCAAATTTTATTGCCACCGATACTGTAATGGTTAAAAGGCAGACGTTGATTAATGTGGGAAAACTCAATGAGAATCTAAGAAATTCCGAAGATCTTGAATACTGGTGGCGGATGGGGCTGAAAGGAATTAAGTTTGCCTATCTCGATGAGATACTAATTAATCGAAACAAACCGCCCGATAGTCTGAGCAGTCCAAGTTTAGCAAATTACCAGAATTGTTTGAGTGCATTAGATTCCTGTCGGGCTGAAGCGTTGAAAAATGGACGAATAGACCTTGTCAAGAGATTAAAGGATTCATACAGAAGTGCGTGGTTGGGGTTGCTTCGACAATATAATATCCAAGGGGAGAGAAGAAAAGCAATTGGAGCATTTGTAAAATCATGTAAATATGGAATGAACTGGGTTTCGTGTTTTCTAATCACAGAGGCAATTTTTGGATATAAAAATACAGATCGAATTAAAAGGCTGATGAAAATAGGGCTGCGTAATATTCCAGTTCAGTAACTATTTGTTACGCCTTTTTGCCTTTACGTCAGATCATTTACCATACTTTACTAAAGGGAAAACTTCTGTTATGACTATAAACGTATTACATATTTGGGGACCAGGTTTTAAGAATGATTTTGGAGGGCAGTATATTTTTTGGAAATATGCTTACGAGAATTGGAATGAAAATAGTGTTTGCCATAAAATTCTAGATTATGATGATAAATCCATAAAAGATGCTAGGCTACTGATCCGGGAAAGTTCTGTATTGCCTAAAGAGTATCCTAGCCGATTAAAGCGTTTTTTATGGGCAATAAATTTGCTGTGGCTCATCACTGTATACCAAAATAAATATGATGTGTTGCATGTCCACATGTTGTTGTGGGGTGGATTGTTAGTTGCGCCTTGGGCAAAATTAATTGGCAAACCTGCGATTTATGAAAGTGTTTTAGAAGGTTCCGATAATCCAAGTTCGATCCAAAAAGTAAAGTTTGGAAATGTTATGCTTTGGTGTTTACGACATTTTACGAAAGTTATTGCAATATCTGGAGCGCTGGCCAAAGACTTTAAAGCATATGAAATTCCGGTTGTTACGATTTCTAATTCTGTGGACACTTTTATGTTTTCCCCTGTAAAAAACAGTTCGGAAAAAATGGGACTTCGTAAAGATTTTGAGATATCCGAAGATGCGCAGGTATTACTATTTGTGGGAAGTGTCAAACATCGAAAGGGGGTTGATATATTGGTTGAAATGTTCGTAAGAATGGCGGGAAAAAGGCCGAATCTCTTCTTACTAATAATTGGGCCAAAAACGATAAAAGAGAATAAATCAATTGACATGGAATATGTTCAAGGGTTGTATTCTGTGCTCCAGTCCAAGCAACTATTAGAACGGGTGAAATTTGTGGGCATGGTTAAGGATAAAAATAGGCTGGCGAAGTTTTATAAACTAGCAGATGTGTTTGTGTTTCCGACGCGTCAGGAAGGTTTAGGGAATGTTGTGTTAGAAGCAGCGGCGTCTCAATTGCCTGTGGTAGTCACGCACTTGCCAGAAATAGAAGATATCATTCAAGATAAAATTAATGGCTTGTTCATTCCACGGGACGATGTTGATGCGTGTGAAAAAGCAGTTTCCTTGTTTCTTGATGATTTTTCTTTTGCCAGGGCAATGTCAATCAACGCTCGAGAATATGTAATACAAAAATTTGCATATAAAAACTGGCAATCTGACGTGAGGCAGTGTTACATTGATACGCTTAAGTAATTTAATTTCAAAAAAGCCAAGAAAAGTCTGGGATAAGACTTTCGCTCAGTTGTTGAAGTCGTCACGAAGGATGACATTATGATGGAAAACCATGAAACTAAAGTCAGATCATTTTTTGATATAGGTGAATATTTCAAAAATAATTCTCAGTTGGAAGCGCGAGTGAAAATTATTAACGATTTGGTAGGCGATGTTCACAACCAAAAAATACTCGATCTTGGCTGCGGCGATGGGACGATTTCCCTTCAATATCTGGATGAAACCAATACTATAGAATTGGTTGATTTCTCGGAAAATATGTTGAAATTAGCTTTGAGCCATGTACCTGATAAATTACGGTCAAATGTTTCTACGCATCAAATGAGTATTGAGGAATATTTCTCTGACGAGAAATATCACCTGATTTTATGTATCGGAGTTTTAGCACACGTTTCTTCGATAGAGAATGTTCTTCAAAAAGTTGCAAACCTTATTGGTGATGATGGCTTAATTGTTATTCAGATAAATGACCTTGATCAGGTTGTGGGGAAATTACTTTATGAATATGCATCCTGGGTCAATTATAAGAAAAACCATTATCGGCTAACGCCTACTAGTGGGTCGTTTGGCATGAAAACAGTCATTGTTTACACTTGAATTATGGCGATGAGCACGCCAAACGACCCACTTGCAGTTCCCAAATAATCAAGATCGCCAGAACCTATCGGCTTGATCTAGTTAAAATAGCTAGGTCAATTTCACACGTACCAGGCTCGGGTTTGTTCTCTCCAAGGTTGAGAACAAATTTTCAGCTTCTATCAACAAAAAAACAATTTCCAAGTGTATTTCGATCCGAAGCATTTCTTTTATTTCAGAAGTGCCGCTGTGAATAGGCAATAACAATCCCAACGATAATATAAAAATGACTATCTATAATAATTCTCCGAGGTATCTTCTCAATAACTTGGGGTAGGGCAAGGTTGTCCCAGACAGAGTTTAGCAGCCGCCTGCGTAACCAGTTCTGCCAAAGGCGGAATGGCGCCAGCCCCGGTAATCCGGTCGCGCATGTA
>Ga0100389_1004401_pt1 | contig 10912 bp, 17 predicted proteins | sample CryGeymeta201513_FD_81537 | JGI IMG/M metagenome (GOLD analysis project Ga0100389, IMG submission 81537) | Groundwater microbial communities from Crystal Geyser aquifers in Utah, USA - Crystal Geyser metaG 2015-13 | ecosystem: Environmental > Aquatic > Deep subsurface > Groundwater | place: USA... | reverse complement strand
ATTTGTTTGTCTGGCCACAACTATAGTACTGTCTTCCACTTTTACCTGAATATTTTTATGGACGCCGAATGATAGGGTCCCTTTCGGGCCGGTGACTTCTATCTTGGAATTACCCAAGGCCACTTTAACACCGGCAGGAATTTTTATCGGCAGTCTACCTATCTTTGACATAATATTAACTCCAATCACCAGACATTACAAATAGCCTCGCCGCCAAGACCCTTCTTGAAAGCATCCAAATTTGTCATTATTCCCTGCGATGTTGAGATAATAAGCAAGCCGACCTGATTCTTGCCCATCCGTTTCAACTGATCAAGATCGAAATATCTTCTCAATCCAGGACTAGAAAGTCTTTTTATTCCCCGGATGATTGGATCATCGTCCCGGCTGTATTTGAGATAAACCCTCAATATTCCTTGCTTCTTGTCTGGAATTTCGATCATGTCCTTAATGAACTTCTCTTCCATAAGCACACGGGCGATCTCACGCTTCACATTGGAGGCAGGAATATCAACAGCCTTTCTCTTGGCCTTGGAACCATTCCTTATTCTCGTAAGCATATCTGCAATTGGGTCAGTCATCGACATAAGTTACTCCTATGACTCTGTGCCTTCACCAGCTGGCCTTTACTATACCAGGTATTTCACCGGCCAGGGCCATTTGTCTGAAACAGATACGGCATAACCCGAATCTTCTCATATATGCCCTGGGGCGGCCGCATCTCTGGCATCGAGTATATCGGCGAACCTGGAATTTTGGAGTCCGCTTCTGTTTTTCTACCAAACACTTCTTTGCCACAACATCTCCTATTTACTGAACGGCATGCCCATTTCGGTCAATAGTGGGCGGCATTCTTCATCATTTCTGGCAGTAGTCGTTATCGATACGGTCATGCCGCGAATCTTATCGATTTTATCATATTCTATCTCGGGAAAAATAATTTGCTCTTTTATTCCAAGATTAAAATTGCCGCGTCCGTCAAATGACTTTGTCGAAATACCCCGGAAATCTCTAATGCGTGGAATCGCGACATTCATCAGACGATCCAAAAATTCAAACATTCTCTCTCTGCGAAGAGTGACCATCACTCCTATTTTGACGCCTTGTCTCAGCTTAAAATTGGATATCGATTTCTTCGCCTTGGTCAGAGTCGGTTTCTGACCGGTAATTTTGGTCATATCCTCCAGCGCGGCATCAAGGGCCTTCTGGTTGGCGAGAGCCTCCCCCATACCTATATTAATAGTAACTTTGCTGAGCCGAGGAACCTGCATAATCGACGAATATTTATTCTCCTTCATAAGCTTCGGCACAACTTGCTTGTAATAATGCTCTTTCAATCTGGCCATATTGATTACCCGCTAAATCGCCTCTCCGCATTTGCGGCAAAGACGAAACTTTGATTTCTTTCCTTCAGTTTCCTCAACGACCTTATAGCTGACTTTGGTCGCCGCCGAACATGTCTTGCAAAAGAGCGCAACATTGGCGCGTTGAATCGGAGCCTCCTTGCGCACAATTCCGCCTTTGGGGTTACGGCGGGACGGGCGCGAATGACGCCCAATCATATTTGTCCCCTCAACTATCAGACGATTATCCACCGGAAAAACATGAAGAACGCGGCCCGTCTTGGGCTTGTCCGGCGTCCCCCGATCTTTTCCTCGTCTGATTACAACTATGTCGCCTTTTTTTATATTCATCTGCAGAACCTCTACAATACCTCAGGAGCCAAAGATATTATCTTCATAAATTGCTTTTCTCTCAATTCTCTTGCAACTGGGCCGAATATACGGGTGCCTCGCGGCTCTTTCTGATCGTTGATTATAACCGCGGCGTTGTCCGAGAATCTGATTACGGAACCATCGCGCCTTTTGGTCTCGGCCTTCGTACGCACTACGACCGCCCGGCATACTTCTGATTTTTTCACTGTACCGCCGGGAATAGCATCCTTCACCGTCACCACAATGATATCGCCGAGCCGCGCATATCTTCTCTTGGAACCGCCCAAAATGCGGAAGCACATAACGCTCCTTGCCCCGGAGTTGTCTGCAACAATTAGATTGGTATATTCCTGTATCATCTCTATTTACTCCCAATTCATTATGGCGGTTTTAGTCTTATTTTGCTCTTTCGATTACTTCAACCAATCGCCAACGTTTGAGAGCCGACAATGGCCTGGTTTCCATAATTCGAACCAGATCGCCATCGTGCGCCTCATTCCCCTCGTCATGCGCATAGAATTTGGAGGATGTCTTAATGATTTTGCTGTACAGCGGGTGTTTCATGGTTCGCTCAGTTCTGACAATTATTGTCTTGCTCATCTTGTCAGAAACCACCCTGCCGACCCTTACTTTCCGCATATTTCGATTCATCGTCAAACCCGTTCCTTACTCGGTCTTCTCAGTTTTACCCTCAGACCCTTTGGATTGATTTAGGTCCAGGATTGAAACCGGGGCGTCAAGAATTTTTCTTATACTTAATTTATCTTCAGTCAAAATCGTTTCGATTTTGGCAATATCGCGCCTGATCGTACGAAGCTTCAATGGATTGTCCAACTCTTTCAGAGTCCGTCTCATATTCAGATTGAACATCTCCTCATTCAATTCTCTCTTCTTCTGAACGAGCTCTTCCATGGTCAAATCTCTTAAGGCTACCATTTTCATAATCATGCACCCTCGGTATCGCGTCGGCTTACAAACCTGGTCTTCAAGGGGAGCTTATTTGCCGCGAGACGAAGAGCCTCCTTGGCCATAATTTCGGATACTCCCTCAATCTCGAATAAAATCCGTCCCGGCTTGATGACCACGACCCAGAATTCCGGCGAACCCTTCCCTTTACCCATCCTTGTCTCGGCCGGTTTCTTGGTTACCGGTTTATCCGGGAAAATTCTAATCCAGACTTTGCCGCCCCTTTTGATATATCTGGTAAGCGCAATTCGAGCCGCCTCAATTTGACGGTCAGAAACCCAGGCAGGTTCCAAAGCCTTTAGTCCGTACTCTCCAAAAGAGACGGCGCTTCCTCGATAGGCCTTTCCTCTCATTCTGCCGCGCTGTTGTTTCCGATATTTCGTCTTATTTGGTGTTAACATATCATACTCTCCGGATAGAAGCTTCTGTCATCAACCCTTTTTGTCCTCTGGGGACGAAGGAACGCTTCCCCCCCCTTCAGCCGGTTTTTCCCTCTGTCTTTCGGGTCGTCTCTCACCCCGGGGTTCACTTTTCCTCTCACCGCCGGATGAAGGACCACCGGGCCTATAAAATCTGCCGCCTCCGACTTGACCGGGTCTGCCGCCAGGCCTCTGGCCTCCGCCGGGTTGACCGGGTCTATCGCCGCCGCCGGATCGTATCCTGTCTCCTGATTCGCCAGCTGGTGTCCCAGCGATCATTGAATCCGGCCTTCCGTCGGGTCTACGGATTCTTCCTCGAGGTCTCCTGCCGCGCCGATTATCATCGGGGCGCTGACGATCTCTTCTATCTTGTACCGCCAGATCAGGTCTTTCCGGCATCGATTTATCCAGCTCATCCTTGACCACCATCTCGCCTGAACCCATCACCATACCGCGGCATATCCATACTTTAACGCCAATAGTGCCATAAGTAGTATGTGCCGTGGAAGTGGCATAGTCTATGTCAGCGCGAAGGGTATGAAGCGGAACTCGTCCTTCCATATATTTTTCAGTCCTTGCAATTTCAGCCCCGGCTAATCTGCCGCCGCATACAATTTTTATTCCTTCGGCGCCCATCTTCATAGATGCGCCAATGGCCTTCTTCATGGCTCTTCTGTATGAAATCCGCCCCTCAAGCTGATGAGCTATAGAATCAGAAACCAACCGTGCCGAGAGCTCCGGCTTCTTAACTTCTATTATATTCAATGAAATATCTTTTTTAGTCAGAAGCTGTAACTCTTCACGAAGCTTATCAACCTCAGCCCCTTTCCGACCGATGACAATTCCGGGGCGCGAGGTATGAATGTCCACGGTGACTTTCTTGGGCGCACGAAGAATTTCTATTCTGGCCAAACCTGCATTCTCCAATCTGGCATTGATATACTTCTTGATCATCATATCTTCATAAATAAGACCAGCAAAATTCTTGTCCGCAAACCATTTGCTGCTCCAGGATTTTATGACGCCCAGACGAAACCCTATCGGATGTGTCTTTTGTCCCAAGAACAATCTCCTTTCCGTCAAGAGCCGGATTTACCAAGTAAATTAAGCTTCGCTTTTCTCATCTTTTTCCTCTTCAGTATCTATTTTTTCAGCCTCTGCTTTATCCGCCAATTTAATCTTTTCAGTGGTATCGGGATTAACCTCGGCCTTGCTTTCCTTCTGAGATTTATTTGTCGCCTTGGGCGAAGGTTCTGCCTTTTCGTCAACCGCTTTCTTCTTGCCGGATGCCCGGCGCTTGTGAGTCTCCGGTTCCGGCTCGCCTTCCACTTCAATCGTTATATGGCAGAATCTCTTGCGGACTCTGAATACGCGACCCATCGACTGGAATCGGATTCTCTTGGCAGTTGGAGCGTCATCAATCAGTATCTTTGATATGCTCAAATCCTCGGCCTTGAGTTTTGATGTTCCCACTAAGGCGATAGCATTGGAGGCCGCCGCCTTCACCGTCTTCGCCAGATGATGCGCCGCCGACTTGGGCGTAAAGTTCAGGATATTTAGGGCCTCCTGCACCGCCTTCCCCTTAATCAGAGCCGCTACGCGCCGCATCTTTCGGGGGGATGTTCTCAAAAATTTAACCCGCGCTCGTGCCTGCATTTCAGAATTCTCCCTATTCCTTCACCGCGGTGGTGCGCTCCGCCAATTTGCCGCCATGCCCACGGAATGTCCGGGTCGGAGCAAATTCACCAAGCTTATGCCCAACCATATTTTCAGTTATATATATTGGAATGAACTTATTGCCATTGTGAACCGCCAAGGTGTGTCCCACAAAATCAGGAGAAATAGTAGAGCGCCGTGCCCAGGTTTTGATAACCTTCTTTTCGCCCGTTTGATTCAGCGCCAGAATCTTATTCAAAATCTTCTCGGTTATATAAGGCCCTTTTTTCACTGACCGTGGCATTTATTCCTCCGCTATTGTTTTTTCTTTCCGCGCGGTTCAACAATATACTTATTCGATTTCCGTTTGCTTCTCGTCTTTAAGCCTTTTGCTTTCTGACCCCAGGGCGAACAGGGGTGCCGTCCCCCCGAACTCTTCCCTTCGCCGCCGCCCATTGGGTGATCAACAGGGTTCATGGCCACACCCCGGCTTTTAGGACGCCATCCTCGCCAGCGGGCGGCTCCGGCTTTACCCCAGGACAGATTCTTATGATCGGCGTTGCCGATCTGACCGACGGTGCCATTACAAGAGTGCTTTCCCAGACGAACCTCGCCGGATGGCATTTTCAGATGAGCATGATTCCCCTCTTTTGCAACCAATTGCACATAGGTACCGGCGCTTCTGGCAATCTGCGCCCCCTTGCCGGGAAAAATCTCCACATTATGAAGAAATGTGCCAAGAGGAACAAGACCTACCGGCAGTGCATTGCCTACTCTGATTTCGGCATTGTCGCCGGATAGAACAGTCATATCCACATTAAGCCCTTCTGGAGCCAGAATATACCGTTTTTCGCCGTCGACGTAGTGCAAGAGCGCAATACGGGCCGATCTATTAGGATCATATTCAATCGAGGCCACTCGCGCCTCAATATTACGCTTATCTCTCTTGAAATCTATGATACGATAGTACCGTTTATGTCCCCCGCCGCGATGACGGGCTGTGACACGCCCTTTATTATTTCTCCCGCCCTTTTTTCGCAGAGCAACAAGCAGGGCCTTCTCCGGTTTAGTCGAGGTGATCTCATCAAACGTCGGTACCGTTCTCCATCTCTGTGATGGCGTCATCGGTTTATAATTTTTTATACCCATAATCGAACCTGCAATCTGCTTTTAGGCGTTTTCAAATCCGGAAATCTGCTGTCCGGTTTTCAACCTTATAATTGCCTTTTTCCATGAAGTTGTTAGTCCCTCATAGCGGCCTACCCGTTTGAGCTTGCCCGGCGCCAACATAGTTCTGACAGACTCAACTTTGACTCCGAAGGCTTTCTCCACGGCGGTCTTGATTTCTTTTTTATTGGCGCTTCTATCAACGCGAAATACATAGGCGTTATTGGCCTCTTTTAAGGTCGTCGACTTCTCAGTAATCAGATGCAACTGAAGAATATGATGGGGATCTTTCATACTGCAAATACCTCCTCAACCTTCTCAAGAGCGGCTCTGGTTAGCAGCAACGCCTCGGCGTTGACTATGTTATAAGCATTTGCCAGAGGCGCCCGCGAATACTCGACATGGGGAATATTTCTGATCGACAGAACCAGATTCCTGTTCAGGCCCTCATCCAACACCAGGCATTTTCTATTGCCAAGACCCAATTTATCAAGAATGGAAATCACTTTTTTCGTCTTAATCTCAGGCATCTCCAGATTTTCGACAATGATCAACTTTTCATTTTGCGCCTTATCCGAAAAAGCCGATACCGTCGCGAGTCTTTTCATTTTCTTGGGAAAATTCTTGTAATAGGAATGCGGCTGGGGTCCAAAAATGATACCGCCGCCTCTCCAAAGAGGCGAACGAATAGTGCCGGCTCGCGCGCGACCCGTCCCTTTTTGACGCCAGGGTTTTGTACCACCGCCGGAAACATCGGAACGCCCCTTTGAACTTGATGTCCCTTGTCGCTGATTAGCCAAATAATTAACAATGTACTGATGAACGATATGCCGGTTTGGTTCTACTCCAAAGACTTTATCGTTCAATGATACCGTCCCAACTTCAGCGCCTTCCTGATTATATATTTTAATATCCATAATCTATCCTGTTCGACTACCGCGACCGATTAGTCTTTCTTATCTTCAAAAGAGTTCCCTTCTTACCCGGAATAGCGCCCTTGACCAGCAGGAGATTTTGCTCCGCAATGACCTGAGCAACTTCAAGGTTTAGAACCGTCACTTTATCCTTTCCCATTTTTCCAGCCATACGTTGCCCTGGATAAGTGCGGGATGGATACGATGAAGCTCCTACTGAGCCCGGAGCTCTCTGCCTATCAGATTGTCCGTGGGTAATAGGCCCGCCGCCAAAATTGTGACGGCGCATAACACCCTGAAATCCGAGCCCCTTGGAAATACCTGTAATATCTACTTTCTCCCCCTTTTTAAATATATCAACCTTAAGCTCGGACCCAATTTCCGGTTCACCCTCATACCCGATTTCCCTTAGGAAGCGTCGCGGTTTAATTCCCGCCTTTTTGAAGTGGCCGGTTTCCGGTTTATTGAACAGGTTATTTCGTTTCTTGCCGTTGGCGACCTGTATAGCGCTGTAACCATTTTTCTCAGCGGTTCTTTTGGCAACCACAACGCAGGGGTCGGCTTCAATCACCGAAACCGGAATAGCCTCTCCGCCCTTCTCGAAAATTCGGGTCATTCCCAATTTGACACCAATCAATTCTTTCATTAGTTCACCATCATCAGGTCTTTATTTCCACGTCAACTCCAGCCGGCAAATCAAGCTTCATTAAGGCATCGACTGTCTGAGGAGTTGATTCATAGATGTCGATCAGGCGTTTGTGAATTCTTGTCTCGAATTGCTCACGCGATTTCTTATCAACATGAGGCGACCGCAATACCGTATAGACCGTTCTCTTCGTCGGTAACGGAATTGGTCCGGCGATTCGAGCTCCCGTACGCAAGACAGTCCTCGCTATCTCCCTGGTGGACTTATCAAGAGAATAGTGGTCGTATGCCTTAAGCTTTATTCTTATTTTCTGGCCATCCATAACTGTCTTTTGTCCTTCTTGCTTCGTAAATCGCAATTACTTAAGTATTTCGCCGATGACACCGGCGCCGACCGTCCGGCCGCCCTCGCGTATCGCAAATCGCAATTCCTTCTCCATCGCTATCGGCATGATTAACTCTACTTCCATCTGCGTGTTGTCCCCGGGCATCACCATCTCAACCCCAGGCAACAACGTCACAACCCCCGTAACATCCGTCGTCCGAAAATAAAACTGCGGCCGATAACCGTTGAAAAACGGCGTGTGACGACCTCCCTCTTCTTTACTCAATACATATACTTCAGCTTTGAATTTCGTGTGCGGCGTGATCGAACCCGGCTTCGCCAGCACCATCCCCCGCTCCAAATCATCCTTATCGACCCCGCGAAGTAAAACGCCAATATTGTCGCCCGCCTGACCCGTGTCCATCAGCTTCCGAAACATCTCGACTCCCGTGCAAACCGACTTGCGCGTCTCGCGTATCCCCACTATCTCAATCTCATCGCTAACCTTCACTTGACCACGCTCCACGCGACCCGTCCCTACCGTCCCTCTACCCGTTATCGAAAATACATCCTCTACAGGCATCAAAAACGGCTTGTCTATATCGCGCTTCGGCTCCGGTATATATTCATCCAACGCCTTCAATAATTCAAATATCGACTTGAACGACGGGTCATCCTTTACCTCCGGGTTCGCGCCCGCCATCATCGCCTGCAACGCGCTCCCACGTATCACCGGCACCTCATCCCCAGGAAACCGATATTTCGTCAGCAAATCTCTTACTTCCAACTCCACTAAATCCAATAACTCCGGATCATCTACCATATCTACTTTATTCATGTATACTATGATGTAAGGAACCCCTACCTGACGCGCCAACAATATATGCTCCCGCGTCTGTGGCATCGGACCATCCGCCGCAGAAACCACCAGAACCGCCCCGTCCATCTGCGCCGCTCCCGTAATCATGTTCTTTACATAATCAGCGTGACCCGGACAGTCAACGTGAGCATAATGCCGCTTCTCCGTCTCGTATTCCACATGCGCCGTCGCGATCGTGATACCACGCTCCCGCTCCTCCGGCGCATTATCAATCGAATCAAAGGTGCGGACACTCGACAAGCCTCGACGACTCAATACCATCGTCATCGCCGCCGTCAACGTCGTCTTCCCATGATCTACATGACCTATCGTACCAACATTCACATGCGGCTTCGTCCTAACATATTTCTCCTTCGCCATAAGCGACCGTAACCTCCGCTAACAATTTTAACAGCCCAAGACCAGGATCGAACTGGTGACCTCGTCCTTACCAAGGACGTGCTCTACCAACTGAGCTACTTGGGCCCGATCTCTTCCAAACCCAAAAATAGGCATACCTCGCCAAAAGGCGAGCCCTAAATATAGATGCCCCAATACGCTTGTCAAGAAATATTTCGCCTAAATCCCTAATTTTTTGCCCAATATAAGAACAATCTGGGGGTTCCATCCCCTACTATACCTCTTTCTCAACTTTGTATAATTCCGCAGGTTAGGCGATAGCTTGAGCGATTTGTTGGAAAATTATACATTTTATTCAAAAAATATGATTTTGTCCCGATTTTTTTTGCCTATCCTTTTTGCCGGCACAAAAAAAAGCGGGAGACGGGGCTCGAACCCGCGACCAACAGCTTGGAAGGCTGTGACTCTAGCCAACTGAGTTACTCCCGCAGGCGAAAAGATTATATATATAATGCATACTCCGCGCAAGTGGATTTTTCGACACTAATTAAAAAATTGCAGGTAAATCTTGACATTTACCATATAAGTTACTAAAACTTGGAGTAGGATACTCGATTTTGGATTACTCAATTGACCAAATGCCCGATGACAGTTGGCTATAGGAGGATTAAATGAGCACAGTGACGGGGAAAACTGATGGTGTGGCAAAAGATATTATTGATTACTTGACGGAAATTGCCAAATTCTATGCGACGGAAATAAAGATACATAGCGGAAAACGGACACCCTCTGAAAGCGCCAATGCAGTATTCAATAACTGGACAAATAATCTCAATAGAGGCCAGATATATGTGGTAGATACTCTGCCTCCCGACAAAAGATCAGAACTGGATAATTGCTACAAGACCGCCAAAGAGGATCCCAAGGCCAAAACCAGCGAAAAGAAGAAAGCTGAAGAAGATTTTCTCAAGACGGCGGCCGAAACTATCGGGATGAAAACTCTGCATTATAAAGGCCGTGCAGTAGATATACTTAAATCCAACTTAACTAATGACAAAATGAGGGAGGCAATTAAGAAGGCTCCAATGAGTGAATTATCGGAGCCCGGCTGTTATCACTATCAAAGTCCGTCAGCGATAGGGGCGGTGACAGAAGACAAAAAGAAGCAATGGCAGAAATAATAAGATTTCCGCTCGCTTGTGATGGTGTTTCATATTGATATACTATTTAATTTCATAGACCTTAAATTTCCCATTTTCCCGTTGATTCGGGTTCCACTTAATAGAGTTGCGGGCAAAATTTATTCCATTCCTGCCCAACGCCGCCAATTCGAGCTTGACAACTGGATCAAAAACGGCTTAATTTACAAATATAAATTACTTACTTTGAACCAATAGGATACATATCAATAACCTTCAACGGGTGGAGGATTTATGTTGAAGTTCTCAAAGCTCATAGTCTTAATGACCTTGATGCTGATGGTTGCCTTTCCGGTCTTTTCAGCGGATGAATTCGGCCAGAAGGCATTAGTTTCGCAGAGTCTTGCGCCAATGCCGCTTCCCTTTGCGCAAAATCAGGGGCAATGGAAAAATGATATTTTATTCCGGGCGAACGTCGGAGGGGCCGCAATCTGGTTTACCGAATCAGGGACTTATTATCAGTTCACGCGCCCTGTAAGTTCCGATTCTACTGCAGGCGGCTCGCCAATTTTCAATTCGGACGGTTCAGTTAGTTCATTTGGCCGTCCCAACGGATTTGAGACAATCGTGATTAAGGCTGTCCTATTGGGCGCCAATCCAACTCCCATGGCTATCGGCCAAGATATTTTGGATTACAAGTGCAATTTCTTCCATGGGAATGATCCGTCAAAATGGCGGACTGATGTT
>Ga0100389_1004394_pt1 | contig 10919 bp, 4 predicted proteins | sample CryGeymeta201513_FD_81537 | JGI IMG/M metagenome (GOLD analysis project Ga0100389, IMG submission 81537) | Groundwater microbial communities from Crystal Geyser aquifers in Utah, USA - Crystal Geyser metaG 2015-13 | ecosystem: Environmental > Aquatic > Deep subsurface > Groundwater | place: USA... | reverse complement strand
GGATAGAGAGGGAGAAGCGATACACAGTTGGAACCTGGGCCGATTATACGAACACGAAGGTGATCTGCTGCGTGCAGTGGAGTTGATGAAGACCGCTGTGGATTACGAACAGTCCATTAGTGATCCTGAAGCAGAGCAACATGCCACCCACCTTTCCAGACTACGAGAGCGCGCTGTGTTATCCTGAAAGGTGTCGCCTTTTGAGGTACTATTTCTGAGCAGGTGGGGCGGAGGGGAGGGTTGCTTTCCCCGATGGGGGCCACGCGGAGCGAATACATACTTTGCGGAAAGAATAGCCATGATCACATTGCATCCCGTTTTGCTTGTCAATAGAACCCCGCAAGCATATAATCCCCCTCAGGATTTACAAATCTACAGGTCACGGGACGACTCGCCCAGATTGGGCACACTTTAATTTCCCAATCCGCGCACCCCGGACTCTCCTGCGTGCGGCTTCGTTCAACTGGGACAGTTGCGGCGGCGCTTTGTCCCTTTTTTCTCCTTTTTTCCTTGAGCATATTCATTGTCGAGAAGCAGGAGAAAAACCACCCATATAAATTTGTTGGAAAGTTAAAACCAACATAGCAAGGGATAACCACATTTATCGCTGTCGCCCTCAGCACTACTATTGCAAGTATATCCACAGTCAAGTACAGCCTTTTGGTCGTATGCAACGGGAGTTGGAATTGGTGTGCTTATCCGAGAGTTTATGAGATGGATAGGCTCGGCGCATAGTAAAAAACAGGGCTGGTAGCAGGCTTGTGATTCCGCGCCAGTTATTTGCAGAAATGATCATGAAAGGCGCAAATAATTCTCTGCCACTCCCAATGCGGCTAACCAGCCCCAAAATTCCAAATATTCTATATCAGGCATCAGGAGATTAAGATGGCCTTTCAACCGAAAGTTAAAGAACAACTAAGGATTGACAAAAAAATCTGGCATATTGCTGAACACCCCTCCGCGCCCGGAATTCCTTATGGGCAGGAAGGACGCGCTGGGGTTGTTTTTCAATTAGTCAACGACCACGGCGAACGGAGTGCGCTCAAAGTCTTTCGCGCCCGTTTCCGCCTGCCTTCACTGGTCTCTCTCAGTCAACGATTGGAAGCGTTTGCTAATCTGTCAGGCTTGGAAGCTTGTCGGCGAATTGTGCTTACACCTGCGCAGCATCGGGAGTTGCTTGAGCAATATCCCGATCTGACTTATGCTGTGCTGATGCCCTGGATTGACGGCCCTACCTGGCTGGAAATTGTGTTGGATAAACGTCCGCTTACGAAGGACCAGGCGCTTGCGCTCAGTCATGCTTTGGCTCAGTCATTGACTGCCATGGAAGAACATGGTATCGCCCATGGGGATCTTTCTGGTCCGAACGTCATCCTCCCTGGTTTGAGCGCAAAATACACTGGCGGGACAAATCCTGTCTCGCTGGTAGATGTGGAGCAAATGTATGCCCCTGGACTGGAAAAACCGACTTCGCTTTCTAGCGGCTCGGCGGGGTATGCTCATCGCCAAGCGACGGGTGGGTTGTGGGGACCCGAATCCGATCGCTTTGCCGGCGCGGTGTTGTTGGCGGAGATGCTCGGCTGGTGTGACCCGCAGGTTTGTCAGGCCGCCTGGGGCGAGAGTTACTTCGAGCCGGGCGAAACACAGCAAGAAAACGAACACTACCACATCCTGCATCAGGCTTTGCAACGCAATTGGGGTATAAAAGTGGCATCCCTCTTCGAGCGCGTCTGGCAGAGCCAGGATTTGAAAGAATGCCCCACCTTTGGCGAGTGGCTGTTGGCGTTGCCCGCGCCGGAACAACCGGCGTCCGCCGTGTTTGCCGCTGCCCGGACAGTTGCCCCAATGGGAACGACGCCCGCCTCCTCCGCTCCGGCTGAGTCGGGACCGCTGCCATGGTCGCCATCGGCGCACGATAGTTTCGAGGCCACGTTCCTGCAAGCGCTGGAGGCGTATCGCTACAAAGAATGGGCGCGGGCGCGGGAATTGCTGTCAGTAATCGTGAAGGAAGCGCCGAATTACGCAGCCAGTGGCTATCGCGCCCGCGACTTGCTCACGGAAGCGGAAAAGCAATTGCGGCGGCGCCCCTTCCCTGCCTGGGCTTGGGGGTTGATAGGCGGAACGCTGGCCTTGGCTTGCGTGGGTGGAATAGCGTTTTTTGGGGGCCTCGTTTTGCCCGGCATGAAGCCCGCCAGTCCAAGCGTTTCCCAACCGACCAAATTGCAGGCGACAGTGGCTCAGGAGATATCCCCCGTTGTTTTGGTACCCTCGCCTTCGTCCACCTCCAAACCTGAGCCAACATACACGCCGTATCCCACTTATACACCTTATCCAACGGACACTCCTTTTCCCACCCGCACATCCACGCCATTTTTTACTTTCACACCGACAATTCCTGCAATTCAGGGAGGAGACACGAGATATTCGGAACAAGATGGTAGGGCAGAGGTTTACATCCCCTATAAGAATGGTTTCTGGATCGATAAAACTGAAATAACCAATGCCATGTATAAACTTTGTGCGCAAGCAGGCGGATGTGTATCGCCAGCGCGCTCCGATTTTTATGGACTGTTCGATTATTACAACGATCCGGCTTTTGAAAATTATCCGGTCGTCTATGTCGGTCTCTCTTATGCTAAAGCCTATTGTGCTTGGGCAGGAAAGCGTTTGCCGACAAGTGACGAATGGGAGGCAGCTGCGCGCGGTACGGATGGACGTATTTATCCTTGGGGAAATAGCGCGCCGGATGGAAGCCGGGCAAATCTCTGCGACGTAAACTGCACGTTGGAAGAATTGGCACACAAGAGAAATTCTTCAATAGATGATGGGTACTCCTACACTTCCCCTGTCGGCAGTTTTCCTTTAGGAGCAAGTCCATATGGGATACTGGATATGGCCGGCAATGTTTGGGAGTGGACTTCGTCTTCCTACGGGAATTATTACGTGATACGTGGAGGAGCGTGGACAAGTGATAGTGAAACCTCAAAATCCACATTTGAAAATTCCTATGATCCTAACGTCATGTGGGTTGATACTGGTTTCAGATGTGTTGCTGATCCATAATGCGGAGATTACTATGACTGTCAACCTTGTTGTGGTTCATAACTCTCTTCCCTGTTTGGAGGTTATATGTCTTTCTCGCCCAATGTGAACGACGCAATCAAAATCAATGGCGCCCGCTATCGTTTCACCGAACACCCATCCGCCAAAGGCATGCCCTATGGACAAACCGGTCGCCGCGCGACGGTTTATCAGGTAAAAGCGCATGATGGGACTCTTTACGCTCTTAAGGTATTTACCCAGGCTTTTCGCTCGGCCCGTCATGCCGAAAACGCCGACCGTTTATTGCCTTTTGCTCATTTGCCTGGCCTGCAAGCCTGTCAGCGCCAAGTTATCACACCACAGAACGAGAAGAAACTTGTAGGTGAACATCCTGACCTGACCTACGCTGTCCTGATGCCCTGGGTCAACGGCGAGACCTGGCAGGAGTTCATGCTGGCTCAACATCCACTGACACCCCAACAAAGTCTAGTAGTGGCGCGCTCGTTTGCCTCGCTTCTTGCGAATATGGAATGTAAAGGCCTTGCGCATTGTGACCTTTCGGGCCCGAATATTATGATTTCGGCCCTCTTGATAACTGGAAAAAGTCTGGAGGATGGAATTGCCCTGGTGGATGTGGACGATTTATACGCCCCCGGACTGCCGTGCCCAGAAAAACTTCCTGGTGGTTCCCCTGGTTACGCCCATAAAACTGCTCCGCAGGGATTGTGGAGCGCTGAAGCCGATCGTTTCGCTACGGCAGTTCTCCTGGCAGAGATGCTCACCTGGCATAACGAGCGCATTCGCCAACAGGCCTTTGGCGAACAATATTTCGACACAACCGAAATTCAAAAGGACTGCCCGCGATATCAATTGATGCTGGAAGCGCTTCGTCGCCACTACGGTGCGCCCATTGCCGATGCATTTCAACTTGCATGGCAGAGCGAGACACTCAATGAGTGTCCGTCTCTCTCCCGTTGGGCGGAACTATTGGACACATCGCTGGGAACGCCGGTTGCCGAAATCGCGGGGCCGGCAACTGGATTTGTCCTTCCAACTTTCAAGCCCGAATTCAAGCCTATTGATGAAGGTGATCCATCTCCCTCTTCCGAAGATACAACGATGGCCGCCTCCTCTTCGATTCATGCAAATACAGATACAAATGCGTTGAGCGAATTTTCCAAGGCTATGAATTCCCCGTCTGCGCAGGCGCCCTCTGGTAACAATAGATGGGTCTGGATATTGGTGGTACTGCTTGCAATTGCCCTGATAATTTTGTTTGCAAGTTATTCGAGTCAGGCTCAGGAACTGCAATCCAATCGTTGGGAGTTGTCCAATGCCAGAGATGAGCAGGCTACAGCGGTTGCAAATGCCAGAAACGAGCAGGCTACCGCTGTTGCAAATGCCAGAAACGATATTATGTCAAATATTGTCGGCTTGAATTACTTCAGGGCAACACTCTCCGACTTTTACAACAATAAAACGATCCCAGTTGTTAATGTAAACGGCGAGCAGATTGGTGAATTAAATCTTGGTTACGGATGGTTTTATGGTGAGAACGATAAACCAACCAATCTCCACAGTTTAGTTACGGTCAGAATTTTTCTGAACATTTACGCAGAGAGTGAAACAGGATATTATGGTTTCACTACAAATTTACAAGATAAATATGATAATGAAGAGCGACACCTGCCGTCAGTAGGTAGCACATTGTCAATTGAAACTTCAGGTTACAAAGCGGCAATAAGAGTGATAGACTACGAGAAGGATTCTGAAACTGCAGGATGGGACGAGCCAGCTTTTGGCGCTCTTGTCCTGGACATTGTAATTTCAAATCAATAATACCTTTGGAGGTTCTTATGCCCTACGAAATCCTTGCCACCAGTAAAACCCCGGCGCTCATCATCTACCTGTTGGATGTTAGCGGCTCAATGAGCGAAAAATTGGGGGGCAAACGCCGTATTGACGTGGTGATGGATGCGCTTGGCGCAATGTTGCGTCAGATGGTCTTTCGCTCCACCAAAGGGAGTCGCGTCTCGCCCCGCTATCGTGTCGCCATGTTCGCGTATAGCGACCATGTCTATGACCTGCTCAACGGAGTCAAAGGTGTGGACCAGGTTGCTCAACTCGGAATACCAGAGCTTACAACGATGCGTAGCACCGATACGGCGCGGGGGTTTGCTGAGGTGGAAAAACTTTTGCAACGCGATCTGCCAGGATTGGCGCAATGCCCTGCCCCACTGGTCTGTCATATGACCGATGGAGAATACACCGATGCCGATCCAGAACCTGTCGTGCGGCGCATTATGTCCATGTCTGTCCCTGATGGTAATATTCTTGTGGAGAATATCTTCATTTCCGATAACATTCTCTCTGAACGCATCAATGATCCGCATCAATGGAGTGGTGTGTTATCGAACAGCAAATTGAACACGAATTACGCTCGTAAACTTCGCTCCACATCTTCTCCCTTGCCAGACAGTTATCGTATCATGATGCGGGAGAGCGGCTATAACATTGCTGACAATGCTATGATGATGATTCCAGGCATGACCCCTGCCCTGGTTGAAATGGGCTTCGTCATGTCTATGTCCACGCCAATTGGACAGGACAGCAGCCATGACCGATGACACTATCGTTCGTGTAAGTCAGGAACAGGATACGCCAGTAGCTGCCGAGCAGCACCGGGTATATGGCTATCGTTACGCTTACAGCCGTTCGGCAGATAGCCAGGCACATCTCGATAAAGGACAGGATTATTTAACCTTTCACGAAAATGGAAAGAGGTTGATATTTGCCTTATGTGATGGCGTTAGTCAATCCTTTTATGGAGACTTGGCCGCTCATCTACTGGGGGATGCGCTGGTGTACTGGCTGTGGAAAAGAACTCCAACACTTGTAGAAACACTTCAGAAAGATCTGGAGGCATTTGTAGACTCGTTGGTCGAGCCAGCCTCAAAACAGGTGGAAACCTATCCAATTCCTTCAGACCTGGCGCCAATGATTTACCAGGTGTTGGAACAAAAGCGGGCTGTGGGCAGCGAAAGCACATTTGTTGCCGGATTGTTCGATTTTGCCGCCGGTCAACTATTTCTGGCGTGGATGGGCGACTCGCGTCTGCGCCTGTGGGGGAAAGATGGGGAAATCACTGGCCGACTTGGGGATGCATTTCATACTCAGGAACGCTGGTCTACCCGCCGCGGGCGTATTGGCGACTTGCATACCCTTTCTATGCCGCTGGGTGAACTGCGCTATCTCATTGCCTATTCTGATGGTCTGGCAAAGTTGGATAAAGTCATGGCGCGGCATTTCCGTGACGCTTCAATCGACTCAATCATCGAAGATGCTCTTCTCCAGCCAGAAAGCGATGACACATCATTCTTCGAAGTCTGGTCAGGAGGTCAGCGTCCTGTTGAACACCCCCCGCTTTCTGCCTCTCCGGACGTCAAGCTGGATGTTGAGGAGGGGCGAGCGCGGGTTCGCTGGCGTCCGGTAGCGGGGGCCGCCTTTTATGAAGTGCGCCTTGATGATGGACAATTGTTCACTGTCTATTCACCAGGGCGGTCACTGGAATTTCCCAAAGACACGCTGAAAGTTGGTGCGCGTACTCTGCGCCTCCGTGCCTGGGATGATGAACCGGGCAAATGGAGCGCTGAACTGCCGGTTCCGCAGGAACTGCTTCAACCGGCTGCACCTCCCCCCCAAGTGATTCCCGTCTCGCCACCTCGACCCCAACCAGCGGCGCCGACTCCTGTCCCGTTCCCGGCCCCAATCGCGCCTCCGCCTGTTCATCCCCGTCCGACGCCGCCTTCGCCATCACATGTTCATGCTCAAACCCCATGGTTTCGTTATGTTTTTGGCGGGTTAACCGCATTATTAACCTGCTGCCTGGTTGTAACACTCTTGCTTTGGCCAGGCTCCCCACTTCCCGCGATGTTTTTTCCTTCTCCCACATTGGTTCCAGTGCCGACAAAGATTCCACCTACTCCCATCTCGTTGCCGACAATAATTCATGATGCCACATTTACAGCCGCACCTCCTGAGAGCTCCGCTCTTCCTGAAATTACGCCAACGCCTATCCTGTCCACCGCCACATCTTACCTGATCGAAACTCCTGTTTTTACTTTACAACTTTGTCCAAAATGGAGTGATGTGGATGTGCTGGAAAGCCCTCTCAATTGGAAGCAAATTGCCACGCTTTCAAAGGACACATGCTTATATTTTGATGCTTGGATGGATGCCCCCGAAAATTTGGATTGGTTCCGAATTTCGCCAGAACAAGAAGAGTATCTTGAACTGGCTGGAAAATGGATTATGGGTAACCGTCTTAAATTACCCGAAGATGAGTCATGGAGAACATCGTTACTACAGATTATTCCGACTCCCATCCCCTCGCCAACGTTAACTCCCAGCCAGATCCCATCGCCCAGCGTTATGCCCCCTTCCATACCTTAATGTTCTGGATGTGACCCATGCCCTTTCGACCCAACCCCAACGATGAACTGACCATCAACGGCGTAACCTACCGCGTCGCCGAACACCCCTCTGCTCCCGGCATGCCCTATGGACAGGAGGGCAGGGCCGGTATTGTTTATCGTTTACTTCCTGCTCGATCTGGGAAAGGGGTTAAGAGTGAGGGGCAGGCCCTCAAAGTCTTCAAGCCGCGTTTCCGCCTGCCATATCTTGTCTCTCAGGCAGATAAATTATCCGCTTTTGCCGACCTGCCTGGTCTGCAAGCCGCGCGCCGTATTGTCCTCACCCCTCAGCGTCACTCTGACTTGCTTCGCCAGTATCCCGACCTGACCTACGCCGTGCTGATGCCCTGGATCGAAGGCCCGACCTGGCTGGAAATCGTCCTCGAGAAAAAACCTTTTACACCAGAGCAATCCCTGGCATTGGCGCATAACTTGGCTGAGGCGCTTTCCCGGTTGGAACAGAATGGCGTCGCGCATTGTGACCTTTCGGGTCCAAACGTGATATTGCCTGCCCTTGCAGGCGGTGATGGCATCGCCCTCATTGACTTGGAAGGTTTCTACGCCCCCGGCATGATCCAGCCGCAGGCGCTATCCAGCGGCTCTGCGGGGTATGCGCACAAGCAGGCCGCCGGCGGGTTGTGGGGGACCGAAGCTGACCGCTTTGCCGGGGCGGTGCTATTGGCGGAGATACTCGGCTGGTGTGACCCGCAGGTCTGTCAGGCCGCCTGGAGCGAAAGTTATTTCGAGCCGAAAGAGATGCAGCAGGAAGGCGAGCGTTTCCGCGCCCTGATTGCTTCGCTCCGCCATCACTGGGGCGATAACGTGGCCAACATCTTCGAGCGTGCCTGGCGCAGCGACTCGCTTTCAGATTGCCCCACCTTCGGTGAATGGCTGGTGGCGCTGCCAGAGATGGAGAAGGAACACAAGGAGGGTGTGGCCGAACCATCTTTCACGTTCCGCGGCGGTGGGGAAGCCCAAAGCCTGGAAGAACTCGTCCGCTTGTGCGAAGCCAGGCCCGATGATGCCATCTGGCATCTGGAGAGGGGAGAACTTGAAAACTGGTTGCGGGCCGTCGGACGAGGGGATCTGGCGCAAGCGGCGGCCGAAGCCAGGCAGGCCGGGAAGAGCGGCCCCGAGCGGCTCAAGCGATTCCTGAACCTCACAGGTATTCCCCACCATTATGAGCCTGCACTGCCTGGGAAAGGCCAGGAAACTCCTCAGCCGACTCCCGCGCCCCTCAGCCTGGAGGAACTTCGCTCCCAGATATACGCCCTGGTCGCTCAGGGGCAGTGGAAAGAGGCCCTGAAGGTGTGCAGCGTGCTTCTGAACCGCTGGCCCGACCAGGGGGACATCGTGCTTCTATCCCTCAAGGCTCGCCATCTGGCCGAAATGGAAGAAGAGTTGGACCAGGCTTTCCTCAAGGCAGTGCAATCCAGCCAGGGGGAGGACTGGGAACGCTGCTGGAAAGCTGCCTACGCCCTCCTGCAACAGGCCCCTCAGGCCCACCAGTACCAGGAAATCGCCGAGAGGGCCCAACGGGAGATGGAATGGGCTGCCATTGTGAAGCGCGCCGAAACGTTGCTGACCGAGAAACGGGAGGAAGAGGCTGCCGCACTGCTCGTCACTGTGCCGCGCGACCATCCTGCTACGGCCAGACTGCATGCCCAGGTGGAGACGGAGCGAAATCGGAAACGGCGTGTGGCCGAATTGCTCCAGCAGGTGCGGGAACACCTGGCGCACGGAGCCTGGGATGAAGCCATCAGCGCCTGCCAGATAGGGCTGGCCCTCAACGGGCCACTGGAAGATTTCAACCCTCTCTTGGAGCATGCGCGTCGGGAGAAGGACACGGAAGAGGAGGTGGCCTGGCATGTAGCCGAAGCCGATCGGGCAGCCGGCGACATGGATTGGGAACGAGCAATTACGCTGACAGACCAGGCGCTGGCCCTGCGCCCGCAACGGGCTGAGCTGCGCGGCCGACATGAACAATTTGTCCAGTATCGTGACTGGGCTTCCAAACTGGAAGAGGCGCGCAAACTGCTGGCAACACACCAGTGGGCCCAGGCCGGCGCACTTCTGGAGGACATCCCGGATCCGTTTATGCGTACCGTTGCCCTTAAGGAGCAGATACGTCGGGAAATTTCTCGCCACAACGCGTTGCAGGAGGCCCGGCGGGCTTATGATGGGCAGCGAGTGCTGGACCTGCTGGCCGACGCTCCGCCGGATTACCCGGACCTGGAAGATCTGCGCCGCTGGGCTCAGGCCGAGATCGAGCGGCAGCAGAACTTGGAAGCCGCCCGGCGGGCTTATGATGGGCAGCGAGTGCTGGACCTGCTGGCTGACGTTCCTCCGGATTACCCGGACCTGGAAAACCTGCGCCGTTGGGATCAGGCCGAGATCGAACGGCGGCAGAACCTGGAAGCTGCCCGGCGGGCTTATGATGGGCAACGAGTGCTGGACCTACTGGCCGACGCTCCGCCGGATTACCCGGACCTGGAAGACCTGCGCCGCTTGGCGGAGGAGTGGCAGGCCAGCTGCCAGGCGCTGGAGGAGGCTCGCCAGGCCAGCCGATGGGAGGAGCTGCTCACTCTGCTGGAGGCCTTACCCTCCGATCACCCGGATCGGGACCGACTCATCCAGGAATCCAAGCGCGCGCTGTGGCAACAGGAACGCCGGACGCAGGTGGAGGAAACTCTATCGGTTGGAAAGTGGGAAGAAGTCGTTGCCCTCTGTGACCAGACTATCGCCGAAGGCGGAGAGCCGGCGCTATTCAGTGACCTGCGAAACCGCGCCCTTCAGGAGCAGGAAACAGATCGGGAGGTGGAACGAATTGTCGCGGAGGCCGAGAGATACACGCGTGATGATGACTTTGCTTCCGCCCTGGCCTCCCTGGAGCGCGCCGTTGCCCTGAGGCCAGGACGGGAAGACCTGTTTCGTCAGATGGCGGAAACTCGCCAAGCGCTGGAGCGGGAGCAGCGGCTGGCGCAGGCTCGGCAGTCCTTCGCCGAGAACCGTTGGGCCGATGTATTGGCAACGCTGCAGGACATTCCCGCAGGCGACGCTCGCGTGGAAGCCTTGCAGCAGCAAGCCCGCGACCGCCTGGCGGCCGAACTCTATGCCCGGCTGGAGAATCTGGAACAGGCCGGTGACTGGGATTCGGCCCTGGCGACCCTCCAGAATTTGCAGACACTGGTGGAAGACCCCTCCTTATCGGAGAGGATTCGGCAGGCTGGGCAAGAGCGCTGCTCAGACCCTGGCTCATACCCAGCAAGCCATTGCCCGTGGCCACTGGCAGGATGCGCTGGCCACGATTCAGGAAGTTCTGCTCTTGTTTCCAAACCGTGCGGATGCCCTGGCTCTTCAGGAGCAGATACAGCAGGCCCTTGCGGCCCAGCGCGCCCGCAGGCG
>Ga0100389_1004389_pt1 | contig 10922 bp, 10 predicted proteins | sample CryGeymeta201513_FD_81537 | JGI IMG/M metagenome (GOLD analysis project Ga0100389, IMG submission 81537) | Groundwater microbial communities from Crystal Geyser aquifers in Utah, USA - Crystal Geyser metaG 2015-13 | ecosystem: Environmental > Aquatic > Deep subsurface > Groundwater | place: USA... | reverse complement strand
TTATTTGATTCATTTTATTCGCATCAAATTCATTTAAATTAGTGTTATGGAAAGGGGGTGAAATATGAGAAAACAAAAAGGTTTTACATTGATTGAGTTATTGGTGGTTATCGCCATTATCGGCTTATTGTCAACTTTGGCGATTGTCAGCTTGAATACGGCCAGAGCTAAAGCCAGGGACGCCAAGCGCATTGCTGATGTCAGGCAAATGGCCACTATTTTAGCCATGGAAGCCACTACTAATGAAAATGCTGCTTTAGAAATATGTATTTTGGCTGATGCGCTTACTGAAACTTGCACCGGGCCAGGCGAGGTATTACAATTTTCTAAGTTTGAAGATCCTTCTACGCCAGACACAGCTTGCACAGCAACTTCTGCCGGCACTTGCGGTTATTCTATTACTGCCGACGCCGCCACTGTTAGCGATGCCGTTATTAGATTTTATTTAGAAGATGGCGCGGGCGGTCTATTAGCTGGTCTTCATACGATGGATGCAAACGGAGTATTCAATTAGAAATAGCATCACAGTAATTTTATCAGTTTAGCAATATATTTTAATTGCGATAAAATTCACTAGTAAATTTTATCTTTCCCGCCCCGGTTTTACCGGGGCGGGATTGTTTTTGGGAAAATACTTAAATCCAAAACATCCGATGTCCGCTCAGACTGTCCGAAAAATATTTTTTTGTCATTCCCGACCTGATCGGGAATCTAGAAAGGTTTAATATCAGACAAATTATGGATTCGGAGCTTTCGCGGGAATGACAGTAAAGCGCGGTTTTTGGATAGTCTAGCTGAATTCACGGCCGGCTCCGCTAATGGGGCAGGCAAGTTCAGGATGACAGGGGCGGAGGGTAGTTAGCAAGGGCGAAAAGTAGAAGTCCGACCTCTCCTAAAGAGGTCGGACTTATTTATTAAAAACTTTTTCAATAAATTATGATATAATATAATTATGAACGCTATTATATTAATTTTCATCTTCCTCTTCGGCCTGATAATCGGCTCGTTTTTAAACTGCCTGATCTGGCGCCTGCGCAAAAAAGAAAGCATCATGGGCCGGTCTTATTGCCCCGAGTGCCGGCAGCAGATTGCCTGGTACGACAATATGCCGGTGCTAAGCTTTTTACTATTAAGAGGCAAATGCCGGCACTGCCATAAAAAAATATCGTGGCAATATCCGGCCGTAGAGTTGATAACCGGAATATTGTTTGTAGCGGTTTTTATAAAAAATGCATTTTCATCAGAATTCATTATTCATGATTCATTATTCATAATTCAAACAGTCAGAGACTGTTTTTTAATCAGCGTCATGATTATTATTTTTATCTACGATTTACGCTGGTATTTAATACTTGACTCCGTAACCATTCCGGCCGCCATTATAATTTTTTTTCTTAATTTACTGTTCGGTTTTAATTTGTGGAATTTGGCTATTTCTGTTATAATAGGAGGTAGTTTCTTTTTAATTCAATTTTTAATTTCTCAGGGAAAATGGATCGGCGGCGGCGATATCCGGCTGGGAGTTTTGATGGGCGCGGCTCTGGGCTGGCCTTATGTCTTGCTAGCTATTTTTATATCTTATTTAATCGGTTCAGCAGTTGGAGTCGGCCTGATGCTGGCCGGCAAAAAACAAATGGGCTCCAAAGTGCCCTTAGGCACTTTCTTGGCCGTTGGAACGGTAATTACCTTATTTTTAGGAGAAAAGATACTGGCTTGGTATTTATAATTTTAATCCGTCATCCTGAGCTAAAGGCGAAGGATCCCGAGGTTTACGCACTGTTCGTTTTACAACGGGATTCTTCCCCTTCGGCGCGGCTCAGGGTTAGAATGACGAAAGGGTCCCCCTTTTTTGTCTATGAATTAGTTGATTTCTACAGGAATGACAAAATAAAAAAATAGGAATAGCAAAAATAATAAATGTGTGGATTCTAAAAAATAAAAAGTAAAAATGAAAGATTTTTTTAACGCCAAAACTTGGAAAATCGCTTTAGGCATATTATTTACCGCTTTATTTATAAGCTTGATTATTATTGTTTTAGTGTATAAAAATAATGATCGGGCGCAAGCAGCCAGCGGAGATAATGTCAGCGGTTTTGCTTGGAGCGAAAATTTCGGCTGGATTAGCTTTAACTCAACCGAATGCGATATTGACGGCAATGGATTTATAGATGGTAATGGCATAGATGATGATCTTGATTGCGGCGGAGACAATAGTAGTACCCTCATAGTAGATTACGGAGCAAAGGTAGATGTCGCTACCGGGCAGATGTCCGGCTTTGCTTGGAGTCCTAACATTGGCTGGATTTATTTTGGTGATTCTAATAATATACCCGAAGCGCTGCTGGCTGAAGCTCCGACTATAGCCGGATACACTAAAGAATGGCCGATAATTCATAAGGGAAGCACTATTGCCGAGCAATTAAATCCGATTAAAACCGTCACCGGCTGGGCGAAGATTTTAACTTTGGAAAACGACGGCTGGATGAAGATGATGGGGGCAAGTATTCCTGGAGGAGACCCTTACGGAGTTGCGATTGATATGGATACCGGATTTTTTTCCGGTTGGTCTTGGAACGCCACCTCTACTTACGGCGTGGGCGCAGGCTGGGTAAGTTATAATAGCGACAATTGCGATATTGACGGCAACGGATTTATTGACGGTAACGGCATAGATGATGATTTAGATTGCGGCGGAGACAATGCTGCCACTCCTATAATTGATTATAAAGTAAAAAGTAATTTTAATACCCCGCCTTCAGTACCAGTTTCTAGTTTATCTGCTCCTAATTGGGGCCCGGTGCAAGCTTGTTTATATGAAGCAAGACAGGCATTACTGCGCTGGGACAATAAAGATGTTGATTCAGGCGCGGAGATAATTGCTTATCAGCTTATTTTAACCGATAATGATGGCGGTTCTTCAAGTTTTAATAGCGGCATTTGTACCGGACTAAATACCTGCACAGGGGTTTGCGACTCCACTAAATGTAAATTAGATACAAATGCTTTGTGTTTTACAAATAATCTTGGCACAGGCAGCCAATGCCAATATATATTAGATAGTTCAGATTTGGAATATGGCACTCTTTACTCATGGCAAGTTAAGGTTTGGGATGACTGGGGCGCAAGTTCCGGATTGATACCCGGTCCTGATTTTATCACTTATTTACATGAATTTCCGAACGTAGGCAACCCGGCAGATTATTTGGGCCGGGTAAGCCAGGATGAGCAGATAAAATTCAACGCCACTAGCAGTTATTATACTTTCGCTAATCCCAATACTTCACCGACTACTTGTGATGAAACAAATTGCCTTTGGAATTGGACTTTTGAGGTGGGCGGAAATCCAGATGCAAATACCACATTTGCACCCCCGACTACATTTGCTTCCTCCAGCCCGATTGTGGTATTCAGCACCGAAAACACGCGCTATGTTTATGTGGCAGTTACGGATTCGGATTTATACACTTGCACTTCCACGGCGGTGGTGGAAGTAAACAAGAAATTGCCTTCCTGGATAGAAACCAGATAATAATTTTGGACATTTTGGACATCCGATGTCCAAGTGGACATCGGATGTCCTGTTCCCTAATTTCCGATAAAACTTTGTTATTAAAATTTTAACAATGGATTATAATAAAAAAGCATTGCCACTTTCCAATAAGAACGGAAATTCAACGGGGTTTACCTTACTGGAGTTATTGACCAGTATTTTTATTATTATGCTGCTTTCCGTAATTTTTGTAATTGATTATAGAAACATCAGCCAGAAAAACGAAGTAAGCATATCCGCCCAGAAATTAATTTCCGACGCCAGATTGGCGCAAAACCAGGCGCTGGGGCTGGCCAAGTTCGGCTCTTCGCCGACCACGCCTAAGGGTTGGGGTGTGTATATAGATACGGCAAACAATGATCAATATATTATTTTTGCCGATTTAAATAGCAATAACATTTATGACAACCTTGAGGAAAGTAAGATTATCATACTGACCAAAGGTATCACTATTTCCCCGCCGGGCGCGGTAAGCCGTTATGACATTCTTTTTATTCCGCCTAATCCGGATACGGTTATTACACAAGATTTGTTTACACCCGTTACTTCAGCGACTATAAAATTAACCGACGGCGTTAATGCAAAAGATGTCATAGTCAATTCTTTCGGCCTGGTGGAAGCGCAGTAGGAAATATTATTTATAATTTTAATTCTGCTATCCGTCATTCTGAATGAGCCCGCCAAAATTTTTGCGGAGCAAAAATTTAGGCGGTGGAGTGAAGAATCCCGTGGTAAAACGGACAGGGCATGTGAAAACGAGATCCCTGCCTGCCGGCCCGCTTCGCCATAGCTTCAGTGAGGCGAGCAGGTAGGCTTCGCCTTTGGCTCAGGATGACGGAGATAACGGGAATGATGGTAAAATAATTTTTAATCAACAATAAATTCTGCCTATAATTTTAATTTATGCATAAAATATTAAAATCTCAAATCGGCTTCAGCTTGTTAGAAGTGGTAATCGCCACCACGGTAATTTCCGTGGGCTTGGTCGGCATCTTGGGCTTGGTTATCCAGAATATAGCCATCCAGCAGACGTATAAAAATACTTTAGTCGCTTCCATGCTGGCGCAGGAAGGATTGGAGCTGGCCCGGAATATCAGGGACAAGAACTGGCTGACCGCCGGCGCCGATTATAATGACGGGCTGGCGCCTCTCGGCGTGATTGCTACCTCCACTATTTATTATGATTATAATAATAAAAAAATAGCCACTTCCAGCGCGGTTGCTATAGATAGCGCGGCGGCTAAATTATATCTTGACGCAAACGGGTTTTATATAAATAGTGGGACCGCGACTTCCACTATTTTTAGCCGGATAATCGTGGCAACGGTTTCGGCCACCGCTTCCTCTACTGTGGTTAAAGCGGAAGTGGGCTGGAGCGACCGGGGCAAGAAGCACAATTACATTGCCGAAACCATCTTGTATGACTGGCGGTAATTTCTTTAACTTAGAAGCGTAGCTATAAAAAAAAAGGGGTGAGTTTTATACTCACCCCTGCTGCGTTCAGCTTGGCTGTTTGTTCTTTAGCACCATGATGGGCTACCTCCTTTCTGGGCTCTTTGTTGCTTCTTGTATATTTCGTCCCTGGATTAAAGGGAAAGAGCCGTCCTGATTAATTAAAGAGCGGAATGCTTTTTGTTCTTCTTCGCCTAATAAAGGCAATATCCTCTTTTCAATCCTTGGCATCATACAGCAGGAATTAGGATCAATTGCTTTTATTGTCCCTAACCACCTTCTTGAATCGGCGCGACAACCGCCGCCGCAAATTTTAATGTAGCGGCAATTACCGCAACCCAAAGAACCAACTGTGATATTTTTAAAATCGCTTAGCCATTTTGAATTTACCGTGGCTTCCTTGATTGTTTGTTCTTTTACGGAAGCGAAAGGCAGATTGAGCGCCGGACAAAAGATTAAATCGCCGTTAGCGTTTACGCAGAGAAATTCATAATTGTAGGAACAAGGATGTCCGGATAAGGACATCGGGGCGTAATCTTCTTTGTCAATCCATGAGTAATAGACATTGTCAATACTGAACATAAACGGCTTGCCATCGCCCTGATGCCTGCTAATTAAATCAGCATATAAAGAAAACATTTTATCATACTCGGAAAAATTAAGTATGTCCCGATTTTTTTCCGTCCGTACCGTCTTCCAGAGCTGGCTTAAACGCCACCGGTAAATACCTAACTTTTTTAGGAGTTTATAAAGATTTGGAATTTCCTCTTCTTTATAGCAAGCTGAATTTTTTTCTCCAGCATGGCAATAAAGACATTTTATATCACAACTGCCTGTTAACTCTAAACGCGCGGAATTAAACATGATAACCCTCCTTGTGTCTCATTTAATAGGCGCTGGCAAATATCCAGCGTTTTTGGTAAGAAGTTTTTTTGCCGCAATGCACGCAATAATGTTCGCCATTTTCTTCCGTCCCATTTAAAGGAAGACAGCGGCTAACGGCCTTAACCTTTTCTTTTATTTGGGCTTCGCAAGTTTCATCGCCGCACCAATGGGAAAAAACATATCCGCCTCGCTTGATAGCGTTATAAAATTCTTCCCAGGTATCGGCGTTTTGGCTGTTTTCTTGCCGGCGTTTTAAAGCGGTGGCAAAAAGGTTGGCCTGTATTTCTTCCAGCAATTTTTTTACTCTTTCTCTTAAGAGATTAATTTGGCAATTTTCTTTGGCGCCGGTATCGCGGCGGACAATAACCGCCTGATTTTTTTCCAAATCCCTTGGTCCGATTTCAACCCGTATAGGAATTCCTTTTCTTTCCCATTCATAATATTTTTCCCCCGGGCGCAAATCAAGACGTTCATCAAGCTTGGCTGAATAAATGCTGGAAAGTTCCACTTGCATTTTTTTTGCTTCCTTAAATACCGGATCGGATTCTTCCCGGGCAATGGGGATGATTATAACTTGAATGGGCGCTATCAGTGGAGGAAGCACTAGTCCCTTATCATCGCTATGGCTCATAATCAGTCCGCCGATTAATCTTGTGCTTACGCCCCAGCTAGTTTGGCAGGCGTATTGAGTTTGGCCATCCTTGTTAAAATATTTCACTTTGAAAGATTTAGCAAAGTGATCTCCCAAATTATGCGAAGTGCCGGCCTGGAGCGATTTACCGTCCTGCATAAGCGCTTCAATGCAATAAGTTTTTAAAGCGCCGGCGAATTTCTCGCCTTCTGATTTTTGGCCCATATGCACTGGCATAGCTAAATATTTTTCCGCGAAATGTTCATAAATGTCCTTCAGGATCATTAAAGCGTATTTTTCCGCTTCTTCCAAAGTCGCATGGGCCGTATGGCCTTCTTGCCATAGAAATTCCGTAGTCCTTAAAAATAAGCGCGGCCTCATCTCCCAGCGCACTACATTGGCCCATTGGTTTATGACTAAGGGCAGATCGCGATAGGATTGAATCCAGCGGGAGAAAGCTTCGTAGATTATAGTTTCCGAAGTCGGCCTAATTACTAACGGCTCTTCTAACTTCTTGCCCCCGCCATGAGTTACCACCGCTAATTCCGGAGAAAAACCTTTTACATGCTCGGCTTCGCGCTTTAGAAAACTTTCCGGAATGAATAGAGGGAAGTAAGCGTTAGCTACGCCCTTGCCTTTAATCATATTATCCAGAATACCAACCATTTTTTCCCAAATAGCATAACCGTATGGTTTAATAATCATACAGCCTCTGACCGGCGCGTGTTCGGCTAAATCGGCGCCAGCGATAATATCCAAATACCACTCGGAATAATTTTCAGACCTTTTTGTTATTTTTTTCATTTTTATTCTCCTTATAAGAATTTTTTTTGTTTTATATTTATTGTTTTATAATACCATTTCCACCCATTAATTGTAAAGAACAATCCAATCATAAATATGCCTTAAACTTAAGATATTTTTATAGCTTTGTAAATTTCTAAAATTTTTTCTTTATTATGAAAAATCTTGTCAAAATGCCATAATTTTGTTAACATAGCAATATGCGAAACAGCAAAAAAAATCTTAATATAGGGATTTTAGGTTTCGGCCACATGGGTGAAGCGATTTTTCGCCTTCTCAAAAAAATACCCAACCTTTCTTTTAATATATGTTCTTTAGGCATAAAAAAAATTACCGGAGCCGTTTGCGTAGAAAGCATCCGTGAATTAGTGGAAAAGTCAAACCCGCTATTTCTCTGTATTAAACCGCAGGAATTTTATTCGCTAAACAGGAATGATTTCCCGGAAAAAACAACTGACAAAATTATAATTTCCATCATGGCCGGCGTTTGTATAAAAAATATTAAAAAGATAACCGGTCAAGAAAAAATTGTCCGAACCATGCCGAATCTACCGCTGCAAGTCGGCGAGGGCGTAATCGGCTGGCATGCCAATAAGAAAATATTCAAAAGATCAGAACTCAAAGAAATTGAAACACTGCTTTTATTTTTTGGAAAAAAATTATTTGTAAAAAAAGAAAATGCGATTGATTCCTTAACCGCTATTTCCGGATCCGGTCCCGCTTATGTTTTTCTCTTCGCGGAAGCGCTTATTCGTTCCGCTGTATATTTTGGATTTACCAAGGAACAATCTCAGCAAATAGTTTTACAAACAATTAAAGGGTCCTTGGCATATATTGATTCGCAAGAAAAAAATTTTAACCTTGAAAAACTTATCGCTAAAATAAAATCTAAAAAAGGAACAACCGAAGCGGCGCTTAATGAAATTGGCGTTAAGGCTTTTTATGACAAATGGCTAAAAGCGACTAGCGCGGCCGGCAAAAGAGCCAATGAGTTATCATCCTATGAGATTAAATAGAATAGATAAAAAAATAATCGCCGCCAAGCAAGCTTCGGAAAACATTCTCAATCTGAGCGACAATACCCGGAAAAAAGTATTGCTGGATATTTCATTTGCGCTGCTCCGCCAGGCGCGAGGAATTATAGCTGCCAATAAAAAAGATATTGCGGCGGCAAAAAAAATAGGCAGGAATGAAAGTTTTATTGAGCGCTTGGCTCTTAATCAAGAAAAAATAGCTTCTCTGGCTGATTCAATTAGAAAGATAGCGCTTAAGAAGGATATTCTGTTTAAAAAAATTGAAGCCAGAACCATGCCCAGTGGCATAACTATTCAGAAGGTGCGCGTCCCCCTCGGTTTAATCGCTATAATTTTTGAATCTCGTCCTAACGTTACTGCCGATGCCTTTGCCTTAGCCTTTAAAAGTGGCAACGCGGTAATTCTAAAGGGCGGAAAAGAAATAAAATATACAAACAATAAATTAATTGATCTTATCAAAAAAATACTTTCTACTAATAAAATAAGCCCGGAAATAATTCAAGATGTCGGGGGCATTAATAGAAATTTAACTAAAAATCTAATCTTCAATGAGCTAATAGACTGTTTAATCCCTCGAGGCGGAAAAAAACTTATTGATTTCGTAAAAAATAATGCTAAAATTTCCGTTATAATTACCGGCGCGTCAGTTGTTCACGCCTATGTAGATGAAGATGCCGACCTGAGTATGGCCAAGAAAATTATATTAAATGCTAAAACGCGGCGAGTTTCTATCTGTAATGCGTTAGATGTTATTCTGTTGCACAAAAAAATTTATAAAAAATTATTGAATTTATCTATAATGGAGTTGTCTGATAAAAAAGTTGAAATTAGAGCAGACGAAATAAGCCACGCCTTACTTAAAAAAATAAGGTATTCAAAATTAAAGCTAGCCAAACCGCAAGATTTTAATACTGAATTTCTAGATTATATTCTGGCCATAAAAGTCGTACGAAATTTTTCAGAAGCGCTGGCCCACATTAAAAAACATAGTTTAGGACACAGTGAAATTATTATTACAAAATCAAAATATAAGGCAAAAATTTTCTTTAAGCAAATTGACGCCGCTTGCCTTTATCTTAACACCTCCTCTCAATTTAGTGATGGCGGAGAGTTTGGATTGGGCGGGGAAATTGGCATTAGCACGCAAAAACTCCATGCCCGCGGCCCTTTTGCGTTTCAAGAACTCATGACCTACAAATATATAATTTCCAGTAAAGGCGCTCTTAGAAAATAAAAAGGGCCTTTTTATGAAAGGCCCCGGACAATAAAAGTTTTTTTTATAAATACATGAAGTAGTTATAGTGGATCGCCACTATGTCAGCGGCCTTAGTCTTAGCTTTGTCAACATCTGATTTGTTCTTATACTCCTCAATAAGCTTAGCTAATTTTCCCGCTGAATGTTTGCACATCCCTCTGCCTAAAATAACACCTTCATCATCGCAGACTTCCACAACATCTTTCTCGGAAAAATTACCGTCAATCTTCTCTATGCCCGTAAAAAGAATTGAGGCCGTTTGCTTCTTCCTTAGAATATCCGCGATAAAAGTGCTGACAATTATTTTGCCTTCGCTAACAGCCGCGATTGCCAGCCAGCCCCTGATTGCCCCAACTTTTTTAGTTCTCTGCGGAGGAAAAAATGTGCCGGCGGAAACATCTTTTTGCGTCAGCTTTAGGAGAATATTTTTTTCCAATCCGTTCGCAATATGAACGGAAATGCCAAGCGAAGTAACCAGATCGGCAGTCATCAATTTGCTTTTCATGCCTCCTTTTCCTGAGCGCGTTATGTCGTCAATATTTTTAATGTAATTGCCAATTTCGGTAATTAATGGAATTACTTTTGCGCCAGAATCATTAGGCGACTTATCAAATACTCCGCTGACATTGGTGAGCAGTATTAGAGAATCTGCCACCAGCATAGCCGTAATCATTGCCGCTAACTGGTCATTATCGCTAAAATCCAGTTCTTCCGGGGAAAGCACGTCATTTTCATTAAATATAGGCACGATTCCTAATCGCAGAAGATTACTGGCGACAGTTTTCATGCTCATATACCGGTCACGATCCGCGAAATCAGCTCTGGTCGCCAAAATTTGAGAACAGTAAAGATTATGCTTGCCAAACTCATCATTATAAAAAGCCATTAATTTAGGCTGGCCAATCGACGCGAGAATCTGTTCTTTGATTAAGCTTTGCCCGTATTTCTTGGCTGCCCCCTCATCAATCCCAAAATCATAGCTGAGAGCGGACCGGCCGAGACTTACGGCGCCGGAAGTGATAATAACAACTTTTAGTTCTTTCTCATTTTTAAGCTTGGCGGATATCCTCAATCAAAACACGAGCAATATCCCTATTAAGTTGTCCGTCTTCCTGTGTTAAAACGCGGGATCCTATCTTTATTACAATTGTTTTGTTGTCCATAATTTTAATATATGCCTTTATATGATTTTGTACTGTTGCAGAGTCAAAGCTACCTTCTGTGGATAATTAATATTATTTAAAGATAAAAATAATGTAGACGCTATTTTTTCTTGAGGCGTCATTCTGTTCATTCCATATCCCCCATGTC
>Ga0100389_1004372_pt1 | contig 10949 bp, 5 predicted proteins | sample CryGeymeta201513_FD_81537 | JGI IMG/M metagenome (GOLD analysis project Ga0100389, IMG submission 81537) | Groundwater microbial communities from Crystal Geyser aquifers in Utah, USA - Crystal Geyser metaG 2015-13 | ecosystem: Environmental > Aquatic > Deep subsurface > Groundwater | place: USA... | reverse complement strand
GTCGGGGCCCTTGCCGACCCGGACCGCGCCTTGATCGGAGAGGATCTTGTTCGTCCGCGCGGCGAGGTCAACCCACAGGAGATCCGGTCCGCCACCGTCCAACACCACGACCGCGGTCGGTCCGGCCACCGCCAAGTCCACGGGCGCGCTAATCCCTGGCCCCACCCCGGTCACCTCCACGGCCCCCCCGGGGGCCAACTGGAAGAGCCCTGCCGAACCGGTGTCGAGGTAATAGGTCTGGCCCGCTCCGTCCGCGTCGACCCGGACGCCGCAGCAGGTGGCGCCCGCGAAGAGGGGGTCGGTGGTCGGGTCGCTACGGTCCCCGGTGGCGAGATCGACCGCCCGCAGGGGGGTGGGGAAGGTGGCGTTGGGATCCACCACCACCAGGCCACCCGCCCCTGGAGCCGCCACGTCGCTCAACGTCTCGAACGGGCTACCGCCCCCGATCAGCACGGGCAGCGCGGGTGGTGCGGGAACCGTGTTGCCGGAGATCTGGCTCCGGCTACCGTCCACCGCGCTCACCGCGTAGAGGTACTGGGCGGGGAGGTTGCCGCCGTGCAGGTCGGCGACGTAGATCGTCCCGCTGGTGAGGTCGACATCGGCGGCGAGCGGCCCGCCGAAATCGGTTCCATGGCCGTCGCCGTTCACCGAGACCCCCGAGCGGACGCCGGTGTCTGGCTTCAGGCGCACCACTTCCGGGGGGAAGACGATCGGGACAACGCCCGGAATGAAGGCTCCGCGATCCACGATCACCAGGTTGCCGTCCGCCTCCGCCACCAGATCGGTCGGGGCACCGAGGTCCGGGGCGGCGCTCAGGCCGGCCGGTACCGCGCCGTTGTCCACGGTGGTGAGGAGCCGCCGGGGGGCGTCCACGTTACCCGCGCCGTCCGCGGCGGCGACCTCGATCGGCGTTGCCAAGCCGAGGATCTTCACCCCGGTGGCGGTCCACAGGTCCGGGTCGGTCGCGTCCCGCACGGCAGCGGTCCCGTTGAGGGTCACCGCGGTCACCCCACTCAGATCGGTGGCGGCGACGGTGATCGAGGTCACCGGCCCGACGATCCCACGCAAGGGGAAGAGCAGGGTCACCACCGGCGGCGTGGTGTCGTGCACGGTCACCGTCTGGATCGCGGTGGCGGTGTTGCCCGCGCTGTCCGTCGCGGACCAGGTCACCGCGTGGACACCGATCCCAAAGGGGCCGACCGGAGCCGCGCCCGCCACCAGCACGCCATCGACCGCATCCGTCGCGGTGGCCGCGCCAAGGGCGACCGGGGTCAACGCCGCGCTCGCCTCGACCGTCTGATCCGGCGGCGCAACGACCACCGGCGCGGTCACGTCATTCACCTGCCAGGTAAAGGCCTGGCTGGCGCTCGCCTGGCCGTCGCTCACGGTCACCTCCACCACGCTGGTGCGGGCGGCAGCCGGGTCGACGGTGCCGGTGATCTGGCCGGTGGCCGCATGCAGGGTGAGGCCGGCCGGCAGGGTGGTGGCGGCGAAGGTGAGGGGGTCACCATCGACGTCGGTCGCGGCGACGGCGAGGCTGACCACGGCCTGGTCGTTGCTCACCTGGTTGGAGATCGGGGCCACCACCGGCGGGTCGTTCACCGGGGTGACGGTGAGGGCGAAGGTGGCGTGGGTGACGCCGCCGTCGCGGTCGTCGGCGGTGACGGCGATCTGGGCCGCGCCGTGGAAGTCCGGCGCCGGGGTGAGGGTGAGGTGGGTACCGGCCACCGCGGTGGCCACCGCGGGCGCGTCACTGGTGGCGGTGAAGGTGAGGCGGTCGCCGTCGGGATCCAACGCGGCGAGCACGAGGGTGAGGCTGGAGTCCTCCGCCACCCGTTGATCGCCAATCCCCGCGCCCCCGCCGCCGGCGGGCGGCAGCGGATCGGTGGTGGTGAGGTTGCGGGGCGGGGTGTTCTCCACGGTCACCGGCAGACGCAACGGGACCCCGCCGACGGTGACCGTGAGGGTGGCACTGCCCTTGCCCGCGGGCTGAAGCAGCCCGGTGTCATCCACCGCGACCACGCCGGGGGCGTCGCTGCGCCACGCCGCCGGCGGGTCGAGGGCCTGGAAGCGGTCACTGAAGGTGGCGGTGATCCCGAGGTCCACCGCCGCCGAGTCGACCCGCAGGGAGCCGGGGGGTGGACCGTTGAGATCCAGCGCGGCAACCTGGGGTACGCCGTCGGCCCCACCATCGCCCTCGTGCAGGACCACCACACCGCCGTCCCCGTTGCCGGTGACCGTGAGGTCGAGGAAGCCCGTGAAGTGGAGGGTCGTAAGCTGCGCCGCCGCGCCTTCCACCTCGGCGGTGGCGTAGACCAAGAAGCGGCGCGGACTCCCCACCGGGACCATCAGGTCGAGACCGTTCACGTCACCGGCCTGCACCTCGCCGTCCACCGTGGTCACCTCGCCGCTGGCGCCGCGGGTCACCGCCACCGTGTGGCGCAAGCCGGCGAAGTCCGGGGCGAGAACCTGCACCTCCAGGGTGAGCGACCGGACCCGGCTCGGCAGGTGGATCGACGCGCTCTGTACCGCGCCATCGGTGAGGGAGGCGGGCCACTGGACCGCGAGGGCGACCGGCGCGCCGCTGGCGGAACCGCCCGCCGTGGTGGGGGTCCGATCACCGCCACCGCCACCGCCACCGCCACAGGCGGCGAGCACGAACGTGAGCACGAGGGGAAGGAGGCGGCTACGGAGGCGGATCATGGGGAGACTCCCGGGTTCAATGGGTGGTCGGGGACGGAGCCGGCGCGGTTGGACGGTCGGACGGTTCCCGCTCAACGGTACGATGCAAGCGCGATTCCACCCGGGACCACGGGCGAGAGGCGCTCTGTTTTCATGCGCTTGGAATGGCAACCCGAATCCCGCCGAGGCGCCGGCCCGGCGCCCATCTCAATCTGAGACAGGCACCCCGCCTCAGAAGGCATGGGTGATCCCGAGGTCGAAGGCGACATCCCGGTTGTCCGTGTGGTTCACCGGGATGCGCAGACCGAGGTGCAGGGGAGTCCCCGCCCCGAGGAACCACTGGAGGGCGGGGATGAGGTCGATGGCCGTGAAGGCGCCGGGGGTCGCCAAGGAGGTGTCGTCCACGGTGAGGGTGGTGGCGGCGAAGGTCCGCACGTCCACCTGCACCCCCGCCACCAGCCCCGCCACCTGCGGGATCTCGTGATCGACCCCGAAGATGAGGTTGGCGGAGTTGCCGTTTCTTAGCTCGATCTGTTCGGCTCCCCCCCCCGGCGCTACGTCGGCTCCAAAGTCGGCGCGGGTGTTGAGGCGGTAGCCGGCGGTGAGCTCCGTGCGCCAGCCGCCAAAGCGGTGCACCAGGGTCTGGTAAAGGGCGTAGTCCCACGAGCCGGTACCGGTGGGGAGGAACTCGCCCTCGTCGCGGCTGTTCGGCTCGCCGGTGGGCGCCTTGGCGATGACGGTGGTGATCCCCAGGAGGGTGAGCGGACTCCCCCACCGCCACGACAACGACGTGGAGATGTCGCCGAGGTCCTCCACCTCGCCGTCGCGCCCCACCCGCCGCACCCCGGGGATGGCGGCGAGGAGCTTCACCCCCGGGCGCAACCGGTACGCCACCGGGACGGTGTAGATCTCCAGACCAGAGGTGAGGATGGCGTTGAAGCCGACCTCCAGGCCGACCCCGGTAACCGCCTCCCCCTCCCCTGCCTGGCGCGCGCCGAAGGTGGTGGACTGGGTGGTGATGTAGTCGTCGCGGTAGAGGATCGCCTGCTGGTCTGCCGGGTCCACCTCCGCCGGCAGGTTCCGCTGCGAGAGGTCGGGCGGGAAGCGGAAGTCGAGGAGGACATCGCCGGTCTGCTGCGCCGCCGCCGGGCTCGCCGCCGCCCCCGCCCCAAGAACGAGGAGAAGGAGAAGAGACCACCCTCCCCGCCGCCCCCGATGACCGCGCCGCACCGCGGTCCGCGCCCTGCTCCGATCACTGTTCATGTCTGCCCTCCGCGGCGCCGCGGGAAGAGCCCGCGCGCCTTGCTTGATGGCGAGTGAGTAGCCTCTCAATCTCATTCTCAAGGGTGCACACTGCGGCCACCGTCGCCAAGGGTGGGGGTGGCGGCAAGGCGTATCCGATCGCGGGAGCTCGACACCACGATGCCATCGACACTGGAGATCTATCGCGGCCCCACAGTCGTCGGGCGGGTCCGCCTGCAGGGGCGCGCGGTCACCCTAGGCCGCGGCGAGGGGGTCGACGTGGAGCTTGCCGACGTGCCCATCGCCGACACCCCGGCGGTAGTGGAGCCCACCGCCGAGGGCCACTGGCGCCTGCGTCTCGGCACCTCGCCGGCGGCGCGACGGGGGGCGATCCTCCTGCGCGACGGCGAGGCGGTCCCCCTCGGCGCCCTCCATCTGATCGTCCGCGACGACCCGGGCCACCCCGGCGCCAAACCTCGGGGAGTCGAGGGTGAGGGGCCACTGGATCGGGGCGTCCGCGACAACCCGGGCCACCCCGGCGGAACCGCCCTGAGCCTCGCCTCCCCCACCCGCCTGGCCCAGGCCCACGAGGTGGCGGCGCAGGCGGGCGGCGCCGCGGCCAACCTCTACCTGGAGTACGCGGGCAAGCGCTGGCCCGTGGGCCGGCGGCCTCTCACCGTCGGCACCGCCGCCGACTGCGACGTGGTGGTGGAGGACGCCACCGTGTCGCGCCACCACTGCCGCCTGGAGCCACGCGGCGAGCTCCTCTTCGTGCGCGACCTCGGCTCCACCAACGGCACCCAGGTGGACGAGGTGACGATCCTCGAGGCGATGGTGCGGCCCGGGGCGCGGTTGCGCATCGGCAACACCTGCCTCCACCTGGACGCGCGCGAACGGCCGATGACGACCCCCGGGCCGGATCACTTCCACGGCATGGTGGGTGCGACCCCGGCGATGCGCGAGCTCTACCGGCTTTTGGAGCGGATCGCCGCCACCGACGCGCCGGTCCTCATTGCGGGGGAGACCGGCACCGGCAAGGAGCTCGCCGCCCGCGCGATCCACGCCGCGAGCGGCCGGCGGAATGGGCCGCTGGTGGTGGTGAACTGCGGCGCGATCCCCGAGGAGCTGATCGAGAGCGAGCTGTTCGGCCACGAGAAGGGTGCCTTCACCCACGCGCTGGCGACGCGCGACGGCGCCTTCGCCCAGGCGAACGGCGGCACCCTCTTCCTCGACGAGGTGGGCGAGCTGCCGGTGGCGGTACAGGCGACCCTCTTGCGGGTCTTGGAGGAGCACACCTTCAAGCGGGTGGGGGGCAACCGTGAGCTCACCTCCGACTTTCGCGTCGTCGCCGCCACCCACCGCGACCTCGCCGCCGAGGTGCGCGAGGGCCGCTTCCGCCAGGATCTCTTCTTCCGCCTCTACGTGGCGCCGGTCACCCTCCCGCCGCTGAGTGCGCGCCTCAACGACCTCCCCGCCCTGATCGCCCACCTCCTCCGGCGCGACGCCGCCACCACGCCGCCGCCCGAGGTCGCCCCGGAGGCGATGGCGCTCCTGCGCCGCCACCCGTGGCCGGGCAACATCCGCGAGCTGCGCAACTGCCTCGCCCGCGCCCAGCTCGTCAGCGACGGCGGCCACCTCGACGCCGCGGCCTTCGCCTTCCTCAACGAGCGCGGGCCGGCGGGACCGGGGCTCGACCTCGCCCACCTCACCCTCCAGGAGGTGGAGCGGCTGACCATCGCCGCCCACCTCGCCGCCCACCGCGGCCAGCGGAGTGCGGCCGCCACCTCCCTCGGGATTGCCACCTCCACCCTGTACGAAAAGCTGAAGCGGTACCCGGAGCTGGGGGGCGGCGGTGGCGAAGAGTAGCGGCGCAGCGGCAGGCGAGGAGGGCGATCGCCGGCGCGGGCAAGCGGCGCGCGCGGCCGCTTTGCAAGATCATGCCGCGCCAACTTCCAGCGCCGGCGACCGCCTCCGCCTCCAAGCGGCGCGCGCGGTTGAACCGCCGGCGAGCGCTGCAACCCACGCCGGCGCCGGCGACCGCCTCCCCTTCGAGCTGGTTACTCCCCACGGGACGGTGCGCGGCGCCCTTCCCCTGCCGGGGCGGCCGGTGCACCTGTCGGAGGCGGTGGTACCGCTTTTTGGCGTCGATAGCGCGATCGTCGACCAGGCGGTGCGCCACGCCGCCGCCACCGGACAACCCAGCCGCTGTGGCCCAGGCTGCGGCGCCTGCTGTCGCCAACTCGTCCCCCTCGCGGTCCCCGAGGCGTTCGCCCTCACCGCGACCCTGCGCGACCTCCCCCCGGCACAGCGCCACCTCCTCCGCCACCGTTTCGCCCACCTCGGTGCCACCCTGGCGCGCCACCCGGACCTCCGCCACCGCCTTTTCGCCATCGACGCCGACCCGGCGGCGACCACCGCCACCGCGCTGGCCTACTTCGACCTCGCCATCGCCTGCCCCTTTCTGGAACGCGACGGCGACCCCCCAGCGCGCGCCGCGACCGGGGGCCAGCCACTCCCCCGGTCGCTGGCCGGCGGCGGCGCGCCACCGCCCGGGTCGAACGACCCGCGGTGGGACGACCCGCGCCGGCCGGTCTTGCTGGCGGAAGGGAGCTGCTCGATCCACCCGGCGCGCCCCTCCATCTGCCGCGAGTTCCACGTCGCCTCCGACCCGGCGTGGTGCGCCACCCCGGCGGCGGCCAAGGCGGTGGCGATCCCCACCCCCCTACGCCTCTCGGAGCTCCTCGCCCACGCCCACGCCTACCTCTACCGCCTCGACCGGCCGCTCCTCATCCCCCTCGCCTTGGCGCCATCGTGGACCGCCGACCACCCGGAGCTCGACCACCTCGCTTGGCCCGCCGCGCCCCTGTTGCGCGACCTCCTCGGAGCGATGGCGCGGGCGATGGCCGAGGGTGGGCCACGCGCAGCCACCGCCTTCAACCCGGATGGCGCACCCTGAATCCACCCCGCGCGATGGCGCGCGGCGCGCCCTCCCATGAACCCGACAACCCCGCGCCGCGAATGGGCGCGAAGGGTTCAGCGTGGACCCAGAGGGCAGCGCGGAGGGCCGCAAGAAGTAGGAGGTAGAAAGGGGGAGGGCGGAGGCGAGGGGGGTGTCGCGGGGGAACCGCCGCCTTGGTCACCCTTGAAGGGGTGAAGCGCCACCCCCCTTTTACTTTCTACTTCCTACTGCGCGTGGGTCGTCTGCTCCCCGTCCCCGATGCGCCTCCTTCGCGGCTCGATCGAACAACCGTTCTCCAATACCCTTCCCGAACAGGCCGCCGCCACTCCAACCGGCGCCTAGCGCGGGATCGCCACCGCCATCTCGACCGGCGCCTGGCTCGCGAGGACCGGAGCCGGCGGGGTGATCGCGAGGCGCAGGAGGCGGCGATCGGGGCGCTCCGGGTGGCCGGAGAGCTCCACCGCAAGCCCGGCGCCCTCGCCAAGGCGACCGCGAAAGGCGGCCTCGGTGGCCGCCGCGACCGCCCCATCCGGCCGCCCCGCGAACCCCGGGGTAAGGTGGTGGAGGAGGGCGGCGAGCTGGCCCACCACCAGGGGGTAGCTGAAATCGGCGCGGGCGCGCTCGAGCAGGCGCGCCGGTTCGGCCGGCCAGTGGCGCGGCCGATGGACGGTGACCGCCGGCGCCAGCCGGACGCGGTCGCGGCCCGCGATTGGCGCCAGCGCGACGATGCCGTGGTCCGCGAGGGTTGCCACCTGCGCCGGAGAGGGGGCGGCCGCAGTGGCCCGATCGCCCGCCAGGGGTAGCTCTCCCACCTCACCAGCCACCGGCCCGGGCCAGGCGGTGGCGCCGAAGGCGTCGCCTGCAAGGAGCGCCACCACCAGCGCGGGCGAGCCCCACAGGGGACCGGCCGCCTCGCGGTAGCGAAACGGGGCGCGGCCGGGGTCGTCACCGTGGGCGGCGCGCAGACAGACCCGGTTGTAGACCGCGGCGAGCCAGCCACTCGCCTCCTTGTCGCGCAGGGAGCGCCAGCCGGCGTAGGGGTCGCCCGCAAGGTGGATCGCCAGGGACGAAATCGACGCCAGCCCCTCGGGGCCAAAGAAGTCGTCGCCCACCTCCACCACCACTCCCGCCTGCACCTCCTCACCCAGGGCGGCAAGCTCCGCGAGCAAGGCGAGGGACGGCGGGCTGGCATCGAAGGGGCGGGCGACCACCACCAGCGCCGGCGGGACGTCCGCCGCCCCCGCGTACCACGGCTCGACCACCGCGGCGCGCACCGCCGCCGCCTCCTCGCCCGGGGTGGCGGCCACCACCTCCAGCCGCACCCCGGCGCACCGGCCGAGGCGCCGCACGAGCCAGGCGATCCCGCGCCACGCCGCCTCCAGGGCGCGGAAGTGGGGATCGCCGAAAACCTCGTCGAGCTGGGCGGAGATCTGTGGGTCCAGCGCGGCGCACGCCGCGGCGAGCTGGCGCCCCTCCGCCCGGTGGCCGCGTCCTCCCCCCCACGCCGCGGCGAGGCGGGCCACCGCGTTCGCCGGCGGCGGCGCGGCCGCCTCCCCCACCGAAACGCCGGCGGGTAGATCGACCAACGCGAGGATCGCATCGACCGCGCCGCCCGCCGTCGCGGGGCACACGGCGGGGATGGCGCCGCCACCGGGTGGGACGCCCCTCCCTCCCGCCCGCTCCGTAGCCGGAGACGGCACGGCCACGCCACCCGCTTGCGCACCACCGGGGCCGAAGCGTTGCGCCACCTCCGCCACCAGCGCCCTGTCCGCCACCTCGGCTTGGGCGCGCGCCAGAAGCTGCTCCACCGTGAGCTTCCCCGCCGCCGCCTCGCCCAACAGGCCACGCAGGGCGAGCCACGGGGCCAGCGGCGCAATCTGCGCCGCCACCGCCTCCGGCTTGAAGGCCGCCAGGGAGGTGATTGGCAGGGCAACGTCGAGCTGCGCCGGCGCGGCGGCGAGGCGATTCGCCAGCCGCAGGTGCAGGGTCCCGGCGCAGCGGGCCACAAGCGCGTCGAGCCCCGCCGCATCGACCCCCAACGCCCCGGCCTCCACCGCCGCGCCGGTGCGCTGGTCAGGCGGCGGCGCCAGGGGCGCGACCACCACGATGCGCAAGGTAGGCTCCGGGATCGGCTCCATCACCCCCTCCTCTCTCTCCGCGGTCAACCGCGCAGGCGCACGACGACCCCCGCTACCTCCGGCACCTCGAGGGCGGTGATCGCCACCACGCCGCGCCAGGTCAGGCAGACGAGACGGTCGTCCGGGCGGAGGAGACAGGTGTCGAGGTGGAGCTCCACCGCCTCCGCGCCCGGACCGGCGGCGGGCGCTTGGCCACTGCTCCCCGCCGCCCCCGGCGTCTCTGGCGGAAAGCGGTGGACCACCGCCTGCGGGGTGACCCCGGGGAGACGGAAGCAGAGGCGGCCCTCGGCGCTAAGGCGGAGGAGCTCGATCTCCTCGTTGCCGGTGAGATAGCCATCGAACTGGAGCCAGCGGTAGGCGCCGTTGTAGTAGTCAAAGCGGAAGTCCGCAGGCGGCAGGGGCGAGCGCTCCGTGCGCCAGCGCGCGTCGAAGGTGCCGAGGGCAACAAGGCGCGACGCGGCGGTGCGCCCCACCACCCCGAAACCGACCGGCTCCGGGTGGTCATTCCAGCTCTTCACCGGCTTGTCCAGCGGCTCGACGTTGGCCAGGGCCACCCCCTTCGCGTCCTGCTTCTTGGTCGCCGCCACGAACCCCTTGCCGAGCGGGTTCTCGGCGCAGAAGCCGCCGGTGGGCGAGACGCCGCCGAAGGCGCGGTGACCCCCAAGCTCCATCTGCACAAACGGCGCGGGCGCGCTCGCGCGCACCTCTTTCTCCCACACCCGGTCACCGAAGCAGCGGATCCCGCAGCGCCGCTCCCCCACCCGCACCCCCGCCTCGACCTCGGGCGCGGCGCGGCCGCCCGGGGCGTAGACGGAGCCGGCGACAATCACGTCGGCGCGCGGCTTGAAGGGCGCGGTGTCCGCCTCCCAGCGCGCCACACCGGTCTCGCCAAGGGGTTCGTCCGCGTAGGCGACCGGCTCTTGGGTAGCGGCGACGGTGAGCGGGCCGGCACCGATCGCGTAGGTCGCCTTCACCACCACCGTGGCCACCGGCCGCGGCCCGGGGCCGATGCCGAAGAGGAGGGCGACCTCAAACGGGGTGTCGTTGTCGATCTGCATCGCGTCACCAGGGTCACGCTGGGCGGCGGGGGATCACGCGCGGCAACGAAAGGGAATCAAGTGAACACCCCCGGCGTCGGGATGGAGGTGCCGGCGACCACCGGCCCCACCGGCACGATGGGCGGGGCAAAGGTGGGGATGGGACCGGTGCCGAGGACGTTCTGCACCACAGTCGTTGCCTTGAACAGGGTGAAGGTGGTGTTGAACGCCTGTGCCACCGCATCGAACAGCTCCTGGTGGTGGAGCGCCTCCGGGTCGCCGAGGTTGGCGATCATCTGGGTCTTGAGGGTGGCGGGAGAGAGCATCGCCTCACCGGGCGAGGAGAAGGCGATGAGAGGCATGGGGACGCACGGCATCGGCGGCGCCATGGGGCCGGGGAAGGCGGCAAACGCCGGGTACATGAGCTGCCCCATGAGCCCCATCTGCCACTGCTGCCAGCCGTTCGAGACCGCCTGGGCGATCGCCTTCGAATACTTCATGAGCTGCGGTGTGCTCACTGGCGCGGCGGCGAGGATGAAGGGCAGCAGGGGCGGCCCCACCACGTTGCCCGCCAGGACCATCCCCACCGGCCCGTTGATCATCATGCCGGCGATGACGGTGAGCTTCATCCACTGGTCGATCGCGCCGCACAGCGCGCCGCTGATCCCGTCGATGAAATCGGCGTACCCCTTGCCGATCTCCCGCTGGGTCTGGACGTGGTACTGGTTCGGGCTGGCGGTGCGGAAGATGGAGACGGCGTCCGGCGGGTGGACCAGCTCGCCCACGGCGAATGCCTTCACGTACTGGTCATCGCTGGGGGTCTGCCACTTCACCGGCAGGCCGATCGCCTTGGCCTTGAAGTTGAGCTTCGCCAGCTCGACGAGCTGGGCC
>Ga0100389_1004368_pt1 | contig 10953 bp, 13 predicted proteins | sample CryGeymeta201513_FD_81537 | JGI IMG/M metagenome (GOLD analysis project Ga0100389, IMG submission 81537) | Groundwater microbial communities from Crystal Geyser aquifers in Utah, USA - Crystal Geyser metaG 2015-13 | ecosystem: Environmental > Aquatic > Deep subsurface > Groundwater | place: USA... | reverse complement strand
TTTTTCCGCCGCCGAATTTCGTATTTCGCTTTGCGAAATGCGCCGCCAAGAAAAAAAGGTGTTGCCCTTGTCCCGCCCGCCCATACGCGGGCAACGATAAGGAACTCCCTAAAATTTGTTTGCTTAAATTCATTTTATTTGGTAGTATAGCAATAAAGGTAATAATCATACTTACTACAATACTACCAAAACTTTATTTATATGACAAGTGGAAAAACAATCAGCGAAAATATCAAAAAAATGAGGGCTAAACTTGGCTTGACTCAAGATGATTTAGCCAGGAAAGCGGATATTAAATATACAACGCTTATGAAAGTCGAAAGCGGAACGGTTAACAAACCTAGTGTCCAAACTATGGCGAAAATCGCCAAAGCGTTGGGCGTTTCGATTGAGGAGTTAATCAGATAAATTTCGGAATTTGTTTATTTAAACTCTTTTTTTAAGAAAATGAAACCAAAAAAATTTCATAACCACAAAAATGGGAATAAAAATGGGATCAGAATGCAAATAATAGAACGGCTATTCCCAAACTTAGAGATAACTCCCGAAGAGGTGGAAAACAAATACCCACCGAGGGATTTGGAAGCATCTGCGAAAGTTACAAGGGTTGCGCCTAGTCCAACGGGTTTTATGCATATCGGCGGAATATTTGCGGCATTACTTTCTGAAAGATTGGCTCATCAAAGCGGAGGAGTGTTTTTTGTCAGAATAGAAGATACTGATAAGAAAAGAGAGGTTGAGGGTGCCGCTCAATTAATTATTGACTCACTCTCAAGATTCAATATACCAGTAGACGAGGGCGAAACTTTAACTGGTGAAGAAAAAGGCAATTATGGTCCCTACAGACAAAGCAAAAGAGAAAATATCTATAAAACCTTTGCCAGAAAACTTGTTCAAGAAGATCGTGCCTATCCTTGCTTTTGTACTGTGGAAGAACTAAAAGAAATGACATCACAACAAGAAAAAAACAAATCTAAAATTGGCTATTATGGCGATTGGGCAAAATGCCGAGATAAATCAGACGAAGATGTCTTAAAGGCGTTAGACGAGAGGAAACCCTTTGTAATAAGATTTAAATCATCGGGATCATGTAAAAAAAGAATGGAATTCGAAGACATGATAAAGGGCAAATTATCTATGCCAGAAAACGATAACGATATAGTTATAATAAAATCAGATGGACTGCCAACTTACCACTTCGCACACGTTGTAGATGATCATTTTATGGGTACTACTGATGTTGTAAGGGGAGACGAATGGCTATCATCGGTCCCTCTACATATTGAATTGTTTAGGTCGTTAGGTTGGAAGCCTCCCAGATACGGTCATTTCCCGCCAATTCAAAAATTAGAAGGGCATTCAAAGAGAAAATTAAGCAAGAGAAAAGATCCCGAGGCGAATGTGCTATTTTATGACGAAGAAGGATATTCATCGATTGCAGTGACAGAATACCTGCTCAATCTTATCGATTCTGATTTTGAAAACTGGAGAAAACAAAACCCACAGACTGATAATAGAGATTTTCCGATAAGATTAGAACATTTAGCGGGCAGTGCTGGGCCGCTTTTAGACATGGTTAAATTGCAGGATATAAATAAAGATTATATAAGCAAATTATCAGCAGAAGAGGTGCTTGAACAGTGCACCACATGGGCGGAAAAATACGATGAAGATTTATTTAGAAAGTTAAAAGAAAATCCAGATTATTCAAAAAGAATATTTTCTATTGAGAGGGGCGGAGAATTGCCACCGCGAAAAGATATTGCAAAATGGTCTGATGTACGCCACCAAATAGAATATTTTTTTGATGATATTTTTAAAGCTGCGGATATAGACTTTAAAAAATTATTGCCAGGAATGACAAAAGTGGAGATAAAACGGGTAGCAGAAAAGTTTCTATCGATTTATGATGAACAAGACGATAAAACTACTTGGTTCTCCAAAGTGAAGGATGCGGCAAAGTCTTTGGGCTATGCTGATAGTGCGAAGGCCTTCAAAAAAGAAAAAGACAAATATAAAGGGCATGTCGGAGATGTTGCGATGGTGGCAAGAGTTTTATTGACTGGGAGGACACAAGCCCCTGAACTATTTGAAGTCATTCATTGTATGGGGGCGGATAGAGTTCGGAAAAGACTTAAAAATATATAAAACCCATTTAAAAACAGCTCACAAATCGAGCTGTTTTTAAATGTTTTGCTAAATCTTGCGCATGGCCATACCTGTATATTTTGCTATATGACTTTTTCTAAATTCAATTGGTAAATTAGACCAAATTTCCTGAATACTCTGCTTATATAAATTTCCAACTAATACGCTGGTGTCATCGGATGTTTCTTTTGTGTCTAATATAGGCCATGCATGAACCTCAAAGTTGGGATATACTAATAACGAATACCCTTTGGTTTTTTTATCCCAAAAAGTATATTCAATTTTAGTGTTCCATCCCACCTTGTCTTTCAATATTTTTAATTCCTTAATCTTTTTCTTTATTTCTGATTTTTTTGGCACCCAAACCGGACGAACGCCTTTTCCTTGTTTTTCATCAATTTCGTAATAAAGGGAAAGGTCTTTGTTTATCCAATCCAGCCGCAATGACCCTTTGTAATTTTTATTATTCGCCATAAAATTTTATTTTATCAAATCATCAACGCTTACGCTTAACCCTTTCGCGATTTTTTTTAAAGTTTCAATTCGGGGATCGGACGTTGCTCCGGTTTCAATTTTAGTCAAAGTGTGCAAAGTAACACCGGCAAGTTTAGATAACTTGTCTTGTGAGACCCCGAGCTTTTCCCGGTATTTTTTAGTTAATCCTTTATGTATGCAACATGTTATCTGAACCATGTATCCTAATTTAACGGCTTTTTTTATGCTTTCAGTACATTTTTTAAATACTCCAACGCCGCGGATCGAATTGGTCTTTTCATCGTATCCGTCTAGACTAAATGTTATTTCATCAATTTTTCTAACGTTTTTATCATCCAAAAACTCCTTAGGAAAAATCCCGTTGGTGTCCATGCGTACGTAGGAATACCCCATTTCTTTTGCATCATTAATAAGTTGGGGCAATTCTTTATAAAGCGTGGGCTCTCCGCCCATAAAAGTAACCTTGCTTGCGCCAAGATCATAAAATTTTTGTAATAATTCCTTCGCTTCATTATAGGGAATTTCCTTTCTGTGTAGCTGAAACGCAAGATTTGGTTTATATAAGCACTGCTCGCAAGAAAGATTGCATCTATCAATTAGATACATAAATACCTGGTAAAGTTTTCCTCTAAAAATATCTTCAAATTGTTTGTCTATTTTCATAACTATTTTTAACTGATGCAACTGATGCATAATGCCAGATACATATTAGACTCCATCAGGCCGTAAGCCTATGGAGTTTTTTAATCATATTCATTGTACGCCTTGCGGGGCACGAAATTCGGCGGCGGAAAAATCGGAATCGGAAAGCGAGGGCGGGCAAAAATTTCTTCCCCCCAACCCCCTTCCTTTTTGCCCGCCCGCTCCGTCTGGGATGGGAAGCGTTTCCGCAATTCTCCGCCGCCGAAGGCGGCGGTGTGGGTCTGTCCCGCCCCGCCGAGCGGGGCGGGACAGGAAATTTGATAAGTATTGGATGGTCGGGGTGCCGGGAGTTGAACCCGGGTTGCTACCACCCCAAGGTAGTGTCCTACCGTTAGACTACACCCCGTAGCCCCGCTTCGGCGGGAATTTCCAATTTCTAATTTTCAATTTCCAAGCAGTTCCAAACCGTTTAAAAATTGAATCATTGAAAATTGATTGATAATTGATACTTGATAATTGAGAATTACTTTCTCTTAGAAAGGGTTTTAATGCATTTGGTACAAACCCTAATTCTTTTTCCAGCGAATTTTTTGAAAGCTGGTTTTTTTACATCAATAGGAATTTTGACCCACTGTAGATTTGGGTATTTTCTTTTTTTAGGGGAAGGATTATATTTTCCTCTAAGTTTATTTAATTTTCTTTTTAGTTGTGATTTTTTGCCGCAAATTGGACATTGATTAGCCATAGTATTTTTATTTTACTTTTTTTTAAAAAAATTGCAAATCGGAATTTTATACTGACAACTAATTGTTATGCGCTTAACCTGGTTTTTGTGTTTTTAACCTGGTTAAGCGCAACCTCTTGTTTTTACAAAATTGTGATAGTATGGTAATAAAATAAAATATGGATATTTTAATTACTATTTTCAGTTTAATTATTTTATTGTTTTCAATTATGCTTCACGAGATTGCTCACGGCAATATAGCTTATCATTTGGGAGACCCCACCGCAAAATATGCTGGTCGTTTAACCTTAAATCCTTTAAAACACTTAGACCCTTTTGGTTCTATAATCTTACCTTTAATTTTACTTTTAGTAACTTTTGGCAGGGGTCCTATTTTTGGTTGGGCAAAGCCAGTACCAATCAATCCTTATAATTTCAAAGACCAAAAATGGGGAACTTTAAAAGTGGCTATAGCGGGACCCTCAATGAATTTTTTAGTAGCCATTATCTTCGGTCTCTTGATTAGATTCTTCCCCTTTTTACCTGAAGGATTTTTAGTTATTTTTAGTCTAATCACCGTTTATAATCTTGCCTGGGGAATATTTAATTTAGTGCCTATTCCGCCTCTGGATGGTTCTCATATTCTTTTTACTTTTTTACCAGAAAAATTTACCCAGTTAAAATTAGCCCTACAGCAATATGGAATGTTTATTTTACTTTTCTTTATTTTTTTTGGTTTAACCTGGATTTTTCAGGGGTCCGTATTTCTTTTTGAATTGATTTCTGGTCAACCACTTATTTTTTAGCTTTTTAATTTCTTAGAAATTTCTAAAGGGCCGTTGACTTTAGTCTTATTTTTTGTTAAATTTATGTCAATCGCAAAAATGGGAATATTTATTTTTGAAAAGATATGCCTACAATTAATCAATTAATTAAAAAAAAGAGAAAAAAAATAAAAAAGAAGGGCAAAAAACCCGCTCTTGCTTTTGGTTTCAATCCTATTAAAAATAGACCCAAAAAGTATCCCTCTCCTTTTAAAAAGGGAGTTTGTTTAAAAGTATTTACCGCTACTCCCAAAAAACCGAACTCTGCCATAAGAAAAGTGGCTAGAGTCCGTTTAAGTAATGGAATGGAAGTTACAGCTTATATCCCAGGGGAGGGTCATAATTTGCAGGAACACTCTATAATTTTAATAAGAGGAGGGAGGGTAAAGGATCTGCCAGGAGTACGATATCATGTGGTTAGAGGAATTTATGATACTTCTGGAGTTGAAGGCAGGAAGAAAAAAAGAAGCAAATACGGAGCAAAAAAGGAGAAATAACCGACAACTAACAACTAACAACTGACAATCGATAACTGATAACTGATAATTTTTGTTATCAGTTGTAAAGTTGTAAGCTGTCAGTCATAAATTGTAAGTTGTAAGTTACTAAGTTATGGCTCGTAGAAAAAAACCCAAAAAACACCTTGTCTTGCCTGATTCTGTTTATAATGATTTAATGGTTGCTGAATTTATTAACCAGGTGATGAGGCGAGGTAAAAAAACAACAGCCCAAAAAATTATTTATGGGGCTTTCCAAGAAATTAAAAATAAAACCAAAAAGGAACCTGTGGAAATTTTTAGATTAGCCATTGGGAATGTTTCTCCAGTATTACAAATTAAGCCAAGAAGAATTGGAGGAGCTACTTATCAAGTTCCGGTAGAGGTAAAAGGAGAGAAAAGAATAAGTTTAGCTATGAAATGGATAGTTGCAGCTGCTAAAGCAAAAAAAGGGAAACCAATGAAAGAAAAATTATCAGAAGAATTAATAGAAGCTTCAGAAAATAAAGGAGAAGCGGTAAGGAAAAAAGAAAACACCCACAGAATGGCAGAAGCAAATAGAGCTTTTGCTCATTTCGCCTGGTAAATAATCATTTAAACATCTAAACATCTAAATATGTAAGCATCTAAACATATAAGCATTTCTAATTTAATTTTGCTTAAATGTTTAAATGTTAAAATGTTTGTATGAATCGATGCCAAGAATTTATCCTATTGAAAAAATCAGAGATATTGGAATTATTGCCCACATTGATGCCGGAAAAACAACCGTTACTGAACGGATACTTTTTTATACTGGAATTACTCACAAAATAGGGAATATAGATAAAGGAACAACAGTGATGGATTGGATGATACAGGAAAGAGAAAGAGGAATTACTATCACTTCTGCCGCCACTACTTGTTTCTGGGCGCCTCCTATTGTGGGCGCGCATCGGATAAATATCATTGATACGCCTGGACATATTGATTTTACAGCTGAAGTTCAAAGGTCGCTGCGGGTTTTAGACGGGGCAGTGGTAGTTTTTGATGGGGTAGCTGGAGTAGAACCGCAATCAGAAACGGTTTGGCGTCAAGCTGATAAATTCAAAGTTCCTCGGATTTGTTTTATTAATAAATTAGATAGAATGGGAGCTTCTTTCGAAAAAAGTTTGGAATCAATTTGGCAAAAATTGACTCCCAACGCGGTTGCTCTTCAAATTCCCATTGGCCAGGAATCTAATCTTAAAGGAGTAATTGACCTTTTGGAGATGAAAGCTCTAAAATTTGAAGGTGATTTTGGGGAAAGAGTTGTAGTTCAAGAAATACCAGAAAATTTTAAAAAAGAAGCTCAAGGTTGGCGAAGTAAATTAGTGGAGAAAATAGCCGCCGAAGATGAAACCTTGTTGAATAAATACTTATCTAGCCAGCAAACCATCTCAATCCAGGAACTAAGGAAAGTTTTAAGACAAGCTACTATTAATTATAGATTGGTTCCTGTTTTTTGTGGCTCTGCCCTTAAAGATAAGGGAATTCAACCGCTTTTGGATAGTATAGTCTATTATCTGCCCAGTCCTATTGACCTTCCTCCAATAGAAGGCACTAATCCTAAAACTGGAGAAGTTATTAAAAGAAAGCCTTCTGACTTAGAACCTTTTTCAGCTTTATCTTTTAAGATTGCTAGTGACCCCTATGTAGGAAGTTTAACTTATTTTCGGGTCTATTCTGGGCAATTTAAGCGAGGGGGATATCTTTTGAATACTAATATCGGTACAAAAGAAAGGATAGGCAGGATTTTAAGAATACATGCTAATCAAAGAGAAGAGATCCAGGAGCTTTTTACCGGAGATATTGCTGCTACGGTTGGTTTAAAATCTACAGGTACAGGTCATACCCTCTGTGATGAAAGGTTCCCAATTGTTCTGGAACAAATTAGTTTTCCAGAGCCAGTAATTTCTACTAAAATTGAACCTAAGACCAAAATTGAGCAGGAAAAATTGGTTTTATCTTTGAGAAGACTTCATGATGAAGATCCGACCTTTAAAATAAAAACTGATTCTGAAACTGGAGAAACGATAATTTCTGGGATGGGAGAACTGCATCTGGAAATTATAGTTGATAGATTAAAAAGAGAATTTGGGCTGGAAACAAATGTTGGCAGACCCCAAGTGGCTTATAAGGAGACCATTGAAGCAACGGCTGAAGCTGAAGGTAAATACATAAGACAGAGCGGAGGAAGAGGACAATATGGTCATGTTTGGCTTAAAACTGAACCCAAGAAGCGAGGAGAGGGCTTTGAGTTTATTGACCACATAAAAGGAGGAATAATTCCTCGTGAGTTTATTCCAGCTATTGAAAAAGGAGTTAAGGAGGCGATGGAAAAAGGAGTGGTCGCTGGCTATCCAATGGTAGATATGAAAGTCACTCTTTATGATGGCTCATTTCACGAAGTTGATTCTTCAGAGATAGCTTTTAAAATTGCTGCTTCTCAAGCCCTACAAGAAGCTTCAAAAAAATCTAAACCTCAAATTTTAGAACCAATTATGAAATTAGAGGTTGTCCTGCCTCGCGAATTTTTAGGCGATGTTATTGGAGACTTATCAGCCAGACGCGGTCAAATAGAAGAAACAAAAGATAGAATCAATACAAAGGTTATTGAGGCAAAAATTCCCTTAGCCAAGATGTTTGGCTATGCAACATCATTGCGAAGCTTGACCCAAGGCCGAGGAACATTTACAATGGAGTTTAGTCATTACCAGGAGGTACCTCAAAATATAGCTAAAGAAATAATTGAAGGAAAAAGAAGGTAAAGACTATATGATTATGAATTTTGATGAATTAAAAAAAATAGTAGAAGAAGAGAAAGTTAAAATTATTGTTCTTGAAGAAGGAGAGCCAGCCTTAGTGGTTATGAGTTTTGATGAATATAAAAAAAGCAAAGGTCAGGCAGAAAATTCTCAAGAATCTTTAGAAAATCTACCCAAAGAATTGATAGAAGAACCATTAAAAATTGAAGACCTTCCCTTTTAGATATTAGGTAGAATTTTTGTTGACTTTTTAAAAACATTCATATAAGATAATAAGACAATTAATAATAAATAAAAAAATAAAATTTTTGAAACTTATAACTTGTAATTTGAAATTTTTTAATTATATTTCATGTTTCAGGTTCTATGTTTCATAATTTATTATGGCTGAAAAAGCAAAATTTGAAAGAACAAAACCCCATGTTAATGTCGGGACTATAGGCCATGTCGATCATGGAAAAACTACTTTAACCGCAGCTATTTTGAAAGTCTTGAAAATGAAAGGATATAAGGCCATAGAAAAGACAGTAGACCAAATTGATTCTGCCCCTGAAGAGAAAGCCCGAGGTTTAACTATTAATATCTCTCATTTAGAGTATGAAACAGAGAAGAGACACTACGCTCACATTGATTGTCCTGGTCACGCAGATTATATCAAGAATATGATTACCGGCGCAGCCCAGATGGATGGAGCAATTTTAGTGGTTTCAGCCACTGATGGTCCGATGCCTCAAACTAGAGAGCATATTTTATTAGCTCGCCAGGTAGGATTGACAGCAATTATAGTATTTTTAAATAAATGTGATGCAGTGGACGACCCAGAAATTATTGATTTAGTAGAATCAGAAGTTCGTGAGCTTTTAAAAAAATATCAATTTCCGGGCGATGAAGTTCCAATAATTAGGGGCTCAGCTTTGAAAGCCTTACAGGCAGATACTTTGGAAGATGAAGCCATAAAACCAATTTTAGAGTTAATAGATAGAATAGATAATTATATTCCTGAACCTAAAAGAGAAATCGATAAACCTTTTTTAATGGCAATTGAAGATGTCTTCTCAATAGAAGGAAGAGGAACAGTTCCTACGGGTCGAATTGAGAGAGGAATTGTTCATTCCAATGAAGAAGTAGAATTAGTTGGAATTAAACCTACCAAAAAAACTACTGCTGTCAGTGTTGAAATGTTTAATAAAACCCTGGATGAAGGAAGAGCAGGTGATAACGTGGGAATACTTCTGAGAGGATTAAAGAAAGAAGAAGTAGAAAGAGGTCAAGTCTTAGCCAAGCCTGGTACCATTACTCCCCATACAGAATTTGAAACTCAAGTCTATGTCCTAACTAAAGAAGAAGGAGGAAGACATACTCCCTTTTTTCCCGGCTATAAGCCACAATTTTATTTCAGGACAGCTGATATTACCGGAGAAGTTACTTTACCCGAAGGGACAGAGATGATTATGCCGGGAGACACAGTTAATGTAAAAGTAAAATTGATTGTTCCAATTGCCATGGAAGAACAACAAAGATTTGCTATTCGAGAAGGCGGGAAAACGGTAGGAGCGGGAGTAATAATCAAAATTATTAAATAACCACAATAGAAATAGCTCTTTTTTAAGATGGCTGCTAAAAAGAAAGTAACCCAAGAGACTGAAGTTAAGCCTAAATTAAGAATTAAGTTGCGGGCTTATGACCACAAACTTATTGATAAAAGCGCTCGACAAATCGTGGAGATAGCTTTACGTTATAACGCAGAAGTTTTAGGGCCTGTCCCTTTACCTATAGAAATACACAAATTCACTGTAAATAGGTCCACCTTCATCCATAAAGATTCAAGAGAACAATTTGAGATGAGAATTCATAAACGATTTATAGATATTTTAAATCCCAACCAAAGAGTAATTGACGCCCTAAAGTCTTTAACCCTGCCTGCCGGAGTGGATATTGCGATTAAAAGCATGTTCTAAGCAACTCAATAGAGCGCGAAAATATGCAAATTTCTTTAAAAGTTTATTTTCTAAGAAGTTAAATATTAGTTTTGCATAAAACTAGTCTAATAAAGGCTGGGCTAGTGCCCAGTTTTTCATTGAATTATTATGAAATTTATATTAGGTATAAAAATAGGTATGTCTCAAGTTTTCGATGAGAAAGGAATGGTAACACCCATTACTTTAGTTGAAGCCGGTCCCTGCCAGGTGTTACAGGTAAAAATAAAGGATAAAGACGGTTATGAGGCTATCCAAATTGGATTTATCAAGAAAAAACCAAAGAAAGTTAAAAAAACAGAAAAAGCCAAAGAGTTTAAATGGATAAAAGAATTTCGTTCCGGGAAGTCCGAACTCTCTGAGCTAAAGCCTAATGACATAATTGATGTTTCGTTGTTTAAAGAGAACGAAAAAGTCAAAGTGAGCGGTTTATCAAAAGGAAAAGGTTTTCAGGGAGGAGTAAAAAGGTGGGGTTTTTCGGGAAGAAATGCTACTCATGGAGTAAAACATGAGCATAGAACCTTAGGCTCTGTGGGCACTTCCATTCCTGCCAGAGTCTTAAAGGGAAGAAAGATGCCAGGACGCACAGGGCGAGAAAGGATAACTGTTAAAAATTTAGAAATTATAAAGATTGATAAAGAGAATAATTTATTAGCAATAAGGGGAGCTGCGCCGGGAAGAAGGGGAACTCTATTTGAGATTAGGGGATAACAAATTTTCAATTTCCAATTTTCAATAAATGTTACAATTTCACAATTTTCAAACATTTGATAATTGAATCATTGAAAATTGATTGAAAATTAGAAATTGAAAATTAAAAATTATGAAGGTTAGTGTTTACGACCAACAAGGTAAAGAAAT
>Ga0100389_1004357_pt1 | contig 10968 bp, 6 predicted proteins | sample CryGeymeta201513_FD_81537 | JGI IMG/M metagenome (GOLD analysis project Ga0100389, IMG submission 81537) | Groundwater microbial communities from Crystal Geyser aquifers in Utah, USA - Crystal Geyser metaG 2015-13 | ecosystem: Environmental > Aquatic > Deep subsurface > Groundwater | place: USA... | reverse complement strand
GACGCCCCGGACAGCGACAGCACGTTCCATGCGGCGTTCTGAGACTGGAAGCCCTGCATGTTGTACACCGTGAGCCACCTCGTCCCGTCTCCTTCGATGCGCACGCGCGCTCCGAGCGCCGCGATGTTCGAGGTCGTGCCGACGAAGCGCACGGTGGCCGTCATGGGACGCGTGGCCGGTGTCTGTACGTAGAACGCGGACAGCAGGGACGTGTCAGTCGCGTAGGCGATGTCGTGGTTGGCGTCGCCTCTGACACTGCCCGTCCCAGCGCCCGAGAAAGAGATCCTCGTGACCATCCTGATCGAAGTCCGCCGCGGCGGCCGAGAACACGTCGTGGGATGAGACGACCGGATCGATCAGCGCCGCCGTCACGTCGGCGAAGCCGGCGGAGCCGTCGTTCCGGAAGAGCCGATCGTCCCCGAGGCCCGCGATGAAGAGGTCCGGATCGCCGTCCTCGTCGTAGTCGATCCACACGGGGTTGTGAATGTCGGCGCGGCGCCCGCCGACGGCCCTCAACGGGAGGGCGCCGACCACCTCCTCGAAGCGCCCCGCACCGACGTTTCGGTAGAGGTCGATGGCGAATCTGAACACCCGACCACCCTACGCTGCGGACTGCTGCGGTCGAACGGAACCGCGCGAAGACTCGGCAGGTGGTCAGTGCAGATAGCGGACGGAGCGCGCGGGCAGCGTGAAGTCGAGGCTCTGTCGAGCCAGGGTCAGCGTCACGCCCGAGGGCAAGGCGTCGTGGAAGACGCGGCCGTCGACGGCCACGTCCACGGGCACGGGCACGCTGACGGTCGCGGGACTCGCGCTGCGGTTCAGGGCCACGATGGCGAGCTCGGCGCCGCGTCCACGCGCCACGACCCAGACGTCGTCCGTGACCAGGAGCGGTCGGTAGTCCGTGCTGCGCAGGCCGGGCAGCGCCGCGCGACCGCGCCCCAGAGCCGACACGCGCGCGAGCTGACTCGACTCGCGGGCGCCGAGGTCGCTGCCGAAGCGCGTCATGCGCCAATTGTCCGGATCGGCGCCGCCCACCTGTCCGTACTCGTCGCCTTGATAGAGCAGCGGCGCGCCGGGCAAGGCGAAGAGCCAACCCAAGGCGACGTACATGCGATCGTAGGCGTCTCTTGTGGTGGGCGCCGAGGGCAGGTCGCTCCATTTGTTGCCGGCGCGCCCCGGATCGGAGGCGAGGCTCAACCAGCGCGAGGTGTCGTGCGAGCCGAGGTAGGGCGTCATGATCGCGCCCGCCGGGTAGTGGCTCTGGCTGGCCTGGGTCCAGAAGTCGACGTGCGACATGCCGCGCCCGGGGGTGTCGTTGGCGAAGCTGAGCGCGCTCGCGTAGTAGAGCACGAAGTCGAACTGACCATCGAGGGCGTCGGGGCCGATGTAGCGCGAGATGGTGCCGTAGTTGTCGACGTTTCCGCCCGAGTCGGGGCCGGCGCCCGAGTCCCAGCCCATGGCCGTCTCGCCCATCAAGAAGTAGTGCGTGCCCGCGGTCTCGAAGCGCTCACGCACGCGCGCGCGCAGGTTGAAGACGGCGCCGTCCACCACGTGCTTCACGGCGTCGACGCGGAAGCCGTCGAGGTCGTATTGCTCGAGCCAGTACATGGCGTCGTCGAGCAGCGCGGTGGCGGCCTCGTTGTTCTCCCAGTTCACGTCGGGCAGGTAGTCGGTGAACAGGCAGTCGAGTCGACGCGCCGTCCAATCACATCCGGCCGTGCCGCAGATGCAGCCGTCGTTGAACCAGCCGGGATGATCGCTGTGGTAGGGGTGGTCTTGGTGCACGTGGTTGACCACCAGATCCATCAGGATGCGGATACCGTGGGCGTGGGCCGCCTGGACCAGCGCCGTGAGCTCGGCCGGGTCGCCGAAGCGCGCGTCGATGGAGCGCGGCTCGATGGGCCAGTAGCCGTGGTAGCCGGTGACGCTGCCCGTGCCGCTGGCTTCCCCGTAGGCGCCGGCGGGCTGCGTGGTCCAGGGCGTGATCCACAAGGCGTTGACGCCCATCGAGTCCATGTAGCCGTCGTCGATGGCCTGGCGGATGCCGCGCAGATCGCCGCCCTCGAATTCCGTGCCGCCCAGCGCGCCCACGGGCGCCGCGTCGTTGCTGGTGTCGCCGTCGCGGAAGCGATCCGTCATCACCAGATAGATCAGCGCGTCGCGCCAGCGGAAGGGCTCGGCCTCGATCCAGAAGGGCAGGAGCGTCTCCGGGCCTTCGGTGCCCTCGATGTCCAGCGGCGTCAGCGCCACCGTGTACTTGCCGTCGGCCAGCGTCGCGAGCGAGAGGGAGAAGTTGTCGCCCGCGCGCACGAGCTCGGTCGCGCTCAGATCACGCGTGCCTCCGGGGCCACGAAGCTCGGCGCGTACGTCGGCCAGGATCGCGGCCTCGCGTCGCGCGTAGTGCAAGGCGGCCACGAAGCGTCCGTCTCCGTCCGCCGGGCGTGAGGTCTCGCTCGAGTCCACGACCAGAGTCGGCTTCGAGCAGTCGGGGACGCGCAGGCCCGAGTTCTCCACGCCGCCCGCGTAGGCGCGATAGGAGTTTCCGGGATCGAGTCGCCAGGGCTCGGCGCCGTCTCCGTCCACCACGAGCTTGTAGGGGTAGAGCCCGGGCGCGAGCTCGAGCGCCTCCGTGTAGTGGCCGCTGCCGTCGTCGACCAGCTCGCCGGCGCTGGGCGAGAAAGCGTTCCAGGAGCCCGCGGCGTGCACCGTGGGGCGACTGCCCGTGGCGTGATAGCTCAGCTCCACCGTGCACAGGCCGTCATGACTCGAGCCCGTCGGCCCCGCGTCCACGTCGGCGTCGGTCGCGGCGTCCAGACCCGAGTCGATGGCGCCATCGACGGCCGCGTCCCCCGACGCGTCCACACGTGCATCGGTCGACGCGTCCGGCACGGAGCCATCCCTGCGCTGCCCTCCCCCGCCGCAGGCCGCGAGCGAGAGCAAGCCGAGGGCGAGGAGTGACCCTCGATGCGTGCTCACCCAGGGGGCACCAGTGGTCGAACTCATCGTCGCCTCCGAATCATCCACGCGGCGCCCAGGGCCGCCAGCAGCCACGTCACCCTCAGGGGTGGAGTCTTGGAACGAGTGACGCTGCAGGAGCAGCCGCCGTCGCTGCAGCTCGCGCCGAAGCAGTAGCCGCCGTCCACTGTCGTGGCGTCAGCGGCGCCGTCCGCCATGGCCGCGTCGCCCGCGGCCGCGTCCAGCGTGCCCGCGTCCTCCGTGCCACCGTCGACGACGGGTCCCGCGTCCACGCCCGCGTCCCTCGGCGGCGTGGGCTCCGTCGCGTAGGCGCCGCAGGCAGCGGCCAAGGGTCCACCCGAGTGGGCCAGCAGGTAGGCGCCCGCGCCGAAGCCGACCATGGGGATGGAGCCCGCGTAGTCACCCGTGGTCGCGTCGTGCAGCTCGCTGAACTGCAAGTCGTTGGCCGTGGCTTGGCCCTCGACCCAGCCGAGTAGGCTATCGGCGCGCGCGTCGCGACCGGTGGCGCGCAGCGCGGGCAAGAGCCGCATGTCCACGAACACCCACTCCTGCGAGTCGTACCAACCAAGGTCGTCGTTGCGCATCAGGCCGATACCCGTGGCCACGGTGAGGTTGTCGAGCATGGCGACCACCGTCTGCGTGGCCGTGCGGCCTGCGGGATCGACGATGCCCCAGTCGACGGCCTCGATGCTCGAGGCGTCCACGTAGCCGAAGCCGCGCGCCACGTCCTCGGCGCTCTGTCCCAGCGCGCCGCGTGGATCCGTGTCGTGCAGCACGATGGCGTCGCGCACCTGCGCGCCCGCCGCGGCGAAGCGCGTGGCGTCGGCGTCTTCCCCGAGCGCCGTGGCCAGGGCGGCGACGTCGCACAGGCCGCGCGCGGCGGCGAGCGAGGTGTAGGTGAAGCGGCGCTGCTGGCCGTTCCAGTGCACCTCCCAGATCGACGAGTCGGCCTTCACCAGGCCATCGCTGTCGATCAGCGAGATCAGCACGTCGGCGATCTCGTCGCGAATCACCGGATACGAAGCGCGCAGAGTCGCAACGTCACCGCCGGCGCGCATCCACTCGCCCACGGACCAGAGGAAGAGCCCGAAGCCGTCGAACTCGATGTTGGGCCCGTTGGCGTTGCAGTCGCTCTCTTCCTGACCGTCGCCGAAGTAGCGCGTGCACGACAGGCGATAGGCGGAGCCGACCTCCGTCGTGTGTCGACCGGGACCTGCGGCGAGCTGGAAGCGAATGGCGTCTTCGGCCTCCTGAAGATGACCCGCGCGGCTGAGCCCCGCGACGGCGTAGGCCATGTCGCGCACCCAGCTGATGTTCCACTGCGCGTCCACGGAGCCCAGCCCTGGCGGCAGGCTCGCGAGGATCTGACCGAAGCCCGCGCCGGCCTCGCGCACCTGACCCATGCGCAGAATAGCGTTCGACTGCAGCCAGAGATCACGCTGCTCCGCGCTGAGCCCAGCGGGTGGCGTGGTCTGCCAGGCAGCCCAGGCGTCGCGCTCGGCCTGCACGAGGGCCATGGGCGCCATGCCCGCGTAGTGACCGCGCACCGCGTCCACGTGGGGACCGGCGTTTTCGTCCAGCGCCCAGGTGATGGCGACGGCGAAGGCCACACGCGCGCCCGGTGCGAGCGTCGTGTTCGGCGACTCCATGCCCGGCGCCACGTCCGAGGTGGGCCCCGTGGTGGCCGAGATGTCGTCCAGGTGCGCGCCCGCGTTCAGGCGGTTGTAGGCGCTGGCCGCGCCCGTGGAGGCCGTCTCGTGGCCCAGGGTCGAGAGCGCCGTGTAGGCGAGGGTGCCCTGGCTCGGGCCGTACTCGTAGAGCGTGCTGCGGGTCGCATCGAAGCTGACCTCCTCGCCCGCCGTGCCCGGTTCGCGTCCGCCGCTGGCCAGGCCGAGGTGGAAGTTGAAGAGTGCGTACAGGCTCAGATCGATGGGCGCCGACGACACGTTCTCGACCTCGATCACACGCAAAAGCGCCGCCTCCTCGATCTGCGTGGGCGCGAAGGTGTAGGTGCGCACCGCCAGCGCGCGACTCGGACCGACGTGGGCGAGCGTGTGGATGATGTTGGTGCCGACCTCGTAGCCCGCGTCGTCCAGCGGCGCGCTCGTCAGCCAGCTGCCCGTGCTGCCCACGCGCACGCCGAAGTAGCTGTCGAAGGCTAGATCGCGCGACTCGTCCGCCGAGAAGCACAAGTCCGCGGCGCCCGGACGCGGCGCGTGGAAGCGATAGGGATGCTCGAGCAAGGTGTCGATCTTCCGGCTCGCCCGATCGTAGCTCGCCACCAGGTGCCCGTTGCCCGTGACCAGGCGCGAGAAGGAGCGATGCGGGTCGACTTGCGCCGACGCCCGCGGTGCGAAGCCGGCGAGGACGAGCGCGACCACGATCGCAGAGGACGCGCGCCGGAGGGCGAATCGCGGGAGAAGCTTGGACGAAGACATGAACGGCGAAGGTAGCAAAGGCGGCCCCGCGCGCCCATGCGGACGGCGAGGTCGGGGCGCGGATCCGAAACGTCGGGTTCATCAGCCCCGCCTCAGCATCGCCCTGGTTCGACGTCCCCAGGAGCTTGGGGACGGTCGGCTTCCCGTCGCCTCGTGACGAGGACCGTCCTCGTCGCCTTGCTCGTCGCCTTTACCCGCGCATTGGGCGCGATAGGCTGCGGCGCCATGGAGATCTTCTTCGTTCGTCACGGCGAGTCCGTCGCCAACGTCACGGGCCATTGGCAGGGCCACGGCGACTCCCCGCTCTCCGATGCCGGGCGCAAGCAAGCGGTGGCCCTGGCCGCGCGTTTGAAGCGCGAGTCGTTCGACCTCGTGCTCAGCTCGGACCTGTCGCGGGCGGCGGACACGGGGCGCGCGGCGTTCGAGAAGGTCGAGCTCGACGAGCGCTTCCGCGAGGTCAACGTCGGTGCCTGGGAGGGCCTGACGCGCCCGGACGTGGCCAAGCGCTTCGCCGAGAACGTCGCCGACCTGCGCGCCGGCAGGCCCGTGAAGATCGGCGGCGGCGAGTCCTGGGACGAGATGCACGCGCGCGTCAGCGAGGCCCTCGACGACTTGATCGGCCGCCTCGACCAAGACTCCCGCGCCATCGTCTTCAGCCACGGCGGCGTCATCGCCAACCTCTTCGCGAGCGTCATCGAGGCGCGCGACCAGGTCATGGGGCCCCTCGGTCGCGTGGACAACACCGCGATCCAGGCCGTGTTCGTGAGCGACGCGGGCCGCCACATCTCGCGCTTCAACGACTCGGCGCACTTCGGTCCCATCGGTCGCTATGCCTCTGAAGCGCTGACGGCGGGCGCGAGCGTCACCCGGTTCTTCGTCGGCGATTCGATGGAGTCGACGGGCGCGGCTCCCCTGCGGGGCCAGCTCATGGAACGAAATGCGAGCGCCGAGACCATCGCCGACACGGCCGACCGCGCGGTGCACAGCGAGCGTCGGCGATTCGCCCCGCCCGCCAGCGGCACGCGCACGGACCTGATGCAGGAGGAGGATCGCGTCTTCGTCGTGGCCTACGCCGCCAACGCCGAACCCGTCGACCACTGAGCGTCCGGCGCGCTTCAGAGGAAGATGCGGTAACCGAGCTGTACGCCGAGCTCGCCGGCGCTGGTCGAGCCCGTGATCTTCTGATCCATCTTGGCCCAGCCGAGGGAGACCTCGAGCAAGGCGGCGCCGGGGCCGAGACGCAGCTCCCCACCCACCGCGCCCGCCACACCATAGGCGGTGGACGTCTCTTCGTTCTGTCCGAAGGGCTGGCCCGCACCCGTGCCGGTGGCGGTCGAGCGGATCATGTACATGCGACCGAGCACGCCAACGTAGGGCACGAACGTGCTTCCGGGCGGGAAGATGCGGAAGACGGGGCCGAGCGAGATCATGAGTCGCTGGTTGGTCACGCTGTAGTGCCAGTCACCGCCCATCGCGCCGACGCGCGCGTCCGTGCCGCCGCCGGAGACGGCAGGCGCCGAGTAGCCCACGTCCGCGCTTACCGCGAGTCGGCCGTCGAGCACGGGCAGCACGACGCCCAGCTCGAGGGTGAGGTCGTAGGAGAGGCCGAGGTCGTTGAAGAGCGAAGGCACGCCGAGCCCGGCGCGCAGGCCGACGAAAAGCAGGCGATCGCGGAAGTCGTCGCTGGGCGCGGCTTCGCCCTCGTCCCTGGGCGGCAGCTCGTCCGGCGTCGCCTCTGAGACCATCGTGTCGTCGGCCATCGCGTCGTCGCTGGGCGCGGCTTCGTCGTCGGTCAGGGCCTGGTCGCCGGTGAAGTCACCAGGCGCGACCTCGTCGGCGGCGTCCTGCGCGAGCACGGGGCGGGGCGCCAGGCCCAGGGTGAGCGAAGCCATCCACGCGAAGATCGTGAGGCGAAGCGAGCGGGAGAGGGTGTGCACAGACATGTTCGTACTCCTCACAGGACGGTCTGTTCGGTGGAGGCGAGGGCGCCGGTGCCGCTCGTGCCGCCCACGATGAAGATGAAGGAGCTCTCCGTGTCGCTCCCGGGTAGATAGCGCGGGACCGTGAGCGAGACGCCCTCGTTGTTCCAGTTCCTCACCAGCGGTGGTCCGGCACATCCGGCCGTGCCGTCGCATAGCTGGGCGCTGAACGAGCTGGTGGTCGCCGTCGGACCGCCGCCGAAGACGTAGAGGAAGCCATTGCCCGCGGCCGATGCGTAGCCGCTGACGTTGCGGCCGGAGCGCACCGAGGACCAGCTGGTGAGCTGACCGCCGGCCTGGACCTCACCCACGTCGACGTCGACGACTGCGCCCGTCGCGCCCTGACCATTGGCGGCGTAGACGTAGGTGGTGGGTGCGGTCACGACCGGCGCTGCGTAGTTGTCCACGGCGTAGGCCGCGAGCTCGGCGCGCGCCGCCGGCAGATCGGTCGCGCCGTCCGTCCAGGCGGCCGCCACCGCGTGACCGCGGGGTCCGACCACCTGCACGCGCAGGAACTCGTAGGAGGCCAGCAGCGCGCCCGTGTCACTCCGCCCGCCCAGGGCGTAGAGGTAGTGGACGGTCGGGTCGACCGGGTCCAGGGCCTGCGCCAGGCCGAAGCCTGCGCGCGGCGTGTTCAGCGAGGCCATGGCGGCCCACGCGCCATGCGACCCGAGGGGCAGTGGCGCGCGCGTGTCGATGGGATCGGAGCCGTCGTCTTCGTAGCCGTCGTCTTCGTAGCTGCGCGCGCTGATCTCGGTGACGAGCTGCTCCGCGCCAAGCGCGGCGTCGGCCGTTGGGCTGCGGTAGACGCGATAGCCGCTGGCGCCCGGCACCTCGCTCCAGTCGAGCGTGATGCGCAGCACGTCGGGAAGGCCGGTCGGCAGACGCACGGGCACGGGATCGCTGGCGAGGGATTCGCCGTCCGGGTTCTGCGGATCCGTAGCGGGGAAGACGGCCGAGATGCGGTAGATCCACACACCGGCGCCCAGGCCCATGCCCATGCCGCGTCGCGCGGAGAGATCCGTGACCGTCGGCGCCAGCGCGGGGTCGAGCACCTCGGCGCGCGAGACGGTCGCGACCGGGCCCGCGCCGTCGTCGCCACCGACCAGGTAGAGGAAGTGACCGACGCGCGCGACCTTGGCCAAGGTGGTGGCCGCCGGCAGCCCGGTCGGCACCTCGAACCAGTCGCCCAGCGCGCCGAAGGGATCGACCGGCGCGGCCTCCGTGGTGGCGTAGGCGCCGGCGCTGCTGCCGTCGTCCCCACCGAGGGCGTAGAGGAAGCGCGCGGCGCGGGTGGCGCGACCCGCCGCCACCGCGGGCGCGCGGCGCGCCGTCGTGAGCGAGCTGCCCGCGACGAAGGGCTGGATGTTGGAAGCCGGGGTGGTGATGGCGACGGCGCTGTAGTCACCATAGGTGCCGTCCGGGTTGGTCAGCCGCAGCACGCAGACGGTGCCGGCCGCGAGCGGGCTGGTGTCGAGGGTGACGTCCGCGCTGGTGGGGTCCGAGGTCGGCACCGTGCCCGTGACCGTGGCGGTCGTGCCGTCGCTGGCGCGACAGGTCCACTCGGCCGCGGGCGTGGCGAAGCCGGAGCCCGTGACCGCGATCGTGCGCACGCCGCCCGAGTCGACCTGACCGGGCGAGGCCGTGTCGATCACGGGCGGGGGATCGGCCGTGACGGAGAAGCCCTTGTCGAGCAGGCCGACCGTGCTGTCGGGGTTCACCACGATCACGTCGTAGACGCCGACCGGCAGCCCGCTCGGGACCTGCGCCGTGAGCCGCGTCGCGTCCACGAAGCCGACCGAGAGCAGAGGTGTGGCCACGGTCGAGGCCGAGGGCACGTCGGGGTTGAGGTAGACGCGCGGCGTGCTGGCGAAGCCGGCGCCGAAGATCGTGACGGAGGTGCGCGAGTCCGTGGCGCCAAAGGGAGGCTCGACGCGATCGACCGTGAGCGAGAGCGTGTCCGTGATGGTCAGGCCAGCGGGCAGCACGGCCGGGCAACCGTCGGCCTCGATGGCGACGTCGTAGGTGCCGGGCGCCGTGCCCGCGGGCAGCAGCGCCTGCAGGCGACCGCGCGCGTCGCGAGTGAAGGTCAGCACGATGGGCGCGCCGCCAGCCGGCGTGATCGTGACGGCGGTGATGTCGGTCGAGGCCGTGACGCCCGAAGCGTAGAGGGTGATCTGGGTGGTGATGTCACCGTAAGCCACGCTGGGATCGACCCAGAAGAGGATCGGCCCCTCGACCACGGTCAGCACCCCCGTGAGCGTGTCGTCGCAGCCCTCGGGGTTGGTGATGGTCACGTCGTACATGCCGGGGTCGAGCCCCACGCCGAAGGAGGCGGTCGCGGACTCGCCGCCCGCAGCGACGGATACGGTGGATGCGTCGAGCGTGCCCGCGGTCACGGTCGCTCCATCACGGAAGCCGCTACCGCCGAGGACGAAGCTGCCGCCACCCGTGCAGATGCGCGTGGGCGCGATCGAGGTCAGGTCCGGCGGAGGCGCGACCTCGACCGAGATCGGCGCCGTGGTGCTGCACGCGGCGGGCGCCGGGTTGGTCACGACCACGGAGTAGGTGCCGGGATCGAGATCACCCATGGGGATGACGATGGTGAAGCCCGTGCAGGTGCTGGCCTCGGTGGCGGGCGCCGGCAGCGCGCCGCAGCCGGTGAGCGACTCCGCGTCGTAGACCTTGGTCACGCCGCCGCCGGTGAAGGTGACGCTGGGTACGGTGTCGTTCACCTGGAGCAAGCCGGTGCCGCTCACCATCCACATGGAGTCGCCCTGCGCGGTGCAGATCGCCATGGGCACGACGCGGGTCAGCTCGGGCGGCGGGACGGCGACCAGAGCGTCGTCGAAGTGCGTCGTCTCGCCGTTCGGGTTCGTCACGTCGATCGCCTGCACGCCGTCCGGCAGGGCCAGATCCTCCGTGACGTCGACGACCAGCTCGCTCTGGGAGATCCAGTGCAGCCCGGTCAGCGTCTCGTCGTCGCCCGCGAGCTCGACGGGCGTCGCGTCGCTGATGGGTGCGCCCGTGAGGTCAGCCGTCTGCGTGAAACTCACGCTGGGCAGCGCGAGGCGCGCGGGACCAGAGGCCACGTCGACGGCCATCGGCGAGAAACCGTCGCCGCGCAAGGTGATCGGGGTGTCGAGCTGGGCGTTGCACACGAGGTGCGGGGCCGTCGCGCCGGAGAGGCTCGGGGTGGGTCCGTCCAACTTCTTGGCGCAGGCGGAGCCGAAGAGGAGCAGGCCGACCATGACGACCGAGAGCGGATGGGCGAAGAAGGACGGGACACGACGCATGGGACCTCCACCCGCCTCGCGGCGAAGCGAAGGCGTAAGAAATAGATAGAACTCCGCCTCGCGAGGACGACCCCTGGGGACGTCGAGGATCAGCCACGCGAGGGCGGAGCGATTGGTCCTTGGGACCGTCCTGTGTACGCGGCGCGTGCCGAATGGATACGGTCACCGTGGAAGGCGCCCTACCCGCGAACGGCGCCCCACGGGCGCGAGAACACCTTGCCGGCGACCCGGTCCACGCTGTAGATGCCGCGCATGGCCGAGGCTGACGTCGTCGTTCAT
>Ga0100389_1004350_pt1 | contig 10979 bp, 10 predicted proteins | sample CryGeymeta201513_FD_81537 | JGI IMG/M metagenome (GOLD analysis project Ga0100389, IMG submission 81537) | Groundwater microbial communities from Crystal Geyser aquifers in Utah, USA - Crystal Geyser metaG 2015-13 | ecosystem: Environmental > Aquatic > Deep subsurface > Groundwater | place: USA... | reverse complement strand
GATTTAAAGAGATTTAGATTCCGTCTTACGTCGTAAGTCGTACGTCGTTCGCAAATGATTTTAATAATACGTAAGACGTTCGACGCATGACGGCATTATGAATCCCGTTGAATCCCTGTTAAATGTATTTCTCAGTGAACTCAGTGGCAAAATTCGTGGAAATTCGTGGAAATCCGTGGTTGCAAAGGCAGTTGTCAGTTGTGAGTTGCCAGTAAAAGCCAAATATCTATAAGGTAGTCTCCCGCCTCAAAGAGGCGAGGTCTCGCCCGCTGAAAGACGGGCGGACAGTGAACTCAGTGGCAAAATAGTATTTCTCCCCGCCCTGCGCAAAGGCAGGGCGAGGTCTCGCCCCGATATTAATCGGGGCGGATGTGCCCTCTGTGGTGGGCTTTTGAATGAAAAACCTGCGGTTTTTGTGGATCTCTCTGGCTGTCGGCGGCATAATCATCCTGATAGTCCTGGGCAGGCAGTTCGGGGTCCACACGCTTGCTGATATAGCTTTAAAGAAAGAGATAGTGCTTCCTTCGGAATCAGGCAAGACCCCGACTTTCGAGATCAAGGATTTCAGGCTTGTGCAGACCGTGGGCAAGAACAAGCAGTGGGAACTGAAAGCCCTTGAAGCATACGAGTATGAGGAAGGGGACGAGATAGAGATACACGGGACTGAAATAAAATTTTTCAAAAAAGACAATGTCCTCGCGCTCACCCTGAAGGCGGACCAGGAAGTTGTGGATTCAAAAAACAGGGATATAGGCATGACCGGTTCGATCGAGGCGGAAACTCCCGACGGTTTGAAGCTTAAAACCCAAACGCTGCGCTGGCTGGCGAAAGATGAGAAGCTTGTGACGGACGACCGCGTGACGGTCACAAAGGGAGAGGTAAGGATAGACGGCCAGGGTTTTGAAGCTGACGCGGGCATGGGGAAACTGCAGGTAAAGAAGAAAGTAAGGGTTAAGATAGCAAGGGATGTGAGGTGAGGGATGCAGCCAATAGAAGGCTCATACGTTGCCCTGATAACGCCTTTCAGGAACGGCAGGATCGACGAGGGAAGGCTCAGGCGGCTTGTTGATTTCCACATAAAGAACAGGACAGACGGGATCGTTCCGTGCGGCACGACGGGTGAATCTCCCACGCTTTCCCACGAAGAGCACAAAAGAGTGATCAGGATAGTCATAAACCAGGCGCGCGGGAGAATACCCGTGATGGCAGGCACCGGCTCAAACAGCACGGATGAAGCGCTTGAGCTGACAGCTGACGCAAAGAAGAGCGGGGCTGATTCAGCCCTGCTCGTGTGCCCTTATTACAACCGCCCCATGCAAAGGGGGATGTACCTGCACTTCGGAAGGATAGCGTCCAGGGTAAAGATCCTGATCTTCATTTATAACATTCCTTCGCGCACAGGCGTGAACCTGGAGCCGGAAACGCTTGCGATGCTGAGCAGAGATTTTTCCAATATCGCGGGAGTCAAGGAAGCGAGCGGGAGCGTTGACCAGGCACGCAGGATAATTAAATTATGCGGAAGGAACTTCTGCCTGCTTTCAGGGGACGATGCGCTGACGCTTCCCATGATGGCTGTTGGTGGCAGGGGCGTTATTTCAGTGCTTGCTAACATAATGCCGGGGGAAGTGTCGCGGATGGTGAGGATGTTCCTCACGGGCGATGCAGGGGCGGCAATGAAGATACATCGCAGGCTCCTGCCGCTTATGAAGGCGCTTTTCATAGAGACAAATCCCATTCCGTTGAAGACGGCGATGATGCTTATGAAGATGGATTCCGGTGAGATGAGGCTTCCGCTTTCGCCTATGTCGGCGCAGAACCTGGTAAAACTGAAGAAGACGCTGCGGCAGTTCGATCTCCTTAAATAGTACATCGTTCATCGTTCGTCGTTCATCGCTAAGATTTTTACTTTCTAATTTTTCTAAAGTAGTACTGCGATGCACGATGCACGAAGAACGAGTAACGAGGTGTTTATGATTAACATAATCGTGAGCGGGGCATGCGGGAAGATGGGTTCGCGGATAATCGCCAATCTTGACGCGCAGCGCGATATGAGACTTGTCGGGGCAATAGAGAGAAAGGGATGTCCAGGCCTGGGGAAAGAAGCAGGCAGGGGAGTGGTGATCACAAGTGACCTGCGCGCGGCAGCGGGCGGGGCAGACGTACTTATTGAATTCTCCAGCCCGGAAGCGTCCCTGGAGCACCTGCGCGCCGCGGCATCAATGAAGCTGCCGGTGGTCCTTGGAACGACCGGTTTCAAACCATCCGGGATCGCCGAGATCAGAAGGATTGCGAAGAGGATCCCCTGCGTTTTTTCCCCGAATATGTCCGCAGGCATGAATTTTCTTTTCAGGGTTTTGAGGCAGGCAGCCGGGTCGCTTAAGGACTACGACGTTGAGATCATAGAGATGCACCACAATATGAAGAAGGACGCTCCCAGCGGGACAGCGCTCAGGCTTGCGGGTATTGTTGCCGAAGCTATCGGAACTGACCTGGGCAGAAGCGGGATTTACGGAAGGAAAGGAGCAGTGGGGGCAAGGGGAAGGAAAGAAATAGGCATTCACGCTGTGCGCGGAGGGGATGTTGCGGGGGACCACACCGTGATCTTCGCGGGTCAGGGCGAAAGAGTGGAGCTTGTCCACCGCGCTTCCGGAAGGGACGCGTTCGCCCTGGGCGCGCTCAATGCCGCAAGGTTTGCCGCAAAAGCGAAGCCGGGGCTTTACGGCATGGAAGACGTCTTTAATAAATAATATACGTCGTAAGTCGTACGTCGCCCTGCGGGTCGTACGTGAATTGCATTGTATTTACGTTCGACGCATGACGTCCGACGTTTGACGGTTTCTTTTTTTTTGGGGGGGGGGTTAATGAAGACTGCGCAGCAGGTTCTGAAAACGGTAAAGGAAAAGGGGATCAAGTTTGTCCGGCTTTGGTTCACGGATATACTCGGGCAGCTCAAGTCTTTTGCCATTACTCCGAGGGAGCTTGAAATGGCTTTCAGGGAAGGGATGGGTTTTGACGGCTCTTCCATAGAAGGGTTCGCCCGCATTGACGAAAGCGACATGATAGCAAAGCCCGATCCCTCGACTTTCCAGATGATCCCGTGGATCCCGTCTGACAGGCCTGAGGCGAGGATGTTCTGCGACATACTCACGCCTGACGGAAAACCTTATGAAGGCGACCCGCGCTATATACTGAAAAGGAACCTTGCCGAGATAGCAAAAAAAGGCTATACGTACATGGTGGGCCCAGAGCTGGAATATTTTTATTTCAAGGACAGCGCTTCTCCGGCGGTGCTTGACCAGGGCAATTACTTCGACCTGACCACGCTTGACGCGGGAAGCGACCTGCGCAGGGACACGATAAACGCGCTTGAGGCAATGGGCATAAGCGTGGAATTCAGTCACCACGAGGTTGCGCCCAGCCAGCACGAGATCGACCTGCGCTACACGGACGCGCTCTCCATGGCTGACAACGTGATGACATACAGGATGGTAGTGAAAGAAGTCGCGATGAGTTACGGTTTCTTCGCTTCCTTCATGCCCAAGCCGATAAGCACGGTCAACGGAAGCGGCATGCACGTGCACCAGTCACTTTTCAAGAAAGGATCCAACGCGTTCTTCGACTCCGGGGCAAAATACCACATTTCAAAAGCGGCCAGAGGATTTATCGCCGGGCTGCTCAGGCACTCCGAAGAGATCACCTCCGTCACAAACCAGTGGGTGAATTCATATAAGAGGCTTGTGCCTGGGTACGAAGCCCCTGTTTACATATCATGGGCGCAGCGCAACCGTTCCACGCTCATAAGGATCCCGATGTACAAGCCGAAGAAGGAGAAGGCGACAAGGATCGAGTTCAGGAGCCCGGACCCGGCGTGTAACCCGTACCTGGCGTTCTCGGTGATGCTGACAGCCGGGATGCAGGGCATAGAACAGGGTTACGAGCTTCCCGTTCCTGTTGAAAGGGACCTTTATAAGATGGATGACGCGGAGAGGAAAAGGCTGGGCATAAAATCGCTTCCGGGAAGCCTTATCGAGGCGGTTGCCATGACCGAAAAGAGCCAGCTTGTGAAAAAGGCGCTGGGCGACCACATATTCAGCCATTTTATTGCGAACAGGAAGATCGAATGGGACAACTACAGAAGGCAGGTCACCTCATACGAGATAGAGAAGTATCTTCCCATTCTGTAAGATGATGTCAGCGATGTAAAATATGATTTCAGCGATAAAGTATTAGATCGCTGTAATCGTAAGTTAAAAATCGCTGTAATCAAGGAGCAGAAATGAATAAATTGCAGATGATCGAGAAGATAGCGGCTGACGTCAAGATAAACAAGGCAAAGGCGGGAAGAGCGCTGGAAGTTCTTATTAACGGCATGGTGTCTTCTTTGAACGAAACGGGCAGGTTCATACTCGCCGGGGTGGGTGTTTTCAAGGTTAAAATGCGCAAGGCAAGGGTTGCAAGGAATCCCAAGACAGGCGCTCCCGTGCAGCTCCCCCAGAGGAAAGCGGTCGCGTTCCACGCGTCCCGCGAGCTTAAGTCAGCTATCAAATAACGTGTAACGTGTAAGGTGTAACGTGTAAAGCAAGATTAGATTTTTCGTTACACGTAACACGTGACACATTACACGATTTTCTGGAGGTTGAGTTGGCGGAATACGATGCGATAGTGATAGGCGGGGGTCTGGGAGGCTATATATGCGCGATCAGGACCGCGCAGCTGGGCGGAAAAGCCTGCGTCATAGAAGAGGATAAGATCGGCGGGACCTGCCTTAACCGCGGGTGCATCCCGACAAAGGCACTTCTTACGACTGCGGGACTATTTTCCAGGATCAAGAAAGCAAAGGACTTCGGCATTAAAGCGGAAGGCTGTTCCGTGGATTTTACGGCAATGATGGACAGAAAAGAGAAAATAGTTGCGCGCCTGCGCGCCGGCGTTGAATTCCTGCTGAAGAACAATGGGATCGATATCGTAAAAGGAAAGGGAAAGGTCACGGGAAAAGGAACGGTGGAGGTTACGGGAGGGACCGAGCCGCAGAAAACCCTGAGCGGCAGGAATATAGTTGTGGCGACCGGTTCGGTTGTTGCCAGGGTCCCGGGCATAGAATGCAACGGGACAAACATTATTACAAGCAATGAGATGCTTTCTCTCGCGAGCGTTCCTTCAAGCCTGCTCATAATAGGCGGCGGGGTAATAGGATGCGAATTTGCCAGTTTATTCTCGGAAATAGGGACCAAGATCACGATCGTTGAAATGCTGCCCCAGATACTCCCGCTCGAAGATGAAGAGATCTCGAAGACGTTCAGGCGGATGCTTGAAAAACAGGGAATAAAAATATACACCGATACTAAAGTAAATGCAGTGGTCAGCCCGCCCAGCGCAGAGGCTGGGCGAGGTCTCGCCCCGATATCAATCGGGGCGGACGGCCAGTCGTCAGTGGTCAGCGAATTGTCAAACGGGGAAAAGATAGAGACCGAAAAGGTGCTGGTCTGTACCGGGAGAGCGCCGAACGGAAGCGGGCTGGGCCTGGAAGAACTCGGCGTCAAGATGGACAGGGCCAGGGTTATAGCAGACGAAAAAATGCACACGAATATAGAGGGGATTTACGCGGTCGGTGACGTGAACGGCGGGATCATGCTCGCACACGTCGCAACAGCGGAAGGGGTCGTAGCCGCGGAGAATATTATGGGAAAAGACAGCAGGATGGATTACACGGCGGTCCCCGGCTGCATTTTCACGTTCCCTGAGATCGGCTCGGTCGGCCTTACCGAAAAAAAGGCGAGAGAAACAGGAGCGGAAGTTACTGTCGGCAGGTTCCCGTTTTCTGCATGCGGGAAAGCCATCGCGATGGGTGAGCCGGATGGTTTTGTCAAAGTCATAGCGGATAAATCCGGCAAGGTCCTCGGTGTCCACATAATAGGCCCTGAAGCGACAAACCTCATAGCCGAGGCAGCGGTCTGCATCCGGAATAATATCGGCATTGAAGGGATAGCGAAGACCATACACGCCCATCCAACCCTGCCCGAGGCTGTTGTTGAAGCCGCGCTTGACACAAGAAGCGAAGCTCTTCAGATCCTGCGCAAAAAGATCGGCTGAAAGCTGAAAGGTGAAAGCTGAAAGTTCAAGAATTCTAATTTACAAATAGCATTTAGGTTTTATTTTAATCTGCTTTTTAAGGAGAAAAGATGGAACAGTTCATGAAGGGCTTACGTATTTATTTTGATACACTTTTAAAAAAGATCCCGCTCCCGCTGGGAATCGTGTGGATATTAATAATCCTTGCTATCTACCTGATCTACAAAATTTTTACCAAATTGATAGAAAAAGCTCTGCTGAAAGCGTCCCGCGGCGACATAAACAGGGTAAAAAGCGGCATCAGGATATGGCGCATATTATACTGGGTGATAGCGATCATACTCCTCCTGGCAGGCACAGGCGGCAATCTTGCTACACTCGGGCTTTCAGCTGCATTCCTGGGTATGGTACTCGGCTGGTCTTTGCAGCGCCCCGTAACAGGAGTCGCGGCATGGTTCCTGGTTACGCTTACGAAGCCTTTCAAGATAGGGGACCGCGTCATTATCGCGGGCGTGATCGGAGACGTGCAAAATATCGGAATAATGTATGTTACGATGGAGCAGGTGGGCGGCACAACAGGCGGCGAGGAGAAGTCAGGCCGAGCCGTGTTGATACCCACCGCGGTCCTTTTTGACCAGGTGATCTTTAATTATACTATGAGAGAGGAAGAAGTTCAGGAATCCAAGTATATCCTTGACGAGATCATCATCAGGGTTGCGTATGGTTCCAACTGGAATGCCGCGGAAAAAATACTTATAAGCGCGGCAAAGGAAATAACTAAAGACATTATCGGGGAGATACGCAAGGAGCCTTACATACGCGCCGAATTCATTGACTGGGGAGTATATATGCGCCTGCGTTATTACACGCGTCCGGTCGAAAGGCAGGAAATTTCAACGAATATCACAAAAGTTATTTTTCACAAATTTGCGGAATCCAAAGAAGTAAAATTCGCATACCCGCACTCAGAAGCGGAAATTACGTATATCGCGAAAGCCGGGGAGAAGGTTCCTTTTCACCCCGAAACTGGTAAATAGACGCTGATCTACACGGATCATAATGGCTGAAATAAATGTAATAGACTTAGGATTAGCAGATTACGAAAAAGCAAAGCGCGTGCAGGACGAACTGATAGAGGAAAGGCTATCCGGGAAAATACCGGACACGCTGGTTTTGTGTGAACACAATCCTGTCATAACAATAGGGCGGAAGGGCGGGAAAGAAGACCTGCTCGTTTCTGAAGAATTCCTTAGACGGAAAAAAATCAGGGTTTATCACGTGGAGCGCGGCGGGGAAGCCACGTACCACTGCCCGGGGCAGCTGGTCGGATACCCGATCTTCAACCTAAGATTTTTAGACACAGATTTACACAGATTTTTGAGAAAGTTAGAAGAAATAATAATAAATACACTAAAAGAAACGGGGATAGACGCGCAAAGGCGCGAAGGATACACGGGGGTTTGGGTCCCGGCCCCGGACGGACCGGCGAAAATCGCTTTCATAGGGATCAGCGTAAGGAGATGGGTGACATACCACGGTTTTTCGCTCAACGTTGACTGCGACCTCACGCCGTTTGAATGGATAGTGCCATGCGGCATTAAAGATGCAAAAGTAACTTCCATAAAAGCGTGTCAGCGTGTCAACGTGTCAACGTGTCAAATAAAAACCATAAAAGAAACAATCATAGATAATTTCAATAGAGTTTTTAAATCGCTGTAATCGATCATTATATCGCTGACATCAATGAGAAAAAAACTACCGGAATGGCTTAAGAAAAAAATTCCCTGCGGTTCTGTGACAACGGAAAAGATCCTTGAAAGGAACCGGCTGAACACGGTCTGTGAAAGCGCCCATTGCCCCAACCGGGGAGAATGTTTTTCCGGAGGCGAAGCGACTTTCATGATACTGGGCAGCGTGTGCACGCGTAACTGCGGTTTCTGCGCTGTCCGCAAAGGAGTGCCTGCCCCGGTTGACGAAGGTGAACCGGCGCGCCTGTCAAAGGCGGTGGCCGAGATGGGGCTTAGATACGTTGTTATAACCTCGGTCACAAGGGACGACCTTCCGGACGGCGGCGCCTCGCAATTCGCTGGAACCGTAAGGGAGCTGAGGAAGGATTTTAACGGCAGCCTGGGCATAGAGCTGCTTATACCTGACCTTAAAGGCAGCACGGAAGCGCTTAAGATCATACTGGAACAGAACATAACGGTCCTGAACCATAATCTTGAAACAGTGAAACGGCTTTATCCGGTTGTAAGGCAGAAGGCGGATTATCACCGGTCGCTTGAGCTCCTGCGCTCGGTAAAAAAACAAAGGCCGGATATGTTTACGAAGTCCGGGCTTATGCTGGGCCTGGGAGAGACGAAAGACGAAGCGCTGATGGCGATGAAAGACCTGCGGGACGTTTCCTGCGACCTGCTGACGCTGGGCCAGTACCTGCGGCCCGGGCCCGGGCAGGTGGAGGTCGCGGAATTCATAGAACCGGAAAGGTTCGCGGAGTATAAGCGCATTGCGGAAAGCATGGGTTTCTCAGGGGTTGCAAGCGGGCCGTTCGTGCGCAGCAGCTACCAGGCAGGCCAATTACTAAATACGTGTCAACGTGTCAAAGTATCCCGCCCAACAAGCGTTGGCGGGCAGGCATCGTGTCAACGTAACTACAAGGATTTTTATTAGAATCTGGGCTCGGTATTTACGCTGACACGCTGACACGCTGACACGCTGATACGTTGATACGCTTTTGGAGTGAAAGATGTACGAGGCAAGCGACAGGCTTAAAAGTCTTCCGCCTTATCTGTTCGCGAAGATAAAGAAACTGAAAGACGAGATAAGGAGCAAGGGTGTTGACGTGATCGACCTGGACATGGGTAATCCGGACAGGCCGACGCCCCAGCATATCGTGGACAGGCTCTGCGACACGATAAAGAACCACCCCAGCACGCACAGGTACCCCCAGGCGAAGGGGATGCCGAAGCTGCGTTCGGTCATCTCGAAGTGGTACAGTGAAAGGTTCGGGGTCGAGATCGACCCGGAAAAAGAAGCACTAGTGCTGGTCGGCTCGAAGGAAGGGATCTGCCATTTTTCAATGACCTACATGAATCCCGGGGATATCGCTCTGGTGCCTGACCCGACTTATCCGGTCCACTTCAACGGAGTTTACCTTGCGGGTGGCAGCGTCTACGGCATGCCGCTGCTTGAGCAGAACGGTTACATACCGGACCTGAAAGCGATACCGCAGGACATCGCGCGCAAAGCAAAGATAATGTTCATCTGCTACCCGCACAACCCGACAACCGCGGTCGTGGAGAACCTGGATTTTTACAGGGAAGTCGTTGAATTCGCAAAAAAGAACAATATAATCGTTGTAAGCGACATCGCGTATTCCGAACTGACATTCGACGGGTACGTCGCGCCCAGTTTCCTGCAGGTGCCCGGAGCAATGGACGTGGGAGTGGAATTCCATTCCTTTTCGAAGAGCTATAATATGGCCGGATGGAGGATGGGTTTCGCGGTAGGGAACGCGGAGATCCTGGCGAACCTTGAAAAATTCAAGTCCTTCGCGGATTACGGCGTGTGCACGGCGATCCAGCTAGCGGGGGTTGTCGCGCTGTCAGGCCCACAGGACTGCATTGAAGAAACAAGGCAGGTTTACCAGAGGCGCAGGGACGTAATGCTCGAAGGCCTGGAAAAACTCGGGTGGCACGTCAACAAGCCGAAGGCCACTATGTACCTGTGGGCCCCGGTCCCGGAGAAATACAAAGGAATGGGCTCGATGGAATTCAGCGAATACCTGCTGAGGGAAACGGGCGTGGCTGTGTCGCCGGGCAGCGGTTTCGGAAAACACGGCGAGGGATACCTGCGCATAGCGCTGGTCACCCACGAGACACGCTTTCACGACGTGCTCCTCCGCTTTAAAAAAATACTAAAATAATTACCACGTAAAAATTGGCGGTGTGATGAATAGGAAAGTAATTAATATCGGGCTGATAGGGTTCGGAAAAGTTGGCGCCGGCGTCGTCAAAATACTGCAGGATTCAAAAAAATTCATCGGGGAGAAGATCGGCAGCCCCGTAGTCCTGAAAAGGATCGCGGACCTTGACATCAGGACCAGCAGGGGCGTGAAGGTCGCAAGCGGCGTTCTTACCGCTGATTCAAACCTGGTCATTAACGATCCCGGAATAGACATAGTCGTTGAGCTTACCGGTTCCGAGTCGGCCGGGAAAAAGCTGATATTGAAAGCCCTTTCAAAGGGAAAGCACGTGGTCACAGCCAACAAGGCCGCGGTCGCCGGCAGCTGGGACGAGATATTTTCCGCGGCGGGCAGGAACAAGGCCGGTTTTTATTTTGAGGCTTCGGTAGGCGCGGGGATCCCGGTGATACAGGCGATACGCGAAGGGCTTGCCGCTAACCGCATTTCTCAGATCTTTGGCATCGTGAACGGCACCACGAACTACATCCTGACGCAGATGGCAAGATCAGGCAGGACTTTTGACGGCGCGCTTTCCGAAGCGAAGAAAAAAGGTTTTGCGGAGCCGGACCCAACCCTTGACATCAACGGTTCGGACAGCATGCACAAGATAGCCATCCTTTCCTCGCTCGCTTTCGGGAGCGTTGTGAGGCCCGGGGACATTTCAGTCGAGGGGATAGAAAAGATCGACCCGGACGATATCAGGTACGGGAAGGAATTCGGTTACACGCTGAAGCTGCTGGCGGTCGCCAAAAGGACGGACGGCAGCGTGGAAGTGCGTGTCCACCCAACCTTCCTGCCTGACAGCCACCTGCTTTCTTCGGTGGAAAATGAGTTTAACGCGATCTATGTGGTAGGCGACCTTACAGGGCCTATTGTCCTTTACGGTCGGGGCGCGGGCCAGATGTCGGCGGCAAGCGCTATAGTGAGCGATATAATTCACCTGGGG
>Ga0100389_1004342_pt1 | contig 10986 bp, 10 predicted proteins | sample CryGeymeta201513_FD_81537 | JGI IMG/M metagenome (GOLD analysis project Ga0100389, IMG submission 81537) | Groundwater microbial communities from Crystal Geyser aquifers in Utah, USA - Crystal Geyser metaG 2015-13 | ecosystem: Environmental > Aquatic > Deep subsurface > Groundwater | place: USA... | reverse complement strand
TTCGCCAGCCCTCGGCCGTCAGCGGTCCATCAACGAGAAGCGGTGCAGCCGCTCGATCAGGGTCGTGCGGCTGATGTCCAGCTCGGCGGCGAGCTGTGATCGGTTGCCCTGCGTACGCTCCAGGCCGTCGATGATCATCTCGCGCTCGAGCGCGGCGATCGCGTCGGCCAGTTTCCGGGGCGCGGAGGCGGGGGCCTCGAAGCTGCCCTCGTGGGCGAATCCTCCCGCCGCACGCACGGCTGGTGAGAGGTCCGCGGGTCTGACCTCGGTCGCGCCCGCGGCCGCCAGGCGCGCCGCCTCGGCCGCGAGCTCGTGCAAGTTGCCGGGCCAGGGGTAGCGCTGCAAGCAGCGCAGCGCCTCGGAGGAGAGCGGTGGCAGGACCAGATCGCGCGCTCTCGCCAGCACCTGCAAGAGCGCCGGCAGGTCCTCGAGTCGTTCCCGAAGTGGCGGCAGCTCCAGTCGCAGCACATCGAGGCGGTAGTAGAGATCCTCGCGCAGAGCTCCGCGCTTCACCTGCTCCCGCAGATCGAGGCGCGTGGTCGCCAGCAGGCGCGCCTGAAGCGTGCGCTCACGACTCGCCCCCACGGGGCGGTAGCGCCGCTCGGCCAGGAGCCGCAGCAGCAGGGCCTGAGCTCGCTCGGGCAGCTCTCCGACCTCCTCGAGCAGGAGGGTGCCTCCGCGCGCGGCGCCGAGCAGACCGTCCGAGGCGCGGCTGGCGTCGGTGAAGGCACCCCGTGTGTGACCGAAGAGCGTGGCCTCGAGCAGCTCGGGTTGAACCGCGCCCAGGCGACAGCTCACGAAGGCCGCGCCCTGGCCCGCCGAGGCGTCGTGCAGGGCCCACGCCGCGTGGTGTTTGCCCGCGCCCGTCTCACCCGTGATCAGCACCAGCGCGTCGCTGCTGGCGTAGCGTTCGAGCATCCTCCCCACGTGCGCCATGCGCGGCGAGCTTTTGGTGGCGTCCTCGGGACTCGGCGTGCTCGTCGTCAGGACGTCGCGGCACGCCGCCAGCAGCGCGTCGAGAAGACCGAGGCCCTCGACGCCGGGACGTGGCGCGCGCTGGGCCGCATCGTCCAACTCCGGCGCCTCGACCCCCACTTCGGCGAGAGCGATCGCGTCGACCTGCCCGGGCGCCCCGTGGACGTATCCGCTGGCGACCAAGGTGAGACCGCCGGAGAGCGCCACGCTGCGGGCAGACAGCCCGAACGGGCACGGCCGATCGCGAGCCAGGTCTCCGTCCTGCGGGTTCGGCTGAGGCGCGCCGAGTCGCTCGTAGAAGGCGTCACAGCGCTCGAAACCCCGAGGCGTGAAGAGCGCCGCGCGACAGGGCGGCGAGACGGCCTCGAGCACGCCTCCGCGTCGATGTGCCAGCGCTCCGTCGGAGTCCACGACCACGAGCTGCACGCCGAGCCCCTCCGCAGCCACCCGCCGCAGCGCGCGAAACGCCGGCGCGTGCACGAGCCTGGCCACGTCCATCTCAGCCATACGCAGAAGGTTGTCGCCTCAAACTCGACCCGAAGCAAATCCGGGCGCAGGAGCGTTCCCAAACCCCGTACTGACGAAAGTGACGAGGAGCGTCCCCAGCCTACGCCCGTGGCAGTCAGCCGAAGAGGCTGCGCGAGGCGAGCATCGCCTGCTCGAGGAAGGGCGCGGGGTACACGCCCATTCCGAGCACGCCCGCGAGACAGAGGAGGATCGCCAGCTTCACCCCGAGGGGTGTCTCGAGGGGCGTCGCGTCCTTGGGCTCGTTCATGTACATCGCGCGCGCGATGCGCAGGTAGTAGAAGAGCGCGACGACGGCCAGCACGGCACCGAGGAAGACCAGCATGCCGTGGCCCGCCTCCCACACCGCCATGAAGACGTAGAGCTTCGCCCAGAAGCCGACGGCGAAGGGGATGCCCGCCAGCGAGAGCAGGAAGAGCAGCATCGCCAGCGCGAGCCCGGGTGCGCGCGCGTAGAGACCGTCGAAGTCCTCGATCTGATCCGTGCCCCGATCGCCGGAGGCCATGGCCTCGACCACCATGAAGGCGCCGACGTTGGTGACGGTGTAGCCGGCGAGGAAGAAGAGCAGCATGCCCGTGCCCATGCGCGTGCCGGTGGCAAAGGTGAGCAGCATGTAGCCGATCTGCGCGATGCCCGAGTAGGCCAAGAGGCGCTTGGCGTTCTCTTGCCGCAGGGCGAAGAGGTTGCCCACGATCATGGTGGTCGCGGCGAGGAAGAGCAGCAGCGGAATGAAGCTGCCGCTCGGCACGTGGAAGCCGACCAGGAAGACCACGCACAGCGCCGCGAAGCCGGCCGCCTTGGGCGCCACCGAGAGGAAGGCCACGAAGGGCGTGGGCGCGCCCTCGTAGGTGTCCGGCACCCACATGTGGAAGGGCACGACGCCGATCTTGAAGCCCATGCCGCCGAAGATGGTCAAGAGCCCGAGGTCGAAGAGCGCCGAGTGCCGCATGTGCGCCAGGGCAGTGATCGAGGTCGTGCCCGACATGCCCACGACGAGAGCGAGGCCGAGCAAGAGGAAGACCGAGCTCACGGCGCCGACCAGGTAGAACTTCAGCGCCGCCTCGGAGGCGTTCTTGCCGCGGCCGACCTTGTCGTCGGTCTTGGACCAGGCCGCCAGCAGGTAGAGGGGCATGCCCATCAACTCGAAGCAGACCACGAGCAGGACCAGATCCCGGGCTCCGGGCAGCAGCATCATGCCGAAGACGCTGCAGGCCAGGAGCAGGTAGTACTCGCCCTGCCTGCCGGGCATGTGGCGCGCGACGTGATCGAGGCTGCCCAGGCTGGCGAGGGCGCCCGCGAGCAAGAAGACGCGATCGAAGAAGAGCGTGAAGTCGCCGCCGACCCACACGCCGTCGAACACGTTCCCCGCCGTGTCGACGAAGAACGACGCGCCGAAGATGGCCGCGAAGGCGATGGCCATGAACAGGCCGAGGTGTCGTCCGCCGTTCTTGGGCAGCGCCATGTCGGCGAAGAGGACGAGCAGGGCTGCGCCCAGGACGAGCAGCGGAAGCAGCAGCGGGCTGAGTTCGGTGAGCATCACGGGTTCAGCGCCAGGGTGAGGGGGAGGAGGTCGTGGACCAGACGCGTGGTGGTCGCGTCGATCAGATTGAGGACGGGTCCCGGCCAGAAGCCGAAGACCAGGATGGCGGCGCCGAGCAGCACGAGGGCGCCCCACTCGACGCGGTTGGCGTCACCCAAGTGCTCGAACTCCTTGGACGGGCCCTCGCCCCAGAAGATGCTCTTCACCGCGCGCAGTACGTAGACCGCGGTGACGAAGGCACCGGCGGCGCCCGCGATGGCCCAGACCGGGTGGCCCGATTGCCAGGCTCCGAGGAAGACCAAGAGCTCGGCGATGAAGCCCGCTGTGCCGGGCAGCGCCAGGGACGACAGACAGGCCAGAGTGAAGAAGCTGGCGATGCCCGGCATGACGCGACCGAAGCCGCCCATCTTCGGGACCCAGCGCGTGTGCGTCTTGCCGTAGACCAACCCGACCAGGGCGAAGAAGAGGCCGGTCATCACGCCGTGGGCGACCATCTGGAAGATGGCACCGTTCCAGCCGTCCACGGTCATGGTCGCGGCGCCCAGCATCACGACGCCCATGTGACTCACGGACGAGTAGGCGACGATGTACTTGAGGTCCTTCTGGCTCATGGCCCCGAAGGCGCCGTACACGATGTTGATCACGGCGACGCCGCCGACGACAGGCGCCCAGGCGATGGCGCCCTCGGGCATCAGCACCATGCCCACACGCATGATGCCGAAGGCGCCGAGCTTCATCAGCACGCCCGCGTGCAGCATGGAGACGGCGGTGGGGGCGGCGGCGTGTCCGTCGGGCGACCAGGTGTGGAAGGGGAAGACACCGGCGAGGGCGCCGAAGCCGAGCCACACGATGGGGAAGTAGAGCTTCTGCGTGTCGACGTCGAAGTGATGACGACCGAGCTCGATCATGTCGAAGGTGGTGCCGCCCGCTTCGCTGTAGAGCGCGAGGATGGCGACCAGGATGGCGGCGGAGCCGACCAGGAGCATCAGGGTCAGCTTCATCGCCGCGTACTCGCGGCCGCCGACATCGAGGTACTCGTACACGAACTTCAGCGGTCCTCGAGGCTCCACCTTCCCCTGGCTGCCCCAGATGCCGATGAGGATGTACATCGGCAAGACGGCGATCTCGTAGAAGAGGAAGAAGATGAAGAGGTCCTGGCAGACGAAGACGCCGAAGACGCCCGACACCAGCACGAGCAGGAGGATGTAGAACTCCTGGTCGCGTCGCTCCTGCGTCCAGGTGGCGAGCACGCCGGCGACGATGATCAGGCCCGTCAGCACCAAGAGCGCGGCGCCCCAGCCGTCGACGGCGAGGTGCATCTCGATGCCGAGGGAGGGCAGCACGGTGTAGCGCTCGTCGAGCTGGAAGCCGCCGCGAGCGATGTCCCAGGTGGCCGCGACCCAGCCCGAGAGCCCGGCGGAGATCAACGCGGCGGCCAGGGAGACCAGGCGCGTCACCAGGCGCAAGCGCTGAGGTACGGCGAGCAAGACGAGCGCCGCCACGAAGGGTGCGCCGACGAGGATGGCAAGTGCGTGCGGGATCATCGGAGCATCCCAAAGGCGGAGAGCGCAAAGATGGCGAACGCGACCACGAAGACGTAGTCGCGCACGTTGCCGGATTGGAGCCGGCGCACGCGCTGGCCGCCGGTGAGGGTGAGGTAGCCGGCGAGGTTGATCAGGCCGTCGACGATGTAGCGGTCGAAGAAGCCGACGGCGGCGGCGAGCTTCAGACCGAGCACGCGGTAGACGCCCTCGTAGAAGTGATCGAGGGCGCCGGAGCGGGCGAGGCGGGCGATGGGCGCGAGCATGGCGGGCGCGGGGCGCGCTTCACCGCGGCCGTACATGGACCAGGCGGCCACGAAGCCGAGGATGGGCACGAGCGAGGGCGCGAAGGCCTGGAGGTTCCATTCCGGCTCGTAGTCGAGGTGCCACATGCCCGCGAAGTGGGCGCCGAAGTAGCCCCCCAAGAGCGCCGGAATGGCCAGGAGCACGAGCGGCAGCCGCATCTCCCAGCCGCCCTCGTGGGCGTGCTCGGCCTTCTCCGAGCGCTTGCCCAGGAAGACCAGGAAGAACACGCGGCCCATGTAGAAGGCGGTGAGGAAGGCCGCGCCGAGCAACGCCAGCCAGGGCAGGAGGCGGCCCGACTCCAGCATGGACTCGAGGATCAGATCCTTGCTGAAGAAGCCAGCGGTGAAGGGCATGCCCGCCAGCGAGATGGATCCGACCAAGAAGACGGTGCCGGTCAACTTCATGCGTCCCCACAGCCCGCCCATGTCGCTCATCTCGTTGCTGTGGACGGCGTGGATCACGCTGCCGGCGCCGAGGAAGAGCAGCGCCTTGAAGAAGGCGTGGGTGGTGAGGTGGAAGTAGCCGCCCATCACGGAGCCAGCGCCCAGCGCCGCCACCATGTAGCCGAGCTGCGAGCAGGTGCTGTAGGCGAGCACCTTCTTGATGTCCGTCTGCACGCAGGCGATCACGGCGGCGAAGATGGCCGTGAAGGAGCCGATGTAGACCATCACCTCGCGTGTCAGCGCGGCCTGAGCGAAGAGCGGATCCGTGCGCACGATGAGGTACACGCCCGCGGCGACCATGGTGGCCGCGTGCAGCAGCGCGGAGACCGGCGTCGGGCCCTCCATGGCGTCGGGCAGCCAGACGTGGAGCGGGAACTGCGCGCTCTTACCGACCACGGCCACGAAGAGCAGCAGCGTGACCAGGGTGGCCACGTCCGCGCCGGGGTGGCTCGTCCACTCGAACCCGCCGGTGTGCGAATAGAGCACGAGCAGCGCGAGCAAGAGGCCCGTGTCCGCGAGCTTCGTCACCCAGAAAGCCTTGACGGCGGCCTTCGCGGCGGAAGGCTTCTTGAAGTAGAAGCCGATCAGCAGGTAGCTCGTCAGGCCCACCAGCTCCCAGCCGAAGAAGAGCTGCAGCAGGTTCGGAGCCAGCACCAGCATCAACATGCTGAAGATGAAGAAGGAGTGGTACGCGAAGTAGCGGCCCAGGTCGGCGTCCGGCTCCGAGCGCATGTAGTCGAGGGAGAAGACCTGCACGCAGAAGGCGACGAGGGTCACGACCAAGGTCATGCCCACGGAGATGCCGTCGATGCGCAGGCCCACGTCGGCCATACTCGCGCCCGCGTGGGGCAGCCAGGCCACGCTCTCCAGCAGGTCTCGCGTCGGGTGCGCGAGCTGGTCCGCGAAGAGCCAGACGGCTGCTCCCAGCGACACGGTGGCCGCCAGCACGGAGAGCCACGCGGCGGGGCGACCTGTGCGCCTGAGCGGGGGCACGAGCGCCAACAGCACGGCCATGGCGGCGGGTACGAAAAGCGCCACGAGGGCGAGCTCGATGGGCAGACTCATCCGTGCAGCTCCCTGACTGCGTCCACGCGCTCGTCCGAGCGGCGCACGCGGTGCAAGAGGATGACGAGGGCGAGCCCGATCGCGACCTCGGCCACCGTGAGGGCGACGGCGAAGAGCGTGAAGACCTGCCCGAGGTGGTCGCCGCGATAGCGTCCGAAGGCGATGAAGATGAGGTTCACGGCGTTCGCCATCAGCTCGACGCTGAGCAGGATGCCGATGGCACCCCGGCGGCTGGCGACGCCATAGAGTCCAATGGAGAACAGGCCCGCGGCCAGGATCAGCCATGCAGCGAGGGGCATCAGGAGGCGCTCCCATCTTCGGACGAGGGGTCGGTGTCGAGGCGCAGGCCCGGGGCCGTGTGATCCACCGAGGCGTCGCGGCGACGCGCGATCACGATGGCGCCGACCATGACCGCGAGCAGCAGCACGGAGAGGACCTCGAAGGCCATCAGGTTCGGGCCGAGGATCTGCCGGCCGAGCTCCGCCGTGTCCACGGTGATGGAGGGTGCGTCGAGGGGCAGGGGGGTCATGACGACGGCGCCGGTGAAGAGGCCGAAGGTCGCCAGCGAGAGCACCAGCGCGCGGCCGCCCTCGGAGGTGTCGTTGGGGATGGCCAGGTCTTCACCCCTGCGGGTGAGCATGACGCCGAAGAGCATCAGCGTGATGATGCCGCCCGTGTAGAGCATGATCTGGATCGACGCGATGAAGGGCGCCGAGAGCAACAGGTAGGCGACGGCCGTGCTGGCCAGGGTGACGCCGAGCCAGAGCACGGAGTGGACGAGGTTCTTGCTCGTCACGACCCTGAGCGCGCTCAGGAGCAGAGCGGCGGCCACGATCCCGAATGCGATTCGGTCGATCATCACTTTGCCTCCGGCTTGGCTTCGGACGCCTCGGCTTGGGCGGCTTCGGTTTTGGCAGGCTCGGCGGCTTCTACCTTGGCAGGCTCGGCGACCACGGCTTCGGGGGCTTCGGCCTTGGCAGGCTCGGCGGCGGCTTTGGCGGCCTCGGCGGGCTTGGCGCCCGCTTTCTGCTTGGTCGCGGCCCGATCTTCATCCGTGCCGCGCTTCGGATCCTGCATCTCGAGCAAGTTGCTCGCGCGACCCCAGGAGAGCGTGGTCTCGGTCTCATTGGCGTAGAGCTTGTCCATGGTCAGCACCAGGTCCTCGCGCGAGAAGCCCGGCACCATGTGATCCTGGGTCATCACGATGGCGTCCGTGGGACAGACCTGGACGCAGAGCTCGCAGTAGATGCAGGCGTTCATGTCGAGCACGAAGTCGTCCGCGAAGCCGCGCTTCTTGCCCGTCACCTCGCTCGGCCGCTTGTCGCCCGCCGTCACCGTGATCACGCGCGAGGGGCAGATCTTCTCGCACATCAAGCAGCCGACGCAGGCCTCTTCGCCGTGCTCGTCGTGCACCAAGGCAAAGGTGAGGCGCGCGCGCGGACCTTGATCGCGCTTCTCGGCCGGATACTGGATCGTCGTGGGTTTGCGGAAGACCGTGCGCATGGACCTGGCCATGGAGCGCGCCGCGTCGATGAAATAGCCCATCAGTGACCACCCAACATCGGCTCGTAGTAGACCCAGAGCGCCGAGACCATCACCAGGGCGAGGCTTATCGGCACGAGGTAGGTCCAGCACAAGCGCATCAGCTGATCGGAGCGGAAGCGAACCAGCGACCAGCGCACCCAGGTGATCATGAAGAAGAGCGCCAGCGTCTTGGCCAGCATCCAATGGATGCCGTCGGCCAGGCCGAAGAGGCCGTTCCATCCGCCCAGGAAGAGCGCCGAGGCCACCGCCGAGGCCACCAGCGTGTGCAGGTACTCGGCCATGTAGAAGAGGCCGAAGCGCATGCCCGAGTATTCCGTGGTCACGCCGGCGACGAGCTCGCTCTCGGCCTCGGGGATGTCGAAGGGGATGCGGTTCGCCTCGGCCAGGGAGGAGACGAAGAAGATCACGAAGGCGAAGAGCCCCGGTCCGAGCACGAGCCAGTGGTGCTCGGCCTGCCAGGTCACGATCTCGTTCACGTCCATGCTGCCGGCGAAGATCACCGGCACCAGCGCCGACAGCACCATGGGGATCTCGTAGCTGATGCCCTGGGCCACGGCGCGCATGCCGCCGAGCAGCGCGTACTTGTTCGCGCTCGCCCAGCCCGCGGTCCAGACCGGGAAGACCATCAAGCCCCCGAGCGCCAGGATCCACAGCACGCCGATGGGCAGGTTCGCCACCGCCACGTCGACGCTGACGGGGATCACGGCCACGGTCGCGAGCGTGAAGAAGACCGTCAGCGGCGGGGAGGCCAGGTAGAGCGTGCGGTCGGCCTGATCCGGGATCAGGTCCTCTTTCTGCAGCAGCTTCGCCGCGTCGGCCAGGGGCTGGAGCAGCCCGACCCAACCGACCAGCGTCGGTCCCAGTCGGCTCTGCATGCGGCCGGCGAACTTGCGCTCGAACCAGATGCCCCAGGCCGTCAGCGTGAGCAGCACCGTCGCGATGGCGCCGCCGTAGATCAGGCCATGCAGCACGATGGGGTGGATGGCATTCATCGATCCGCCTCGCCCATGATGGGATCCAAGGAGCCGAGGATGACGACGGCGTCGCTGATGGTGCCGCCGACGAGGAGATAGGGCATGGCCGCCAGCGCGTGCAGGCTGGGCGGGCGAATCTTCAGGCGATAGGGCGACGCGCCCTTGTTGCCGCCACCGCCGATGACGTAGGTGCCGAGCTCGCCGCGGGGCGTCTCGAGGGCGACGTAGGCCTGACCGTCCTTGGCCTTGAACTGCGTCGGGTTCTTGATCGGGCGGCCGCCGCAGATGGGTCCCTCGGGCAGGCCGTCGACCAGGAGCTTGCTCAGCCGGATGCTCTCCGAGAGCTCGCGGATGCGCACGTGGGCGCGCGCCAGGCAGTCGCCGGCTTGCTCGGTCTGCACCTTCACGTCGATCTCGTCGTAGGCGTGGAAGGGCGCGTCGCGACGCAGGTCGTGATCGACGCCGCTGGCGCGCAGGATCGGACCGGTGATGCCCAGCTCGAGCGCGAGCTTCGCGGGCAGCGTGCCCACGCCGCGCGTGCGGGCGACGAAGATGGCGTTCTTCGTGGACAGATCGAGGTACTCGTCCACGCGCGAGGCGATCAGGTCGAGGGCCTGGTGGACACGCTTGGCCCAGCCCGCCGGGATGTCGTGGCGATTTCCGCCGATGGTGTGCGTGTTGTAGTGGAAGCGCGCGCCCGTCACGAGCTCGAAGAGGTCGAGGATGTACTCGCGCTCGCGGAAGCAATGCAGGAAGAGCGTGGTGCCGCCGCCGAGGGCGCCGCCCATGTCGATGCCGAAGGTCGCCAGCCAGAGCAGATGCGACGAGATGCGCGACATCTCCGCGAAGAGCGTGCGCATGTAGCGCGCGCGTCGCGGCACCTCGACCTCGAGCAGCGCCTCGAAGGCCATGTTGATGGCCTGCTCGTTGGTCATGGGGCTGACGTAGTCGTTCTTGTCGACGATGGGCGTCGCCTGCACGAAGGTCAGCTCCTCGAGCAGCTTCTCCACACCGCGGTGCAGGTAGCCGACGTAGGGCACGGCGCGCACGATGGTCTCGCCATCGAGGTAGAGCTTCACGCGGAACACGCCGTGCGTGCTCGGATGCTGCGGGCCCATGTTGAGCACCATCAGATCCGCCTCGGGATCGTAGTCCGTGAGGTCCCGGTGCGGGTCGACGCCCAGGCGTGCTGCGGAGGCTAGGGTCACGTCACCTCCAGGGGGGGTGTGGGGTGTCGATGGGATAGTCGCGATGCAGGGGGTGGCCTTCCCAATCCTCGGGCAGCATCAGGCGCCGGAGGTCCGGGTGATCAGCGAAGCGCACGCCGACGAGGTCGTACTGCTCACGCTCCTGCCAGTCGGCGCCGACGAAGAGATCGACCAGAGTGCGAAGCTCCTCGTCGAGGCCCAGGCGCACGCGCCAGATGGCGATGTGGGAGCCTGCCGTCGGGCAGCGCAGACCCGTCGCCACTTCGTAGTGACCCGCGAGCTCGAGCGCGTCCGCGGCGCCCTTGACCGCGGGCATGTGGGTCGCGGCCACGAAGCCGTAGAGCGTGTAGCCGCGCTCCTTCAGCGTCGCCGCGAGGCGATGGTGCTCGCTCGCCTCGATGCAGGGCGGCGTCTTGTCCGAGAATTCCTGGACGCCGAAGTCGCTCTCGAGGAGCGCCCGGTACGCTTCAGCCTTCAACATCTTCGGCCTTCGCAGAGTCGGTGGAGGAGTCGGGGGAGGCGGGCTCCGTGGACTCGGTCGCCGCGGTGCTCGCCTCGGCTGGAGGCCCGGCCTCCGCGGTCACGATCGGGAGCGACTTGCGCTTCATGCCGCCTCCCAGACCCAGGTTGCCGGCGCCGCGCAGCTGCGCGAGCGTGATGTCCTGCGAGCGCTCGGGCGAGCTGACACGCGCGATCGAGGGCGCGGTCTTTTGCATGGCGGCGGTCTCGGGGCGCTCCTCCTTGGGCGCCCACTCGCCGGCGCGCACGGCGCGGACCTTCTCCTGCAGGCGCATCAGGCCAGCGATCAGCTGCTCGGGGTTGGGCGGGCAGCCGGGGATGTACACGTCCACGGGGATGGCCGTG
>Ga0100389_1004339_pt1 | contig 10990 bp, 8 predicted proteins | sample CryGeymeta201513_FD_81537 | JGI IMG/M metagenome (GOLD analysis project Ga0100389, IMG submission 81537) | Groundwater microbial communities from Crystal Geyser aquifers in Utah, USA - Crystal Geyser metaG 2015-13 | ecosystem: Environmental > Aquatic > Deep subsurface > Groundwater | place: USA... | reverse complement strand
GATTGTTGATGAAAATCCTCTATAATCAATTGAAAATGAAACATTTTTATCAATCTATATTTTTAGTCGGTCGATAGTGATTTTTTTTAATTCAATTTTTTCAACTTTAAATTAAAATCGTTATGTTCACGCATTAAATTTGTATTCAATAATTTTATGATTGGAAAAATATCTTGTTCAATACTCATGATGAAATTGCTTTAGACGAAAAGACGCACAAATACACTCTTGTAAATGAACCCGATTTTGAATTTACAAGCTGTACTACTTTTATTTCCCTATTCTTCCCGCCATTTGATAAAATTGGTGTTGCTAATAAATTAACATCAACAAATTCAAATTATTTTAAAATGTCGCCACAAGACTTAGTTAATTCATGGAATGAATCCACTAAAGAAGGCACAGAAGTTCATCACCAAATTGATGAATTTCTTAAACATAAAACGTTACCTCAGAATGACAAAGCTAACATCGCCGTCAGTTGGTTAATTAACTCAAACTTTTTAGGAGAAAAAATATTTTCAGAAATTATGATCTATTCCAAAGAAATTAAAATTGCCGGAACAGTAGATTTACTGGTTTACGATCCCTCTAATGATTCCTATAATATTTATGATTGGAAAACTTCAAAAAAAATTGAGCGGACAGCCTTTAAAAATCGGCGCGGTATAACACATGCCACAGAAGCCATTCATGATTGCAACTTTTACCATTACTCACTTCAATTATCTTTGTATCGATACATATTAGAAAATTCTTACGACGTAAAAATTAGTAAGTCAACACTTTTACATATTAATAGTTCTGATGTTATCCCTTATGAATGCGAATACTTAGAATCAACAATTGAAGAGATGCTTTTGGAAAACATTAGCTTGCTGAAAGTTAACTACGAAGAAGCTATTACTAAAGATTTTCTCGATTATTAACAGTTTCCCATCTTTATGTAATTCAGTTTATAAATAAATAATTGAATTTTAATAATCAAAGTGTTGTCCAAAAGCGGCGCTCCATAATAACGAAACCGAATTACCACTACAATAATTATCTTTAACTATCTTAACTTATTCTTAATATTCACAGAATACTCATCTCTATAAATTCCACTCCCGGTTGAATTAAAATCTCTTACTTCAATATTTGCCTGCTGAAGTAGGTTGTTGATTTCCGAAATTCTTTCAAGCGGATTTGGGTGAGTTGATAGGAAAGTTTCAATCTTGCCCGGATTTTGACTTACAAGATTATCAGCTTTAAGATGCTCAAAAAAGAATTTAACTCCGCCGGGATAATAACGCGTATCTTTCAAATAATTAAATGATTCCATGTCTGATTCCGATTCATCTGAACGGCTGTTTGCAAGAAACGCAAAACCAACAAATAAGTTTGAAGCTATCTCCGCAATTTGAGAAGGATTTTCACCTAAGATTAAATTTAATAAAACCGAAACGCCGTACTGCGCAGTCATTCGCTGAGTAGCGTGCCTTAATTCTGCATGTGCAATTTCATGACCAACTATTCCGGCAAGCGCCGCTTCAGAATTTAGATATTCCAGCAGACCGGTGTAAACATAAATATAACCGCCGGGAAGTGCGAATGCATTCATTACACTATCGTCGTCTATGATCTCAATCTGGTAGTTATAAATATCTTTACTTTCAATTAAGGGTGAAGCTAAAATATGCTGAAATATTCTGCTGTTAATATATGCTTTAACAGACAGATCTGTGCGGTAAATGGGAAACTGCTGCGGATCATTCAGAATTTGTGTGTTAATATCCAATCCAAGCTGTACATCATCAGATTTTGAAAATATATTAAGTCCGCCATCGCATGAGTTGTATATAAATGGACAAACTATTATAAGAATTGTCACAATATGTTTTGAGAATTTCATAAATCTTCCATTATTTTTTTTTGTAATAATTATTGACCATGATTTAATCTCATCATAATCATTAGAAATAATTACACTAAAAAATATTGAGTGCAATTATTCCTTTTCATGAATTACTTCCCACAATCTATCAAGCAGCTCTTCAATGCCGAGATGCGAGACTGCTGATATTACCAAAAACGTAGTCTCGGTTCCACGAATTTTTTTCTTCTTAAGTTTTTTTGCTTCTTCTTCCGTAATTAGGTCGGCTTTAGTTAATGCTACAATTTTTTTCTTGTGAGCAAGTTTCGGACTATAACTCTTTAACTCATTTAATAATACTTTATAATCCTGCTGATAATTTTCCGAAGTTATATCGATTAAAAATAAAATTATTTTTGTACGTTCTATATGCCGTAAAAATTTAATTCCTAGCCCTTTGCCTTCGTGCGCACCTTCAATGATTCCCGGAATATCGGCAACGGTAAATGTTTTGTAATCTTTATAATGCACAATTCAGAAAATCGGTTTGAGTGTAGTAAACGGGTAATCTGCAATTTTAGGACGAGCGGCAGATATTGATGAAATCAAAGTAGATTTTCCTGCATTTGGAAATCCTACTAAACCAATATCCGCAATTAATTTTAATTCGAGAACAATTTTTCTCGACTCACCCGGTTTTCCATCTTCTGCGTAACGCGGCGCCTGATTTGTAGGTGTTGCAAAATTGCTGTTACCCTTCCCGCCTCTCCCCCCTTTGGCAGCAAGATATTCAGCGCCGTCGCGGTCCAAATCAAAAAGGAGTTTTCCAGTTTTAGTATCTTTTATCATTGTGCCTACAGGCACTTTGATAATAATATCGCTCCCACTTTTCCCATCTTTTAATGAGTTTGCACCGGGAGCGCCATCATCTGCCTTGTAAAGTTTTTTATATCTCAAATCCAACAGTGTAGCAAGGTTATGATATGCACGTAAAATCACATTTCCACCATCACCGCCGTTGCCGCCGGCAGGTCCGCCTTTAGGGACGTATTTCTCTCTTCTAAAAGCTACCGCGCCGTTGCCGCCGTCGCCTGCTTTTATTTCAATTTCTGAATAATCTATAAACATAATTTTTAAGCCTGTTCGAAATATTTTGACACTGCATTTGTTAAAGTAATAGCATCGCGTGAATACGGATTGACTCTGTATGTAAAAAACACACCCTTTAGAATTTCGGTTGCCTCTTCATACGAACTGCACTCCGCAATTTTTTCCATTGTTGTTGCAAAGTCATCTCTATCTTCATTAAAGATATTTGAAACTATTTTATCTATTTCCTTATCTGAAATATAGACAAAAATATCTTTCGCCTTTTGGGTTTTAGAAGCAGACGAATTAATACCTCCATCATCAACTTCTTCTGCGGCTATACCGGTTATACTTTCATCATCATGAATATCATCTTCAATCTTGGGCAGAGTATTTCCCTCCTCTGACGAATGCTTCTCCTCATCTTCAATTTCATCGTTTGAAGGAGCATCCGCTTCTTCCTCAAAATCATACAAAACATCAAGATGTTCTTTGTCGGTTAAATCAAATTCAATTTCCTCTTCATCTGAAGTAAGATCAATATCATGAGCCGATAGATCATCAAGTTCTTTTTTGTAAACACTTAAGAAATCATCATTCTTTATTTCTTCATCATCTTTTTGAAGTTCATTAAGTAGATTATCATCCTCCTCTGAAAGCATAGATAGATCTTCATCTACTTCATGAATAGGCAATTCAACTTCACTACTTAACTCCTCTTCAACTGACTGATCCTCCTGGATTTCAGAGTTTTCTTCAAATAGAGGATCTGTATCAAGAACTTCTTCATCCAAAAAAGTTTCCTCAATATTTTTATCTTCAAACTCCGGATTGATTTCTCCGGCAATTCCTGCCCGGTAATCATTCTCATCATTCAGATGCGTCTCCACTTCTTCAAGTTCATCTGAAATGAATAATTCGTTATTATCTTCTTCTTCGAGGAGCAACTCATTACTCTCTTCATCCGGAGATTCAAAAACAATAGGCTCCTCTTCGGAAGGTAAAACAACACTTTTATCAGAATGTGCGGCGGAATCAATTACACGTCTAATTTCTTCAATACTGTATTTTTGTTTTGCATCGGAGGGCATCGCTTTACGAAGTTTGAAAAGATAGTCAATAAGATTTTTTTCTTTAAGAAACATCTCTATTGAGCTTACCGAAACTATTTTTTTATTTACACCGCCAATTGCTGAAAAATCCGCAATAGCATATAGTGCATTATCAATTAACTCATCCGCGCGCGCAGCAAAAAGCTCTTTATCAAGTTTACCGAGAACCATATTAAAATCGGAAGCAGAGATATTCACGATTCCTTTTTTCTGGATATAAGCTTTAACCACATTTCTGATATAGTCATAATAATAAATGTAATTTAGCAGCAGGTTAATCTCTTCGGTAGTTCTGATTTCTTCATTATCGAAAGCAAGCTTTGCGGCTGACCAGCGGGGACGAGCGGTAAAATTGATATTAAAAGAAACAGCCTGAACAACAAGACTTTTTACATCTTCATAAGAAACTTTTTTACTCTTTTTAATTTCTCGTCCGATTGTTAAAAAATGTTTAGAAATTTCGCCTCCCGAATAATCGAAAACGGAGTTGTTTAAAAGCCTTTTACGGTCTTCGTAAATTAAATAATCAAGCTCGGCAGAAATGTACTGCACAATAGCCGGGTGAATATTTGCACTAAACAATTTTTCGAACGTAAAAAACGAACCAAGTTTTTTAACTTTGTTTAGTGTAAAGTCGCTTATAAATTGAATTTCCTTCTCAAACATCGCTTATCTCAGTTATTCTTATCGTTAAAATAAAAAAAATCCCGGTCAAAAGTTAATCGGTAATTTCTTTCTGTGTGACGGTTAATTTTTAGCTTGTTTTAGTCGAAGAGCTTGCAGCGGAGAGTAAATCATAAATTCTCTTTTCTTGAGCGGAACATCACAAAAAACGTAGGATAAACCAAAACTAAGAACAAACACTTTTAACTTTAATTTAACTTGCTTTTCTATGCACCGGCATTTGGCTCCATGTTTTCCACTTGAGGAATCATCCGGTTTTTTTTAATCAGCATTTTAAGTCCATATTCTTCATCCTACGTATTCTTTAACAAAATTTAAGTAGCCTTGTTTTCCACCACGGGAGTTCCATCTTTCAACTGATTTCCTAATTTTTCTCAAGCATGATAGAATTTCTATTGCTGCCTTTTGTTCTAAATTAGCAGCGCTCATTTCATCTAATTTTTTACGACCCAATCTAAATTCACACATTTCCCGTACTTCGCTAAAAACAAGGGATTCCTTAGCCGTAAGGGAATATTCTTTAGGAGTATGGCTGCGTATTTCTATTCGATAAGCATCAATCAAAGCATCTAACGCAGACATGACATCATAGTCATTAAGATCATTTTGGTTTTGATAGACGCTAACAATCCCAAATTCAATATTCTGCAAGACATCAAGATATTTTTCATCCATGGTTTACCTATTTATTTTATGTTGATTAACAATTTATATTGCGACTTACTCGTAAATCAGTTTAACAAAAGCTTAACCGTAATATTGTTTACTTTTTCCGTTTGCTTTAATTATTTGCATGATTCGCTTAAAATATTCTTCAAAAGTTTCCTCAGCTTTTAGCGGAATATTTTCTAATGCCGCTCCAAAAGAATCCAGCAAATCATTGTGCTTTTCAAAAGTCTCTTCCGATAATTTTTCATTTTCTGTGCCCCGGTAGTTAAACCGGAACTGCCATAAATTATCTTTTCTATTCTTGTAATTCGTGTCCGTTTCTTTTCACTTTCTACTAGCAACTTTCGAGTCTCTTCCCCTTCTACAATCCTTATCTCTTCTTCAGTTAAACCAATAAAGCTTTTAACAGACCGCTCCGATGGAGCTATGTTGTTATTAATGATTTAGTTCAACCAATAGTACGCCCCGATGGGGTTAAACTCATTTCATTTTTTTTGCTCAGTAAGAGCGGTCTGTTAATAACATTTTGAAAAGAACAATTATCCTAGCTCCGTAGGAACTTTCTGTTTATAGCATGGATTACAAAGAAAATATTTTAGCTCCGCAGGAGCGGGCTGTTGCGCTATCCTTCTACAATTTTTATCTCTTCTTCCGTTAACCTGTAACGCTTATAGACCAGTTCATCTATTTTCAGCTTGTAACAAAAATATCCTTTCGCGAACGGACACAAGGTGATTTAGATCTTTATTTATTTAAGTCCTTAAATTTCACCCTATCGACTTCTTTACGATATTGTCTATCATCCCCATTATACTCTCCGTCTCAGTCAGCGCAACAATTATTTTCTGATAATGTTCGATATCTTCATTTGTAAGAATACGGTCCTTCCGGTCTTTCAACCACTTCTGTGCAGGTTGGTATCCGCCTATGTAAAAACTCCATGCCGACTCGGGAACATTTCCAAAGTATTGTTCTTTGTTGATGAATACATTCCCATCCTTGTAAACTAATTTTTCTACTTTATCCGTTCCGGCAATGGGATAAGTAGTGATATATTTATTTACTTTCGGTGATTCAAGTAGATGAAGCGACCGTAATTGCGTACCTAAAGTTACAATAGCTTTGAAACTCTTTTCGTCTTTAGGATAAGGCACACGTGGGAAATCTATTTTTAGAAACTCTTTATATTTCGCTCTATAGCTTGGGGAGTGAAGAACCGCGTAGATGTAATCGAAAATATTTTCCGGCGAAACTTTGCCGGCAATCTTTTCTATATCATTAACAATTTCATGTTTGAGATTTGGATGTTTGGTTCCGTCTTTGGAATAGAGATATAAAGGGAATGTATAAGAATTATCCAATGAGGACAGCAAGGATTTATCACTTATATATTTAGAACAATACGTGGGATTATATTGTTGTCGAATGTTCTTGCATATATTTAATGCAACATTTTCTTCTAAGAAGTTCTTCATGACTTCACCACGAGGTCTCGACATAATACCTTTCGCATTACCGGAATACAAAGTCCATCTTTCATCAAAAGGTCTGTACGAAATTGAACTAATTCGTGCTTTTATTATATCTTTTTTTGCACTATCATATCTCCAATCATCAGTTTCTTTTGGAAAACTATTTTTATGAAGAAATTCATTTTTGTCTAAGTTGGTGAAATCTTCCAAGAATTTTTCAACATCTAATCTCGTAAACTTGATAAGCTGGTTATCACGAGCAGAGGCAATCCCCATTGAATAATTTATGAAAAGTTCATCAACCTTGAAGCCTTTATCATAATCTGATTCAGATCCGAAGTCTTTCGGTACAAAGAAATAATTTGGTTCGGAGTAATCCAGCTTTTTCCAATTGATGTTACTCAAATCATTTTTGTCAAGCGACTTGAATTTTTCTTCTCTCACACCATAAAGTTCTGTATAGTAGACCGACCCAAACATTTTTCCCTCGCTAGTTCTACGGACAAATATAGAGATGGAAACACCTTGTTGAATGTCAAAAACATTCTCGTCTTTACCGCCATCAAGTGCTTTTTCCTTTTTCTTTGAATTGCCATGCAGATCGAGAATATAAATGTCGTCGAATGTTTCAAGCAGATGCTTCCTCATCTGGCGATGAATAATTCCGTCTATAAATGAATTGTTTGTTATCATCGCAACAATACCGGTTTTATTCTTTTCGATAAAATGTTCTGCAAAGCGGATGAATTTTATATAATCGTCTGAAAGAGGTTGAATGTTTTTTTCATTCAGTCCCGTCTTATAGTCAGAGATCAAATCTTATATCCACTTACCTTTATTAGAAGAACTTACACTGTAAGGCGGATTTCCGATAACTACCATAATTGGTGTTGTGTTTTTTATTACCGCCGCTTCTTTGGATTCATCAGCAATGCTTTCTGCAAAACCAAAACCGCCAAACAAGTCTTCACGTGTTGTGCTTTCCTCCAGCGAGTTGGTAAGATAAATACCAAGACGAACATTGTTAAAGTATTTAAAACCCTTTTCCTTAAGGTTCATACTTAATTTCAAATGAGCAATAGTGTAGGGAGCCATCATTAATTCAAATCCATGAAGCCGTGGAAGTAATTCGTGATGAACATATTTAGGCCAACGCCCCTTTTGATCTGCAAACCTTAAATAAATATTGTTTAATACTTCTGTTAAGAATGTTCCTGTTCCGACAGCAGGATCAAGAATTTGTACTCTATGCACACCGGTTGCTAATTTTGATGTATCGGCTAAACCGTTCGCCAGACCAAAATCTTTTTCGAGAAGATAATCAACAGAACGGACAATGAACCGGACAACAGGCAGAGGTGTATAAAATGCGCCAAGTTTTTTACGCAATTCCGGGTCATATTCTTTTAAGAAGTCTTCATAAAAATGAATTACCGGATCGGGACCTTCGTGAGTCTTTCTCCATAAATCATCTTTGAAATATTGTTTCATCAGCGCAGGAACATTGGCATGAGAAAAGACCATGCATAATTCATTAACTATATATTCAAGCCGCTTGTCAAAGTCGGGTCCTACTATGTGATTAAAGAAATGTCTTAGCAGAGGATTAGATTTAGGAACAAGCTCGCTCGCTTCGCGTCTTGTGAAATTTCCCGGTGTATCGTCATGATAGCGCGCTACAAAAAGACCATATACCAAAGTCTGTGCATACATATCAGCAAAAGAATCAAGAGTTAAATCATGCACAAGCCGTTTCTTAATTGCGTTATAAATGTGTAGTATCTCGGTATTCTTTCCCGATTCATTTGAAAGAAACTGTCTTATGTTATCCCTTATTCTTTGTGCCTTTCCTCCCATTATTTTTGAAAGATGTTCCCCTGACCGGATTGGTTCTTTATGGGATTGAGTAAAATCAATTAAAGATTTGGCAACATGTTCAAAGTTTTCCGGTATAGGTGTTATCGTTAGACGTTTTATATCATAGTGGGCAATTTTAATAGGGTCTTCGTAACGCAAGCCATTTCTATAAAATCGGAATTCCACATAATCAGTAAGGACTAAGTTCGCGTATCCGTAATACCTCGCCATCTGCTCTGACTCTTCAATCTTATCCAAAGAAACGCCAATCTTCTTGGCTTCAATATATAGAAGTGGAACACTGTGCTGAAGGACTACAAAATCCGGTTTGTTGCCATCCTTTGTTTTCGCATCGTGGTCAATACGTTTAACGTTAATGGACTCAAATATCCCGCTGATTAAATTTTCAAAGTCTGTGCGGTAACCCATTTCACTAGTTTCCTCGTAGGAGAACTTTTTAGAAATGGAGTGAATATAATTTTCAAAAATGTTTTTCATAATTTCCAATTTCCAACGCAAGGCTTTGTCTATTACAAATTTTATCCACAGTTTAATTTGTGACCCGTCATTTCCTCAATACATGGAGCTATTCAAACTAACTCACTAAAAAATGAAAGCAAGAAAAACCATTGTTTCGTCTGGCTTTTCTTGCTTCAACATTCTTCAAAACAATTTACGCTTCTACTTTTTCCTCACAAATTTTTGCTTTCAAATAATCGCGGTTCATGCGGGCGATGTTGCTTACTGAAATTCCTTTCGGACACTCGGCTTCACACGCATAAGTGTTTGTGCAGCTTCCAAAGAAATTCTCATCCATCACTTTTACCATTGTTTGCACCCGGTCGTAACGCTCCGGCTGCCCCTGCGGAAGTAATGCAAATTGAGAAACTTTTGCGCTCACAAAAAGCATGGCAGATGAGTTTTTACAAGCAGCTACACACGCGCCGCAACCGATACATTCAGCCGCATCAAGTGAAAGATCGGCATTCTCTTTTGAAATTAAAATTGCGTTTGCGTCTTGCGCGCTTCCCGTATTAAAAGAAGTATAACCGCCTGCTTGTTGAATTTTATCAAAACCTGTTCTATCGATTACTAAATCTTTTATAACGGGAAATGCCGCTGCTCTGAATGGTTCAATGTAAAGTGTTTCGCCCTCTTTGAAATTGCGCATGTGCAATTGACAGGTTGCTGTTTTAGGTAATGGTCCATGCGGATGACCGTTAACCACTAAACCGCAAGTTCCGCATATTCCTTCGCGGCAATCGCTCTCGAATGCAATTGGAGTTTTTCCTTCGGCTTCCAGAAGGTTATTTACTTCGTCAAGCATTTCAAGAATGGATGAATCGGGAGAAACTTTTTGATTAAATTCTTCAAAGTAGCCTTTAGCGTTTCTATTTTCCTGACGCCAGATTTTTAACTTCAAGGTTATATGATTGTCGCTCATTATTTATAACTCCTCGTAGCCAATTTAACATTTGTAAATTCAAGATTTTCTTTTTCAAGTTCCCATTCGCCGGGTTTTTTATATTCCCAGGCAGCCACATAAGCATACTCATCATCTCTTCTTAATGCTTCGCCTTCGGGAGTTTGATATTCTTCACGGAAATGTCCGCCGCAGCTTTCATTTCTGTTTAGTGCATCTTTAGCCATCAGTTCGCCGAGTTCAAGAAAATCTGCAACCCTGCCTGCACGCTCTAATGTTTGGTTTAATTCTTCTCCTTTACCAACAACTTTTACGTCAGTCCAGAATTCTTCTCTTAATTCTTTTATATCCTTTATTGCCTCATTCAGTCCTTTTGCTTCTCTTGACATGCCGACTTTATCTATCAGTATCATCCCAAGTTTTTTATGAATGGCATCAACCGTTTGTTTTCCGTTTATCGAAAGTAATTTCTTTACGCTTGCATCAACATTTTTTTCTGCTTCTTTAAATTCTGAACTATCAGGGTTAGCTTTTTCAGGTTTTTCTGTTGTTAAATAATTTCCGATAGTGTAAGGAATAACAAAGTAGCCGTCAGCCAAACCCTGCATCAATGCGCTTGCGCCGAGTCTGTTTGCACCATGATCCGAGAAGTTAGCTTCACCAAGCACAAACAAACCGGGAACGTTGCTCATCAAATTATAATCTACCCACAACCCTCCTATTTAGTAATTATTAGCCCGATAAATTTGCATCGGCACTTCATACGGATCAACGCCGGTAATTTTTTGATACATATCGAATAAATTTCCGTATCTGTCTTTCACAGCTT
>Ga0100389_1004316_pt1 | contig 11021 bp, 14 predicted proteins | sample CryGeymeta201513_FD_81537 | JGI IMG/M metagenome (GOLD analysis project Ga0100389, IMG submission 81537) | Groundwater microbial communities from Crystal Geyser aquifers in Utah, USA - Crystal Geyser metaG 2015-13 | ecosystem: Environmental > Aquatic > Deep subsurface > Groundwater | place: USA... | reverse complement strand
TACGGTGCTCATTCTCTCGGTTCCATTTGTCGGGATGCAATTTAGTAATGAGGTGGACTGGAGTGGCAGCGATTTCATTATCATGGGATTGCTTCTGATTACGGCGGGCCTGCTATTCGAGCTAATACTGACAAAGGTACGAGATACTAGTCGGCGCGTGGTCTTCAGTTTTCTTCTGCTTGCTGGGCTGCTGTATGTTTGGGCAGAACTGGCCGTCGGCATTTTTACGAACCTAGGGAGTTAGCCATATGGCGCACGCACATCATCACGCACATCAATCGCATGACATCAACAAGATGGCAGTGAGCGCGACGCTACACTGCTTGACCGGCTGCGCCATAGGCGAGGTAACCGGTTTAGTAATTGGAACATTCCTAGGGCTGAGCGTTATCGTCACTATCATCTTGGCCGTGAGCTTGGCATTCCTCTTCGGCTATGCACTTTCGACCCTGCCACTACTGAAAGCTGGCATGACACTTGGCGCGGCACTATCTGTCGTGCTAGCGGCCGACACACTCTCCATCGCCGTGATGGAACTAGTGGACAACGTCGTGATGGTGGCGATTCCGGGCGCAATGGAAGCTGGCCTAGTCAATCCTGTCTTCTGGCTCAGTATGCCACTGGCATTGACGGCAGCCTTTTTCGCGGCCCTGCCGGTTAACAAATACTTGTTAGCGCGAAACAAAGGGCACGCGCTGACGATGCAGCACCTCGATCATCACTAGGTTAAAAAGGAGAGATATTATGGAAACGAAACCTCTACTCTACGGACTTGTCGGGTTCTTTATCGGCGGTTTGATCGTGTCATTGGCCGCGGTTGCAGCCGACAACAGAACGGTTAGCCATATGGACGACAGCGGTAACGAGATGACAATGAGCATGATGACTGATGAGCTGAAAGACAAGAAAGGCGATGCGTACGACGAAGCGTTCATCAGCTACATGATAATGCATCACCAGGCGGCTATTGATATGGCGAAGCACTCCGATGTGAATGCGAAGCACGACGAGGTAAAACGCCTATCGGATGAGATTAGGTTGACCCAAAGCAAAGAAATCGCTGACATGAAGGACTGGCAACGCCAATGGAACTACCGTGACCTATCTGGTAGCGGTATGGTGCATTAAATCTAGGCGCAGTTTATAATTCGGCGTATTTCGCGTATCATACACAGTACGACTATGTTTAAAAATTTCATACAAAAACGACTTGAGAGTTACGTTCAGCGCTACTTCCAGAAGCATCCCGATGTCAAGCTGGTCGCCGTGGCCGGTAGCGTGGGGAAGACCAGCACTAAGACCGCCATCGCCACTGTGCTTTCAGCCAAGTACCGCGTGCGTATGCTGGAAGGGAACCACAACACTCACATGAGCGCGCCGCTCGGTATTCTCGGCATTGATTACCCGGAAAACGTACACAATGTAGGCGAATGGTTACGAGTATTCCGCGCCTGTAGACGCCGGGTTCAAGAACCCGCTGACGTCGATGTCATTGTGCAGGAACTTGGTACCGACAGGCCGGGTGAGATCGCTCACTTTGGGACCTACTTACGTCCCACCATAGGGGTTGTCACCGCCGTTACGCCGGAACATATGGAATTTTTCCATGATATTGAGACCGTTGCTCAGGAAGAACTGGGGTTAGCCAATTTCTCCGAGATGGCGGTGGTGAACCGGGAAGATATCGATGGGCGCTTCGCTGACTTCCTGACCAACTCTAACGTCACTACCTACGGTACGACGGCCGCAGCCGAATACCGGGTGGAAGTGAAAGATTTCGATATTCACCACGGCTATAGTGCCTACCTGGTGATTTCCGGCTTCGCGGAAACGTATCCGGCCGACGTTCGCGTGTTTGGCGAACACAGCTTGCGGCCGATTTGTGCGGCCGTGGCAGTTGCTTCAAAGCTCGGCATGTCGCCACGTGAAATCGCTTCTGCCATCGAAGACATCACGCCGGTGCATGGTCGCATGAACGTCTTGCGCGGTCAGGAAGAATCGGTGCTCATTGACGATACGTATAATTCTAGCCCGGCCTCGGCCGAAGCGGCCTTGCAGGCATTGTATGGCCTACAGGCTCCGCAGCGTATTGCCATTCTGGGCAGTATGAATGAACTGGGATCCAGCTCACAAATTGAACATGAGAAACTTGGCAACTTGTGCGACCCGAGCCTGTTGGCATGGGTGGTCACAATTGGTGAAGAGGCTGAAAAATATCTGGCACCCGCCGCCAAGGCCCGAGGTTGTCAAGTGAAGTCATTCCGTTCGGCCATCGATGCCGGCGGGTTCGTGCGCGGCGTGCTTGAGCCAGGGTCGGTCATCTTAGCCAAAGGTTCCCAGGGTGGTATCTACGCCGAAGAAGCACTCAAGGTATTACTGCACGAAACGTCGGAAGACAAACTGCTGGTGCGACAGTCATCCGCTTGGTTAAAGACGAAACAGGATTTTTTCTCAAGCTTCTCTTAAGCCGTGCTATGCTTTAAGTAATAATTAAGCATAAGCAGGTAGTAGTTTCATGCCCGACGATCAGCCTAACGGCGATAACCCTTACGATATAAACTCATTCAAGCGTACGGAAGACGTGGCAGACCAGCAGAATACTGAACCTACCTTTTCGTCTGAGCCTGATACACAAGCGACAGACCAACCTCCTGCAGGCACTCCCGCTGCAGCGTCCACTGAGTCCGCACCATTTGGGGCGCCATCTCCTCAGCATACCCCTTCTGATAGCGAAGGGCCCGCTGAGTATTCAGATTCGACTGAAACGACCGTGGTGCCAGAACCAGGTGCAGACCGCAGCGTGACACCAAGTGATTCTTCGTATGCCTTCGATACCGAGCCTGCCACGCAGCCAAGTGCGATGCCGGCAATGACCGAGACTACCTTCGCACAGCCCGTGCCTGAGAAAAAAAGCAAAAAAAGATTGATCATTGGCGGTATCGTCGCGGCACTCTTGGTACTGGGCGTGGGTGGATCGGCTGCAGCATACACGTTGGTGTATCAGGCGCCCGAAAAGGTTTTAGCAGATGCCATGACGAATCTCATTCAAGCAAAAGCAGTCGTGTACGACGGTAGTTTGGTATACCAATCAAAAGACGGTGACAACAAGCTAAATATTACTTTCGACGGCCAGGCTAATCGAGCAAGTTACGGCCAGGATGTTGATGTAAAGCTGACGATTGACAAGAAGACCTACCCGCTCAAGGCATCATTCCTGCAGACCGAAGATGTCACGTTCTACTTCAAGCTCGACAATCTGACTGAAACGATAGAGAGCTATCAGGAAGAGGGTGAGGCCATTCCACCAGCCGCCAGGAAACTACTCGATGCAATCGATGGGCAATGGGTCAACATTACGCTGAGTGACATCAAAGAATGGGCCCAGGAATACGCCGATACGCAAAAATGTGTGGGTGAGGTATTCCGCAGCGTCAAGAACGATGATGCGAAGTTCAAGGAAATCGCCGATGTCTACTCGAAAAACCCATTCGTGGTATCGAAGGGTGACGTACAGTCGAACGACGGCAATTTCGGGTTCGACCTCGACATCGACAACGCCAAGCAAAAGTCGTTCGTGAAGGGGCTGAATGAGACCGCCCTCATGAAGAAACTGCAGAAGTGTGACGATTCATACAAGCTCAACCCAGAGGACTACAAAGAAGAAAAAGAGGATATCGACGAGAAGTCGAATGTGCGCGTATATGTCAGCCAATGGACCCATGAACTACGTCAGGTCGTCTCGACGTACGAAGACGAGGAGAATAAGGGCGAGTTCAACCTCAAGCCACGTTTCGTCGACAGTGTAAACGTCGTCGCACCGACCAAAGCCATGACTATCGAAGAGCTGCAAAAACTCATCGATGAGGTGCAACAAGAGCTGTATGGCGGTATGGAAGCGCCTACAGAAACATCTTCAAACTAACACGTGCGAAGTCGGTGATGGCACTACGGCGGGGTGAAAACGTCGACAGCAGACATATGTTGTGCGCGTCCCGGGTGTCACACCTACGGTAATTTGCTATACTTAGCTGCAGTATGCGGCGCTATAACCCCTCTGAAATTGAACCGAAATGGCAACAGCATTGGCAAGATACGAATGCGTACCAAGCCGCTGACGACATCTCCACACCGAAAATGTACGTGTCGGGCATGTTCCCGTACCCTAGCGGAGCCGGCATGCACACCGGTCATGCGTTCAGCTACACCATCGTCGATAGCATCGCCCGTTTTCATCGCGCCCACGGCCGCAACGTACTAAACCCGATGGGGTGGGATACCTTCGGTCTACCGGCTGAGAACTACGCCATCAAGACCGGCACAGCGCCCAGTGAAGTGACGAAAATCAACATCGCCAACTTTAAGCAGCAATTTTCGCGCATGGGCGTATCAATCGACTGGAACCGTGAATTCAATACTTCCGATCCGGAATATTATCGCTGGACCCAGTGGATTTTCACTAAGTTTTTCGAACGAGGCCTGGCGTACCAGAAAGAAAGTTTGCAGTGGTGGTGCCCGATCGACAAGACCGTGCTGGCGAACGAACAGGTCGAGGCCGGCAAATGCTGGCGTTGTGGTTCCGAGGTCATGAAAAAATCGATGAAACAGTGGTTCTTCAAGATTACCGACTATGCCGATGCGTTGCTGGATGAAATTCCGAGCTTGGACTGGCCCGACAAGATCAAGACCGCCCAAGCGAACTGGATCGGTCGTTCTGAAGGCGCTGAAATCAGCTTCGACCTACAGGGTCTTGAAGAGACGATTACCGTGTTTTCTACTCGTCCGGACACCTTGTTTGGCGCGACATTCCTGGTACTGGCTCCCGAGCACCCATTGGTCGCACAGTTGGCAACCGACGACACCCGCGAGGCGGTCGAAGCGTACGTGGCGGAGGCCATCAAGAAATCTGAAATCGAGCGTATGAGCGAAGGCAAGGAAAAGACAGGAGTCTTCACCGGCTCGTATGCCCTCAACCCTGCGAATGGCGAACCCGTGCCGGTCTGGGTCGCCGATTACGTACTGTATGGCTATGGTACCGGCGCCGTCATGGGCGTACCGGCGCACGACGAGCGTGACAACGAGTTCGCCGAAAAGTTCCGACTGCCGATCGTAGAGGTTATTGAGAAGCCAGTTGCGTCAGCCGAGCATTGCTACCATGGTGAAGGACGATTACAAAATAGCGGAGAGTTTGACGGTAGGTTGTCGCACGAGGCCCGCGAAGAGATCGTCGCCTGGCTCGAGACCGTCGGTCGCGGTGTCAGCAAGACCACCTACAAGATGCGTGATTGGTTAATAAGCCGCCAGCGTTACTGGGGCGCACCGATTCCGATCATCCACTGCGAGGAACATGGCGCCGTGGCCGTACCGGAAACCGACCTACCGGTGATGTTACCGCACGTCGAGGACTACGCCCCAAAGGGTGACGGCCAATCCGTACTAAGTGCCCAGACCGAATGGGTGAACACTACTTGCCCGGAATGTGGCGGTCCGGCCAAGCGCGAAACCGATACCATGGATGGCTACGCCTGTTCCAGTTGGTACCTGCTACGTTACGCCGACCCACGTAACACCGAGCAGGCCTGGAATCCTGAACTGGCTAACTACTGGGCCCCGGTGGATTATTACGTCGGTGGTGACCACGCGGTCGCCCACCTATTGTACGTCCGGTTCTGGACGCATGTCTTCCACGATATGGGTCTGACGAACTTCAAGGAGCCAGTCAGAAAACTGGTCTACCATGGCTACGTCAATGCCGAAGACGGCACCAAGATGAGTAAGAGCAAGGGTAACGTAGTAGACCCGCTCGACGTGATTGACCAAGGGTATGGCGCTGATACGCTACGTACCTACGTCCTGTTCATGGGGCCGATTGAACTTGATTCGGCCTGGAGCTCGAAGGGCGTCGCGGGCGTGTACCGTTTCCTGAACCGTACCTGGGTGCTGACGCAGGAATTCCTGGAAGCAGAACGAACCGGCTCGCCGCACGACGACGTGGTCGAACGTCTGCGCCACAAGACGATTAAGAAAGTCACCGACGATTATCACAAACTAGGTTTTAACACGGCGATCGCCAGCTTGATGGAGTATGTCAACGAACTCTACAAGCTGAAGCTAGACGGGTTCTCCGATGAAACGTGGCAGCGGGCACTTGAGACCTTGGCTCAGCTGATGGCACCGGTCGCGCCACATGTCGCCGCCGAACTGTGGCAGCAGCTAGGTCATGACGGCTCGCTCGATACCGCTGCCTGGCCGGAATGGGATGAAACGCAGCTGATCGAAGATACCGTGACCGTGGTAGTGCAGGTGAACGGCAAAGTGCGGGCCAAGCTTGAATTGAGCAAGACGGCCGACGAAGCGACGGCGACCGATGCCGCCCTTCGCGATGAGAACGTCAGACGGTTCGTGGCAGACAAACAGCCAACTAAGGTAATTTACGTACCTGGCCGGCTGGTCAATCTTGTCGTGTAAACCGCGAAACGGTACGACAAGCCTATCTTTTTATAATATCACTAATGCTTAGATTTGTCAATTTTCTCTTGAGAAGGGGGACGCTTTACGGTATAATACTTCCTAAGTTTACGTCAACCGAGATAGGAGAACATTACCATGGCACAGCCAAAGAAACAGACGAGTCCGCGCAAGACCGGACTCCGCCGCAGCCACCTGCGCCTCAAACTTGCCCGCATGGTGAACGCCAAGTCACCAGTAAAGGTGCACACCACCAAGCGCGAAACTGGCAAGAAGACCAGCAACTAGTAGCTGCCTTACACGGGTGGTATACTTAACATAACCAGAAAGAATCAAACGCTGATATGGCATCAAACCGACACCTCGGACGAATCGTAGCTCTGCAGACCCTGTACGAGTACGAGTTCCGTTCCCAGGCCGAAGATTCGCAACTCGACCTGCAGGCCGTCTTGGCCCGCAACATCGAACGTTACGATGAGGCCATCGAAGACAAGGAGTTTGTCTCCAGCCTGGTCGAAGGCGTCCTGGAGCACCAGGCCGACCTTGACGAGCGCTTGCAACCGATGGCGCCCGGCTGGCCTCTTGACCAGATCGCGCGCATCGACCGCAACGTCCTTCGGATCGGGCTGTTCGAGCTTCTCCACCGCCAAGAGACGGTACCACCGAAAGTGGTTATCAACGAAGCGGTCGAACTTGCCAAAGCGTTTGGCTCCGATAACTCGAGCAAGTTCATCAATGGCGTACTTGGTACTGCCTTCCGAACGCTTGTGGAGGACCAAAGCGATGCAGCCGCGGCAGCTTGATAAATTCAAGAAATACTTCAACAGGGGCAAGAAGCCCTCAATTCAGGAAATCGTACGCGAACCAACCGCGGGCGGTATTGTGTTTCGCCGTAACGAAAAGGGCGGCGTCGAGATACTGCTGATTCAGGACGCCAAGGATCGCTGGACGATTCCGAAAGGCCATATCGAAGAAGGCGAGAACGCCCAAGCGACGGCCCGTCGAGAAATCGGCGAAGAAGCCGGCCTGACCAATGTCGACATGCTCGGCTGGCTCGGAAGATTCACTTCCGTTATCGTCGGGTCGACAAGCTCGTGCTGATGACTACCCAGATCTACCTGGTCAAAGCCAAGGGTGACACCAACGCTATCAAGAAGGAAGAATGGATGAACGGTATCAAGTGGTTTCCGTTCCAGGATGCCCTGGACGCCATTGAATACGAAGACATCGGCAAGCTGATGCTGCTAGCCATGAAACGAATACGACAGGAGAATCTGTAAGATCATGAGTGGGATGTCCACCGCCCCCTACCAGGAATTCGCCCGTACGACCTTAGGGTATGAGTTTACTAATATCGAACTGCTGGTAACCGCCCTGACACACCGTAGCTACGTGAACGAGCATAAGAAAAGTGTCAGCCAGCACAATGAACGGCTGGAATTCCTTGGCGATGCGGTACTGGAACTGGCGGTCACTGACTACCTCTACAATACCTATGATGAACCGGAGGGTACCCTGACCAGCTGGCGCGCAGCCTTGGTACGGACGGAAAGTATCGGCGAGGCGGGTGAACGCTTAGGTTATGAACCGCTACTGCGCATGAGCCGCGGCGAGAAACAAGGCAGCGAACGGGCTCGTCAGGCCATCCTGGCGAACGCCTTCGAAGCTGTCATTGGTGCAATCTATCTGGAGCGTGGTTATCAAGACGCCGAGGCGTTCATTAAGAAGCACATCACGGCCAAGCTGGATGCCATCCTCGAAGAGGGCAGCTGGCGCGATCCAAAATCGCATTTACAGGAAGTCTCTCAGCGGCTCGATTCCGCCACGCCGCAATACCGAGTACTGGAAGAAACCGGCCCCGATCATGACAAGATTTTCACGCTCGGCGTCTATGTCGGCGGCAAGCTGATGGGCAAGGGGAGCGGTCACTCAAAGCAGATGGCCCAGCAAAAGGCGGCTCGCGCTGCGCTCCAACGCTACGAAACAGAACGTGGCACCCCTAAAACAGATTGACGAAAGCTCATATATAGAGTAAAATTAGTCGAAGTAGAAATACCAACCGAATAAGTTTTAAAGGAAGTTTTAATATTTATGCTCGCAATCCGCTTGCAACGACTGGGCCGTAAAGGCTACCCTGTCTACCGCCTGGCTGTCCAGGAATCGCAGCGCCACCCATCGAGTGGTCGCGTCGTCAGCTACGTCGGTAGCTACAACCCGCACACCAAAGAAGCGACCGTTCAGGTCGAAGCCGCGCAGAAGTATCTCGACAACGGCGCTCAGCCAACACCTCGTGTCGTCAAGCTGCTCAAAGACGCCGGCGTCAAACTGCCAAACTGGGTCAAGCAACCAGCTTCTGACAAGCAGAAGTCTATCCGTCATGCTGAAAAGCTGCGCAAGAACCAGCCGAAGCAGGAACCTGTCGCTGAAGAAGCTGCTCCGGTTGAAGCCGAAGCCTAGATTCGCGCCCGCATCTTCATTTCACCCCTGGCATGTGCCGGGGGTGATTGTATTTTCAGGCTGACCTGCGTGGTATAATGAAGGTACGTACCATACATAACCGTAGTGTGACTGAATATCCGAGGGGGAGACATATGGCAACAATCGACCAACAGTTCGTAGAGTATATCGTAAAGTCTTTGGTAAGTAACCCTGATGATGTCGTCCTCGACCGCATCATCGATGAGAAAGGCGTGCTCCTGACCCTCACCGTAAACCCGGACGACCTAGGTCGCGTCATCGGGAAACGTGGCATGACGGCGCAGAGTCTGCGGACACTGCTGCGTGCCCTCGGTACCAAGAACGACGCCCGCTACAACCTGAAGATCGTCAACAATGACGAGGACCGTGAAAACTATACCAGCTCATCGGATAATGAATCGGGCGAGGCTGTGAACAACTCATCAGATGAGGCTGTGGAAAACGAACAGTCCGACCTGGCAAAAAACACACGGAAAGAGCTTGCTGAGCTCGACGACCTTGATATATAATCATAAACAGTTCAAACATGAACTGCGAGAACGGTGACGGACTGCGAGACCGGTATCCGTGTGAAAAGCTCTATGCGAGCAACTTTTATAAGAGTTGAGAGCCTTATATGTATAAAAATAGCCTTTTTGATAGGGCTATTTTTGTTTGTCGGTCATAGGTTGGATTGGAAGTGCCGGGTCGCTTAGCGGGTCAGTTGTATGAGGATGATGCTGGCAATGAACACGGCACAAACGACGCCGGCGATAATCAATGCCACGTGATGTCGTTCGCCGCCTGCCATGGTGGCCTGCGCGGCTGCGGCGGTTGTCTCCGATTCAAATTCGAACGAACGACCCTGGCCTTGCTGCTGGCTGCGCACAGAATATTGTGGCATTTCCTTCAGCTGCACGTCACCGTGAATCGGCTGCAGATTGACACGACGTGACTCCGCCTGGGCGCGGTCACGCTCGGTGATAGCAGGGCTGTCTTCGAACTCCATTGCCTTCATTTTACCATAAGCGTCAACTACCCGGACTGGACGAAAACAGAGATGGATGAGAAAATCTTATAGTGAAAAAGTTCCAAGTCATTACTCTATTCCCCGAGATGTTCACCGGCGTGTTCGGTAGCTCAATGATGTGGAAGGCGCAAAAAGACCAAATCGTGGAACTGACGACCATCGATCTGCGCGAATTCGGGCTTGGTCCGCGCCGGACCGTAGACGACACGCCATATGGCGGTGGTGATGGCATGTTACTCAAGCCTGAGCCCCTGTTCGCGGCCGTCGATGCTGCCATGGCGAACGATCCTGCTGCCAAGGTACTGCTGATGACACCACGTGGGGAGCGCTGGGCACAAGCAGCCGCGCAGACGCATGCCGACAGTGACCACGGCTATATCTTCATCTGTGGTCGCTATGAAGGCTATGATGAACGTATTACCAGCGTGGTCGACGAGCAGGTCAGCGTGGGTGAGTACGTCCTCACGGGCGGAGAACTACCAGCTATGACCATTGTCGATAGTATCGTCCGCTTACTGCCTGGTGTGCTGGGTGGTGAGTCGAGTGCGGCTATCGAAAGCTTCGCTGACGGCGAAACGTTGGAATTTCCCCAGTACACCCGTCCGGAAGAGTTCCGCGGCATGCGCGTACCCGACGTACTTTTGAGTGGCCACCATGGTGAAATTGCCAAATGGCGACACGAAAACAGCCTGAAACTAAAACGCCCCGACTAACGGGGCGATTTAGAGTTGTGGTGGATGTCGTAGAGCGAACAGTCACACAATATTTTGGAGTTTTTGTTTTTGTAACGTCGCTGAACATCACTTTACAGTCCGGCTTTTAAAAGCGCAAGCATAATAATGAAAATAACAACGATTGCCTGCGCAGGGCAAGGAGTATAATGAGGACATGCAAGAAGCCCACCTAGGTTTTGGCCCCGCCAGAAGTGCACGCACGATGTTCGTTGCCAGGATGGTGGCGGGTTTACTGATACTCATGCTCCTGGCGCAGTTATTCGGCTACGAATCGTTCGCCTCGATACTGGCCATCCTGATGCCATTCAATGATCAGCAACTGACAGATATCCTGG
>Ga0100389_1004314_pt1 | contig 11026 bp, 7 predicted proteins | sample CryGeymeta201513_FD_81537 | JGI IMG/M metagenome (GOLD analysis project Ga0100389, IMG submission 81537) | Groundwater microbial communities from Crystal Geyser aquifers in Utah, USA - Crystal Geyser metaG 2015-13 | ecosystem: Environmental > Aquatic > Deep subsurface > Groundwater | place: USA... | reverse complement strand
CGGCCGCCGTGGATAATTTTGCACACACCATGGCCGATGATCTCCTCGCGGGTCTTGCGGGCCACGTGGATGGTCGCCGGGTTCACTTCGGTGATAATGCCCTCGGGGGTAACAATCAGGATGGGATCCTGGACCGCGTTGAACACCTCACCCCAGCCCGGCTGTGAAGGCCCGATATGCTGGTCCCTGAACTTGAACTCAGTGACCAGAAAGCCCAGGTGGCGCAGTCCGTCCCGCAGTTTGTCCCAGGTGATCGGCTTGGTGATGTAATCGCTGGCCCCGGCCTCGAAGGCCCGATCAATGGCCACCTCCTCATCCTCGGGTACCATGAGGATGGTCAGAGTCCTTTCGGCGTCAGGCATCTTCATGATCTGACTGCAAAGATAATAGCCGCTGATATCGGGCAAGTCCACGTCGCGCAGCGCCACGTCGGGCTGGTTGCGGATAAAGGCGGCCATGGCCGACTCACCGTCCGCCACCTCCTCCACGGTGTAGCCGCTGATCTCCAGAAAACGGCGGATCATGAGCCGTCGTTCCCGGTCGGCATAAGCCACCAGAAACCTGGACCATTTCCCCTTGCTTTTGAAGGGTTTTTCTTCCATGGCCAACCTGCTCTTGGGGTGTCGGGCGCACTGCGACAAAGTGCTGCTACACCATTTGCATACAATGGTTGGCAGAGGGTGTCAAGACAACGGAGGTAAAACCGGCAGGGGAGGGCGGTAAACCTTCAGACGATAATGGGGTCGCCTGTCTTGGCCTCGCCGCCCTGGATCACCCTGGCAAACCGCCCCTCGCGGGGCATGATGCAGTCGCCGGTGGCCTTCTTGATGGCGCAGCCCTGGTTGTGACATTCCTTGCCGATCTGGGTGATCTCCAGGATCACCTCGTCGCCGATCCGCAAGCGGTCGCCGATCTTGAGCGCCGTGAGATCGAGGCCACGGGTGATGATGTTTTCGGCAAAGGCCCCATTCTTTAAAGAAGGAAGGATCTTTTTGACGTTATCGATGGATTCGCCGGCCAGCAGCGAAATCTGACGGTGCCAGTCGCCGGCGTGGGCGTCATTCTCCATGCCCCACTGGGTTTTCAGGACAACCTTGATCTGTTCGCGCTTGACCATGCCCTTCTTTTCGCTGATACAGACTGCTTCCACATGCGCCATTGTCGTTATCTCCTTGCGGTTAGGTGGATAGACTGTAGGGGTTCAGTCTGTTAGCAATTGATATTACCTAACAGACTACAGTCTAGACAACCTGAGTGGTTACCTGAAATCAAAGGAATAAACCAAAACGCGCTCTCCTGGTTGGATCGCCTGCCCAGGCTCCATGATGATATAGCCATCACTGTCCACCAGGGAAGTCAACATGTGCGAGCCCTGCCTTGCAGCGCTGGTGGCGGCATAGCCGCCGTCCGCATCGCAGGTCATCCGCACCCGGAGCATATTGGGCCGGCCGCCCTTGTTGACAATCTCCTCCCCCACTTGCGCGAAGACTATCGGCCAGCCGAAGGACAAGCCGCGGATGGCGCCGATCAGCGGCCGCACATAGTGGGTGAAACACATGAAGGCCGAGACCGGATTGCCGGGCAGCCCGAAAAGGAGGGTCTTGCCCTTTCTGGCCAGATAGAGAGGCTTGCCCGGTTTCTGGCGGATCCTCCAGAAGAGGGGGGTAAAGCCGTTCTCCTCGGCCGCCTCCTTGACATGATCATGCCGGCCTACCGAGACGCCGCCGGTGCAGAGGATGATATCTGCCGCCGCCTGGCCGATGGCCGCTACCGTGGCCTGCCGGTCGTCGGTGATCCTGGCACGGGAGACCAGTTGCGCTCCAGTCTCCAGTACCGCCGCCCGCAACATGGTCATGTTGGAATCCCGAATCTGATGGTCGGCAATGGCCGAGCCTGCGGCGATCAACTCCGAACCGGTGGCCAGCAGGGCGATATCACAGGGTTTGAAGACCTTGACCCGAGCAATGCCCACCGCCGCCAGCAGCGCCGCTTGGGGCGCCGCGATCCTGGCTCCCAAGCGTAGCAAAAGGTCGCCCGTGCCAAACTCCTCGCCACGCTGCCGAACATCTTGTCCCAACCGCTTGGCCACGTTGATGATCACGCTCTGCCCGGCCTCCCGGGTATCTTCCACCCGGATTACTGTATCGACCCCATCGGGAAGCATCGCCCCGGTGCTGATCCGCACGGCACAGCCCGCACCCACGGTCCCGGAAAAAGGGACTCCCGCCCGGCTTTCGCCGATGATTGCAAGAGTCGCGGGCCTCTCCAGGCTCAGGTCGCGGACATCCCCCCAGCGCACGGCATAGCCGTCCATCGCCGAATTGGTATAGCGGGGCGAGGGTTCGGGAGCCTGGATGTCCTCGGCCAGGTAACGGCCCAGGGCCTGATCGAGCGGGCATTCCTCCACCACCGGGGCCGGAATATTCGCCTTGATGATGGCGATTGCTTCACTGATGGAAATCATGGTCATGCATCCTTATCAGCAAGGCTTCATGGAAGATCGGAAGGACCGGACCGATCCGTCCGATAAGACACTCCACCTCTTTAGTGTCCCTTGCCCTGCATCATCGGGAAGATGTGCAACAGTCCGGGGAAGAGAGCCTGCATGCTTTCGAGTGCGCCCTTGGAGCTGCCGGGCAGGTTGATGATCAAACACTCACCGCGCAGACCGGCCTCGCCTCGGGAGAGCATGGCGTATGGGGTTCGCTCCTTACCGTGCTGACGGATGGCAAGGGCGATGCCGGGCACGGTCCGGTCAAGGACGGCAATGGTCGCCTCCGGGGTGACATCGCGCGGCCCCAGGCCCGTGCCGCCGGTGGTGAACACCAGTTGGAACCCTTCCTCGTCGGCCAGCTTTTTGAGGCGAGCAATGATGGCCTCGCGATCATCCGGCAGGATCTCATAGCAATCAACCGCCACCGGTTGATTGGTCAAGAATGCCGCGATCACCTTCCCGGACTTGTCCTCGCGCTTGCCGGCATGGGTGGAATCGGACATCACCAGGATCGCGGTCTTGACCGGAGTGGGGAAGCGGTCGCTGAAATCGCTTTTACCGCCTTTCTTTTTCACCACCCTTATCTCACCGAAGGAGAGATTCTGGTCCAGCGGTTTCAGCATATCGTAGGCGTTGAGCAGGGCGCCGGTGACGGCGGTGATTGCCTCGACCTCCACCCCGGTTTTCCAGACCGAACGAACTTCGGCCGAGACCCGAATGCCCTGGTCGTGCTCCTCCAGCCGCACCTCGATCCAATCCAGGGGGATGGGGTGGCAGAAGACGATCAGATCGCTGCAATGCTTGGCGGCCAGGATGCCGGCGGCCCGGGCCACTTCGAGCACATCGCCCTTGGGTACCGTCCTGGCAAAGACCCGGCGCAGAACCTCGGGACTGCCATACAAAAAACCCTCGGCCAGGGCGGAGCGCAGGGTATGAAACTTGTGGCTGACATCGAACATGGAAAACTCCTAAAAAAAAAGGGGCAGGGGCAGGTTTCACCCCCCGATGCTGGCCATGGTGGGGGGGGTAGCCCTACGGCAGTTTGCCTCGGTCGCCAGGCCGTCCCGATAACGGTGGCTGACCACGGCCCTGACGGCGGCGGTGATCTCGTGGTCGGCGGCGTTGGACCGCAGCATGGCCTTCAGGTCTAGGACGCCGTTGTCGTAAAGACAGGTCTTCAGCATACCGGTTGGCGTGATCCGGATCTTGTTGCAGGTGGCGCAGAAGCGGCGGGAGTTGCCTTCAATCAGACCGATGGTGCCGGCAAAGCCAGGAATGGCATAAAGTCTGGCGGTGGCCGGCACGCCCGTCACCAGCGGAAGCATGGCCGGGAACAGGTGATGCAAACGGTCGCGCAGCGATCGGTTCGTTTGCGGCCGCACGTCGGGCGTGCCCGAGAAAGGCATTTTTTCAATAAAGCGCAAACACAGCGGGTGACGTTCTGGGAGTTCGGCCAGGGCCAGAATCTCGGCATCCGTAGTGTCTTCCAGGACCACGGCATTGATTTTGAGCGGCAGGCGGCGCACAATACAGCCGTCCAGGGTGGCCAGCACCTCGGCCAGGTGGTCCCGCCGGGAGATCTGCTGGAAACGGTTGCGGTCCAAGGTGTCGAGGCTGAGGTTGATGCCGGCGATGCCCAGTGCGGCCAGCTCGTCGAGATAGCGGAGGGTCTTCACGCCGTTGGTGGTAATGTGCAGGGAACTTACCGTATCCATGCCCTGCAAGCGCCACATGAACGGCAGGCAATCGCGCCGGGCAAAGGGCTCGCCGCCGGTGATGCGGATCTTGGAAAGCCCCAGGGCCGACAGCAGCCGCACCAGGCGTTCGAGTTCTTCAAAGGAAAGCATCTCCGCATGGGGTACGAAATCGACCCCGCATAAAGGCATGCAATACCGGCAGCGCAGGTTGCAACGGTCAGTGATGGCCAGTCGCAGATAGGTGATCTGTCGGCCATAATTGTCGGTCAGGCTGTCGATGCGATGGGCTCGGGAATGGGGGAGGGGATTCCCCCGCTGTGGCGCTGTCATGCTGTCTCCTTTCCAAATGCTCGGGAGGCGGGGCCGTTTCCAATCCCGCCCTGTCGGCCGCAGACCCTGTCACGTAGCGCCGTGACGTAGGTCTTTAGGCTCGGAGTGTAGCAATTTTATGTAGTCGATAGGTTTTCTGCTTCGATAACTGCTCAGGTTGTTTAGCCCGTTAGGCTGTAGACTGTTAGGCAAAAAGCGGAGCATATACGGAACACAGTACGACTTATACCGCAAGGGCATAAGTTTCGTATGAGCAGACGAGCTGCTCAACTCAGCTTTATATCTCGTGTTTCGCTTTTGCTAACAGTCTAAATGCCTACAGCCTATAGACCTGAGTAGTTACCTGCTTCGTTAATCTATACCCGGTGGCAAGCAGTGTCAATCATGGCCGGTCGGTTTTCGATCCGGTGCAGGCTGCTGTCCCATGGCCATCTTGCTCATGCGCTATGGATCAGGCCTTGACCAGGTTGACCCTGGTCTCGTTGAACGAGGCGCTACCACCGATCGGGTCGGTCATGCAGGAATTTTTGAGCACCGGGTCGATCTTCATGGCCGCGTTCGGGCAGAGACCGGCGGTGCGTCGTTTGTCACCCTTGACCGTCTTACCGTCGATGGTGGCGTCGGAGGCGCCGTAGCCCCAGTGGCCGAACGACCAGGAGACCGCGATCGTCTTCGGCCTCATCCCTTCCACCGCCTTGATCTTGCCGACCATGTCCACCCCTGGCCGGTTGGGCAAATGCCATTTGCCGTCCGGACTGGACTTGGAGACGAGCCGCGCCTTGTCACCGTCCTTGAAACCCATCGACCCGGCGGTGGCGGCATTGATCAGAATGAAATTCTCCGGCAGGATGGAGCTGAGCCAATAGTTGCCGGGGAGGGTGCGGGACTGGCCGCCCAGGATTTCCTTATAGGTAATAAGCTGCAAAGGCAGATCGCTATCCACCGCCGGATTACCAGCGGCATCCGTCGGCGTTTTGTAGGTGGCGCTACCGGAGAACCGTTTGCCGGTGAACGAATGCTTGGCCTTGGCCACGGTCTCGGCGTAAAGATTCAACTGTTTGCCGTATTTCTTTCCTAGCATGCCATCACCGCTTACCACCGCCGGGTCCCAATTTTTCCACCTGCCGCCCCGGTTGAGAACGGTAACGGTCTTTTTCCACTTGTCTGAGCCCACGGCCTTTTCCCAGCGGTCCGCGGAGAAGATCGTGGGCTGCAGGTGCTGGCGGGCCTCGTTGAAGAGCTTCAGCTCGTTAAAGGAGGCATCGGGCACCGCGTCCCCGTCCTTGTCACCCACGGCCATGTTGGCGGCGAGCTTCAGATACCAGTCTTCCTGCCGGTTCAGATCCCAGCCGGTGCTGAAGCCGTCCTTGCCAAAGCCGGGTATATGCAACTGCTCGGCAATGGCCAGGGCCACCGTCTCGAAGGAACTGTGCATCTTTTCGCCGTACACGGTCACCACCTCGGTCAGCGGGGTGATGGTCGGTTGCCGGAATTTGGAGACCGGATAAGGTACGTCAGGAGAGGCGTGGGGAGTGGCAAAACGCTCCCAGATGGCGGCGTCGGGAAAGATATAGTCGGCATACATACTGGTCTCGCCGATGACGATGTCCGTCGAGAAAAAGAGCGGGATCTTCGCGGTATCGGCCAGGATCGCCAGCGCCGTCTGTCCTGCCGGGGCCGCGAATCCCGGGCTGCCCATATGCAGCCAGACGGCCTTTGCCGTGTACGGATAGCCGTCGGCCGCCGAGGGCAGGGCCTCTTGATAGATATTGCTGGTGAACGGGAACCACGGGCGCTTGGCGGGATAACCGGTAAACAGGGTCGATTTTTCGTAGGTCGAGCCCTCGCGGGTGATCTTGTGGCCAAAGGGGGTCAGTTTGCCCGGCTGCATCTTGTTGACGTTGAACTGGGCCTCGGCCTTGTCGCCGAACTCGTGCCAGTGACCGCCGCCGACAGACATGCCGCCCTTGTGATCGGTATTACCGATGAGGATGTTCAGGGCGATAAGCGCCTGGGCATTGTAGTAGCCGCTGGTATGCTTCACTGGGCCGCGGTAAAACTCGACCCCGGCCTTCTTGCCATGGGAGGTGAACTCCTTGGCTACCAACTCGATGTCGGCGGTTGGTATGCCACAGATCTCCGACCACTGGTCGATGGTCTTAACCAAGGCCTCTTCCTTCAAGATGGTGAAGGCGGTCTTGACCTTGACACCATTGATCTCGCCGCTAAAATCGAGGTCGCCAACCACGGCGTTCTTGTCGTCATCAGTCTTGACCGCCACCGGCTTGCCGCCTTGGACGACGACGAAGCTGTCCTTGTCGCCTGCCCCGAGCTCTTCGGCCCGCGCCAGGGCACCGGGGCCGTCTTTTTCGATCTTCACCAAATGGGTGGCGTCAGACCAGGTGGTTTCGCCGGCTGCCTTGGCAGCGGCCAGGTTGGCGGCGGTCAGATATTTTTCGTCATAGCGTTTGTTGCCGATCATCCACTGGATCATGGCCAGGGCCAGGGCGGCATCGGTGGATGGTTTTACCGGCAACCATTTCCAGGCCCGGGAGGCGGACTTGCTCATCCGCGGGTCGACGACGATGACCTTGAGCCGGCCGGCAACCAGCCCATCGGTCACCTTGGGACACATGGCCGGCGGCCCGAAGTTGGCCTCGATGAAACCGGTCCCGAAATAGATGATGCACTCGGCGTTGAAGGAATCCGGCTTCATATGGGTGATGCCGGCCGACCACTTGCCTTCCTTGTACTGGTTGGTGGCCTCCTTGTAGGCGATATGGTGGGATTGCTCGCAAATGCTGGTGTGTTCGATAATATTGTTGGAGCCGAACCCACCGTGCATGAAGCGCTTGCCGAACTCGATCCGGCCATGCTCGATCCGGCCCCACATGCCGACGAACTGGTTGTTTTTCGGGCCCAGGTCCGGGTGCTCCGGATCGATCAGTTTGTCGAGGTGGGCGCTATATTTACCCTTGAAGTCCGCCACCTTCATCTTGCCGGCGGCAACCTCCTTGACATCGGCTTCCATGGCGGCGGAGAGTTTGGCGTCGTTCATGGCGTACAGTTCTTTCAAGCCGGGCACCCGACGGTTTTCCCCTATACCCTTGAACAGCTCGCCGCCGTTCACGATCTCCGAGATCGCCTTGTCGAAGGCGACGATCTCCCACCGGTTGGAGCCGCGGGGGCCTTTGCGTTTAAGAACCTTCACCACCCGATAGGGGTCGTAAAGACTCTGGATGCCGGCCTGGCCCTTGGGGCAGAGCCCGGCGTCGATCTTCGCCGCCTTGGCCGGGGCCGTATCGTAGTTGAGATTGGGGATCAGGTTTTCGCTGAACGGATTGCCATCGATCTTGACCGCGACGCCGTTTAGAATCTTGACCTTGATCGGGCAGGCGGTATGGCATTGCAAACAGGCCGAGTAGATGACGCTGGTCGCCTTGGCCAGGGGATAATCGCCGGCCCCGGCCACGCCCGATTCCATGGCGTGGAGAAGATTATAAGCGCCGTCGATCTGGTTCATCAGCACCGCGCAACCGCCAAGCAGGGCGGATGATTTAAGGACGGTCCGGCGCGAGATCTTCATCTGGGAACATGCAGCCACGCAGTCGTCTGCCTGGCATGTTTTTTTGGTATCAGTCATTGCCTGCCTCCTCCTTGTTATTGATGGCATTCTGTGCAGGTGATCGGCGTGCCGACCGCGATATTCTTCCGATCCTCGAAGCCGATGTAATGGATACGGGGGTTGGTGCCAAGCTCGCTCTTGACCTGCCAGGTTTTCTCGTTCTTCAACAGTTCGGAGACGAGGCTTGTCGGGTCGTTTTGGTCGCCGAAGTACATGGCCCGACCGATACAGGTGGAGACGCAAGCGGGGAGCATACCGCTCTCCAGACGATGACCACAGAAAGTGCATTTACGGATTGTGCCGGTCAGGCCGCCGCTGCCGCGGCTCAAGGTTCGGCCGTTTTCAAAGAAATTCCGCAATTCATAGGGTTCCATGACCGGGGTGTTATCAGTATAAAACCCCCCCTTGTCCTCGACGATGGCATAGTAAGGGCATGCCTTCTTGGCCGCGTCGCCCGCCTTTTTGTTCTTGGCCAGTTTGGCGTAGTCGAATTCAACGATGCCGTCCCCGCGTTTGATGATGGCGTCCTTGGTCACCGCGTTGGCGGCCTTCTGGCAGGGCGGCTTGTCGCAATGCTGGCAGTTGGCCGGCATGAAGAACCGGTTCAGGTCAGGGAAACTGTTGTGTTCGGTCTCGAACACCTTGCGGTACGAGGTGCCAGGCGGACAGACATTCTCCGCCATGCAGGAAACCGCGCAGGCGTGATCCCCCACGCATTTGCGGGTATCGATGACCATTATCCAGGATCTCTGCTCCAGGGGCTTGGCCAGGGCCCGTTCCAGGTCCTCGTGCATCCTGACAATCTCGTTTATTGCCATACCTTCCTCCTTTGACCTTGATGGCCTGTTGCTCGAATCCAACATCTTGACCTTCACGGAATTTCCTGTTTCGATCAGGTTTACCAGCCTGGCAATCTCCGGAAAGCATAGCAGGTCACCCCGGAGAAAAAGTTAGACTCTGCTGCCAGAGGCGCAGGCATGAAACCATAACCTTACATATTTTGTAACTATCCAGCTTGTGTCGGCAGTCAAGCGTTCCCGGCCTGAAAATACTTTTCGCTCATTCTCGGCGGGCGTCCGCGCCCTCCCGCGCATCCTGCGCCCGGTCGCGGACGAACCCGCGAAAAGCATTTCCAGTCCGGGAACTCACCTGGGTTGCGGTTCTGCTGGATAGTTACCATCTTTTTAATCTTAGGCATTAGACTTGAAGAATTGAAAGAAAAAAATCAGGAAAGATGTGACTTCTTGTCAGTGAAAACTGGAGGGGGCAGAGAAGATTTGCAGGGTAATTCCCTACCGCACGGCTCCGACCGGCCTTGCTTTTGAGAAAAGGCCAAGGCGCAGGGTCAATTCCACCAACTCCGCCTTGGTGTCCAGCCCAAGCTTGATCATGGCCCGCGAGCGATAGGTAGCAACGGTCTTTTCACTCAGGTATTCCTGTAGGGCAATCTCCTTGCTGGTGTGTCCCTGGGCCACCGCCAGCATCACCTGGCGCTCGCGCGGGCTCAGGGCGGCCCACAACACGCTGTCTTTATCCTCTATCACCGAGGCCGTCGTTGTCGCCGTCTGCCCTGCGAGGTACTGCTGCACCATGAACGGCTGAATGAAAATCTCACCCCGCATGACTGAACGGATGGCATAGAGAAGATCCACATCCAGCCCCTTTTTGAGGACAAAGCCGGCAGCGCCCCGTGCCATGGCCAACTGCAGGTATTGCTGGTCTTCGTGCATGGTGAGCATCATGATCCGCGAAGCCGGCGACCGCTCTTGCAAGGCCGGCAGGAGATCCAGGCCACTGGTGTCACCAAGGGCGATATCCAAAAGAATCACGTCGGGTCGCAATTGCCCGGCCAGGGCGACGGCCTCTCCAGCGCGGGATGTGCGGCCCACTACCCGCATGTCTGCTTCCGCATCGAGCAGCATGCACAACCCGGCAAGCAGGAGGGCATGGTCGTCCACCACCATGACCGAAACTTTCTTTGTGCTCATTGGGCTTTTTTCCTCACGGCCGGGACTTCAAAAATCACCATGGTGCCTTCGCCAGGAGCGGACTGCATGCTGAAACTGCCGCCGAGCAACAGGGAGCGCTCTTCCATGCCGTAAAGCCCCAAGCCAGCGGCATGCGAACAACAGGCGTCAAAGCCGATCCCGTCGTCTTCCACCACCCCGCGCAAGCGGTCACCACGCCACTCCAGGATGACCTTGACCTCGAGAGCCATGGCGTGCTTGACCGCATTGGTCAAGGCCTCTTGAATAATTCTGTAGACGCAGGTTTCCACCGCCACATCGGGCCGCTGCCCCTCGAACCCCAAGTTTACCATAGTGGCATTAATTTTAAATTTATTTCTAAAATCACCAAGATACCGGTCGAGAGCCGCCAATAGGCCCATGTCGTCCAGCACACTGGGCCGCAATTCCACGGCAAGATCATGCAGCGCATCCATTTCGTCGGTGATAGCCGAACGTAACCGGGTTATCCCGGTCAGAAATTGCTCCCGATCTTCGGCCCGCTCCAAGACTTTCAACTCCAACATAAACGAGGCAAGAGCCTGGCCGCTCTGGTCATGCAATTCCCTGGCAATGCGTTTCCTCTCTCCCTCCTGGGTTGCAATAATCCGCTGCAAAAATTCCTTGCGGATGCTTTCCTTTTCATCTCTTTCGGCCTGAGCCTTCTTGAGCTGCCTGGCCATGCTGTTGAAGGCATCTATCAGTTGGCCCACTTCATCCTTGGCCGCATCCACCACCTGGATGTTGAAGTCACCCCGCCTGATGGATTGTGTGGCGGCAACCAGTTTCTTGATCGGCCGCATGATGAGCCAGGTCAGGATGCCGCTGCAGATAATGGCCAGACCAAACACGGCCATGGTGTTGGCCAGCAAGG
>Ga0100389_1004293_pt1 | contig 11053 bp, 14 predicted proteins | sample CryGeymeta201513_FD_81537 | JGI IMG/M metagenome (GOLD analysis project Ga0100389, IMG submission 81537) | Groundwater microbial communities from Crystal Geyser aquifers in Utah, USA - Crystal Geyser metaG 2015-13 | ecosystem: Environmental > Aquatic > Deep subsurface > Groundwater | place: USA... | reverse complement strand
CAAACAATTTTTGTAATTATAACATGTTGGTATCAAAGACCGACTGATTTGAAGCCAAAAGACAATCTCAGAAATTCCTTACATTATTGCAGTCTATTGCAAAGACATCACCAGCTACCCTTGAGCCGGCAACGCCCGCAGCAGTGGCAATAAAACAGGGAGTTTGAGCTACTGTTGCTCCACCATATGGAACAGCTACAGGCGGCGTCAGCGCAACATTCTGTGTTATAGCATAATCAAAACTTAACCCGGTTCCAGGTCGAAATCCAGGTAATAATGCCTGAATCGCAGCAACATTAGCAGCTGAAGCAGTATATGCCCCATTCTCAGCAAAATACTGCTCCTCAAGAAGTCTTAAATTCTGGAGGTTGCTATATGCCTCTGTCCTTGCCGCCCTCTTCTGCTGGCCGATATAAGTAGGGACAGCAATACCAATGAGGATTCCGAGAATAGCGATGACAATTAAAAGCTCTGTTAAAGTAAAGCCTGTTTTTGAAAGTGAATAATCTTCAATTTTCATAGTTTTTATTATAGAGCCTCTTGCAAAAGTATGATAAAAGCCTTTTCTGTCATTCTGAGTGAAGCGAAGAATCTCATGTTTTCAAGGTGTTAAGAGACCCTTCACTTCGTTCAGGGTGACATTCTGAGGACTCTTGCAAGAGCCTCTATAGTCTTTTGAAGATATTAATTTACACTATTTAAGTGTAATAAGAAGGGGCACCCAAAATAGTACCCCTTCTTAAAGAAAACCCTATCATCGCAAATTATTTATTCAACACTCACTGTCTTGGTTGCAATAGGTACGGTATCAGTCGCTTTATTGCTCCATCCCTGTATGAGTATTGTATTAGCGTCAGGTGCTGTTATTCCAATCTGGCCAGAACCTGCGGCAGGAGCTGCAGGAGCTGCAAGAAATAGAGAAGTACCTCCACCCCATGGAGAACGGTCATCATATCCCGGATTAGTAGTAGTTCCCCTTCCATTAGCCGTGCTGTGAAGGGCTATATAGGCATCAGGAATCGCTTCTATAGTAGCAGGTCTTGCAGTATCATCAGCAGCAGTCAGTGCGCCGTCACCATTAAAGTCTGTTGTCATCGATTCCTGCTTTATCACCGTCTCCTCCCAGCTACGGATATCCTTGGCTGCCTGGTCTACTGATGCCATTATTGATTTCAATTTTGCCCTCTGTTGAACGCCCAAATAGCCTGGGATTGCTATTGCCGCTAGGATTCCTATGATCGCCACGACTATGAGCAATTCAATGAGGGTAAAACCTCTTTCATCCCTTACCTTCATTTTGTGGATAATCTTAAACATTTTTACCTCCTTATCTTCTTCTTTCGCAGGCTAAAGCGTTTGACTGATGGTTCGACAGGCTCACCCTGAGCTTGTCGAAGGGTCACGCCGAAGTCCTGCGGCTACTGTCTGCTGTCTGCTTTTTCATCACCTCCTTCAGTACCAATGTTATTCAAAAATCTGTAATTTCTTTCACCCTCCCCTTTGTCCCCTTCCGTCATAAGTAAGACGGACCTCCTGCCAGGGGGAGGGGAAACTTAACTCCCCCTCGCCCCCTCTTAAGTTAAGAGGGGGATGGGGGGCGTTATCCATCTCATTAATGTATAAGCAAGTTTTATGCCAGAACCTAAACAGGGTTAAGATTATGCATAAGGGTACCGAGTTCTGTCATCCCTGCCCCCATTTTCATGAGGGTAAACTCCAGCAGGAATCCAGAAGCTGTTGATTTTACTGGATTCCCGCCTTTCAGACTGTGTCACAATCCGAGAAATACCTATTTTGTCATATAGGTGGAGGATACTTACATTGTGGCAATTTCAGTGACATAAAATGTCAGTTACTAAGACATAAAATGTCAGTACCAACTTCAAAACTCCAGGGCCTTGGAATGACTATTTCCACCTGTGTCATAAATCTAGGTTCTTCAGGAAATTGTGTGGATAAAGCCCCCTCTTTCCCAAAGAGGGGTCTAAGAATATCCACAGGAAAGTCTGAAGAACCTAAATTTCTAATCCTTGACCTGTCTTTGAGCGAAGCGAAAGGGAATGTCGTTAATTAACCCTTTACCAATACTTATTATAGATGCTAAAATCTCTTCATTTATTCGTATTTCAGTTGAAAAGTAGTTTTATTATAAAAAGCATATTATGTCATTCACCCAAAAAAGGAACATTATGGAAGAAATATTATTCATAAAATCCCCCTTCATCCCCCTTTACCAAAGGGGGAGATTCCCCTCTATTAAGAGGGGATTAAGGGGTGTGTCCTTATATTTTTTTTCTGACTTCGTTTTCAATTTTTTTACGAAAGGACCAAAATTTTCTTCATCTTATGGGATATCAGAGTATTAAAAAATGGCCTGAAGGCGAGAGGCCCAGAGAAAGACTGTTAAAATACGGCGCCCATAATCTATCAGAGGCGCAGCTCCTTGCAATAATACTTCGTACCGGAGGCGGAGGCAAGAGCGCTATTGACCTTGCAATAGAGATCTTGAATTCATTTGGAGACCTGAAGGGTATAGAAAATGCCTCTCTTGGGGAATTTGGCTCTTTCAAGGGTATGGGAAAGGCAAAGGTTGCACAACTAAAGGCTGCATTTGAACTCGGGAAAAGGATGCTTGAAGAACCTAATGAAAAAGGTCCTGTTTTTTCATCAGGCCAGGACGTGTATTTATACTACAACCGACGTTTTAAGAATCTGAAAAAAGAGGTCTTCCGATGTGCAATGCTTGATGCAAAAAACAGGATATTCAAAGACTGCCGTATCTCTGAAGGCACCCTCACAAATTCACTAATACATCCGCGTGAGGCATTCAGGGATGCGATAAAAGAATCTGCAGCATCTGTTGTTTTTGTACACAACCACCCGAGTGGTGATACGAGTCCAAGCCGTGAAGACATACTGATAACAGAACGACTTGTCAATGTAGGCGAGATAGTCGGGATAAAGGTTCTCGACCACGTAATCATAGGAGATGAAAAATATACAAGCATGATGGAAAAGGGATATATAAAGAATTAGGGAGGATTAAATGTCTAAAATTAAAAGAGCAATTTTAAGTGTTTCAAACAAAAAAGGTATTGCAGAATTTGCAAGGGAACTTAACTCAATGGGTGTTGAGATACTCTCAACAGGAGGAACGGCAAAAACCTTAAGAGATGCGGGCGTCTCTGTAAAAGATGTATCAGAGTACACTGGTTTTCCTGAGATGCTTGATGGAAGGCTGAAGACCCTTCACCCCAGGATTCACGGCGGATTACTTTCGAGAAGGGATAATCCAAAGGACATGGAAGAGTTAAAGAAGCACGGAATTGATACAATAGAGATGGTGGTGGTAAACCTGTATCCATTTGAAGAGACGATCTCAAAGAAAGGTGTTTCTTTTGCAGAGGCTATAGAGAATATTGATATTGGCGGCCCGGCAATGCTGCGTTCGGCATCAAAAAATTTTCAAGATGTTGCTGTTATAGTTGAACCATCTGATTATGAGAAGGTTCTTGAGGAAATGAAAAGCCTGAATGCTGACCTGAGTTACGCAACAAGATTAGAACTTGCAAAAAAGGTCTTCATACATACATCGAGATATGATGCAATAATTGCTGATTACCTTACAAAGGTAATAGAGGAGACAAAAAAACAATAAAATTAGTAATCTCCCCTATCCCCTCTTTAGTAAAGAGGGGGGAAATGAAAAAATCTTTTGTAAAATTAATTTTATAACCCCACTTTTTTAAAGGGGGGCAAGGGGGGATTACTAAAAAAATTCGGTTCTTTCTCAAATTGAATGGGTAAAAATTCAGAAATCCCATAAGAATTCCCCCTTAAAAAAGGGGGAGTAAGGGGGTTGTGGGGGTTATGAAAATCCATTACAATCCAAAATTAAAATATCATGCAAGAGAACTCAGGAAGAAAGGAGTTTTATCAGAGGTTTTGCTTTGGAATCACTTGAAAGGCAGAAAGATGCGGGGCTGTCAGTTTATGAGACAAAAGCCTGTTGGAGATTATATCGTTGATTTTTATTGTACAACCCCCTTTATTCCCCCTTTGTTAAGGGGGATTGAGGGGGTTGTTATTGAAATAGATGGAGAAAGCCACGACGGCAGATTCCTGTATGATATGGAGAGACAAAGAGTATTAGAATCTATGGGTTTAAGACTCCTTAGATTTAGCGATAGCGATGTAAAGAGGGACATAAGCAGTGTGTTAATGGCAATTGAGGGATGGATTGAAAAGATTGAACAACCCCCCTTAACCCCCTTTATTAAGGGGGAATTACCCACTTGAAATGAGAAAGAACCAAAAATTCTATATATACGGTAGAGGTTATTCATGAAGGTACTTGTTATTGGCAGCGGGGGTCGTGAACACGCACTTGTCTGGAAGCTTTCCCAGAGTAAACATATCAACAAGATTTACTGCTGTCCTGGCAATGCGGGCATAGCTGAAATAGCTGAATGTATAGATATAAGTCCCGATAACCTCAGCGCAATAATTGATTTTGTGAAATATGAGTGGATTGACCTGACAATTGTTTGCTCTGAGAAATTACTTTCAAGAGGTATTGTTGATGCCTTTGAAAAAGAAGGGTGCAGGATTTTAGGGCCGAACAGAGATGCTGCACAGCTAAGGCCAAGCAGGGTATTTACAAAAAACCTCATGAGACTTTATCGTATTCCGATACCTGAATATAAAGTCTTTACCTCATATCTCCACGCACAGGATTATGTTAATTTAAAGGGCGCACCCATAGTAATAAAGGTGGATGGATTTTCCGAAGATAATGGCGTATTTTTGGCTTCCTCAGTAGAAGAGGCAGTAGATGCCCTCAAGCTGATCATGAAGGACAAAATCTTTGGTGATGCAGGCAATCGAGTAATTATAGAAGAGAGTCTAAAAGGTGAAAAGGTATCTTTTATAATAGTAACGGATGGAAAAACTATTGTGCCGCTCACAAGTTTACATAAATATAAGCAGATATTTAATGGTGATAAAGGTTTAGACACGGCAGGTATGGGCGCTTATAGTCCGTCGCCTATTATTACCGGAGAACTCGAAACCATTATAATGGAAAAGATAATGAGACCCGCACTAAAGGCGCTAAATTCAGAAGGGATAAAATATAAAGGTATCCTCTCTGCAGACCTAACAGTAGATAAAGTCAGACCTTATGTATTTGAATTCAACTGTTGTTTTGGCGATCCAGAAACACAGACTATCCTTCCAAGACTCAAAACAGATTTTACGGATATGGCTTTAGCGATTATAGAAGAAAGGCTGTCTGATATAGATATTGAGTGGAGACAGGAGGCATCAGTATGTATTGTAGTTTCTTCGAGGGGTTACCCTGGCAAATACCAGAAAGGGGTTGTTATAACAGGGCTCGAGAAAGTAAAGGCAGTGGAGGATATCGTTGTACTGCACGCGGGTACATCATTTAGCAATAAGGATATAATTACATCAGGTGGAAGGGTTGTCAGCATAACGGCTACTGGAGCTGACATAAAAGGTGCAAAAATAAAGGCATATAACGCAGTAGAAAAGATAAGTTTTGACGGGATGCATTACAGAAAGGATATTGGGGATAATGCATTTAACAAGGAGAAAACATGAAGACACAGGTCTTGATAGTCATGGGAAGTGATTCTGACATGCCTGTTATGGACGAGGCGGGTAAGATACTTAAAAAACTCGGGATTTCTTATAAGACAGTTATTGCCTCTGCTCACATAACACCGGAACTGACAATACGACTTGCATCTGAGGCTGAGGAGAAGGGCATCGAAGTGATTATCGCAGGTGCGGGTATGGCAGCCCACTTAGCTGGAGTAATTGCAGCGCACACAATCGTCCCTGTGATAGGTGTGCCTATAGATTCATCACCTCTTAATGGTCTTGACTCCCTTCTTTCTACAGTCCAGATGCCGCCTGGTGTACCTGTTGCGACAATGGCAATAGGCAAGGCAGGTGCAAAAAATGCCGCAATCCTTTCAGCCCAGATTATCGGCAGGAAAGACCCTGAGGTTGTAAAAAGACTGAAAGATTATAGGAGAAAGATGGCAGGAGAAGTCGAGAAAAAGTCAAGGACACTGCAAGGCTATAACAGCTAAAGATGAGAGTACATCTCGATTGTTTTCCATGCTTCCTTAGGCAATCTATTATTGCACTCAGGTTCGGGACGAAAGACGAATCATTACGGGAGACTATACTAAAAAGTACTCTCGATTATATCCAGAATACCGATATATCAAAACCACCTGCATATACAACCACATTTATCCACAAGAAAATAAGGCAGATGCTCGGCATAGATCCATTCAAGGAGATAAAATCTGAATATAACCAGATTGTACTCAGACTATATCCTTCCTTGAAAACCACTATTGAAAAAAGTCTTGACCCTTTATGGATATCTACAAGGCTTGCAATTGCCGGGAATGTAATAGACTTTGGAATATTTACCTCTGTAGACATTGAGGGAACCATCCGCAAGGCACTTAACAACCAATTAGCCGCGGATGACTACAACAGCTTTAAAAATGCTATTTCTATCGCAGATAAAATCCTTTACCTTACGGACAATGCAGGAGAGATTGTATTTGACAGGCTTCTTATAGAGACCCTGATCCAGCTCGGCAAGGAAGTTAAGGCGGTCGTTAAGGGCTCACCTGTAATTAACGATTCCACTATGGAGGATGCCGAAGAATCAGGCCTTACAGGAGTGTGCGATGTAATTGACAACGGCTCTGAAGCTGTTGGCACAATCCTCGAGTGGACATCCTCCGCATTTCAGAAGGTATTCAATAATGCTCAACTGGTGATAAGCAAAGGACAGGGCAACTTTGAGACACTCATAGGCACTGAAAAGAAAATATTCTTCCTTTTCCAATCCAAGTGTGATGTGGTTTCTAAAGAACTTGGCCTTTCAACTGGCTCGATGCTCCTAAAGAAATCCTGACTTTGCTGGCTGGATAAAACCTATATAGAAAACCCTATCTTCTTCCCCCCCTGCCGAAACCAGTTCTTTCCCTGGGATAATCTCTCTCGCGCCTTTCCTGCGGTTTCGCCTCGTTAACAACAATGTTTCTGTCCATGAAGGCCTTGCCATTAAACATGGAAATCGCCTTCTGACCTTCTTCGTTTGAGGCCATCTCCACAAAGCCGAACCCTCTCAACCTACCTGTAGCTGCATCTTTAATAAGCTTGACAGAAACAACCTCACCTGCCTGAGAAAACAGTTCCTTCACATCATCCTCCGTTACCTTGAAAGAGATGTTGCCTACATAAAGCCTAGTACTCATCCTTCCTCCTTTTGTAATTTTTTTTGCTAACCTTTAAAAACCCTTAACGAGCTTTAAAAACTGCAAGTTAACTATGTAGGATGAATAAACCATTTGTCAAGTAATAAAAGTGGGGTGTTCGGGGTTTAATAACGGAATGGGTTAAAGTGATTGCAAGTTTGACTTAATCTCCTCTATCGCTTCTTTCGCGATAATCCTTACATTCGCATCTTCATCTTTTGCCATTTTATTAAGGAAAGGGACGGCATCTCTGCGTCCGATTACCCCGAGGAGATAGGCTGCATCGCCTCTGGAGACTGGATTTTGATTCTTCAAAAGTGGAAGGATATACGGGATGGCTTTTGGTATATTTTCTGAATCCTCTACTTTTAATGTCTCAATAAGCGCTGAAATCCCAAGCCTTACCCTCATCCTTTCATCTGTTAGTAAGTCCCCGACATATTCATAAAGGCTTTTATTGTGTTTAAACATATCAATGATGTTATCGAGAAAACCGTTTTCCATGTAATCTGCAATCATGGTTTTCATGTCAAAGTTTTTTGTTTTGATAGGTTTCATCAAAAATATATTACCAAAACGGTCTTCACCTTGTCATCATGAGAATTGTTGTATAATTCTATACATGATTTATACGTATAATAAAGAGGGAAGATGAAGATTTATAACACGCTTACTGGCAGGAAAGAGGAATTTGTACCATTGATTCCTAATAAGGTAAAGATATATGCTTGCGGAGTAACTGTTTATGACCATTGCCACATAGGACATGCAAGAAGCGCTATTGTATTTGATGTGATAAGGAGATATATGAGGTATAAAGGTTTTGATGTGAAATATGTAAGGAATTTTACTGATATAGATGACAAAATAATCAACAGGGCAAAGCAGGAAGGCATTACCTGGGATGCAGTTGCAAAAAAATATACAGCTGAGTATTACAAAGACATGGACAGGCTTGGTGTTGGAAGGGCTGATGTGGAACCAAAGGCAACAGAACACATTGAAGAGATAATAGGAATTATCAAAGGACTTATTGAAAAAGGTTATGCATATGAGGTTGATAGCAGCGTTTATTTTTCAGTGGCCAAATTCCCTGGATATGGGAAGTTATCAAAGAGGGACATGGAAGAGATGACAGCCGGGGCAAGGGTTGAAGTGGATGAGAGGAAGAAAAACCCTTTAGATTTTGCTTTATGGAAAAAATCAAAAGAAGGCGAGCCATCTTGGGAGAGTCCCTGGGGCTTAGGCAGGCCGGGCTGGCATATTGAATGCTCTGCAATGTCTATAAAACATCTCGGCGAGAGTTTTGACATCCATGGCGGCGGCGCTGATTTACTTTTCCCCCATCATGAAAATGAGATTGCGCAGTCAGAGGCATTTACAGGAAGACCCTTTGCAAGGTATTGGGTCCATAATGGATTCATTACAATTGATAAAGAAAAAATGTCAAAGTCTCTGGGTAATTTCTTTACAATAAAAGAAGTCCTTGATAAGTTTGATCCCGAGGTAGTCAGGTTTTTCTTACTTTCTACACATTACAGGAGTCCGGTAGAATTTTCTGATGAGCAATTACGTGAGGCTGAGAGTTCTATAGATAGATATTACTCCACAATTGTCAGGATTAATGATTTTTTTGAAAAAGAAGATAGCGGGAAAGAAGAGTTTTCAAATGCCGGGGAAATCTTTGAAGGACTACTTCTTTCATTCCAAGAGAAATTCAAAGAGGCAATGGATGATGATTTTAATACTGCCCTTGCACTCGGACATATCTTTGAATTAATACGGGAGGCAAACAGATTTCTCGACAATAAACCATCAGGCTCAAAAGACAGAGAGCTTTTATTGAAGACAAAAGAACTACTCCGTGAAACCGGAATTATCCTTAATATATTCGGCAGAACCCCCTATGAGTGGTACCTGTCATTAATGAAGATAAGAAAAATCGGGCTTTCTGAAAAAGACATCCCTGAGAAAATAAGGGAACGTCAGGCTGCAAGACAAAGAAAAGACTGGCACACGGCAGATGCAATCAGAAAAGAACTCGAAGAAAAAGGGATCATCCTTGAAGATAAAAAAGACAGGACAGACTGGAAGGTCAAGGTCGGATAGTGAATGGATTTACGGCCTGAACCCAGTGCTGGAGGCACTAAGAGCAGGCAGAAATATAAAAGGTATTTTTATATCTTCAAGCAGGCATGAAAAAGTACTTGAGTTAAAAAAAGAAGCAGAAGGAAGAAATATACCTTTCAAAATATTAGACCCTAATTTTTTTGATCGTAGTTTTATAAAAGGACATCAGGGAGTTGCAGCAGAGGTTTCTCCAAAAGGCTATGTTAGTCTCGATGAATTACTCGGTATCCCTTCAAGGAAAAAAGAAACTCCACTATTTATAATACTCGACTGTGTCGAAGATCCGAGAAATTTCGGAGCCATATTGAGAGTAGCAGATGCTGCAGGTATTCATGGCATAGTTATCCAATCACATAGGTCTGTTACCCTCGGCTCTGAAGTCGCAAAGGTTTCTGCTGGTGCTGTTGAATATGTACCGGTCTCCATAGTAGCAAATATAAAGCACGCAATGTATGAAATGAAGGAAATGGGCATAACGATAATTGGTGCCGAGGCGGATGCAGAGAAGATAGTGTGGGATCTAAATTTTAAAGTGCCTTTAGCCCTTGTGATTGGTTCTGAGGGTAAAGGGCTAAGGAAGACGGTAAGAGAAAGCTGTGATATTTTAGTCAAACTTCCTATGCAAGGCAAAATAAACTCTCTTAATGTTTCTGTTGCTGCTGGTATATTTGCTTTTGAGATATTGCGACAAAGACTGCATAAGAACTAATTTTAGCAAGAAAAAAAGAAATAACTGAAGTTATTGTTGAATTTTTACAATTGACCATTTTATAATTAAAGTTGTTAAATAACCATTTCAATATAAAGGGATAAGTGTTGTCTTTTTCCGCTTTTACTGGAAATAAGAATGTGATGAGGCCACCGTAGCTCAGCAGGCAGAGCAGCTGATTTGTAATCAGCAGGTCGGGGGTTCGATTCCCTTCGGTGGCTCCATGGAGAGGTTCCCGAGCGGCCAAAGGGAGCAGACTGTAAATCTGTCGGCACAGCCTTCGGAGGTTCGAATCCTCCCCTCTCCACCAGCAAAATTTGCTTTGCAAATTTTGCAGTTTAGAGTTCATAGAGCAAGACCACATTGTCTATCATTCCAGCTTGTCTGGAATCCTTCTTGAAGAAAGATGCTGAACAAGCCAGCATGACAGAATAGTTAAAGGTATGTGACTTTACTTATGGTCTTATTAGTAAGGTGTGCGGGAGTAGCTCAGTGGTAGAGCGTCAGCCTTCCAAGCTGAGGGTCGCGGGTTCAAATCCCGTTTCCCGCTCCAATGAAGATGTGAGCGATGAGCAAAGAGCATAGAGATGAAATATACTTCGATATTAATAGCAGTTCTTGGCTCTTAGCTAATTGCTCTGAGCTAAGTTGCCCATGTAGCTCAGTCGGCAGAGCACATCCTTGGTAAGGATGAGGTCACCGGTTCAATCCCGGTCATGGGCTTTGTAAACAACAGTGAACCGTGAACAGTTTTTTTTACTATTCACTGACCACTATTCACTAACAACTGTAAAAGAGGAGGAAATATGGCAAAGGCTAAATTTGAGAGAGTAAAACCTCATGCAAACATAGGAACGATAGGACATGTAGACCATGGGAAGACCACACTGACATCAGCAAT
>Ga0100389_1004234_pt1 | contig 11121 bp, 10 predicted proteins | sample CryGeymeta201513_FD_81537 | JGI IMG/M metagenome (GOLD analysis project Ga0100389, IMG submission 81537) | Groundwater microbial communities from Crystal Geyser aquifers in Utah, USA - Crystal Geyser metaG 2015-13 | ecosystem: Environmental > Aquatic > Deep subsurface > Groundwater | place: USA... | reverse complement strand
TGGAGTAATTATGCTTGCGGAAGTATTGAAGAAAAGAAGATGAACGCGCGGAAAATACGCGAAAAACAATAGGGGACAGATCACGATTAATCCTGTCCGGAAACAATAGGGGACAAACAATAGGGGACAGACCACGATTAATCCTGTCCGCACACGATTTCCTTGCCAGCGGGCTCCAAATGTTGCCGAAAATCTGGGTCGGGCGGACGTTTCTGGAAATCATTTTGCCGTGACCGCTTTCGCCCGCCAGACCCCATCGCCTACGCGCGCCCATCGCCGCCGACGCGGCGCGCGTTCCCGGTATCACAGCGGCCTCCCCATCGGCCACTGGCGCCACACCGAGAGCACCGGCAGCTACAAGAAAACCACGTATTTCGACGGCCGTTTTCGGCCGCTGCTGACCCTGGAAGAAGATACCGCCAATGCCGCCAGCAAGCGCTACACCCGGCGCGCGTTCGATCACGACAACCGCGAAACCTACGCGTCCTACCCGGCGGCGAGCGATCCCGGCCAGGGTGCCGGCACCCGCACCAGCTACGATGCCTTGGGCCGGGTGATCAGCACCACGCAGACTTCCGAGCTGGGCACGCTGAGCACGTCCACCGCCTACCTGAGCGGCTTCCAGACCCGCACCAGCAACCCGCGCGGGCAGGTCACCACGGTCAGCTATCAGGCCTACGATCAGCCCGACACCAGCGCCCCGATCTCGATTCTCGGCCCCGACGGCGTCACCACCAGCATCGCCCGCGACGGCTTCGGCATGCCGCTGAGCGTGACCCGCAGCGGCCTGTACGACGGCCCGCCGGTAGCGGCCACCCGCCGCTACGTGTATGACGGGTTCGAGCGGCTGTGCAAGCGCATCGATCCCGAAGCGGGCGGCACGCTGTTCGCGTACGACGGTGTTGGCAACCTGATCGCCAGCGCCGAGGGCCAATCGTCGAGCCTGAGCTGCGACGCCATTCCCGCCGCGGCGCGGATCAGCCGCAGCTACGATCATCGCGATCGCCTGCTCAGCGTGGTGGCGTCCAGCGCCTGGCCGATTTCCGCGCTGGTCGATAGTGGGTGGATCAGTGCCGCCACCGCGCCGAGCTTGTTGGCGGCATAAAACGCGATCACGCCCTGTGGTGTGGTTGGCATCACGATCAGCAGGCGTTGCCCGGCGCCAAGGCCCAGGCTGGCCAGCGCATCGGCGCAGCGATCGATTTGCGCCAGCAACGTGCGATAGCTGGCGCGGGTATCGAAAAAATCCCAGGCGATCGCGGTGGGCGCACGCGCGGCGCTGGCCGCGATCATTTGGTATAGCGTGGCGTCGGGGTAGTGCAACTGCGCCGGCACCGCGCCGTAATGGCGCAGCCACGGGCGCTGTTGTGTCAGCGTCGTGGCCACAGCGCTGCCGCTGTCGCCCGGCGCGGCGGCGACCGGGTTGCGTGGCGTTGGCAGGGGCGGTTGCTGCGGCACTCGGTACCTCGCACGATCTGGCGATCACCCGATGCTGGTCGCACGGCTGGCGGCGTGCCTTGATCGCGATCAACTCAGCCGTGTTAGGGATGCTCTGAATAAACCACATCTGGCGTCATTGCGAGCGCAGCGAAGCAATCCAGCGTCCTGATTCTCTGAGTATTTCTGGATTGCCACGGCGCTTCGCTCCTCGCAATGACAGATTGTTCAGCGGCCCCTTGGCCGCGCGCGGCGGACACCACGCACGGCTCAACCCGGGTCGCGGGCATCGTGCGCCTTGCGCAGCAGATCGGCGCTTTCGTGCAGCAAGGCCGGGGCCAGATCGCCGAAGAAGGCACTGGTATCGTTGAATTGCGCAATCAGTGCAGCGCGGTCGGCATCGCGCACCATCGCCAACAACGCGTCCAGGGTGTGCCGGTACTGGTCGATCAAATCGGGCAAGTGCTCGGCGGCGAGGATGATGTCGGCATACAGCGCCGGGTTCTGTGCGAACAGGCGGCCAACCATGGCCAGTTCCAGCCGGTAAATCGGCGAGCTCAGGCGCATCAGTTCGTGCAGATCAGCACCCTCGCGCTGCAGAAAAACCCCGTACACCATGCTGCTGAAATGGCGCATCGCCTGGATCAGCACCATCGCCCGGTCGTGGCGTTCGGGCTGTTCCTCGCGCAGCACCGCGCCCCACACCGTGAACTGCTCCAGCAACCACTGGCAGCGTTGCGGATCACGGCCATGACACACCACCACCACCTGTTTGGCCAAGTTGCCGACATCCGGGCCGAACATCGGGTGCAGGCCGACCACTGGGCCAGGGTGGCTCTCCAGCATGGCGTTCAGCGGCGCGCGCTTGATGCTGGTGATATCGGCCAGCACGCAGTCGGCGGGCAGTGCGGGCAGGGCACGGATAATGGCGCAGGTGTGTTCGATCGGCACCGCCAGCAGCACCAGTCCGGCATTCGCGAACCAGGCCGGCGCCTGCGCCCAGTCGTCTTTTTCCAGCACATGCACCGGGTAACCGGAACGCGCAAACAAGCCGCTCAGCAATTGGCCGAGTGCGCCACCACCGCCGACGATCACGACCGCGCGACTGCTGTCGCCGGTGGCCGGGAATTGCGCCTGTTGGCTGGCGTAGGAATCGCGCATCACCCGGCGCAGGATGTCCTCCAGCAGCGCCGGGTCCAGCCCGGCGGCGCGGGCCTGCTCGCGGCGCGCGCCCAGCAGTTGCGCCTCGCGTTCGGGCGCGTACAGCGGCAGCCCGTGGCGGTGTTTGTATTCACCGACGGCACGGGTGAGCGTGGCGCGTTCGCCCAGCAACGCGATCAAGCGTTGATCGAGCTGGTCGATCTGGGTGCGAAGCTCAAAAAGACTGGCAGTCACCGTGGAATCTCGATTGCAGGCGCGGGACTGTGCATTGTGCGAGCCGGTATCGGTGCTGGCAATCGCTGCGACCCAAAACAAAAGGCCGCAGATCGCTGCGGCCTTCTTTTCAACGCCGGGTGAGTGGATGTCTCAGGCCGGACCCGCCTGCTTCATCACTTCGGCAGCAAAGTCGTCTTCCTGCTTTTCGATACCTTCGCCCACCGCGAGGCGAACGAAGCCGATCACTTCAGCCTTGGCGGCCTTGAGCGCGTTCTCGACCGTCACATTGGTGTCGAGCACGTAGCTCTGGCCGGTCAGGCTGATCTCGGCGAGGGTCTTGTTGACCTTGCCGCTGATCATTTTTTCCTGGATGGGTGCCGGCTTGGCTTGGTCTTTCTCCGACATCTGCGCCAGCGCGATTTCCTTCTCCTTGGCGACGAACTCGGCCGGCACTTGTGCCGGCGACACGTATTGCGGGTTCATCGCCGCCACGTGCATGGCCAGACCGCGGGCGAGCTCGGCATCGCCACCCTTGGCCTCGACCAGCACACCAATGCGGCCGCCGTGCACATAGGCGCCGATGGTGTTGGCGCTGTCGATGCGCACCATGCGCCGCACCTGGACGTTTTCACCGACCTTGGCAACCAGCGCCTGGCGCGCGGTTTCAACGCTGCCATCGGCGAGGGTGGCCGACTTCAGCGCCTCGACATCGGTGGCACCCGAAGCGATCGCGGCAGCGGCCACGGCATCGCAAAACGCCACAAAGCTGGCGTCCTTGGCGACGAAGTCGGTTTCCGAGTTGATCTCGACCAGCACGGCGTGCGCGGTGCTGGTGGCAACCACAATGCGGCCTTCGGCGGCAATGCGGCTGGCTTTCTTGTCGGCCTTGGCAAGGCCGGACTTGCGCAGGTATTCCATGGCGGCATTGATGTCGCCGTGGTTTTCGCTCAGCGCTTTCTTGCACTCCATCATGCCGGCGCCGGAGCGCTCGCGCAGTTCCTTGACCATGCTGGCGGTGATTTCCATTGCATTACCTCTTGACGGTATTCGGGAGGGTCGGTGATCGACCTTGAGCAGCCGTTCGCGCGGTGGCGAGGCCGGCTGCGAGGAAAACGATTGGCGCACGGCACGACCCGACGGCCCGTGCCACGCCAAGGTAACGGCGCGCGATGACAATCGTCAGCGCACGCCGCTGCGCTTACTCGGCGCTTTTGTTGTCAGCCTTGCGCGCCGGTGCCGGTGCGCGACGGGCCGGGCCCTTCTTGGCCGGCGCTCGACGGGGCGGTGCGCCCTTGCTGTCGTCACTGGCGGCCAGCGGGTTGCCATCGGCATCGAGCTCGACAAACTCGTCGCGTGGGTTGGCGATGATCGGCGCAGCGGCCTTGCCCTCGAGCACCGCGTCGGCGATGGCGCGGGCGTAGAGCTGCACCGCGCGGATGGCATCGTCGTTGCCCGGAATCGGGTAGTCGATCAGGCTCGGGTCGTAATTGGTATCGACCACGGCCACCACCGGGATGCCGAGCTTCCTGGCTTCCTGGATCGCGATGTTTTCGTTGCCGATATCGATCACGAACAGGGCGTCGGGCAGGCGGTCCATGTTCTTGATGCCACCGAGCGAGCCTTCCAGCTTGTCGCGCTCACGACGGCGTTGCAGTACCTCGTGCTTGACCAGCTTTTCGAAGGTGCCGTCGGTTTCAGCGGCTTCCAGCTCTTTCAGGCGCGCTACCGACTGCTTGATGGTGCGGAAGTTGGTCAACGCACCGCCGAGCCAACGCAGGGCGATGTAGGGCATGCCGCAGCGGATGGCTTCTTCCTTGACCGCATCGCGCGCCGAGCGCTTGGTGCCGACAAACAGGATGGTGCCGCGCTTTTGCGCCAGGCCGGAGATGAAATTGGTGGCGTCGGTGAACAGCGGCAGGGTTTTTTCGAGGTTGATGATGTGAATCTTGCCGCGGGCGCCGAAGATATACGGCGCCATCTTCGGGTTCCAGTAGCGGGTCTGGTGGCCGAAATGCACGCCGGCTTCCAGCATCTGGCGCATGGTGACTTGGGGCATGGTGATGTCCTGGGCAAAGGGAGAAGCTCGCCGCTGTGGGCGATATCGACTCCGGGGTTGGGCCTCCACGCGAGCACCGCCACGAACCCGTGACCCGTTGCATTGGGCTGGGCACCCCGAGGCGGGGGTGTTGCCGCGTGTGTGAATTCACCGGTGACGCCCGGCGTGGGCGGTGGCAATGGCCCGAATCAGGCCAATGCAACCGGCGAATTATAGCGGGCTGGCGCAATGTGGCGCAAGTAACGGATAATCAGCGCATGGCTATCTCTATCAAAACCCCACAAGACATCGAAAAAATGCGTGTCGCCGGCCGTCTGGCCGCCGACGTGCTGCACATGATCGGCGAGCATGTGCGCCCTGGCGTCACCACTGAAGAGCTCGATCGCATCTGTCACGACTACATCGTCAACGTGCAGGGCGCGATCCCGGCCAACGTCGGCTATCGCGGCTTTCCCAAGACGCTGTGTACGTCGGTCAACAACGTCATCTGCCACGGTATTCCGAGCCCATCCAAGGTGCTCAAGGATGGCGACATCGTCAACATCGATGTCACCGTGATCAAGGACGGCTTCCATGGTGACACCAGCCGCATGTACTACGCCGGTGAGCCCTCGGTGCTGGCACGGCGGCTGGTCGAGGTTACCCGCGAGGCGATGTTTCGCGGCATCCGCACGGTGCGGCCGGGGGCAACGTTGGGCGACATCGGCCACGCGATCCAGAGTTATGTCGAGTCCGAGCGCTTCTCGGTGGTGCGCGAATACTGCGGTCACGGTATTGGCCGGGTCTATCACGAAGACCCGCAGGTGCTGCATTACGGCAGCCCCGGTGCCGGTGTGATCCTGCAAAAGAACATGACATTCACCATCGAGCCGATGGTCAATGCCGGTGCCCGCCACACCCGCGTGCTGCCTGATGGCTGGACCGTGGTCACCAAGGATCGCTCGCTGTCGGCGCAATGGGAGCACACCTGCCTGGTGACCGATGACGGCGTTGAATTGCTCACCGTGGTACCGGGCGACGACAACGTCTTGTGACTACGCCGTTTGCCAGCCTGGCCGCAATTGCGGTCGCTGACGATGGCGCCTGGCGTGATACCGCACGGGCATTGCTGAGCGATACCGATGCCGCGCTGGCGCAACGCTTCGATGCCGACGAGCCGGTTGATCGCCTGCTCGCGGCGCGCTCGGCCAGTGTCGATAACGTGGTGTGCAGTGCCTGGCAGCGGGCGCGCTGTGCCTGTACCGGCCTGGAGTTGCTGGCGACCGGCGGCTATGGCCGCGGCGAGCTGTTTCCGGCTTCGGATGTCGATTTGCTGGTGTTGGCCGAAACCAACGCGCAAGCCGCGCATCATGAGGCATTGGCGCATTTTTTCACGCTGCTCTGGGACGTTGGCCTCAGTGCCGGGCACGCGGTCCGCTCGCTGCAACAGTGCGTGCAGGCGGCGCGTGAAGACCTTACCGTGATCACTGCGTTGTCGGAATGGCGATTGCTGTGCGGTAACGCCGACGCGGCACAGCGTCTGGCGCGGGCGCTGAGCGCGCACATGCTGTGGCCACCCGCCGAATACTTTGCCGAAAAGCGCGACGAGCAGCGCCAGCGCCACGCCCGCTTCAATGACACCGCCTACAACCTGGAGCCCAACATCAAGGACGGGCCGGGTGGTTTGCGCGACATTCACACCCTGGTATGGATGGCGCGGCGGGTACACGGCGTGCCAGGGTTGGCCGAACTGGTGCCGCTGGGCGTGCTGGGCGAGGACGAGTTCGCCAGCCTGGAGCGCGAACGGCAAGCGCTGTCGCGGCTGCGTTTTGGCTTGCACCTGGTGGCCGGGCGGCGCGAAGAGCGGCTGTTGTTCGATCTGCAAAAGGCGCTGGCGACCCGCCTCGGGCTGCGCGATGAGCGTGCCGACAAGCTGGCGGTTGAGCAGTTGATGCAGGGGTTCTTCCGCTCAGCGGCAACGGTGTTGCGGATCAACGACCGCTTGCTGCAACGCTTCGACGAGCAGCTCGAAGGCGAACAGCGCGCCGAGTCGATCGATGGCGATTTCGTGCGTCGGCACGGCTATCTGGCGGTGCGTGAGCCGGGCCGGCTGGCGGGCCAGCCGAGCCTGGTGCTGCGGTTGTTTCAGGTCTGGGCGGAACATCCGGATTTGCGCGGCCTGCATTCGGAATCGGCGCGGGCGCTGGCCGAGGCATTGCCCAACATCCCGTGCTATGACGCTGCGAGCGTGCCGTTGCGTGCCGGCTTCATGCAGATTCTGCGTGGTCCGCAGGCGGTGCCATCATTGCGACGAATGTCACGCTTGGGCGTGCTGGCGTGCTACCTGCCGGCATTCGGCAATGTCGCCGGGCGGATGCAGTTCGACCTGTTTCATGTCTATACCGTCGATCAACATACCTTGACGGTGCTGGCCAACATCGCCGGTTTCCACGCACCTGATCCGCAGCGGCGCTTCGCGCTCGCGGATGAGGTCTGGCCGCGTCTGCGCAAACCCGAACTGCTGTTGCTGGCTGGCCTGTTCCACGATATTGCCAAGGGCCGTGGCGGCGATCATTCCGAACTGGGCAGCCATGATGCCGAGGCATTTTGCCGTGCCCACGGCCTGCCGGCGGGAGATGCCGCCTTGGTCGCGTGGCTGGTGCGGCAGCATCTGCTGATGTCGGTGACTGCGCAGCGGCAGGACATTTCCGACCCCGAGGTGATCAATCGCTTCGCCCAGCGCGTTGCCGATCGCGAGCATCTGGACTACTTGTATCTGTTGACGGTGGCCGACATCGCCGGTACCAGCCCGAAACTGTGGAATGCCTGGAAAGATCGTCTGCTCGCTGACCTGTACGGTGCAGCCCGCTTTGCCTTGCGCCGCGGCCTTGAACATCCGGTGCATGGCACCGAGCGCATCAGCGAATGTCGGGTTGCCGCACGCGCGCTGTTGCTTGGGCAGGGCATGGATGAGGCCGCCATCAATGCGGTCTGGACAACGTTTCCCGATGAGAGTTTTTTGCGCTATCGGCCTGAACAAATTGCCTGGCAGACGGCTGCCATTGGCGATCATCGCGCCGCTGCGGCATTGGTGCTGGCCAGGCCGCTGGCACAAGGCGGCGCGCCCGCACTCGAGGTATTCGTCTACGCGCCTGACAGCGATGGCCTGTTCGCGGCGGTGGTTGCCACGCTGGATCGCTTCGGTCTGAGCATTCTGGCCGCACGGGTGATGACCGCCGTCAACGGCATGAGCCTGGATACTTTTCAGGTATTGGCGGTCAATGATCGCGGCGTCGGCCGCGACGAGCTGGCACGCGCGGTCGGCCGTCGTCTCGATGAGGTGTTGGCGCGACCACTGGCGCAGGTGCGGCCGTCGCGGCGCGCGTTGCCGCGGCATTTGCGCCACTTTCGGGTACCCACTCGGGTAGAGTTCGAAACGCTGGCCAATGGCCGCACCCAGTTGACCCTGGTGTGTACCGATCGCCCTGGTCTGCTGGCGGAGGTGGCACAGGCATTGCGACAGCAGTGCGTGCGGGTACACGCGGCGCGGATCGCCACGTTTGGCGAGCGGGTCGAGGATTTTTTCCAGTTGACCGATGAACACGACATGGCGCTGCACGCGCCAGCAACCCTGCACGCATTGCGTGAAGCCCTGCTGCATTGCGTGGATGGAGACGACGATGGCAAAGAAGACCGACACTGACCGCTGGGCCAGTGTGCAACAGACGATTGAAAGCACGTGGGAACGCCGTGCGGTGCTGACCGCGGCCGAAATCACCGGCTCAACGCAACCTGCTGTTGAAGCGGTCATCGCCGGCCTGGAGCGTGGTGAGTTGCGCGTCGCCAGCCCCGGCCGTGGTGGCCAGTGGCAAGTGCATCAATGGCTGAAAAAAGCGGTGCTGCTGTACTTTCGGGTCAACGACATGCAATTGATGGACGGCCAGCCGGCACCGTACTACGACAAAGTGCCACTGCGCTTCACCGGCAGCGATGAGGTCGCCTTGCGCGAGGTCGGCGCGCGCATCGTGCCCGGTGCGGTGGTGCGTCGCGGTGCGCACCTGGGCCGCGATGTAGTGTTGATGCCGAGTTTCGTGAATATCGGTGCCTATGTCGGTGCCGGCAGCATGGTCGATACCTGGGCGACGGTCGGCTCCTGCGCGCAAGTGGGCCGCAACTGCCACATTTCCGGCGGTGCCGGCATCGGTGGCGTGCTGGAACCGTTGCAGGCGGGCCCCACCATCATCGAGGACGATTGCTTCATCGGTGCCCGCTCCGAAGTGGTGGAAGGGGTGGTGGTGGAAAAGGGCAGCGTGATCGGCATGGGCGTGTTTCTCGGCCAGAGCACCCGCATCTATGATCGCGGCAGTGGCGAAGTCAGCTATGGCCGGGTGCCGGGCGGCAGCGTGGTGGTGGCCGGTTCGTTACCCTCGGCCGATGGTCGCTACGCGCTATATTGCGCGGTGATCGTCAAGCGCGTGGATGGCAAAACCCGCAGCAAGACCTCGGTCAACGAGTTGTTGCGCAGCCTGGATTGATCGCACGGATCAGGAGTTGTCGATGAGCGTCACTGTGTACGGCCTGGAGCAGTGCGACACCTGCCGCAAGGCGCGCAATTGGTTGCAACGATTCGAGATAACGTTCACCTTCGTTGACTATCGCGCGCAGCCGCTCAGCCCGGAAACCCTGCACGCATGGGCTGAGCAGTTGGGTGGTTTCGAGCATCTGATCAATCGCGCTTCGACCACCTGGCGCAATTTGCCGATCACGCGCAAGTCGCCCGGCTCGATCCCGGAGTGGACATTGCTGCTGCGCGAACACCCGGCGCTGGTCAAGCGGCCGGTGCTGGTTACCGCGGATGGCGTGGTCAGTGTCGGCTTCAGCGACAAGGCGTACAAGCTGCGCTTTGGCGTCGGTTGAGGGTGCGAACCACATGTCTGATTTGCTCGCGATTGCCTGTGATTTGATCGCGCGGCCCTCGCTGACCCCGGATGACGCCGGTTGTCAGACGATGATCGCCGAGCGCCTGCAACGCGCCGGGTTTGTCATCGAATCGTTGCGCCATGGCGCAGTGGACAACCTCTGGGCCAGTCATGGTGCGGGCGGGCCGGTGCTGTGCCTGCTCGGGCATACCGATGTGGTGCCGCCGGGGCCACGCGCGGCATGGCATGGCGATCCATTCGTGCCGGTGGTGCGTGATGGGGTGCTGTACGGCCGCGGTGCCGCCGACATGAAGGGCAGCGTCGCGGCATTGGTGATTGCGGCGGGGCAGTTTGTTGCCGCCCATCCCGCGCATCCGGGTACCGTGGCCTTGCTGCTGACCTCCGATGAGGAAGGCGATGCCATCGATGGCATACGCAAGGTGGCTGCGCATTTTGCGGGTGAAGGCCGACGCATCGACTGGTGTCTGGTCGGCGAGCCCAGTTCCGCGCAGCGCATCGGCGACGTGGTGCGCGTGGGCCGACGCGGTTCGCTGACGGGCACTGCCAGCATCCATGGTGTGCAGGGCCACGTCGCCTATCCCGAACTGGCCGACAACCCGATCCATCGCGCACTGCCGGCCTTCGCCGAACTCGCGGCGCGGGTTTGGGATACCGTGCCGTATCCCGAGTTTCCGCCGACCGGTTTTCAGATCGCCAATTTCAACGCCGGCAGCGGCGCCAGCAACGTCATTCCCGGCAGCGCGCAGATCGGCTTCAACTTTCGTTATGCACCGAGCTGGACGGCGGATCGGCTGGTTGCCGAAGTGGAGGCGACGCTGGCGCGGCATGGTGTGCGTGCCGATATCCACTGGCATCGCTCCGGCGAGCCGTTCCATACCCCGGATGGCGTGTTGCGCGAGGCCGTGCGTGCCGCGTTGGCTGCGCACGCTGGCATCAAGCCGGTGGAAAACACCGGCGGCGGCACTTCCGATGGCCGCTTCATCGCGCCACTGGGCGCGCAGGTGGTGGAGCTGGGGCCGATCAATGCCAGCATCCACAAAGTCGATGAATGCGTGCGCGTGGCCGATCTGGAGGTGTTGGTCACGGTGTACCGCGACGTGATCGAGCGGTTGCTGCGCAACGACGCCTCGTAGCCTGGGTCGATGCCCAACGGGCCGCGACACGCCACACAATCCCGGGTTACGGCCTGCGGCCTGACCCGGGCTACCACAACACCAAAACACCACAGCCAACCGTGTAGCCCGGGTTGAGGCGAAGCCGAAACCCGGGGCGCAGCGCGCCCGAAACCCGGGGCTACCACAACACCAAAACACCACTGCCAACCGTGTAGCC